>Ga0163144_10025855_pt1 | contig 11441 bp, 6 predicted proteins | sample OliLak19BULKMAT1_FD_123175 | JGI IMG/M metagenome (GOLD analysis project Ga0163144, IMG submission 123175) | Freshwater microbial mat bacterial communities from Lake Vanda, McMurdo Dry Valleys, Antarctica - Oligotrophic Lake LV.19.BULKMAT1 | ecosystem: Environmental > Aquatic > Freshwater > Lake... | reverse complement strand
GCCACTCCGGCGGCGCATCCCCGGATGGCACACGGTTCGTGCTGTCCACACCGGAGGCAATGCGTACGCGCTCGCGGTACGATTCGGGCGCGACGCACGGTGGGCTGCAGACATCGTTGCAGAGGCTGTCGCAGCCGTCGCTGCGATGCTGCGTGCTCCTCACGGATTGCACCAGTCGCAGGTGGCAGCCAGCGCGGTTCTCGGTCCGCCCGTCGGACGCTCCTCCGCGTGTTGACACAGGGAACACCGGAGGATATCGGCGCGCGGACGCGAGGTTGGCCGCCCGCAGTCATGGCACGCCAGCCCGCGCAGCACGTCGACCACCACGAACCCCGGTGACGCGCAACTCGGGCACCGACTCAGCGCTGCTCGCGCCAGCACCTCGGTGGCGCGTTGGATGCTCCGCATCCGGGTCGGGTTCCGGTCCGCGCGCATGTCGGTCTCGATCCACGCCGCTCCATCTGCGCGCAGGAATTGCTCGACCTGCTGCAGCAACGCGTCGACGTTCGCAGCATCCTTCGTGATCATCTCGCCCAAGGGTGCACCATTCCGCGCCCGCATCGTGATCACCCCATGCGACGGGAAGCCGATGCGCTCGACGAATGCCTGCGCGGCGGCGATGCTCTCGATCGCCTGTCCGGAATAGTTCGTCTCGAGAGTGAGGTCGGCGCCCATCAACTCGAGCGCTCCGTCCCGTGCGCTGAGAAGCACGAGTTCCAGCCCGGCCGCAACGAATGGTATCTCGGGATGCGGTCCGAAGCTGCCTTCACTTGCGATCGCGAACGGCGCCGATGGCACCGCATTCAGCGCGGCGCGAGCTTTCGCGCGGACAGTCTCGTGTGCAGTACGATCGCGTGTCACCTCACGCGTGAATGTCCCGAACACATCGCTGTCGAACGCTGGCGGCACGACGACGCGCAGCCCGAGGGTCTCGGCAAGGACCGGTCCAATCACCCGATCCTTGCCGTGTTTCGTGCCGAGAACGGCCATCTCACCTGCGAATCGTGTCATGCGACAGAAGATGGACGCCAGGATCGTGGAGCGGAATCCAGCTTTCGCTGCCAGCGCTCGTCACCGGCACAGAGAGAGTCTCGGCGGCGGGCTGCCCAGATGCGAACGTTCGGATTGAGCGTGCCACCGAGACGGACGATCGCAACCGGTTTTTCGCTGTGCCCGGTCGCGCCTGTCGCCGGACTCAGCCTGTCCGATGCGGCTGCTGAACGGCTCGCGGCAACGGGACGTGCAGGTTGTGAACCGGTGAACCGGCGTCGTCACGCAGCCGCTCGACCAGCCGGCGTCTTCCGCGCGGGCGGTTGGCTTACCGGCCGCAACTCCGCATGGTGTCGTGAATTTTGTCCGGACTGTGGACCGGCACTCGCGGCAGACGCTCGAGCCACACCCACCACGCCATCACCGCGCCGCCGCGCCGTGCGGTTGTCGGGCTCTGGTGCAGCCCGTGCCCTCAGGTGACATTTTCCATGGCGCTCACCCCTCTCCGGATCTGATGACCCTTTCCTTCGCGAAGCTGCAGCACGAGTTGCGGGCGACGTACCGGCTCGAGCGCGAACTGGGTGGCGGCGGAATGAGCCGCGTGTTTGCAGCCGAGGAACTGGCGTTTGGTCGGCGGGTGGCACTGAAGGTGCTGCCACCCGAACTGGCCGGAGAGCTGTCGCTGGAACGCTTCAGGCGAGAACTGCTGACCGCCGCGCGACTGCAGCAGGCGAACATCGTCCCCGTGCTCTCCGCCGGCGATCTGGACGGCGTGCCATGGTACACGATGCCGTTCATCGAGGGGCGCTCGCTGCGCGACCGGCTGACCGAGGCGGCCGATCCGATCCCGGTCACCGAGATCATCGGCATCGCCCGCGACGTGGCGCGCGCGCTCGCGTACGCGCATGCACGCGGCATCGTGCACCGCGACATCAAGCCGGACAACATCCTGCTTTCGGCGGGCACCGCCGTCGTGACCGATTTCGGCATCGCCAAGGCAGTCGATGCGGCGCGCACGCGCGGTGGCACGCCAGGCGTCACGCTCACCAGCGCTGGACTGGCGATCGGCACGCCGGCCTACATGGCGCCGGAACAGGCGCTGGGTGACGAGTCGATCGACGGCCGCGCCGACCCGTATTCGCTGGGCTGCGTGCTGCACGAGGCGTGCACCGGTCGTCTGCTGTTCGCGGCGGTGACACCGCAGTCACAGCTGGCCGCCCATCTCAGCCAGGTGCCGGTGCATGTCGGCACGCTGCGCCGCGACCTGCCGACACATGTGGCCGATCTGATCATGGCCATGCTGGCCAAGGACGCCAGTGCACGCCCCGCATCGGCCGCGGCGGTGCTCGCCGCGCTCGACACCACGTCGCTCACCAGCAGCGGCTCGATCGCAACCACGGAACTGCGTACGGCGGGCGCGCTGTTGCGCTGGGCGGCAGCTGGCGCCGCGCTGGTGGGCCTCGCGTTCGCGGCCGACCGCATCATCGGATTACCCGATTGGGGCATGCCCGGCGCAATCGCGATCGCACTGGCGGGATTGCCGGTGGTGGTCGGCACTGGCTTCGTGCGGCGCTCGGCGCGCCGCGCGGTGCGATCACCCGATGCGGTCACCGGCACGCTGGCAGGCATCGCGGTGCAGGCTGCGCCATACGTCAGCTGGCATCGCACGGCACGCATCGGCATGGTGGCGGCAGCGGCATTCGGGATTGGCATCGTGGCATTCCTCGGGCTGCGTGCGGCCGGTATCGGACCGGAAGGCTCACTGCTCGCCAACGGCAAGCTGCGGCAGTCGGCGCGCCTGGTGGTGGCAGACTTCGCGGCCTCGGTCGAGGATTCGTCGTTGGCACGAGTGGCCGGCGAGGCGGTGCGCACATCGCTCTCCGAAGCGGCGACGACGTCGCTGATGACGCCGGCCGAAGCGGCCACTGCGCTGCAGCGCATGCAGCGCGATCCGTCGACGCCGCTGCCGCTGGCGCTGGCGCGCGAGTTGGCCGAGCGCGAGGGCGTGGCCGCCGTGGTGGCCGGTGACCTGACGCGTGCCGGCAAGGGATGGATCGTGGGGCTCCGACTGGTGACGGTGACCGGTGAGGAACTGGCGGCCTATCGCGCCACGGCCGACGACACCGGTGAATTGCTCGAGGCCATCGAGCGCGTTTCTCGCAAGCTGCGCGGTCGTATGGGCGAGTCGCTCGCGCGCGTCAACCAGACGCCGGACCTCGAGGCCGTGACGACCCGATCACTGGAGGCGTTCCGCCTGTTCGCCGAAGGCGCGCGCGCCGTGGATGTGGATCACGACTTCGATCGCGCCGTGAAGCAGCTGAAGGCGGCGGTGGCGATCGACTCACAGTTCGCGATGGCGTGGCGCAAGCTCGGCGTGGCGTACAACAACGGGCGGTTCGGTGGCGGCCTCAGTGACTCGGCATACGCCAAGGCATTTCGTTATCGCGAGCGGTTGCCCGGATTCGAGCGACTGCGGGCTGAGGGTAGTTACTACTCCGCGGTGATCGGGGATCGCCCGCGTGCAGAGCAGGTGTACCGCGAGATGCAGCAGCGGTTTCCCATCGCCTTCGTCCGGTACGGAACGGTCAATTACGGCAATCTGCTGAACTCTCAACGGCGGTTTGTGGAAGCGGAATCGATTGCGCGCCAGATTCCGCCGCAGCTCGTGCAACGGTACGAGAACCTGCACGGCATTTTCATGGCCCAGCAGAAGTTTCTGGCCGCCGACAGCGTGGCGGAGGAGATGAGCCGACGCTTTCCGGATAATCAGACCGTGCACCGGCTGCGCGCGGATCAGGCATGGATGCGCGGCGATTGGGACGCCTCGACCCGCCACATCGAGGCGGCGGTGGCGAACGCCAAACGCCCGACGGATCGATCCTCCGGGTTCAGCCTGCTGGTCGGCGAGCGTTGGATGCGCGGCCGCTTCATCGAATCGCTCGACGCCCGGCGGAGGGGGCGTACGGTCGACGAGGCGCGCGGTGCGGAGAGCGGCGCGACGGTGATCGACAGTCTTGGAGTGTCGCTGATCGATGTGAATTTCCGCGGCCGCAGAGCCGAAGGTGTGGCCCGCCTGGCTCGCATCGGTGGTCCAGCGGCGCTCGACACGGTGCCGGCGGAACGACGCGAGTATTCGCCGATGCTCTACGCGTACGCCCTCGCCGGCATGCCGACGGAAGCTGCCGCAGTGCTGGATCGGATGGAGCGGCAGGCGCCCGACACGATGCAACGACGCCAGCGGAAGGTGGAACTCGCCTACGCGCGCGCCGAAGTGGCGTTGGTGCGCAAGGATGCCCCCGCCGCGCTGCGCTGGGCTGATTCGACGCGTACCCGCGGCGATGGCACCTCCGCCTACTGCCTGCCCTGCACCGAGATCCTGCGTGCCCGGATCTACGACACGCAGGAGCAGCCCGACTCGGTGCTCCAGATCCTCGATCGGTATCTCGACCAGAACGAACCATCACGTGTCGAGACGAACGAAGCGGACTTCCTGTTTCTTCCGTGGGCGCTCAAGCGCAGCGGCGAGTTGCACGCGGCGGCGGGGCATGTGCGCAAGGCCGTGGATCGCTACGAGTCGCTGATCACACTGTGGAACAAGGCCGATGCTGACATGCAGCCGACCGTGCGCGACTTGCGCGCGCGCGTATCCAGCCTGCGCGAACGGCTGCCGCGCTGACACGATCGCTGCCGCAGCAGAACGGCGCTGCTGCCGGATGGCGCGGGACCGCTCCGCATATGCGCTTGCCGGAACTCGAGCACGACCGCAGGACGAGCTCCGTCTCACGGCCGCGGCAGTCAACGCCGATCCCGACGCCTCTCCGCGACTTGATCGCTCAATGAGCCAGTTCTGCCGCGAATCCAGCCTTACCCATCGTGCACGATCGACTTCGCGATCGATCCACCTTCATCTTCAGCACGAGGTCCTGCAATGTTCACACGCTCACACCCGGGTCCACGTCGGTTGCTGCTGGCCGCATCCACGCTGGTCGTTGCCGCCTGTCAGTCCGCCGACACCGTTCCCACCGAAAGCCAGCAGGCGCTCGCCACCGGATCAGCCTCGCATCTGCACCCCGGCAGCGATGCCAAACCGACGAGCGATCAGCTCAAGGTCATCGCCCGGGTCCGCGAGGCCACCGTTCGGTTCCACGATGTCGAGGCGGCGGTCCTCGCCGGATATGACCTCCAGTTTCCGGCGGGCTGCGCCGCGTCGCCTGACGGTGCGCAAGGGTATCACTTTCTCAATCGGAGGCTTGCCGCCGACGCCGTCACCGATCCGCTCACTCCGGAGCTGCTGATGTACGAGCCCGGGCCGAACGGTCGTCTGGAACTCGTCGGCGTGGACTACATCATTCCGTACGATCAGCTGCCGGCCAGCACGCGTCCCAAGCCGATGCTGCCCGGAGTGAAGGTGGAAATGATGAACAATGATCCGCTCGAGGTGTGGGCCCTGCACATCTGGTCGCGTCGTCCCAATCCCAGGGGAATGTTCGCCGCCTGGAATCCCAGCGTGAGCTGTCAGAACCAGAACGTCGCCAGACTGCCGCAGTTGCAGGACTGACGACGGCGACGGTCCCCGGTGCCCTCGATGCGGTGTGGTGCGCCGGATGAGCCGCCCACGGCGTGATCCCCGCCTTTTATTGTGATGCGCCATCGCCAGTGCCGCCCGCCGATCGGGGCGGCACTGGCTCTCAGGCGTTCGCCCCACGAGTTTCGTGGCGGGGCAGCACCGAACCCGAAACACGGATTGGCACGCGCCATGGTTGACGAAACGACGCACGAACAGGGCGACCTGACACGAATGCTGCACCGCGCTGCCGTGGGCGAGCGCGAGGCATTGCATCAGGTGCTGGCGCTCCTGAACGAGTCGATGCGGCGCATCGCACGGCGACAGCTGGTTGGCGAGGGGGTCGGGCACACCCTCGAAACTGATGGCCTGGTGCACGAGGCCTGGCTCCGGCTCGAGGGGCTGGACCGCGTACAATGGCGCGACCGGCAGCACCTGCTGGCCGTCGCGGCGCGTACGATGCGGCGCGTGCTGATCGACTACGCCGAGCAGCGTCGTGCGAAGAAGCGTGGCGGCGGGGAGGTGGCGGTGGGCCTCGAGGTGGTGGACGCTACCGCCGCCGCCGTCGACGATCATGCGGACGAGCTGCATGCGCTCGACGAGGCGCTGCAGCGCCTCAGCGAACTCAATCACCGGCAGGCTCAGGTGGTGGAGTGTCGATTCTTCGTCGGGCTGAGCGTGGAGGAGACGGCCGAGGCGCTCGAGCTCTCACCCGCCACGGTGAAACGCGACTGGACGACAGCGCGCGCGTGGCTCAACCGCGAGCTGAGCCAGTGAGCACGCATCGCCCGCACGGCCCGACATCACCCGCACCCGATGCGGTCGCCCGATATGCGCAGGTGGAGGAGTGCTTCCAGCATGCGGTGGGCCTCGATGGTGATGCGCGTCGCGAGTGGCTCGCGGCGGCATGCCCCGACGCCAGTATCCGTCACGACGTCGAAGCGCTCCTTCAGGCGCACGGCACACGGGGTGCGCTGGATCGTCTGGTCGAGGGTGTGATGGCCCCGATCCTGCCACGACGCGATGCGGTGACACACCCGGCGGCCGCGCTGCCGTCGCACTCACGGTACCGCATCATCGAGCGACTGGGCGCGGGCGGCATGGGTGTCGTGTACCGGGCGCGTGACGAACGGCTCGACCGCGACATCGCGCTCAAGTTCCTCTCGCCATTCCTGACGACCGACGAGGTGGCCAAGCGGCGCTTCCTCGTGGAGGCGCGCGCGGCCGCCGCCATCGAGCACCCGAACATCTGCACCGTGCACGAGATCGGCGATACCGACGACGGGCAGCTTTATATCGTGATGTCGTGCTACGACGGCGAGACCCTCGACCGGCGCATCGCACGCGGGCCCCTGCCGCTGGATGAGGCACTGCGCATCGCTGGCGAGATGACGCGCGGCCTTGGCAAGGCGCACGACCGCGGCATCGTGCATCGTGACATCAAGCCGGCCAACGTGATGATCACCACCGACGGCCTGGTGAAGATCCTCGACTTCGGCATTGCGAAGCTCACCGACGGGACGGCGACGCAGACCGTCGGTGCGATCGGCACGGTGGCGTACATGAGTCCCGAGCAGGCGTTTGGCGAAATCGTGGATCACCGCACCGACCTCTGGTCGCTGGGGGTGGTGCTGTACGAGATGCTCACCGGGGTACGGCCGTTCCGCGGCCCCGGCGACAAGGCGGTGCTCGTCTCGGCGCTGTCGTCCGACCCGGACCCGGTGCATGCGCTGCGTCCCGGCATTCCTCCGTCGGTGGACGCAGTGATCCGCCGCGCACTCTCGAAGCGCGCGCAGGACCGCTACGCGAACGCGGCCGAGCTGCTTGCGGCGCTGCAGGCGTGTGCGCCTCGCGCGCCGTCGTTCGAGGGTGGCGCGCCGGTCTCCTCCGGCGCGGTGCAGAGCGTGGCGGATGACGACAGCGCGGCGCGGCGGAAGTCGGCCCTCGCACGCGGCGGTGAGCGTCGACAGGTGACCGTCGTGGCATGCACGATCGACGGACAGGAGCCGTTGTTCGAGCATCTCTCCCTCGAAGAGGCCGACCAGGTGCTGGCCGACCTGCGCGGCGCGGCCGACGCCGTGGCGACGCAGTTCGGCGGCATCGTGAACCACTTCTCGGGCGATGAGCTCGTGATGCTCTTCGGCGTGCCGGTTGCGCACGAAGAGGATGCGCTGCACGGCGTGCGTGCCGCGCTGGCGCTGCGCACGCGGGTCACCGAGCTCGCGTCCGCGCTCGATCCACGCCTCGGCGCCGGCCTTCGCCTGCGAGCGGGCATGCACGTGGGGCCGGTGGTCGCGCAGCAGCTGCGCGGCGGTGATCGGCACTTCCGCATCACGGGCGCGGCGGCCGACGTGGCGGCGCGCCTCACGTCGGCCGCCGAGGCGGGCACGATCCTGCTCAGCCCCGAGACACGCCGCCTCGTCGCCCCGTTCGTGCAGAGCGAGCCCGCGCGTGCCGTCTCGATGCACGGTGATGCGGAACCGATCACCCCGCATCGCGTGCTGCGCGTCTCCGACGTGCGGTCGCGGCTCGAGGGCGCGGCGCTTGCCGGCCTGACTCCTTTCGTCGGTCGCGAACGCGAACGGGCGTTGCTCGCGGAGCACTGCGCCTCAGCCACCAGCGGCGCGGGGCGCGTGACGGTGCTGATCGGCGAGGCGGGCGCCGGAAAGAGCCGCCTGCTCCACGAGTTGCGCGACATCGCGGCCCGGGCGGAGATGCGAGTGCTGGAGGGCCGCTGCGATGCGAATGGCGGCACGACACCATTCCTGCCCTTCATCGACGCCGTGCAGAACACCTTCGGCATGCTCGAAGGCGGCACCCAGTCGGAGCGGCACGAAGCGGTCGTGGCATCGGCGCGCGCGGTGGACCCCGCACTCGAGGACTACCTCCCGCTCTACCTCGCGCTGCTGGCGGTGCCGAGCGAGGCGCACCCGGTGCCTGAGCACCTGCGCGGCGAAGCGTTTCAGGAGGCGATGCTCGAGGCGATGGCGGTGCTGTTCACGCTCAGTGCGCGCACCATGCCCACGCTGCTCCTGCTCGAGGACTGGCATTGGGCCGACGACGCCTCCCGCGGGGCGCTGCGCCAGCTGGTGGAGATCGTCGCCGCGTTTCCGCTGATGCTGGTCGTGACCAGCCGTCCCGACGCCAGCACGGACTGGGGTAGCGCCGAACACCAGCACCTGATGCACCTCGCCCCGCTCGATCCGGCGGCCTGCTCGGCCATCGCGCGTGCCGTGCTCGGCGCCGATCGCGTGGCACCAGAGCTCGCGGCACGACTGCACGAGCGCACGGGCGGCAATCCCTTCTTCCTCGAAGAGGTGTGCGAGGCGTTGCGCGAGGAGGGGGCGCTGGCGGTGACGGACGGCGTCGTGGCGGCGGCCGGCGACTCGGCAGCGCTGCACGTGCCCGAGACGGTGCAGGGCGTGCTCCGCACCCGCATCGACCGACTCCAGGGCGACGCCCGCGACGTGCTGCGAATGGCGGCCGTCATCGGTCGGGAGTTCACGCGTGGAATCCTCGAGGACGTGGTGGACGGCGGCGAGCTTACCGGCGCGCTGGAGTTGCTCAAGGCTTCCGGCCTGGTTCAGCAGACCGGCATGGTGCCGGAGCCGGCGTATCGTTTCAAGCATGCACTGACGCAGGAGGTGGCGTACGACAGCCTCCTCGAGCACCAGCGTGCCTCGCTGCACGCCCTCGTCGGTGGGTCGATCGAGCGGCGGCACGCCGCGCGCCTCGACGAGCACGCCGAGCGCCTCGCGTATCACTTCAGCCGCGCCGAGCTGTGGTCGCAGGGTGTGCACTACGGACTACTCGCCGCCGACAGGGCGATGGGGCTGAGCCAGAACGGCGAGGCACTGAATACCCTGGAGCGCGTGGAAACCTGGGTGTTGCGTCTGCCCGAGAATGCCGCGCGGCGCGACCTGCTCGCCGACGTGATGCTGCGTCAGGAGCGGCTGAGCGAGATGCTCGGCTTGCGCGACCGGCAGCTCGAGATCGTGGATACGCTGATCACCATGCTCGCGCCGTTCGGGCCTTCTGAGAAGCTGGTGCAGGTGTACCTGCGTCAGGGTGATGCGTTCACGCTGCTGAACCGCTTCGAGGCCGCCGAACGTTCGCTGCAGACGGCGTTGCGGATCGCCACCGAGCGCGAGGACCGGCTCGGCGAGCGCAGCGCGCTGCGCAGCATCGCGTTTCTCCGGAGCCACGAGGGGCGGCACGCCGATGCGCTGGCGAAGATCGAGGAGGTCCTCGTGATCGGCCGCGCCATCGGCGACACGCGCTCGGAGGCGGGAGACCTGGCGACGATGGGCAACGTGCTGCGCAACCTGGGACAGCCGGAGCGTGCGCTGGAAGTGCTGGAGGCCGCGCTGGAGCGCACCGAGATCAGCGCCAACGGTGTGCGCTATGGGTATCTGCTGAACGTGGTCGGCACCGTGCACCGCGACCTCGGCCATCTGGACGAGGCGCTGGAATACTACCGCCGCACGGCGGCGTACATGACACTGCCGCACTATGCGTCGTTCACGCTGCCAGCAGTGGCGCACATCCAGCTGCAGCTGGGACAGGTAGAGCAGGCACTCGCGACCGCGCGTGAGGCAGTGGAAATGAACGGCAAGGCACGCTATGCCGATGGCTCTGCCGCAGCCAATCGGACACTGGGCGAGCTTCTGGTGGGCCTCGGCCGCCACGCCGAGGCGCTCCCGTACCTGCACGAAGCCGCGTCGCTGTATGCGCAACTGCAGCACCGGGACAATGAGATTTTGATGCAGCGCCGCCTCGCCAGTGTGTACGAACTGCTCGGGCAGGCCGCCGACGCGCACACATTCTGGACGCAGCTCCACGGGCTGTACCTCGGCCGGATGGATCTGTCGCAGGCCGCAGAGGCGGCGGAGGGCATGGCACGCACGGGCCGACAACTCTCAGGTAGTGCGCAACAGTCGATCGCCCAGTACGAGGAGGCGATCAGCCTTTCCGTCCGTCAGGGCGATCGCGCGCGCGAGCTGTCGGTGCGCAACTCGCTGGGCATCGTGCATTGGGAGAGAGGCGCGTACGCCGATGCGGTGCGTCAATACGAGGCCGCATTGCGCATCTGCCGCGAGACGGGTGACCACGTGCATGAAGGACTGATCCTCAACAGCCTTGGTGCATCGCTGCACCGGCTGCAGCGCTGGGACGAGGCCCGCACCGTTCTCGCAGACGCAGTGCGCGTGACGTCGGCGGCCGGTGAGCGGCAGTTGCACGCGTATGCGCTCGGGTTGCTGGGCGAGGTCTGCCTGGCCGTGGGCCGGTTTGGCGATGCACGCACACACGTCGAGGCATCGCTCGGCATCCGCCAGCTGTTGCAGGATCGCCGCGGCGAAGGGTGGATGCTCGAGCGGCTGGCCAGGATTCACATCGCGCAGGGTGACACCCCTGCCACCACCGACGCCGCGCGGCTCGCGGCCAACATCGCATGCGAGATCAGCGACACGGCACTGCAGGCCGCGGTCGCTCTGCTGGACGTCGTTTTCGCACCATCCCCCTTCCCCACCACCTGAACGCCCATGCCCCGCTACATCATCGAACGCAACGTCGGGTCGCTGACCCCCGAGCAACTCCACGCCGCCGGCCGCATGTCCAACGCCGTCCTCGCCGAGATGTCGGACGTGGTCTGGATCAAGAGCTACGTCTCCGACGCAGAGGGAAAGATCTACTGCGAGTACAGCGCTCCGAACATGGACGCGATCCTGGAGCATGCCCGCCGCAGCGGCATCCCCGCCAACAAGATTTCGGAAGTGTCGCTGGAGATCAGTCCGGCGATGTTCATGTGACGCCATGCACGTCGTGCGCGGGGATTGAGGCGCGCACGACGCACGGGAGTTGCGATTGCGAGCATGGACTCCGACCG
>Ga0163144_10025854_pt1 | contig 11441 bp, 5 predicted proteins | sample OliLak19BULKMAT1_FD_123175 | JGI IMG/M metagenome (GOLD analysis project Ga0163144, IMG submission 123175) | Freshwater microbial mat bacterial communities from Lake Vanda, McMurdo Dry Valleys, Antarctica - Oligotrophic Lake LV.19.BULKMAT1 | ecosystem: Environmental > Aquatic > Freshwater > Lake... | reverse complement strand
CTGTGCAGCTTTCGCGAGCGCATCCTGACCGATGGCCGACCGATCCCGATTGAGGCGGTCGTCGCGGGCGTGCATCGCATGCGGCAATGGGTCGAGGATTGGGATCCCCACCCCACCTTTTTCGAGATGACCACGGCGCTTGCCATCGAGCACTTCGCGGCGGGCGGCGTTGACCTGGTCGTTTTGGAAACGGGCATGGGCGGGCGCCTCGACGCCACGAACGTCGTCACCCCGCTCGTCTCCATCATCACGCGCATTGCCCTCGATCACCGTGAATGGCTCGGGTCCAGCCTGACCGCAATCGCCGGTGAGAAGGCGGGCATTTTCAAACCGGGCGTGCCGGCGATGACCGTCGATCAGGATCCCGACGCCGCAGCCGTCCTGGCGGCACGGGCCGCGGACCTCGGGCTGCGGTTGGAAATCGTCCGCCCACCGGCCTCCCCGATCCCGTGCGGGCTGGCGGGCAGTCATCAACAACTCCATGCCGAACTGGCCATCCGGTCGCTGGATCGGGCGGGACTCGGAATTGACCGCGCCGTTTGCCTCGAAGGCATCCGCTCCGTGCGCTGGCCGGGTCGGTTCCAATTCGCCACCGAACGACTGGTGCTCGACGGCGCGCACAACCCCGATGCGGCCGCCCGGCTCGCGCTCACGTGGAAAGAGACCTTTGGGGGAGAACCGGCCACGGTCATCCTTGCGGTCCTTCGCGACAAGGACGCCGCAGGCATCGTGCGCGCCCTGGCCCCGCTGACCCGGCGATGGATCGTCACCCGCGTCGCCAATGCCCGGTCCCTGGCTGCCGGGGAACTCGCCGACCTCATCCGAGCCACCGCACCGGGCGCCGAGATTTTCCGCTTCGACTCGCCCGGGGTCGCCCTGGACGCCGCGATGAAATCCGAGGGGCGCATCCTTGCCGCCGGGTCGCTCTTTCTGATCGGTGAACTGCTGGCCCACCTGGGCCTGGCCGAACCCGATCCGCCCCTGCCGGTCGCCTGCACCCACTAACCTGCGCTGCCGCTCCAGCCCGGCAGCATTCCTGCAGGTTGAAGCATGTCTGCTTCGAGCATGGCGGCGGTTGAGCGGACGGTGTAGGATCATTCCAGCCCCAATCTTTCCACCGCCATGGCCCACGCCCGACTCAGTGAACTTCAAACGCTCGATGCGGCGCATCATTTGCACCCGTTCACCGACCACCGCGCCATGCACGCCGGGGGCACCCAGGTGATGGTTTCGGGCGAGGGATCCTCGCTCACCGATGCCACCGGGCGTCGGTTGCTCGACGGCATCGCCGGTCTCTGGTGCGTCAATGTCGGATACGGGCGCCGCGAGATTGCCGATGCGGTGCATGCGCAGATGCTGACGCTCCCCTACTACTGCTCGTTCTTCAACACCACGACCGAACCGTCCATCCGGCTGGCCAAACGCCTCGCGGATCTCGCTCCCGCCCGACTTAATCATGCGATCTTCTGCAACTCGGGTTCGGAGGCGAACGAGACCGCGCTCAAGATCATCCGGGCCTGGCACAAGTTGAAAGGCCGGCCGAGCCGAAAGAAGATTCTCACCCGTCAGTTCGCGTATCACGGCGTCACGCTGGCGACCACCAGCATGACGGGGTTGCCGACCTGCTGCGAGCCGTTCGATCTGCCGCTCCCCGGGTTCATCCATGTCCCTGCGCCACATCCCTACGCCGTCGGCAGCCCGCTTTCACGCGAGGACTACGGTGCGTGGTGCATCGAGGAAACCCGCCGGATCATCGAGCGCGAAGGGCCGAATACCATCGCCGCATTCTTCGCCGAACCGGTCCAGAGCGCCGGCGGGGTGATCGTCCCCCCTCCCAACCACCTCCCACGCCTGCGTGCCCTCTGCCGCGAATACGACATCCTATTCGTCGCGGATGAGGTGATCACTGCCTTCGGACGGCTCGGCGACTGGTTCGCCTCCGGCATGTGGGACCTGGATCCCGACCTGCTGTGCATCGCAAAGGGGGTCACCAGCGGATACCTCCCGCTCGGCGGCACGCTCGTCTCGGACGAGATCGCCGGGGATCTCATCTCGGGAGGCCCCTTCGCGCACGGATTCACCTACAGCGGCCATCCCACCGCCTGTGCCGCCGCGCTGGCCAATCTCGACCTCATCGAGCGGGAGGGTTTGATCGCCCGTGTGCGCGACGACATTGGCCCCCGGTTCCAGGCGAAACTCCACGCACTCGCCGATCACCCCGCCGTCGGAGAGATCCGCGGCATTGGACTCATTGGCGCCCTCGAACTCGTGCCCGAGGGCGGCCGCGCCGCACTCCAACCCGGCGCCTTGCTCGGCGTGAAAGCCGCGGCCCTGATCCGCGATGAGAACGTCATCGTCCGCGGCATCCGCGACCTCATCGCCCTCGCCCCGCCGCTCCCGATCACACACGACGAAGTCGACACGCTCTTCGCGGCGGTGCGAAAAGGGTTGGACCGCCTGATCGCGGGCTGATCGGCCCCCGCGGCCTGCGCCGACTGGCGCGGGCTTACGCGAAGGGGTTCCTGTCAAACCGCCGCTCCGTCGGTCGCCCGCAGAGTGTCCATTCAAAAAAGTCGAGGAACGCGCCCCAATCCCCGGGACAATGTTCGTGCTCCCCTTCGCGGAACCAGATGCCGAGCCGATCCTCCGCGCCCAGGAATCGATAAACCGCCCGAGCCGCGAGATGGGTGTGCAGGGTGCCGGTTGGATTCGCCCACAGATCGCCGAGCGCCTCGGTGGTCAGCAACGCACGCGGAGCGATGAGCGCCATTAAAAAATGCTGGTCGAATGGCAGGTCGGCCTCCCGCCCGATATAGGCCGCCATGCCGGATCCAAACCAATACGGCGCCAGACGCAGGATATCCCCGAGTTGCTCCGACCCGGCACCCTGCACCCGAAAACAGCCCGCACCACCACACCCGGAACCATTGGCGCACGTGAGTGCGATCCGGGGGTCGGTCGCCCCCGCCAGCAACGTCGCTTTTCCCCCCCTTGAATGCCCGACAATCCCGATCCTCGCAGCGTCGGCCTCCGCCATCCCACCCAGCACATCGACACAGCGATGATACCCCCACGCCCAGGCGGAAAGCGCGCCGTAAACACCGTCCGGACACGCGGCATACACCCCCGACGATCTCTCCAATCCTCCGGTGTCGGACGCGATTTCCACCCGATTGAACTGGGCCAGCACCAGCCCCCGCCCGACAACATCCGCGGCCACCGGATCCGTCACGTAACGCCAGCACGCATCGCCCGTCAGCACCACTGGAAACGGCCCCTCTCCCGGTGGCACCAGAAGCTGGAGCAGAAAGCCAAACGGGCGTTCGCACTCCGCGACCACCCGCAAGGAAACAATCCGCACCCCGCCCGACCCTTTTACCGTCGCCGAATGCAACAACTCATGCCGGGTCGACGCCGGGCGCGCCGGAAGACCCCCATACTCCAGCGGCACGATCAGGTCCGCCAACTCAACCCGGCGGCGCTCCCAATCCGCTGGGGTGTGAACGCGCGTGGAGTCCGCAAACCGGAAGGGATCGGGAAGATCGGACTGGGTGACGGGGTTCATCGTGGAAAGGGCTGGGTTCAAATGGCGGGTCCGCCGCCGGCAGGCCGCGCGGATCTCCCACGGCGGGCGGCAAATCCGGGCTAATGCTCCTGCAACACGTCGATCTGGATCTCCACTTCGTCGCGGCGGGCGATGCGTTTCACGGCGCCGTCCTCCATCCATATGATGCGGTCGGAGATATCGAGCATCTTGTGATCATGCGTCGAGCAGATGACCGTCACCCCCTGTTCGCGGTTCATCTCCTTCATGAGATGGATGATCTCCTCCCCGGTCTTGAGATCGAGATTGGCGGTCGGTTCGTCCGCAAGGATGATCGCGGGACGATTCGCAAACGCGCGGGCAATGGCGACCCGTTGCTGCTGTCCGCCCGAAAGTTCCTTGGGAGTGTGGAGCATGCGATCCCCCAGGCCGACCCGGCGCAGGATGTCGACCCCGCGGTCCAGTGCCTCATCGGGAGGCACGCCGGCGAACAGCATCGGGAGCGTGACGTTCTCGAGGGCGCTCATCACCTTGATGATGTTATAACTTTGAAAAATGTAACCGATCTTTCGGCAGCGCAGCCACGCGAGTTCGTTGGCATCGAGCTGGGCGACGTCGACTTCATCGATGAACACCGCGCCGCTGGTCGGCTTGAGCAGCCCGCCCACCACGTTGAACAGCGTGGTCTTGCCGGATCCGGACGGGCCCATGATCGAGACGTACTCGCCGGTGGCGATGGTCACGCTCACGTCTTTCAGGGCGTGGATGGTCTCCTCCCCCATCCGGTATTCCTTGAACACGTTGCGGGTCATGACCGTGAGGTCCTGGTTCCCGGAAAAATCGCCGAGCAGATGCTGGCGCGGCGCGGCGGTTTCCATGGTCATTTCTCCCCCCGCATGGCTTCCATGGGTGGCATCCGGGCGGCGATCCAGGCGGGAACGGCGGCCCCGAGGGTGGTGAGCAGCATGCCGACCAGAAACGTCCCGAGCAGTTTCCAGGTGATCGCGTCGAAGCTCATCCGGGCGAACACCTGGCCGCCGAACTCCGCAAACCCGAGCGCGATGGCAACCAACAGCCCGGCCACCACCCCGAGCACGGATCCCGCCAGCCCGACCAGTGCCGACTCAAACAGCACGCTGTAGAGCACGAAGCTGTCCAGCGCTCCGAGACATTTCATGGTCCCGATCTCGCGATAACGCTGGGTGACCGACATGAGCATGGTGTTGAGCACCCCCGCCGCCGCGACCAGAAGGCAGAGGCCCATCATGAGATACCAATTCTCCGTCTCCGCCTTGTCCCCGCTTTTCTCCAGGGTGAGGACGTAGATGAGAAACGCGGTGGAGGTGGCGATGGTCAGGACGGTGAGCGTGGTGCGGGAGAGCCGGATTTTGAGGCTGCTGAACGCCATCCGGACCACCAGCGCGAGGCTGAGTTTTAGCTGGCCGATCTTCCACTGCGCGCTCATCTCAGTAATTGATTCCGATTGAGGTCCAAAGGAAATTGATGGCGATGGACAGCATGCCGATCAGGCCCATGCCGGCACCGAACCCGACGGCGAGGATCGGGGCGTAACTGGTCCACTGATCGACCCCGAACTTCCTGCGGAGGACGAAGCGCCCGAGCAACGCTCCCGCGAAAACCATGATTGCCATGTGAGGAAATCCGTTCATCGCCCCGATGCCGCCGTAGATGTATTGCGCGCTGATTCCAAGGGCGCTGAAAGCCCCGAAGAGGGCCAGAATGCCCGCCAGTGCGGCCAGGATGACCGTCGGCTTGAGAGCCTGGAACAGGACGGAATCGCCCTCCTGCATCGAGGAGGCCCAGACCGCCTTCAACTGGGCATACTGCGGCCAGAACTTCTGTACGAACGGATAGTTGTCCGAGGGGATCGGTCCGAGCCCCGTGATGTAACTCCAGAAAATGAACGAGGCGATGAGCAGCATCGGGAAAATGACCAACTCGGCCTTGAGGAGCGAGGTGAACCGCGTACGGGTCAGTTGCGTTTCCCGGAGCAGATCGGCCATGCCGCCGTAATTGGCAATCGGGAGGGGGGCGAACCAGATGCTGACCGACTTGAACTTGCTGAGGAAGATGGCGCCCTCGGTGACGAACGGCACGCCGGTGTGCTGGCCGGCGATGCCGGACAGCCTGGCGTTGATGTAGGTGTTGATGGGGGTCCAGAAGAACGCGAAGCTGACCAGCCACCAGACGGAGAACCGCTGGCCCTCGGGCACGCCGGTGTTGATCAGGCGGTTGCAGAGCAGGACGTAGCCCAGGGACGCCACGATCCAGACCACCACGGGGATCCAGAAAGGCGGGTCGCCACGCTCGCGATCCCGGCGCCAGATGTCGGAGGGGTTGAGACGAACCCCGCCCGCGGCATCGGTTTTGCGGCGGTAAGCGACCACCGCTTTCACAATGCCGAACACGCCGAGGAAAAAGACGGCAAGCGCGGTGCCGATGCCGACGGAGAGGTAGAGATCGAGCGTGTTCGAGACCTGGGTTTCGATGGCCCCCTTGCCCGGAACCCAGCCGGGCAACAGCCCCAGGCGCTGAAAGATCGGGTTGAACACGATCTGAAAGAGCATGGTCGTGGTGAACATCCCGACCACGATCCGCCAGGGCAGGACGAAGCCCGTGAGCAACAGGCCGAGGTTGAGACTGATGCCGATGGTTCCGGCCGGCAGCCACCGCTCGAATTGCGTGGTGAGATCCAGGAACGGGATCGGGAGCAGTTGGATGCTGCGTCCGATGAACGTCTGCGACAAAACCGGCACGCCGACGTAGAGGAGACCGAACACCGCGCCCATCACCACCCCCACCGAGAAACAGTATTGTCGGAAGGTTTTCCTGCCGTCCCCCTTGTCCTGGCTGCTCTCCGCCAGCGCGATGGCGCCCTCGGCGTGGATCGGTGCGAGTGGGAACGGCAGTTGCTCGAAGTCGGAGGTGACCTTGTAAGCGAGGAATCCCAGCGAAAGCTGGGTGAGCTTCGAGAGGACCATCGAGAGCACCGTCACCCAGATGACCGGCCACCAGACGGAGGAGGTGAACGATTGATAAGCCAGATCGCCCAACGGGGCGAACCAATCGGGTGTCTGATGGGCGATGCCGAAACTGTGAAACGCCTCGGAATTTCGCAGGTAGCCGTTGTAAACGAGAAACGCGAACACCCCCCCTCCCAACGCAACCCCGCCCGAGATGTGGGACAGGTGGCTGACGGTGTACTTGAGGATGTAAAGCTCCTGCTTGCGGAGCGTCATGAACGAACGCCGCGCCAGTTCGACGAACAGGATGATCGTGACCCAGTCCGCCGCGGTCCCCATGTCCTGCCCGATCATCAGACCCATGAAAATGATGCCCGGCAGCATCACGAAGGCGATGAAGAACGCCCCGATCACGGTGCGCCAGGTGAACCCGTTCTCGTACGGCTCGTGCTGAAGCGATTCGATGGAAAACTTCGCGTCGTAGAAGCTTTCCGTCGGCTTCGACTCCGGCGCTTCCGGCGAGGGCTTGTCCGGTGGGGTGTCAGCCATGGGGCGTCGGGGATGGGAGGGAGGACTCGGCGGCGGGGGCTGCGCCCAGCAGGGCCCGCCCCTCGTCGATGTAGCGCTGGCGGGAGGCCGGGTCGAGATTGCGCCACAACAGAAATTGGAGCCGCAGCAGGTCGAGAAATCCGTAATTTGTCCGGAACCACGCCTCCTCGGCCCCGGAAACCCGGCGCAGCCTCAGATCGACGGCGAACACGCCGGGGTTCTCCGTCGGCACAAACCGCAGCAGCATGCGCTGGGCGACATCCAGATCGTAAGGGGCGAGCCACATGTCCGTCTGCATCCCGAGATCGGGTTCCTCGTCGGTGGGCTCCAGGAGCGAAACGCCGCGGCAATTAAAGTCCGAGCTGGTGGCCTCCGCGTGGTTGAGAAGAAACCGGCGCAGAAAGGCGAACACCCCGACTGCATTCGAACCGGTGAGAGTGAAAGGAAGGCGGAAATGGATCTCGCCCCGGTCGTTGGCGGGAGGGAGCTTCCACTTCGCCATTCCGCTCGGAGCGGCCAGGGCGGCTGCCCGCACGGCGGGGACCAGTGTCGCGAGGAGCACCACGATGCCCGAACCCATGGCCAGGACGAGCGAGGCGATGGAGGTGAAGTTGAAGCTCAACCCGCCGAACAATCCGAAGTGGGCATAAATCCAAGGGACGAGGTTGGCGAAAAGGAACCCGCCAAAAATCCCGAACAAGATGCCGAGCACGGAAAACACGGTCGACTCGGAGAGGAGCAGGAACGCGATCTGGGAGGGGCTGAGGCCGATGGCCCCCAGCATGCCCACCTCCCCCTTCCGTTCCTCGATGGTTCCCATCATCGTGTTGGCGACGATGAGGACACAGAGAATGACCGGCAGCAGGACCTTCGCGATGCCGCCGACGCTTTGTTGGACCCGGTTGCTCAGCAGGGCGTACTGCCCATCGCGGACCCCGAAGAAAGCCCGGTCGAGCCGGAGGGCGATGTCGCGGTAGAACCCTTCGGATTCCGATTCCGGCACTTTGATCGCCACGGAGCGAATTTTGGCGTTCACATAGTCGCGGGCGGCATCGGGAACGATGGCAAGTCGCTTCCAGGAGAGATGATAGCCCTGCGGCTCGTTCTCCAGCCGGGCGCGCGTGTCGGCGGCGCTCGGGGTGTAGGCGCTCCGCAGGAAATCCACCATGGCGATGCTCTTGCCGTTCACATCGCGCATCCGGTCGGCCGCGGCGGTGTCGAGGATTCCGATGACGCGCCATTTGACCTTGCGCATGTCGACTTCCGGCAACTGCCCGTGCGGAAGCCGGTTGCCAGAGGCGTCGATCAGCATGGCGGGGGTGATGCCCAGTTCCTGCGCAGCGGTGTCCGGGAGGATCACGGAGAATAGATCGGGTTTCGTTCCGGAGGCCGGGTCGGCGGATTGGAACCACTGATTGCCCGTGACCACCCGGTGGAGCCCGCTGAACTGTGTCTCGTCGGGCTCGAAGGTCATGATGCCCGTGAGGATCGTCGATTTCGCGCCGGACTGAACCTGGATCTCGTTGACTCCCTCCCGATTGGAATTGTTGCCCCCCTCGCTCTCGATGAAGAATCCGCGGACGGTGGTCGGGTATTTCGAGCCGAATTCGCTGCGGAGATCGGATACGAACTGGCCGCCGAGGCCGGTCCAGAAAAACTCGCGGAACAGCACTCCCTGGTAGGCGGCGGGTTGCGGTTCGATCTGGATGCCCTCGACATCGGGGTCGGCCAGCACGCGTTTGCTAAACAGCTCCTCGCCCCCCTTGACCGAGACGAAGGCGATGATCGAAAAGGTCAGAGCGGAAACCGTGAGCGTGGTGAGCAGCGTGCGTTCGGGACGCTTTTTCAGATTGGAAACCCCCATCGAGAGGGCGGTCTTCAACGAACTGGCGAGCGTGATGGTCTCGTCCTCGACTTCGCCCCCGGCACGGCGGGCGCGCCGGAGCAGGACGTCAAAGCGCGCATACGACAAGAAGAGCACGACCATCGACATGAGGATCATCACGAACGAGATCATCACGATGAACGGCGAGACGGAGATCTTGAACGCCGGGTGGAAAAAATTCATGAACACCGCGCCGAGCGCGAAGATGGCAACGGCGCCGCCGAGCCGGGCGAGGATGCCCCGCCCGCCGAGCACCAGTCGTTCGAGGAAGATCGCCGCGGGCAGCAGCAGGGCGAGCAGAATGATGGCGGAAAAGACGGCCTGGCGCCCGAGCGAGAGGATGTTCGGGTAGGCCTTGACGAGAATCCCCCACGCTTCGCGGGCCGTGCCGTTCATCCGCTGCCAGTCGCGGGCGGCGAGCGCCTGCTCAGCTTCCGCGATCTTGACGCCGCTGCGCTCGATGGCGCCGGCGGTCGCGCGGTCAAAGATGCCGAACCGTTTGAAATCGGCCTGGCGATTCTCGGCCAGTGCCTGCATTTGCCGGGCGATGGCCAGCGGCGTGTGGGGGACGGAGAGGTTCGGGTCGTCGCCGACCGGGCCGACCCGGAAACCCCGGCCCTTGCGGGCATCGGGATCCGTCGCATCGACATCTCCCACAAGCAGCATAATGAAGCGGTTCTGATCCTTCACCAAAACCCGGCCCCGCCGGCCCTCGGGCAAAAAGAGGAGATTGGTAAGAACGTCCGTCTCCGCGTAATCGATGCCGGGAGCCAGGTAGGCGTAATGCTGCGGCTCGCCATTGAGAACCGCGTCCATGACCGACACCTGTTGAGTGCCTTTCTTTCCGCCGATGGGCTGGTATCCGACCGGGTCGGTGCCGGGGAAGAAGAGGAGCGGATAGACCCGGGTCATCACCATCGTCTTTTCGGTGTCGAGCCCGTCGGCCAGATTGAACACGGGGGTCTGTTTCTTGGTTCCGACCTGGCCCATATCGACCAGGCGATTGAGCAGCGCCCGACCCCGGTCGAGCCCGTAGGCGTAAGCGTTGGGCACGTATCCCGGGGACGTATTGTGCGACACGCTCTCGACGGGGAAGCGATAGGCACCGTTGATCTGGCTCTGGACCAGCACGGACGGACGAACGCCCCGGTAGGCGGCGCTGTTGAAACTCGTATCGATGATCTCGCGTTTGGTGTCGGCAAACACCACCAGCACCCCGGGCACCGGCTCCTTGGCATCGATGCCCGAGCGGATGTTGAACTCGACGGTCTTGCCCGTGAGTCGGCCGAACCCGGGCGACTGCAACGCCTGCACCGCCGGCCAGTCCACCGCGCTTTCAAGAATCATCCGCACGAGCAGCGTGGCCGTGCGCAGTTGAAGCGAGAGATTCTCGAAATTGGCGAAGTCGGGGAGGTCGTGGGGCGTGTCGGTGTACTCCTGCAAATCGTTGCGCGTGCGGAGCGGTTCGAGCGCGAAGCCGGACGGGATCCAGAACTCCGGATAGTAGGGCACGCCCTTGTCGGCCAGGATCAGGGTGTCCGCCCGATCTCCGTTCTGAAGGAAGGTCCATTCCTCGGACCAGCCCGCCCTCAACGCCGCATGGGCGCTGACCTTTCGGAATCGTTCCGAAACTTTTTTCGAGACCGCTTCCCCCGGCCGTTCGCCGCCCCGGAAATCCGCACTGGAGGCTTCCTCGATCCCGAGCGAGAGCGATCCGGGGCTGAGATGGAGGTACCAGCCGAACAGCGGGGAATAGGCACCTCCCTCGCGGGAGGTTCGCAGTTCTGACAATGCCCGGATGAGGGCAAGATTCGATTCGTGGGCCGCCCCCCCGGTCTGTTCCTCCATAAGTTCCGCCTGCATCCGCGCGGCAAACGCCGCGAAATCGAGACCGGCGGCCTTCAGATCCGATGCGACCTCCCCGCCATACCTCCCCTCCTGCAGGGACTCACGCAGCCCCGCGAGCCGTTCGGGGGGGGCGAGGGTGCGGCTCAGGATCGTGCGGTCGCGCAGCGTGACCAAGGCCTCGATCGCCTGTTCGGACCGGGCCAACTCCCGACGAGCCTCGTCCCTCGCGACCTCCGCCAGACCGGCGTCCTGGACTTTGATCAGATGGGCGATGCGTGCCTCGGCAAGCGTCACGCGCACCCCTTCGAGGCGCGCCTTCAACCATTTCGATGCCAGCCAATCCGCCGCGTCCCGATCCGGAGTCGTGCCGTCGCGGAACCACGCTGCTGCGCCCCCGTAACGGGCGGCGCGCTTCTCCGCGGTTTCCTGTCCGACATAGCGCTCCTTGAAACGCCCCTCGGCAAGCAGTTGGTATTCGGCAAGGGCCCGGCTGCTCCGACCCCCGAGATGTTCCGCGTCGAGGAACGCGAAGATCACCCCGCGACGGCGGGCCGTTCCCGCCCCGGTCGTCAGATGTTCCAACATCGTGAGTGCCGATGCGATGTTGGCCGCGGTCTTCAACCCGTGCGGT
>Ga0163144_10025853_pt1 | contig 11441 bp, 11 predicted proteins | sample OliLak19BULKMAT1_FD_123175 | JGI IMG/M metagenome (GOLD analysis project Ga0163144, IMG submission 123175) | Freshwater microbial mat bacterial communities from Lake Vanda, McMurdo Dry Valleys, Antarctica - Oligotrophic Lake LV.19.BULKMAT1 | ecosystem: Environmental > Aquatic > Freshwater >... | reverse complement strand
TGGTTGTCAGCTAAGAAAAGTCCAAAGTGTGAAATCAACCAATCATCAAGGGGAGTGAATTCAATCGCCAGTACCGTCTCGATAACTGGCGGTTTTCGGTAACTGGGTAGTGGATCGGTCATGAATCGAATGGACCTGAAAGATTCGTCGCGTAATCGCCTGAGAAACCAACGCTATCCGGCATGCCCCAAACTTAGCGAAATCAATTGTCAAAAAAATGGTAGCAAAGTCGTGGCAGTTGCTGCCACTGAGACATTCCAACGGGATCTTTCTTCCGACGAAACAGGCAGGCAAGATCACGGGGAAACGTTGAGGAAAGTCGGTTGATTCTGCCAGATGAAGGGTTTCAAAAACAGCGTTTCTGCACTTCAGTTGCCACAATGCCTACGCGGGATCGGCTCATCCCCGACAAGCCGAATTCATCACTCATCAGGCCCGACATCAAAAGGTGATCGGGCTTTTTTCGTGGAAGGCATTCCTTCACTTCCAAGCGGTGGTCAGTGGCTCGATGGTGGCGGCGGCCGGTGGTTTGGACGTTACTACACCCGACTACACCCGCTCAGGTCACTTTTGGCACTTTTCAGGCACGTTTGGCACTTTCCTGGAAAGTATTGTCCCGAGGCATGAAAACGAAGAACCCCAGCACAAATGCTGGGTTTTCGAAGTACCGGAGGCGGGGGTCGAACCCGCACTGGATGTTACTCCAACTGGATTTTGAATCCAGCGCGTCTGCCATTTCGCCACTCCGGCGGGTACTTGGATGTCCGCGGATTTGACCGCGGCGGCGGGAAAACTAGTCGAACTCGGAACCGATCGCAAGGTGCGGGTGGATCTGGACACTTGAATTTCTCGGCAGGTGCGCGGGTTATGGTGAATGTCGACGGAGGGGCGGGGCAAAAGTCGCTCAGCAGCCTTTGAGCCACCGGTGCGAGCCCCGTGGCGGTGCCGGAAGGTGCAGTTGGCCGGTGGCATGGCAACGAGGCACTTGTATGGTTGCCGGACGCCGGGCAGAATCCCGGCGATGAGTCACAGGTATTCCGAAATCCCAGAACTGTCTCAGTCCGGCGATGCGATCGGCATCATTCGCATTCCGACAGAGCAGGACGTCCCGTTCACGTCTCGCATCCGGGCGTTCGTGGATACGGCGGAGTTTCAGAGGCTGACTCATGTCACGCAACTGGCTCTGGCGTCGCGGGTTTATCCGGGAGCAACTCATACTCGCTTTGAACATGCACTGGGTGTGTATCACAACGCTCTGCGGTATTTGTGGCAGCTGGGCCGGGACGAGCGGTTTGCGGATACGATTTCCGTCCGAGGCGCGGAGATTCTGATTGTTGCTGCTCTGCTCCATGACATTGGGCACTGGCCGTTCTGTCATCCGATCGAAGACATGGCGCTGCCTCAGATGCCGCCTCATGAAACGTTCGCCCGGGAGTTCATCGGGCCGGATACGGAACTCGGCCAGATCCTGCTGAAAGAATGGAGAATCGAGCCCGACGAAGTTCTTGACTTGCTCGTGGCGAGGACTGACACCGTCGGAAGCCGGTTGCTGCGATCAATTCTGTCGGGCCCGATCGACATCGACAAGATGGACTACCTGTCTCGCGACAGTCAGCACTGCGGAGTTCCGTATGGTCGTCACTTCGACCGGAATCGTCTGATCAATTCTTTGATCGTCAATGAGGCGGGCGACGCGCTGGCGATCACGACAAAGGGCAAAACGGCGGCCGAGATGATGGTGTTCGCTCGTTATGTGATGTTCACTGAGGTCTACTGGCATCACGCTGTACGGTCCGCAACAACGATGTTTGGCCGCGCATTTTACGAGCTGCTTCCGACGCTGGATTTGACTTCACTGTTTCGGATGACCGAGCCGGATCTGATCCGGACCCTGCAGAATGCTGCCGTCGGGACCGACGCGGAGAAACTCACCAACTGCCTGTTCGGCGCTCGCAGGCAGCTTCACAAGCGACTGGCGGAGTACAGCATCTTTCAGCGGGAGCCGCTGTATCGTCTGCTGCGTCAGAAGTCCTATCCTGAGCTTGCTGAGTGCTCGTCGAGGCTGACGGACAAGATCGGGCGACTCACGGGACGACAACTGAATCGTCTGGATGTGCTCATCGACGCGCCTCCGCAGCATCGGGAAGTGGAGTTCCGTGTCGATGTGTACTCGACGGATGATCGCCGCTACCGACCGCTGCGCGAGGTTTCTCCGATCGTGGATTCGATGGCGAGAACTCAGTTTGACGACTGCGTGAAGAAGGTGCGCATCTTCGCGACAGAAGAGGTGCGCGACGCACTGCCGGATGGATTTTCGCTGGATGAAATGGTGGACGAAGTGGTGCGCGAAGCCGAGTATCCGAGGTAACGATTCAGCACGTCGTTTTCGAGCGAAAGGAAAGGCTGATCGTCATTGGCGGCAGGTCGCTCGGGCCAGATGGCCCACGCTGCGAAACACCTCATGGGGTCAGGAGCCCTCATTGCGCGGTCGATTGGCGGCATTCAGGGGACGACGTCTGAATCCGGCACGACAGCGAACTGACTCCCAACCCGCGGCTGGATGTTTGGCTACGCCACCTTATGCGGCAGCCGGATTCGACCGAAGCGTTTTCCGGTCGCGTCATACAGCAGGACCTCGTTGGATGACTCGGCCCAGACAGCGGCCAGTTTCACGGCTCGAGGGCCGTGAAGGACATACTGGAATCCGCAGCGTCGACCGTTCTGCAGCAGTTCCAGTTCGGTCATGGGAAAATGGTGCTCCAGAAGGTTTTCCTTCCGGCAGAGCATGATATGGACAAAGTGTCGAAGGTGGTCAATGGATTTTATCTCGGCCGGAGTTTCCGGCAGCCGGGGTGCCGCGACTGGCTGACACATGCAGGACAGACCCTTGCAGAGTGTGATCCGTGAAGCGTGGTTGCGGCTCCCTGATTGCCGCAGTGCAGATTGTTCCGGTCTTGCTGAAAGCGTCGTCCTGGTAAACCAGGAAAACTCTTCCTCAACCGCTGCTCGTGGCAAAGGTATCGGTCAGCAAGTTGCCGGGCCTTCCCAAAACGAGTGACCCGCTGCACAGGCGACACGAGCTGCGCCAGCCGCATCACCGGTCGAACTGCACTCAACGGTGCCAGAGTCTTGTGCCAATTCCGCTCAGCGGTTGACTCCAGTGGATTCCTGGTTTCGTCATTCCACTTTCATCTTCCGGACACGATGGCTGCTGCTGTCGCCGATATACAGCCAGCCGTCGGCTGATACGAAGACGCCGTGAGGTCGATTGAGACGGCATTCAAGCGCCGCGCCATCGGGGCCATCGCCAGGCTGACCGTTGCCGATGACGGTTTCGATAAGGCCAGATGGCGCGCGGATTACCCGGACAGTGTGGCTTTCCGTGTCGGCGAAATACAGATCGCCTGACGGGGCCAGACTGACGCCCTTCGGCCCGGCAAGCTGAGCCTTTGTTGCAGGACCGCCATCGCCCGTATAACCACTGCGACCTGTGCCGGCGAGATGGTGCAGAGTGCGCGTGGTCAGGTCGATGCGAAAGAGGGCATTTCCTTCGCGCAGTGCAACGTAGAGCGAATTCCGACCGTCGAAATCCAGGGCACGCGGGCCGTTGAGCGGAGTTCCGGCGAGTCCGGCTCCGTCCGTCGTTTTTGACTTCTCACCGGTTCCGGCAAAAGTCGAAATCACTCCGGTTGACGGATCAATCATTCGAATCCGATGGTTCCTGATATCGCAGATATAGATTCGCCCATCGTTGTCCAGCGCGATGGAATGCGGTTGATTCATTTGCGACACATTCGCCGGGCCACCATCTCCCGAGAAACCGGCGACACCAGTTCCGGCAATCGTTGTAATCATGCCTGTCGTCCGGTCGACGCGGCGGACGACATGATTCTGCATCTCAACGAAAACCATGTTGCCGTGAAGGTCGAAGCGGACCTCGTACGGTTCGTGGAGTTCTGCCTGCGTCGCCGGGCCTCCGTCGCCCGAATAGCCTTTTCGACCGCAACCCGCGATCGTCGTCATCTCACCGGAGCCAAGGTCAATGCGGCGGATCATGTGCGAGCCGACTTCGCAGACATACAGCGCACCATCAGGCCCGGTGCAGATTCCGAACGGCTGAGACAAGGGCGTCTGAGTGGCGGGACCATCGGGACTCGCCGCGATGTCCTTCCCATTGCCGGCGACAAGACTAACCAAGCCTGAGCGGCGATTGTCGTCCTCAGCGTACAACTCCGCGGTGATAACCGACGAAGGCTGAAGAAGGCTGGATACAAGGACCGCACGTTGAATCAGTGAGAGGGACATCGGAGGGAGGAGTCCGTTTTCGAGGGAATGTCTCAGCAGTCAGTACGCCCAAGCATGGTCCCCACATCCTGGCGCCACGGAATTCGGGCATTCCGGCTTTGGACTCGCCGAAACACTGAAGTCGTGGTTTGCAACCCGAACCAGGAAGTCGCGCGGCGTTTTGTTCGCGCAGCGGACAACGACTTTTTACGCCTTCTTCTTCGCCGACGCACGCTGGACGCGATTTTTCAGGCGACGCCGGACAATCATTCTCAGATCACGATAGTGAATCTTCAGAAATACGGAACGCAGTAAGACTCTGCATTGAGCCGGGGTCAGGCGTCGCCATGCGATCTCCGAGACGAAAAGCCAGGTCGCGATCACGGACACTACGAGCGTCACGCCGGCCGACATCGTCGGATCGATTTCTGCCAGATCCCGGAGATTTCCCTGGAATTCCCGGGAATTCGGCAGCAGTCCGAGAAGAAACCTGGCAGCGAAGATACAGCAGAGCAGCAGCAGGACGCCTCGAAGCGCTGAGGACACCATGCTCAGCAGGAGCGGCGAAACCGGTGGTTCAGACGCGGGAACCATCTGCCGGGATGAAGGTTTGAAGATGTCCTTCAGCAGACCGAGCGCGGAGCCGCCGGCAATCTGTCTCAGAAGCTGCCGGTGCCGTGCGACAAACATCAGGACTGACACGACGACGAAGACAAACACGATTCCCCAGGCACCTCGCAGTCCGGCGAACTGACCTCCTTCGCGGTGGAACAGATCGGCCTGAATCAGCAGCAGCACCATGACGCCGCCCCAATGCTTCAGACTCAGCAGCACCAATGCGATAATGAGAAGTTTTATCGACCATGGCAGCTCCGGAGCCATCAGCATCAGCAGCGACCCGACTGCAGCGAAGACGCTGAGCTGCAGCGTGAGTGCAATCTGGAGATCCGCTGAGGATCGCCGCAGGACATCGCTGGACGCGGCGGTCTTCTGCTGAAATTCAGTTGACAATTCAGGACGCATGGACTGTTCTGGCTGGGACGGATTTCACGCTCTGCCTGAACGGCAAGCAAAGCGTTCCGGGCCGCGGGAGGAATGCACTTCGGACGGGAACACTGAAGTCGCCCGAAGCGTCAGCGAGGCGAATCAACGCGCCAATGTTCCTCGCTGTCGATTCGGGCTGCATTTGTTGAATTCTATCGGATCTTCTTCACCATGTCTTCGACGAACGGATTGATGTCGTTCTTGTAGGTGAACGCTTCTTCTTCTCCTTCGCCGAGCAGGCTGTCGTCAAAGCGTTTTGCGAGCTTTCCGTCTGTGCCGAAGACGTAAACCGCCGGGATCGAAGACAATTCCAGTGCCTGGAACACTTTGTCCGCTTCTGTGGTGCTGAGGATGTTAATGAATCCAGCTTGCTGTTTCGTCAGAAACTTCTCCACCCGTTCGCGATAGTAGGTCGCTGGTTTGGTTTTGATTCCAACGTAGTCGACGTTGAAGCTGATGCACACGAGATTTTCTTCATGAGCCTTCTGCAACTCAACAAGGTGTGGAAACTCGGTCATGCACGGCAGGCAGGACGTCGACCAGATGTCCACGACGACCACCTTGCCGATGTGCTTCCCGAGATGGGCCTCCACGTCTTTCCAGGTTCCGTCTGTCAGAGTGACTTCGGGGACTTCGACCCTGGGAGTCTCGACCACCGCTTTTTCGTCGGCATCAGATGCCGCAGAGTCAGCCATGCAGGCCGTCAGCAGGCACAAGGAAAAACAGCATGGGAAGAACATGCGAAAGTTCATTCTAAATGTCCGATCGTCCAGAAGTGTCCCGGAAACAGTTGTGCCGGGTGATGGCTCATTCAAGTCCGTTCGAATCTGAATGGCCCCGCAAACCGATATCATAAAATACATCCGGCCTGAGAGACTGCAAATGACTCAGCAGTGCCCGGTCATTCTCCCGATCGACATTGGACAGTTCCAGAGTACCTGTCGAGAGGCGAGTTTTATCAGGCTCCGGAGTCGACAGCGATTCAGACGAACGTATGACAAAGATCACACCGTCATCGGAAGACAGTTCTGACAAATCAACAACGCACCTGACTGCAACCCGCCCTGCGATCACTGTCATTCCCGCCGTGTCGACATACTGAATCTCGCCAGCTTGCGAAATCGATACATCCTTCGCAGAGTCCGGCAGAATCGCGGAATCCCGTAAAGCGACAGGACCTGTGTGTGTGGTCAACCCGACTCGCCGATCCGCCAGGAGTTGAAAATCGCCGCGACGCGTCAGCAGATTGCCTTCGAGGCAAAACATCAACGCACCGTTGTCCGCCGGAAGTGCGACGTGCAACGGCAGAGGCGACGAGATACGTTTGCCGGGATCAAAACTGTAAAACATGAGTGACCTGAACCTCTGCTGGCCGATTTGACTCTTGCTGCGGGCCAAGTCAGACGCGACTTCCGGAAGCAATACTGTTCCGCGAAATCCAACAGTCCAGGAGCCGTTCAGATTGAGCGACACTCTGTGGATGGCCTTATTCAGCGATTCCGAATCTTCAGCAGCGAATTCCGTTTCGTCTGGCAGCGACAACCGGGCTTCCAATGATCCCGACAACAATCGCTTCTGTTCGAGAATGAATTCGACATCGGAAAGATCCATATCCGAATACGACTCGGCCCAGATCTTTGCGGTCTCCGGATCTGCATTCGGGAAGGTCTTTTGAATCAACTGCAGGACGCCTTTGTCCAGCGACGATGCATCCGTTCGGACTTCCGATAGCGTGGATGCGTCTACCGTTCGAGATACCAGCGTTGCTGCATGAGCATCCCTTCCGTCATCGTTCAAGACCACAGCACACGGCACGGGGGATTCGGTGACCGAATGAGGATCGTGGCAATCCGGTTGAGTGGAATCCTCAGACGTGTCATCAGAGTCGCTCGCGACTGCCGATTGAGGTTCAGCTCTGGCCAGCGACGAATGGACTCCCTGTCCGGCCAGAATTCCTCCGACCAGCACCAGCACAACAAATCCGCACAGTGCAGCCCATCGTGGCATCGATCACTTCCCTGAGTCGATGAATTCAATTATTCCGCTTCGTGTCCGCTGCCGTTCAGGGGCGGACAATCGCGACGGAAGCACTCCAGCTTCGACCGCTTCGTCGAACGGTAGCAATTTCCGCCGATTGTGTCTCTAGCATCACGTAAAAAATCGCGTGCAGATTCGTCTGCGTGGAACATCCGTCGCACCCCGCCTCAACGTGAACGACAACAGTGAGTTCAGGGCGGGGCCGGAACTGATCGAACCGGAATTCAGAGTGACTTGGTCTATGGATTTGCTCCAGCTAGAAACCGTGGTGTTCAGGACTCCTCTTCAGGTGCAGACCATTCGCCAGAAACAATTCGATAGTCATGCGAAACCAAACCGCGACTCAGCTGCTCTTCCAGTTTTCATATCCCGGCCGCGGGACCGTGGTCTTCCCGGAATCTGATGTGCCGAAAGTTCGCTCATTGCCCGAAATCGATCCGCAGTATCTCGCCACCGCACCCTTGACACTGCCGGAGATCGCGGAGCCCGATGTCGTGCGACATTTCGTGAATCTGTCGACTCTCAACATGAGCGTGGATTCGCACTTCTATCCGCTCGGCAGTTGCACGATGAAGTACAACCCAAAGCGGCACGAGCGACTGGCTCGACTGCCGCAGGCGGCCGCCAGTCATCCCTATCAGCCGGAGAATCAGATTCAGGGCCTGCTCAGCATCCTGTTTGAGATGCAGGGAATGCTGGCTGAGATTTCCGGCCTGCCCGGTGTGTCACTGCATCCTGCCGCTGGGGCACAGGGAGAATTCACAGCCCTCCTGACCGCCGCGGCCTATTTCCGCGACCGCGGCGAAAACCGCACACGAGTGCTGTTCCCCGCCAGTGCTCACGGTACCAACCCTGCCAGTGCCTCGCTGGCCGGCTTTGAATGCGTTCAGCTCACCGGTGGCCAGGATGGATTCGTGGATCTCGCTGAGCTCAAGGCACATCTCGATGAGCGAACTGCGGTTTTCATGGTCACGAATCCGAACACGCTGGGTCTGTTCGAACGCGACATCGCCAGGGTTGCCGACATGCTGCATGCCGTCGGGGGACTGGTCTACATTGATGGCGCAAACATGAACGCGATTCTCGGCAAAACTCGCCCCGGCGATTTCGGCGGCGACATGATGCACTACAACGTTCACAAGACCTTTACCGGGCCGCACGGAGCGGGTGGTCCAGGAGCCGGTCCGATTGCCGTCCGCGATTTCCTCGCACCGTTTTTGCCCGCTCCGATCGTGACATACGATGCGGCGAAGAACTGGTACTCACTGGCGACTCCAGCGAAGTCCATTGGTCAGGTTCGTACGTTCTTCGGTAACGTCGGAATTCTGCTGCGAGGCTATTTTTACATCCGCACTCTGGGAGGCAAGGGCCTTCGCGAGGCGTCAGAGAACGCTGTTCTGAACGCGAATTACCTGTTGAGCCAGGTCAGCGATTTCCTTGAGGTTCCTCACGGCAACCGCTGCATGCACGAGTTCGTGGCCAGTGGCCGGAAGATTAAGGAACAGACCGGCGTCACGACGATGGACATCGCCAAACGACTGCTCGACTATGGATTTCATGCTCCGACCGTCTACTTTCCACTGGTTGTTGAAGAAGCATTGATGATGGAGCCCACCGAAACCGAGTCCCTGCAGACTCTCGATGCCTTCGCCGCCGCTCTGCGCGCGATCTGTCAGGAACCTCCCGAGTTTGTCAAGGCCGCCCCGCACACCACCGCCGTCTGCCGCCCCGACGAAGTCAACGCCGCCCGCAAACCCATCCTCTGCTGGTCGGCGCCAAACTGCTGACTGATGTCCTCATCACTCTCCGCCGCGATGAGAGTCTGCACAGCAAGAAGCCGAAAATCACAAACAAAGAAAGCCGCGTTCCCCCGTCCCTTCTCCCCCTCTCAGGGGGAGAAGGTGGCCGAAGGCCGGATGAGGGGGTTCGTCGCTGGATCTTTCACGTTCGTAAGTCAGGCTCCTTTTTCGTGAGCTGTTTCGCCTCGCAACGTTGATCTTCCAAGGAACCCACGTCACATGAAACACGCTCTCCTCACCGTTCTCAGCGGCATTCTGTTTGTGACGGCAACGCACTTCAGCCTCGGCGACGAGCCTGCCACCATCACCGAAGTCCAGGCCATCACTGCGCCGCCCGCTGAACTCAAGGTGCCCGCGTTTTACTCCAAATACATCAGTGCCGACGGCTACCCGATCATCGCATCAAACAACGTCAGCGACTACGCCCTGCGGGAAGCCGAGTATCTTGTCAACATCATGCTGGCTCAGCGGCCCGATGTTCGGGAAGCGATGATCAAGAGCGGTTCCCGGATGAGCATCATCGCCTGGAATGAGTTCACAACCGACCAGCCCGAATGGACCTGGATGGCCGATCCGAAGAACGACAACCACGAAGCGGAAGGCATCACGGCAAAAGACTTCTGGGATGCCCGCGCGCGAGGCATGGGCGGATCAGAGACTGATCCGTACTGCTCATGCGGCGAGGAAAACCTGCTGGCCTATGACGGCGACCCGTACTCGACTGAGTGCATTCTGATCCACGAATTCGCGCACAATATTCATCTGCGAGGTCTCGTCAACGTCGATTCGACCTTTGATCCTCGTCTGAAAGCGGCCCATCGGAAAGCCATGTCCGCCGGCTTGTGGAAGGGCAAATATGCGTCGGTGAACCACCACGAGTATTTCGCCGAGGGCGTGCAGTCCTGGTTCGACGACAACCGCGAAAATGACCATGACCACAATCACGTCGACACCCGCGAAGAACTGCTCGATTACGATCCCGACCTCGCGGCACTTTGCCGGGAAGTTTTCCGCGACACCGAACTCAAATACACGAAACCGGCGACTCGACTCACCGGTCACCTTCAAGGCTACGACCCTGCCGAAGCGCCGGTTTTCTCCTGGCCAGAGCGTCTGCTGGACGCCCAAGTTGCGATCCGCCAAAAAGCAGAAGCTCGAAGCAAGTAGCACGACAGTCCACTTGGTAGCCGAATCCGCGAAAACCTGAACAGTCCGGGATTCGGAAACGCCTGATCATCAGAGGTTTCAGTTTGGCCTCTCAAAGCTGGCAGCGATGCGGTCGCGGATTGCGATCACATCCTTTAAGGTACGGCGTCCCAACCAAGGCGCTGAATCAGGCTGTGCGGCGAAATCCCGACCGATTCCCTGCGGACTTCTTATTCCAACTCACCTCGGATGAAATGGAGGCATTAACCTCGACGCCAGCGGCGTGAGCACCCCAGTGTTTGCGCGGCAAATAATCAAGGCGGATGGCGCGAGTCACACCTGGCACATGCATACAGAGACGGAGAATCAAACTCCCGAGGAATGGTGAGTCCGACAACTGAGATCGCCGGTGGCGATCAATTCAGACGCTCTTTTGAGTGGCGAGCAATTGACGGATTGCGGGCAGCAATTCCTCTGGAACGGAGATTATCGTTTGCCCGGTCGCTTCCGATACCGCCTGTTCATCTTCGGCTGTCTGTTCGTCTTCCGACAGTTGCTCATATTGATCCGCGAGCTGCTTGACTCGATCACCATCCCAGCCTGGGGGAAACTTCTGCTCGATCATCATCGTCTCCTGCGGCGCTGGCGCCGCCGATACGCCTGGAGCGGCTTTCCTCGCAGCTCGAAGACAGTGACCACGAATACGCTCTGTGGCTCTGGGTCGGGAACGGAGATCACACGAAGTTACCGTCCCGAGGCAGTTTGTCCCAGCGCTTGACGCGAGATGTCTCGGCCTGGAATGTCTTCTCCAGAATGTCGGAGCACATGTTCGATCTCATCTTCACTCACTCATCCCGTGGCCGTACACATGGGGCTGGCCGGTATCGGGGTCGCGGTAGTTGCGAACGTGCATCTCTGGACTCCGGAAATCGACGACTGCAGTTTACCAGCCTTGTCCAATCATGGAAACGCTCCGTGAATCCTCGACTGGCTTGCCGGAATAATCGCTGCCCCGCGTTTGGGTCCTTGCACAAACCTCTACGCCCAAGTCAAGGTGGACGCCCAAGTCAAGGTGGACGCCCAAGTCAAGGTGGACGCCCAAGTCAAGGTGGATGGGACGCCCGAGTCAAG
>Ga0163144_10025851_pt1 | contig 11442 bp, 7 predicted proteins | sample OliLak19BULKMAT1_FD_123175 | JGI IMG/M metagenome (GOLD analysis project Ga0163144, IMG submission 123175) | Freshwater microbial mat bacterial communities from Lake Vanda, McMurdo Dry Valleys, Antarctica - Oligotrophic Lake LV.19.BULKMAT1 | ecosystem: Environmental > Aquatic > Freshwater > Lake... | reverse complement strand
GGGACGCTGGCGTACATGGCGCTGCTCATGACCGATCCGGCGCGCCGGCTCGGCAGCGCGACGGTGCTCGTGGAGCGGCTGAAGAGCCTGTTCCATGCGGTGTTGCGCGGGGCGGAGCGAGACGCCGCGCCGCGCTCGATCGGGCCGCAGCTGACGCCGCCGGACGTGCCGTTCGTGGGGCGCACGGCGGAGACGTGGGAGCTGTTTCGCGAGCTGTCCGCGGCGGCGGAGGGGCTGGGGCGCGCGGTGCTGCTTGTCGGCGAGACGGGCATTGGCAAGAGCCGACTGGTGCTGGAGACGGTGCAGCGGGTGGCGGCCGCGCGAGGTGGTGGTGGTCTACGGGCGCTGCCGCGAGCTCGGCGAGATGTTGCCGTATGCCCCGCTGCGCGAGGCGATAGGCCAGCTCGCGGGCGGGCTCGACCGCCTGGACGCGAGTCGAAAGGCCGAGATCCAGACTGGCATGTTCCGGCTGCTGGCGGTGATCGGGATGGCGGTTCCGGTCGCGCTGATCGTCGAGGATCTCATGGGGTAGCCGGCCAGACTGGCACTCTGCCGGCACCCTGAGCGGCGTTCACGGAACAGGTCACGGGGTGTTTCAGGGGCAATCCTTGCCACCGGTGCCCGACGACGAGGTGCCGTACGGGCAGCCCGAGTCGCTGCCGGTGCCCGACGACGAGGTGCCGTAGGGGCAATTCGTGCCGGTGCCCGAGGACGTCCCGTACGGGCAGTCATTGCCGCCGGCGCCCGACGACGAGGAGACACTCGACGATGACGTGGTGGTGGTCGAGCTGTCACCGCCTCCGGAGCCGCCGCCCCCGAAGCCGCCCGCGCCCCCGAAGCCGCCGGAGCTCGCAGAGGGCGAGGACGCCGTGCTCGTGGCGGAGCTTGTCGAAGTGCCGCCCTGGCCGCCGCCGCCCTGGCCACCGCTGCCGCCCTGGCCACCGCTGCCGGCGCCGGAGGTGTCCGCGGCGCAATTCAGGGTGGAGACGGCATTGCCGTCCATCGTCACCGCCGCATTGCGCGCCAGCGCCCGCCCGCTCACGGTGGCCCCTGCGTCCAGCGTGATGCTCGTCAGCGCGAGGACGTTGCCCTTGAAGATCGTGGCCGTCCCGAGCGTCGCGGAGCTGCCCACCTGCCAGAAGATGTTGCAGTCCTGTCCGCCGTTCACGACGAGGACGGACGCGTTGGTGGCAGTCGTCAGCGTGCTCCCGATCTGGAAGACGAAGACCGCGCCGGGATCGTTTTGCGCATCGAGGGTGAGCGTGCCTGTTAACTGAGCCGACGACGCGAAGTGGTAGACGCCGGGCGTGAGCGTCTTTCCACCGAGGTCCTGTCCCGTCAGCTCGACCGTGGGCGCCTCGCCGGCGAGGGCGTCGTACGCCACGGTGGTGTCGTTCTGAGCCTGAAGGGCGACCGCATCACCGGTGTGGATGGTACCGCCCACGACGAGGCCAGGGGGAAAACCGGTGACGGCGAGCCCGGGCTCGACCCCGAGGTTTCCGTAGACCGTCGTGGCGCCGGTGCTGGTCACCGTGGAGCCTCCGAGCACCGCAAAGCTCTGCGCGGTGCCGAGGACGGCCTGATCGATGGCGTCCGTCGCTTTACCGACCTTCGGGTTGGGGGGCTTCTTGCAGGCCCCCGTCGCGAGGAGGGCGGTCAGCGCCAGCAGCGCGAGGGGCCGCACGCCGCGAAGGGTACGCGAACGAGCCGCGGTAGAGGAGTGCCCATCTGCGAGGTCCAGTGGAGTCTGCTTGGTCGTCATCAATTGAAACGCTCCGATCGCCCGATTCATCGATTCGAGACTCCCGCCTGGAGCCCAGCCATGAGGCACTCCTTCGCGCGCAATCTCGCGCGAGAAGCTCTCCGAGACGATCGCGCTCACGGCCCATGGTTCATGACGCGCGCCACCTGTGAGCCATTCGATCCTCCCCCGATGGAGCGGACACCCACAGACGCCCCACATCAAGATTCGCACCAATCGCCTATTTGCCAGAAGCGCGTGCCGCCGAGACGAGCGAAAGCGGAGCAACCTCGCGCGGTGTGAGCTCGGCCAGGCGATCGGCGATGACCGGATTCCGTCACCGACTCACCTGTTGAAAGTGGGTCGCGAGCATGGCGTTCTTGCGTGGCGGGACAAAAATGCGGGCGTGGCGGGGGCCCGGCGTCGCGGTGTCACAGCGTCGCGGTGTCACAGCGTCGCGGTGTCACAGCGTCGCGGTGTCACAGAGTCGCAGTGTCCCGGCGTCCCGGCGTCCCGGCGACCCGCATCAGCGCCGGGTGGCCAGTCGCTCAATTGGCATTCTGGTTGGCGAGCTGGATCAGGGCGTCGTAGCCGCCATAGCCGTCTTGCCGGTCGACGATCTGCATGGTCCGCGGGTCGACCATGATCTGCAGGGGGAGGCCGACGCTGCCGTTGCCGGCGAAGGAGAAGTTGGGGTCGGCGGCCGTGGCGTAGGCTTCGAGGCCAAAGTTGGAGCGCCAGTTGGTCGCGGTCGTCATGGTGGCGGGCGCGCCGGAGGCGTTCTCGACCATGAGGGTCAGGATGCGAATGCCCTTGGCGGCGAAGCTCGCCTCGTACGCCGGTAGGTCGGTCGCCTCTTGCTGGCAGGCGCCGCACCACGTCGCGGAATTGACGATGAGCAGGGCGTTGATACCCCGGGAGCCGTCGCAGTCGAAGTAGTCCTGAATGGCAATCGCGCCCGACTCCGATGCTCCGTCGGCATAACCCTGCCAGGCCAGATTGCCTTGCACGTAATTGCCGATGTTCACGCCGGCGCCGCCGACTGGATAGACGCAGTCCACGCCGCCGCCCGACGAGCTCGACGTCGAGGTGGAGGTCGATGTCGAGGTCGACGTGCTGGAGGAGGTCGTGGCGCTGGTGGACGTGGTGGACCCACCCTGTCCAATGTGTCCAGCGCCCTCTCCGGTGCTGCCGCCGCCTGCGCCCGCGCCGACGTCCGTGCTCGGCCCGGGGCCGGTATTGGGCGTGCCCGAGCCGATCTCCGGCTCACCGCCGCTGCCGTCGTCGTATTCTCCGCCCACGAGGACGAGCCCGTCGGCGCCCGTGAGGGAGTTGCACGCGGCGAGCGCGAGCGTTACGAGCGCGACGAGGGTTCCGAGCGGGCGTGGTGACAGGCGGTGGAGGTGCATGGCGGTGGGCGTAACGGCACGCCGCGGGCCAACGCCCGGGAAGGCGCCCGGAATCTGCGATCGGGCTGAATTGGCCGGGATTCGGGCAACCCGGGTGAAGGACGGGTGGACTCCCTGCACAATCTCGTGCGCATGTTGTGCAAATTGCGCAACTTGACGGGCCCGAAACGAGGCGGAGCGCAGCCGTCCGGCACGCGCCCCTATCCCCGGGCGAGCCGATTGATTAAGGAGGGCCGCAGGAGATCCCCCATGCGAACGACCGTCCGGCGCCATTCGATTGGCACGTTGCTTTTGCCCTTGCTCTCGCTCGCGGTCCTCGCGTGCTCCAGCGGCACGCCAAACGACTCCACGCTTCCCCCTTCCACGGCGACGGCGAACGCCAGCGTGGCGCCCACGGTGGTGGCCACGGCACCTCCCTCGGCAAAGCCCGTTGTCGCCCCCCGGGCCGACGCGAGCCTCATCAAGCGGCAGGTGCTGTTCGGCAATCCCGATCGGAGCGGCGTGCAGCTCAGCCCCAACGGCAAGCAGCTCAGCTTCCTCGCGCCCAGGGACGGCGTGATGAACGTCTGGGTCGCCCCGGTCGACAAGCCCGCCGACGCGAAGGCCATCACCTCGGAGAAGGAGCGGGGCATTCGCCGCTACTTCTGGGCCGAGACCGGCGAGCACGTGCTCTACCTGCAGGACAAGGGCGGCGACGAGAACTTCCACGTCTACTCGGTGGACGTCGCCAAGGGCGAAGCCAGGGACCTGACGCCCTTCGACAAGACGCAGGCCCGCGTCGAGCTGCTCAGCCCCAAACACCCGGAAGAGGTGCTGCTCGGCATCAACAACCGCGACCCGAAGTACCACGATCTGTGGCGCATCAACGTCAAGACCGGCAAGGCCGAGCTGGTGCTGCAGAACGACGGGTACACCGGCTTCGTGACCGATTACGACTTCGTCCCTCGCTACGCCGTCAAGTCGGGCGAAGGTGGCAGCGACGAGGTCTTCTTCGTCGAGAAGCCCGCCAAGGCCAAGGACCCGAAGGCCAAGGCCGCGGACCCGAAGAAGGACGCGGTCGCCGCGCCCAAGCTGTTCACCAAGATCCCCTACGAGGACTCGCTCACCACCGAGCTTGTCGGCTTCGACGCGAGCGGCAAGACGCTCTATGCGCTCGACAGCCGAGGTCGCGACACGGGGGCGCTGGTCACCGCCGACCAGAAGACGGGGGCGACAAAGCCGCTGGCCGAGGACCCCAGGGCCGATGTCCAGGGTGTCCTTGTCAATCCCAGGACCAAGGTGGTCGAGGCGGTGGCGTCGACTTACGAGCGGCGCAAGTGGACAGTCGTCGACAAGGCGGTCGCGGCCGATCTGGAGGCGCTCGGCAAGGTGACCGACGGCGACTTCGACGTGCTGTCGCGCTCGCACGACGACAAGCGCTGGGTAGTGGGTTACGTCGTGTCCGACGGGCCGGTCCGCTATTACCTCTACGATCGCGCCAAGAAAAAGGCCGATTTCCTCTTCACCAACCTGAAGGCGCTCGAGGACGTCAAGCTCGCGAAGATGCACCCGCGGGTCATCAAGTCGCGCGACGGCCTGGATCTGGTCAGCTACCTGACCTTGCCCCTCGCGGCCGACCCGGACGGCGACGGCGTGCCGAACAAGGCCCTTCCCATGGTGCTCCACGTCCACGGCGGCCCGTGGGCGCGCGACATGTGGGGCCTCAATGCGACGCACCAGTGGCTGGCGAACCGCGGCTATGCGGCGCTCAGCGTGAACTACCGGGGCTCGACCGGCTTCGGCAAGAAGTTCCTCAATGCGAGCAACAAGGAGTGGGCCGGCAAGATGCACGACGACCTGCTCGACGCGGTGGGCTGGGCCGTCGACAAGAAGGTCGCCGAGAAGAGCCAGGTCGCCATCATGGGCGGGAGCTACGGCGGTTATGCCACCCTCGTCGGACTGACCTTCACGCCCGACACGTTCGCGTGCGGCGTCGACATCGTCGGGCCGTCGAACCTGCTCACCTTGCTCAACAGCATCCCGCCGTACTGGGCGCCGATGATCGAGCAGTTCACGAACCGCGTGGGCGATCACCGCACCGAGGACGGCAAGAAGTTCCTCACCGAGCGCTCGCCGCTCACCCGCGTCGACAAGATCACCCGGCCGCTGCTCATCGGTCAGGGCAAGAACGATCCCCGGGTCAAGCAGGCCGAGAGCGATCAGATCGTCCAGGCGATGCAGCAGAAGGGCATCCCTGTCACCTACGTGATCTATCCCGACGAGGGGCACGGCTTCAACCGGCCCGAGAACCGCACCTCGTTCTATGCCGTGGCCGAGACCTTCCTGGCGCAGTGTCTGGCCGGCCCGTACGAGCCGGTGGGCTCGGACTTCAAGGGCTCCAGCATCACCGTGCCGGCCGGCGCGGACCAGGTCTACGGCGTCGGCGAGGCGCTGAAGGCCGCAGGAAAGTAGCGCTGTCTGGTCCCGCCATCGGCGCGTCCCCGCGCCGGACTTCGGTGACGCGCGTGTGACGACTTCATGTAACCTGGCCGGATGCGGCAGTCCCTTCTCGCTCGGCGTCTTTCTCACGTTCTCGCTCACGTTCTCGCTCACGTTCTCGCTCACCCCTATCTTGCGCCGTGTGTGTTCACCCTGGTGATCGCGGGCGGCGCCGCCTCTTCCGCGGGCGGTTGCTCGTCGGACTCCTCGGGCCCGGGCGGCGGCGGCTCCGGGGCCGGCGGGCCGACCTGCACCATTGCCGAGGCGGCGTTCGAGCTCGGCGACGAGAACGGCCACGCCGACCCGCTGGGCGCCAAGAAGGCGGGGCAGGCCCGCGCCGGCCGCATCCTGAAGGCCGACCAGATCGTGCAGCCGGCGCACGGACGGCAGAAGATCCACGAGGGCGACTTCTGGCTCGTCAACGACAAGATCGCGGTGGCCATCGAGGACAAGGGCCTGTCCGACGGATACGCCCGCTTCGGCGGCGAGCTCCTCGCCATCGACAAGGTCGGCGACGACGGGCGGCCGATGGGCGTCTCTTATTACATCGAGACCCTCATCGGCCTGTCCATCGAGATGGTCAATCCGACCAGCGTGACCGTCCTGAAAGACGGCTCGGACGGCGGCGAAGCCGTCGTCCGCGTGGTCGGCGTCACCCAGCCCATTCCCTTCCTGGAGGGCCCGATTGGCACGCTCTTCCCCGATCGCTTCGGCATCGACACGGCCATGGACTACGTGCTCGCGCCGGGCGCGGAGAAGGTGCTCATTCGCCTCTCGGTGGTGAACCGCGGCGACGAGCAGCTCGACTTCGGGGCTGGCAAGCTGACGCGCGACGAGCTCTTCGGCTTCTTCCAGTACAGCCGGTCGCAGCTCGTGACGCCGGACCGCGGCTACGGCACGCCGAAGGGCATGGTCGAGTGGGCCGGGTTCGACTCCGGTCCTTCGAGCTTCGCCTTCCGCGTGCCCGACGGCAAGCTGGAATATGCCACCGAGCAGAGTGGCTTTTCGCTGTTCTGGGGCCCGGGGTTCCTGGCCGATCCGTGCACCATCACGACCCACGATCACGCGGAGGTCATCCTGGGCGGTCCCGGCCTGGACGGGCTCGGCGAGGCGGTGCGCCGCGCGACCGGCGAAGACGCGTGGCGCTCGATCAAGGGTGTGCTGAAGGACACGGCGGGCATGCCCGTGGCGGACGCCTACGTCCACGAGCAGGACGCCGAGGGCGTCTACCTGAGCCGGACCCTCACGGCGGCCGACGGCAGCTACGAGATCCACGCGCCCAAGGGCAAGGCGGTCAATCTGGTGCCGCAGAAGCGCGGCTATCCCACCCACAAGGGGGTCAGCGTCGCGGCGGACGGCGCGACGGCGGATCTGGCCTTCGGCGCGACGGCGTTGCTCAATGTCACGGCGACCGACCAGGGCTCGAACGAGCCTCTGCCGGTGCGTATCCAGGTCATTCCCAAGGGGGCTGTGCCGGAGACGCCGGAAGCGTACGGCGTGCCGGACGAGGCGAACGGGCGGCTCTACCAGGAGTTCGCCATGAGCGGCCAGGCTGCCCTCGTCATCCCGCCCGGCGAATACCATGTGATCGTCTCGCACGGTTACGAGTGGGAGATCTACGAGACCGACGTGGTGGCGCAGGCCGGCATGACGGCGCAGGTCACCGCGAGCATCTTGCACAGCGTGGACACGACAGGGCGGATGTGCGCCGACTTCCACATCCACTCGTGGTTCTCTGCCGACTCCAACGATCCAGCGGTGCACAAGGTCCGGGGCGCGCTCGCCGACGGCCTGGATATCCCGGTGTCCAGCGAGCACGAGTGGGTGATCGACTTCCAGCCGATCATCGAGCAGCTCGGCATGGAGAAGTGGGCGTTCGGCATGGCCGCCGAGGAGCTGACCACGTTCTCCTGGGGCCACTTCGGCGTCGTTCCGCTGGTGCCCAAGCCGGACAAGCTCAACGCCGGCGCCGTCGAGTGGATTGGCAAGCAGCCCGGGGAGTTCTTCGCCGACGTGCGCAAGCAGGAAGAAGACCCGGCGCTCATCGTCAATCACCCGCGCGGCCTTGGTTTTTCGGCCTATTTCAGCGCGTCGCAATACAACCGCGAGACCGGCGTCGGCGACGCCACCGAGCTGTGGAGCGACAACTTCGACGCGATCGAGGTGTTCAACGACTCGGACTTCGAGGACAACCGCGACGGCGTCATTCAGGACTGGTTCTCGCTCTTGAACCACGGGCACAAGTTCTCGGCAGTGGGCAGCTCGGACAGCCACCATCTGCGCTCGTCGCCGGTGGGGTATCCGCGCACCTGCTTCGACTTCGGGCACGACGATCCGACAAAGCTGTCGAGCTCGCAGGTGCGCGACGCCATCCGCAGCGGCGACTCGACGATCTTCGGCGGTCTCTACATGACTGTCCTGGGCCCCAACGGCGAGCACCCGGGCGACGAGGTGCAGGTCGACGGCAACGGAGAGGCGCTGTTCACCGTGACCGTCGAGGGGGCGAGCTGGGTCTCGGCGGACACGCTGGAGGTCATCGTCAATGGGGCGAGCGCGGGGACGGAGCCGCTCCTGCCCATGGGCGCGGGCCCGTCCAAGAAGTTCGTCAATCAGGTGAAGGTGAAGCTCGACGCCTCGGCGCCGCGCAACTGGGTGCTCTTCCACGCCAGGGGCGAGGGCGACCTCGCGCCGCTCCACCCCGGACGCAAGCCGTTTGCGGCGTCGAACCCGATGTTCTTGAAGAAGTGAGGGCCTCTGCCACGACGGCGAGGAGCTTTTGATCCCATGAGGCAGACTGGCATCCTTCTCTTCGCGCTCGCGTCCTTTCAAGCTCTCGCCTGTGACCGTGCCCCGGCGCCCGTGCCGGGGACGTCCACGCCGGCCGCGGCGTCGCCATCGGTCTCGTCATCGCCGGCAGCGGCCTCGCCCGCCGCCCCCGCCGACACGGCCTTTCCCGAGGTGGATGTCGGCCCGGTGGTGGTCGAGGCGTTTCACGAGCGCACGGGGGACGGCCCCGCGGACGACGTGCTGCCCGTCGTCGTGGTGATTCACGGTCTGGGGGACAATCCCCACTCGTTCTGGAAGCTGTTCCAGGGGTTCTCCGGGCGCGCGCACTTCGTGGTGCCGGCCGGCGGCCTGAAATGGGGCGACGGCTTCGCGTGGTGGCCCATCACCGGCCAGATCGACGAGAAGAACATGGCCGCCGGGCTCGACGCGGCGGCCACCCGCCTGATGCAGGGAATCCGTGTCTGGCGCGGCAGTCGCGCCGTCGGGAGACCGATTGTCACGGGGTTCTCGCAAGGGGGCATGTTGTCCTTCGCGCTCGCGGCCAAATACCCCCAGGACATCGCCGAGGCGATCCCGGTCAGCGGGCTGTTGCCGACTCCCATGGTGCCAGTCGCCTGGCCGGCCGGGGCGCCGCGCCCGCGCATCGTGGCGCTGCACGGCGACGCCGACGAGCGCGTGCCGTTCTCCTACGGAAAAAAGACGGTGGAGAGCCTGCGGGCGCTCGGGGTCGAAGTGGACTTCAAGGTCTACCCGGGAGTGGGCCACACCATTACCGCCGAAATGCGGCGCGATCTGCTGGCGGAGCTGGCGGTGGCCGTGGCGCGCGAGGCCAGGCTGAGCCCCTGAGGCGGCTACCCTGCCGCGAGCCGCTGCCCCGTCGCGAGCCGCTGCCCCGTCGCGAGCCGCTGCCCCGTCGCGAGCCGCTGCCCCGTCGCGAGCCGCTGTGCGAGCGCAACCTCTTCTCTCACACCCGCCGTTCCAACAGGGCCTTTCGCAGCTCGCTCTCGAAGCTCGTACGGGTGGTGTGGAGCTGGATGCGGCGGACCACGAGACTGACCGCCTGGACCCCGAGCGTCACCATCTTCGAGAGCGTCAGGATGTGAAGCGTCTCGGTGTTCTTGAGCATTTCGAGCGCGGACTGGGTGAGGCTGTTGCGCGCCGCCGACTCGTAGTCGGTCATCGGCTCCCAGTCGTGGAAGGCGTGGAGCCGCCCGTGGCGTGAGCTGACGCGTCGCGCCGCGATCTCGATCGCCGATGCGCCCTCGACGGTGAGCACGCCGACCACCCGCGTCACGAGGACGCGCGGCACGGGCTCCCACACGTACACGGTGCCCTTGCTGGAGGGGTACGCGGACGGTGCGCCCGGGAGCGTTACTCCGAGCGGCGATGGGACGGGGGCTTCGGCCATGACCGGGTACGATAGCCGGACTTGGAATGTGGGCCAATCCGCCGCGATCATCGGGGTATTGGAGCGGCCGCTTGACAGGCGGCGCAGCGCGCGGTGTGCTCGTCCGTCGCGGCCCCACCCAGAAGGCCCCCTCCGAGAGCCCATGGGCGCCCCGCAAGTAAAAGTAGGCACGGTCATCGCGGGTCGTTATCGACTCGTCGCGCCGCTGTCGCGTGGCGGGATGGGCTCGGTGTGGCGCGCGGAGCACCTCTCGCTCGGCTCGCCGATCGCCATCAAGCTGATCGACGCGGACCTGGTCGAGCACGAAGAGCCCCGCGCCCGCTTCGAGCAAGAGGCGCGGGCCGCCGCCGCGCTGCGCAGCCCGCACGTCGTGCAGATCCTCGATCACGGCGTCGACAGGGATCTGCCGTTCATTGCGATGGAGCTGCTCGAAGGCGAGAGCCTCGGGCGGCGGTTGCACCGCCTGGGCCAGATCCCGGCGGGGCAGCTCGTGCGGATCTTCCGCGACATCGCCCGGGCCATGAAGAAGGCCCACGATATCGGCATCATTCACCGCGATCTCAAGCCCGACAACGTCTTCCTCGTGAAGAACGACGACCAGGAGATCGCCAAGGTGCTCGACTTCGGGATCGCCAAGGCGCTGAGCCCGCTCGGGGAGTGGAAAGGCGCCACGCGCACCGGCGCGCTCATCGGTACGCCGCAATACATGAGCCCCGAGCAGGCGCAGGGACTCCCGGTCGATCTCTACACGGACCTGTGGGCGCTCGGCGTCATCGCGTTCGAGTGCGTGTGTGGCCGCCTGCCGTTCCCGAGCGAAAACCCCGGCGCGTTGATCCTGGAGATCTGCGTCCGGCCGATGCCCGTGCCGTCGCAGATCGCGCGTGTCCCCGCCCGCTTCGACGGCTGGTTCGCGCGCGCCTGCCAGCGCGATCCGCTCGCCCGTTTCGCCTCCGCCAAGGAGATGGCGGACGCGCTCGCCGACGTGCTCGACATCGCGCCTGCGTCCGCGGAGGTGAGCGGCACGGTGCCCGCCATGATCTCGGCGCCGGTCTCTGGACCCGCCGGCACACGGTTGCCCCTCGCCGATTCGCCGTCGCCGGTCGCGAGCCCGCCGCAGGCCGCGCCGCCGTTCGGTCCCGCGCTTCACGCGGAGACACCGCCGCCGATCGGCGCTGGGCTCGCGGGTCTGCCGGTGGGCGCCGCACCTCTCGCCGGTGCGCTCGCAGCGGCGCCGCCGTCCGTCGCGCACACCGCCGGGCGCGCTGCGCCGTACCCTGCGCCCGCTGTGGAGCACTCCGGCGACGCCACCATGAACGGCGGCGCCGTCCTCGACAGCGATCCGTCCACCCTGCTGTTCCTGGCGCCGTCGCGCAGCAAGAAGCTCGTGATGGCCGCCGTCGTCGCGGTCACCGCGCTCGCCGCGGTGGGGCTGTGGTGGGCCAAACACTCCGGCTCGGACGACGTCTCGAACCTACCCGACAGCGCGACGGCCTCACCCGCCGCGCCGCCCCCGCCGTCGTTGCCGACCACCCAGGTCGTGCCCGAACGACCCGCGCCGGAAGCGCCCTCCGCGTCGTCGTCGTCGTCGTCGTCGTCGTCTGCGTCGTCGTCGTCGGCGT
>Ga0163144_10025850_pt1 | contig 11442 bp, 7 predicted proteins | sample OliLak19BULKMAT1_FD_123175 | JGI IMG/M metagenome (GOLD analysis project Ga0163144, IMG submission 123175) | Freshwater microbial mat bacterial communities from Lake Vanda, McMurdo Dry Valleys, Antarctica - Oligotrophic Lake LV.19.BULKMAT1 | ecosystem: Environmental > Aquatic > Freshwater > Lake... | reverse complement strand
CCAAAGTAGGAGAGGATCCGCAGCGCCGCCCGGCGCACGGACGCCACCGGCGAGCGGGCTGCCTCCAACGCCTGCGCTTGTGTGGAGGCACTGCCCAGGGACTGGATGGCGGCGGTGGCGGCCTGCGCCACACGGGCGTTCCCGTCTGAGAGCAGGGCAAACAGCAACGGCACGCTGGCCACGTGGCCCAGCTGCGCCAAGGTGTCACACGCCAACGCCCGCACCAGCGGGTCCGGGTCCCTGAGGCACAGCTGCACCGCGGCTGCAGCGCTGCTGCGGCGCATCAGCGGCAGGAGCACCAGGCGGCGCGCGCTGTCACCATCACGCATGGAGGCCACCAGGTCTTCACTTCCGTCCTGGCTGAGCTTCTGCACCGCGTCTGCGGCGGCCCGGGCCACGGCGGGAGCTGCGTCCAGGAGCGTGCTCAGCATCGGGATCGCGCTCTCGCCCCCCATGGCGCTGAGCAGCCCGCACATACCCACCTGCTCCACCGGGTCTGCCGCCAGGATGGCTTCCAACATGCGGCGCGCCAGGACCTGGCTGTCCGGATGGATGCGCAGCACGTCTTCTACAGGCGCGGTGACGCCGTAGGCGTCTTGGTAACGCTCCATGAGGTCCACCAGCGCCAGCGCAGCGGTCCGCAGGCCGGCTTCACCCATCCGGCCCATCATCCGGAGGAGCGGCGCCACCGCGGCCTTGTCCCCGGTGCGCCCCAGCGCCCGCGCGGCCTCCGAGGCGTAGTGCGGTTCATCCAGCAGCTGGGCCAGCGGCTCCACGGCGCGGGGGTCAGCGCTCCGTCCCAGCACGTCAATAGCGGGAAAGACCCGGAAGAAGTTGCCGCCACGCACCGCGCGGATGAGCGAGTCCACCGCGGCCCGCCCGCCCACCCGACCCAGTGCCTCCAGCCCGGCCACCGCCACGTTGTCATCCGCGTGCACCAGCAGCCGCGCCAGCAGCGGGACGGACCGGGAGCTCTTGCGCCGCCCCAGGATCTGCGCCGCGTCTGCCACCACCGCGGGATTCTTGTCCTCACACAGTGCGGCCACCGCCTCATCCACCGCTGCGGAGGACGCCACCAGCGCATCCACGGTGGCGGCAATCCGTGCTTCCTTGTCCCGCCGCGTCCGCAGGGACGTGCAGAGCAGCACCACCGCCTGGGGGCCTGCCGCCGCCAGCGCCGCCACCACCTGCCGCCGGACGGACCAGCTGGGGTCTGCCAGCAGCTCCATGAGGGGAGCAATCCCGTCCCCGCCAAGCGCTGCCAGCGCGTCCACCCGCGTGAAGCGGGCCCGCTCAGCGTCCGTCAGCGTTGCATTCTCAGAGTTGGATTTGCGGATGAGCCCCACGTCCGCTGCCACCCCCGCCACGTCTGACGCCATGGCGGTCATGTTGCGCGCCTGCGTGGCCACGGCGCCCAGCACCTCCCGGGCCCGGGTGCGCATGTCCGTCACCGCGTGGGAAATCTGCTCCGCGCCGCCGGACTGCTCAGCCGTCTGGGTGGAGATGGCGGTCATGGCGGCGGTGTGGCGGGCCGCTGCCGCCGCCAGAGACTGGACCACGTCAGATTGTTCCCCCAGCGCACGCGCGTTCTGGCGCGCAATGCGGCGCACCTCCTCCGCATCCCTGAGGAGGGACGCCGTGGCCTTGCCCTGCTCCGCCGCCGCGTTGGTCACGTCACTGGCAATCCGTGCCACGTCCCGCGCGGCCGTCTCCACCTGTTTGGCTGCCTTGGCCTGCTCGGCCACGGCCTTGGCGGTCAGCATGGACTGCTTGCGTGCGTCATCCATACCTTTGGCAACCTCGGAGGCTCCGCGGGCCTGCTCCGCCAGGCCGGTGACGCTGCGCTGCGTGGTGGACCCCACGTCCTGGACCACGGCAGCCACGCTGGACACTGCGCGGGTGGCTTCCGTCATGCCTGCCGTGGTCTGCGTGGTCAGCGTGCGCATCCGGCTGGCGGCGCGCGTGACCTCCGCGGCGGCCAGGGCCTGCTCCTCCGTGGCCCGGGCAACTTTTTCCGCACTCTGGGTCACCAGCGCGTTGGCCTTCACCACCTCCCGGAGCGCCCGGGCCTGCTCGGACGTGGCCTCCGTGGTCTGGCGCGCCATCATGCGCATTTCCTGGCCGGCTTGCGCCAGGCTCTGGGAGACGCGGGTCTGCTCGGCCGCCGCGCGCTGGATGGACCGGCCCTCCTCATTCATGCGGGCAATGTTCTGGACCAGGGTGCTGACGCTCTGCGCCTGCTCCTGGCTGGAGGTGTCAATCTCCCGCACAGAACCGCTGAGCTCCTCCACGCCCTTCAGGATGTTCCCCAGCGCGCGTTCCGAATCCGCTGCAGACCGGGTGCTCTCATCCGCCACCCGCATGCCGTCTGAGGAGGACGTCACCGCTTCCCGGGCGGTGGTCTGCAGGCCGCGGATGATCTTGGAAATGTCCAGGCTGGCCGCAGCGGCCTTGTCCGCCAGGGCGCGGATTTCCTCCGCCACCACGGCAAATCCGCGGCCGTGCTCGCCGGCGCGCGCCGCTTCAATGCTGGCGTTGAGTGACAGCAGGTTGGTCCTATCTGCAATCAGGTTGATTGTCTGCACAAAGTCCGCAATCTCTTCCGCGCGCTTGCCCATCTCCTTGATGACGCTGGCGGACTCCCCCATGGCCTCACGCACCAGGACAATCCCCTGGATGGACCTGCCCACGGTGCTGCCGCCTTCACGGGCGCTGGTGTTGACGCGCTCAGAAATGGCACGCGCCCCCTCCACCACACCGCGGATGCGCCGGGTGGCGGTGTCAGCCACGGACGCGCTCTGGGCGGAGGCGTTGGCCTGCGCGCTGATCTGCTCCGCACTCTGCGCCACGGCGGCGGAGGTGCGGCTCAGCTGCTCAATGGCCGCCGCGTTGCTTTCCACCGTGGCTGCGTTCTTCTCCGCGGTGGCGGCAACCTGCTCCACGGATGCGGCCACCGCGGTCATGCTGGTGGCATTTTCTGCAGCGGCCTTCTCCAGCGCACGCGCGTGCTCAGCCACTGCGCGGACGTTGCGGGCCATCTGTTCTGCGCTGACGCCGGTCTCATCCACGGCGCCGGCCATCTCCGTGGCGTCCTTGGCGGTGCGCTCCACCAGGGCCACCAGGGACGCCACCTGAGAGGTTGCCTGGCCCGTCTTCTCGCCCACACCTGCAGCGTCCTGCGCCAGCCGGGTGAGCCCCTTGGACATCTGCTCAATGGTGACGGCCACCTCTTCCACCACCGCCGCGTTGCTCTGTCCGCGCGCGGCCACGTCCGCCACGGACGCACTGGTCTGGACTGCGGTGGTCAGCAGCTCCTCACCCGCTGCGGCGGCGTTTTCCGCATTCTGGGCCACGGATTTGATGGAGCGGACCATCTCCTCCAGCGTGGTGGCGGTGCCCTCCGCAGCGGACGAGAGCACGTCCCCATCCCTGCGCACGCTGAGAATGGTGTTCTTCATCTCAAGCAGGCCGGCGGCGGCGGTTTCCAGGCCCTGCTGCGTGTCCCGCGCCTGCTCCGCCACCCGCGCCTGTGACCGGGCCAGGGACTGCACCGTGCTGTTGCTGGCCTCAATGTTGACGGCAAGTGTCTCCACCGCGGCGCGCACCTGCTCTCCGGACGCCGCGTGTTCATTGCCACCGGAGGCCAGGCGGTTGGCGGCGGACTCAATGCTCAGGGCCTGCGCGGCACTCTGCTTGAGCGAGCGTGCGGTGCCATCAATACGTGCCAGCGCGTCCTCAAACCCGCTCTTGCCGTTGGTTGCCATGGACATCCTCCCAACCGATGATTCTCTCGACGTCAATCAACAGCAGCAGGCGGTTCTGTGCCTGGATGACGGCTTTCACAAAACCCCGCGTGGTCCGCACCACCAGCTCCGGCGCGGGGACAAACGCGTCCGGGGCCAGCTTGAGGACCTCCCGCGCGGTGTCCACCAGCAGGCCCACGCTGCGGGTGCCGTGCTGCACCACCACCACGCGGGACTCCAGCAACGGGGTGAGGTGCGGCAGGCCAAAGCGCAGCCGGACATCCACCACGGGAATCACCTGGCCACGCACGTGGATGAGACCGGTCACCCACGGAGGTACCCCCGGCACCGGCGTGGCGCCGTTGAAGGACTCCATCTGTGTCACCTGGGCCGCGGGCAGCACGTACTCCGCGTCGGAAACCCGGAAGGCAACGTAGAGTGCGCTCATGCCTCTGCCTCCAGGAGGCTCCCGCCAAGGCCAATGAGGTCCACCACCAGCGTGGGTTTGCCGTCCCCAATGTCCGTGGCGCCACTGAGGCCAGCCCGGCGGACCAGGGGATCCTCCAGAGGGCGGACCACCACTTCCTGTTGGCCAAGCATGCGGTCCACCTCATAGGCAATCAGCTCTCCGTTGCGCCGCACCAGGATGGCCCGGCGGCCTGCACCGTCCGGTGGGAGCCGGAAAACCGACTGCAGCGCCAACAGCGGCACCGCAGTTCCACCCCGGTCCAGAATTCGGGTCTGCACCCCTGTTGAGCTACCCGGCCGGGGCCAGCTGGCAATCCTGGCGCCCTCCAAATCCACAATCTCCTCAACCGAGGCGACGGGCACGGCAAAGCGCTGGTTGCCGCTCATGAACAGAAACGCGTCAATGATGGTCACCGTGAGGGGAACGCGGAGCGTGAACGTGGTGCCGGCGCCGGCCACGGACTTCACGCTGAGCTCACCACCCAGCTGGTCCACCGTGATGCGGCGGATGATGTCCATGCCCATGCCCCGCCCGCTGGTGGTGGTGGTGGTGTCCATGGTGGAGAGACCCGGCAGGCAGATGAGCTCCAGCAGCGCCTCATCAGAATGTGGCACCGGGCGGCCCGCGCGCGTGGCCACTTTGTCCCGGTCAATGCCGCGCCCGTCATCCGTCACACGCAGCTCCAGCTGGCTGGTGCCGTGCTCATGGGCGGAGACACGCAGCACGCCGGCTTCTGGCTTGCCCGCCGCAGTGCGCTCCGCCGCGGACTCCAGCGCGTGGTCCACGGCGTTGCGCAGCAGGTGCACCACAGCGGGAAAGATCCGGTCCGCCACGCCCTTGTCCAGCTCCGCGCGGCCCACCTGCAGGTCCAGCGTCACCTGCTTGTGCGTCTGCTGGGCCAGGCCCCTGACCAGCAGCGGGACACGCTGCAGCATGTCCGCCACGGAGATCATCCGCGCGCGTGTGATGGCGGCCCGGAGGTGGCGCAGCTGGCGCCCGTTTTCCTGCACCACGAAGGCCAGCGCCCTCACATCAGCGCCGCGCGCGGCCAGGTCCGCCGTGGCGCGCTCCAGGCGGTAGCGCGTGACCACCAGCGCGGACAGCTTGTCCAGCGCATCATCCAGGCGCGTGACCTCCACGCGGATGGTGCCCACGCGCTCCACCTCCGCAGCGCCCAGAGGCTCTGGCCCCGGGGGCGGCGCCGTCTGCACCACGGGGACCACCTGTTCCGCGTCTGCATGCACGGCCTGCGCAATGGCCATCACATCCGCGTCCGTCACCACCAGCAGGGCAAAGGCAATGCCCGGTGCGCTCTGCCGCTGGATGGGGATGACCTTCACAATCTCGGCAATCCGGCCCACCGCCTCGCGCACGGTGGTGATGGTGATGCCCTCCGCCGCGCGCTGGGGCGAGGGAACAAAATCCGCGCGCCACACGTGCCTGCCGGCCAACAGGCCCTGCGTGATCTGTTCTTTGTCTGCCAGGCCCAGCTTGGAGCGGAGCGCGGGATCCAGCGTGAACGTTTCCTCAGAGGATGGCGCGGCTTGCGGAGCCTGAGCTGGCAACAACGCCAGCGCATCCAGCAGCGTTGCTGGGGCCGGGGCCAGCGGGCGTCCGTGCTCCAGCGCGCCCACCGCCTCCTCAATGGCGCGTGTGCCCTTGAGCAGCACGTCCACCATACCCGGCGCCAGACGCCCGCCGCCGCGGTCCGCCGCGCGCAGCACCGCCTCCATGGCATGGGAGATGTCCACAATGGGTTCAATGCCCACCATGGAAGCAAGGCCCTTGATGGTGTGCAGCGAGCGGTAGAGGTCACGCACGGCGCGCGGATGCGGCTGGCCCTTTTGAAGCATGGCCTCCACAGCAAGCAGGTTCTGGTTGGCGCTGACCAGATGCTCCGCGGCCTCCACCAGGAACCCGGCCAGGAATTCCCGTGCATCAAAGGACGCCGGCATCACAGTCCCGGCAAGTCCAGCAGCGCGCGGACCTCCACCAGCAGCCCCTCCGGCGTGAACGGCTTGGTCATGAACCGGGATGCCCCCGCTCCCAGCGCAAGGGCGCGTGACGTGTCATCTCCACGCGTGGTGACCACCAGGATGGGCAGGTCCTTGAGCGTGTCCTGGCCGCGGATGAACTCCACCACCTCAATCCCGCCAATGTCCGGCATGTTGAGATCCAGCACCACAAGATCGCACCGCTTGAGCGACAGCTTCTCAATGGCTTCAAGGCCGCTGCCGGCGTGCGCGAATTCACTGCTGGGGAGTGCGCGGAGGCACGCCACCACCATTTCACGCATGACCTTGCTGTCATCTACGACGAGGATTTCGGTCACGGTGGTCCCTCTGGAAGAGAAGTCGTACGTGGAGATTGGTATCCATTGGGTTCATTTGCTGGGTTCATTTGCGGGAGTCACATGCGGGCCGTTCAAGGTGAGAAAGAAACCGCTCTGTTGACAGTGATCCTCACCATTCATGGAGCGCAGCGCAGATGATCAATCCTGACAAAAAGCGGAGGCTTGTCTGGGTCATCGACGACAACCCGCTGGATGCTGAAGCTGCGCGCAGTGCGCTCTCAACACTGTATGAAGTGGTGGTCTTCCGTGACGGAACGGAAGTGCTTGAGCGGATGGCGCACGGCGCGCCCCCGGACCTGCTGGTGCTGGACTGGGTGATGCCGGGAATCTCCGGGCTTGAGGTCTGCCAGTACCTGCGGAACACCAGCCACTCAGAGGTGGCCATCCTGCTGCTGACGCGTCACCAGGAGCCCGCGGACATTGCGGCGGGACTCTCTGCCGGCGCCAATGACTACCTGACCAAGCCCTTTGCCAACCTGGAGCTGGTGGCGCGTGTGGCGTCACTGATCAGGAGACGTGCGCTGCTGGAGCGCTACGCGGAGATGGAATCCACCGTGCGCCTGCTGCTGAGCACGGCGCCGGATCCGCTGATTGCGGTGGACGCGGAAGGCCGGATCACCTTTCTCAACCAGCAGGCCGTGACGGCGTTGGGCCAGCCTGAGTCCGCGCTGCTGGGCCAGCCCATTGCGCAGGCCGTGCCCGAGCTGTCCATGGACGGCATTGCCGTGGATGGCCAGGCACTGCTCACGCAGCCGGACGTGAAAATTGGCGGGCGCATCTATTCGCCGTCGCTTCGGGTGTTGCCCACGGACACCGCGGCCCACACCACCATGTCTCTGCGTGATGTGACAGAGCGGCGTTCCTCAGAGAGCCGGCGCCTGGATTTCTATTCCATGATTGCGCATGACCTGCGCACGCCGCTCTCCGGCATGCTCATCCGCACGGAGCTAATGCTGCGCAAGCGCAGCAGCGGTCAGCCCACAGACCCCACCGCTGACATCTTTGCGCTCCAGCGCGGCATCAACAGCCTGGCGGCCATGGTCAATGACTTCCTGGACCTGGCGCGTATGGAAGGCACCAGCCGCAAGATTGCGCCGGAGCCCATGGATCTGCGCGCCATGGTCCTCACCACCGTGGAGGACTTCCAGCCGCTGGCCGAAGCGGGAAAGCTGAAGCTCACCTGTGAGCTGCCTGAGGCACCCGTCCCCATCCGGGGAGACCAGCGGCGCCTGGTGCAGGTGCTGACCAACCTGTTGGGCAACGCACTGAAGTTCACGCCAGGCGGCGGGCGGGTCACAACGCGCGTGCTGCAACCGCTGGGGTTTGTTGACGTCCTGGTTGAGGACAACGGACGTGGCATTGCCCAGGCGGCGCTGCCGCGCATCTTTGAGCGCTACACACGCGCCCTGGACGCAGAGCATGAAGTCTCCGGCACCGGGCTGGGGCTGATGATTGTGAAGGAGATTGTGGAGGCGCACGGCGGCACGGTGGGCGTCAGCAGCAAGCCGGGAGAGGGAAGCACGTTCTGGTTCCGGTTGCCCGCACCTGGGTGAGTGATCCGCCCGTGCAGCGGCTACGCCATCAGACTGGCTCAAGAATGGGTTGCGGCCATTCCATTTGGGCCGGGTACCGTGTCCAATGGAACATGCGGCACTTGTTCACGGGGTCTGTTTGCGCCCTCTGCATTGCCGGCTGTGGAAACTCTCCGCTGCCCGACCTGAGCGATGCCCACCGTGACCACACCCGGGCGCTACCGGTTTTCCCCGGCGCAGAGGGTTTTGGCACAGACACAAAGGCGGGACGTGGCGGCGCGGAGCTCATGGTGGACACCCTTGCCAACCAGGGACCTGGCAGCTTGCGGTGGGCACTTGAGCAAAGTGGGCCGCGGACCATTGTCTTTGCAGTGGGCGGTGTCAATGATTCAACTGCCTGGCTTGAGGTGCGCGAACCTTTTGTCACTGTTGCCGGGCAGACCGCACCCGACCCGGGCATCACCATTTTTGGCGCCGGTCTGCGCATTCAAACCCATGACGTTCTTGTGCAGCATGTGTCCATCCGGGCGGGTGACCGTGAAGACGGGCCTGACCCCGACGACCGCGATGCCCTGCAGATTGTTGCTCAGGAGGATGGTTCCAAGAGTGTGACCAATATTGTTGTTGACCACGTGAGTCTGTCATGGGGCATTGATGAGTCCTTCAGCACCTGGTACCCGGGCGTGCGTGATGTCACCGTGAGCAACTGTCTCATTGCTGAGAGCCTGGATGAATCACTGAAGGGTCCGGGGCACTCCAAGGCGTTCCTGATTGGTGATCACACCCGCCGCCTGGCCATGCTTCGCAACGTGCTGGCCCACAGTGATGACCGCAACCCCATCATGAAGGGGGACACCACGGCGCTGGTTGTCAACAACTTCATCTACAATCCGGGGCGCTGGCCGGTCAGCTTCATTGATGTTGAAAATTCCGGTCCCATGCTGACCAGCTTGCTGGGCAATGATTTTGTCTACGGCCCGTCAAGCCAGCCGGACCACCACACCGTCCTCATCCACGCGTCGGTCAAGGCCGGCACAAAAATCCAGCTTGATGGCAACCGCGGCTGGGATTTGAACTCGGACCAGGCCTCGCTGGTGGACAGCGAGCAGGGCGCACGCGCGGAGCTGGTGGTCCAAGCCCCGGTGAGCGTTGTGCCGCTCTCACGGCTGCCGGTGGAAGAGCTTGAGGCCGTGCTCCTCAAAACGGCCGGGAGCCGCCCGGCTGTGCGCAACGCAGTTGACCAGCGCATCATTGACACCATCACCTCCCGCACGGGCCAGATCATTGACCGGGTGGAGCAGGTGGGCTTTTCCCGCCCAGAACCAACGCTGCGCCCCGTCACACTCCCCGAGGACCCGGCCGGCGATGCGGATGGCGACGGCTACACCAACCTTGAAGGCTGGCTGCACGCCCAGAGCGCTGCGTACCAGAATCCCTGAGTGACGGGTGAAGCGGGCAGCGGGCTCAAGGATGTCCCGGACGCGCTGCAACCCGGAATGGTATGCGCGTCTTGGCCACCTTGCCGCTGACGGCGTCATGGACCACCACTTCCGCCACGTAGGGCTGCGCAGGCAGCTTCCCAACCGCTACTTCCATCACCAGGTGGGTGGTGCGGTGCGGAACGCTGGCGGTGAACCTGTGCTCACCAAAATGCTCCTTGCCGCCAATCCGTTCTCCGTCCTCATACAGCAGCCACACGTCCGTCCAGAGGTCCACTTCAAACCCTTCCGGACGGCGGCGGAAGCTGTGGTTGTCCACCTCCGCGTAGAGCAGCACGGTCTCTGAAAAAACCATGGAGCCGGGGGCGGGACGGTACATGCCAAGATTTTCTGGAGGGTCCTTGAGAACCGCGCCGCTGTGGACGTCCAGCGGTGCCCGCGCGCGCTCCTCATCCAGCGCTTCATACATGGCGCGCAGTGCGTTGGGCGCATCCCCCATGCGGTGCATGGTCAGCGCGCGTGCCAGCGCGCGGGTCACCTGATCATCCACCTTGGGAAGATCCACCGGCGGTGCCGCATTCACGGGCAGCCCGGCGTCTGGAGGCGCCTTCTTCCTGGCCGGCGGCGCCCAGGCATCCACCGGAGCCCCCACCACGACGAGGATGACCATCCCAACTGCAAACATGCGCCCGGACATGAACACCCCTTGCCGCCACCTCTGCCCAACACGCGGTTGGCAGATGGACTGCCGGGCTGATAGTCCGCCCGGCCCCAAAACAGCAGCAACCGAGGTGCGCATGAGTGACACGCCCCCTGACGACTACGAGCCGAACGACGACGCGCCCAAGGCCGCGAAGGGCCCGAAGGCCGCCAGCAAGCCCGCCGCCAAGAGCGCCAAGGCCGCGCCCGCCAAGGCCGCCGCCGCGGACAAGGGAGGCAAGAAGGCGCCCGCCAAGAAGAAGGAGAAGGAGGGCTCCGGGCCTGACGCCATTGATGCGCTCAATGCCAACTGGGAAGACCCGGAGACCAAGGACCTCATCACCAAGCAGCTTGCCAAGGAAGTGCTGTCCAAGGGGAGCTGGGCCACGGTGTGTTTCCTGGTGCAGGACCTGGACCGCCAGAAAAAGGTCTACCGCGCGCCCAAGATCAGCGTGCGGCGTTACAAGAAGAGCGGCGGGGCGTACCGCTACCAGTCCGGCTTCAACATCAGCAGTGAGAAGCAGGCCAAGGAACTGACCGCCATCATTTCCAAGTGGTTTGGAAAGAACGGCGTGGGCCGCCTGGTTGTGGATGAAATGGGCGCCGCCGCAGAAGCAGAAACAGACGAGTGAACGCTGCCGCAGCCCCCTCCCCCGACGGGAAACGTGGGGCTGCTGCACTGCGTCACTTCAGGTTGACACCACTGGGGCTCTGCCGTACGCAGCGCGCGCCTTATTGAACGCGGGTCAGGGAACCCGCGTGACGGAGTTGTCATGAAGATCCTGGTCACCGTCAAACGGGTGATGGATTACAACGTCAAGCCCAAGGTCAAACCAGACGGAAGCGGCGTGGTCACGGATGGCGTGAACATGATTGTGAATCCGTTTGATGAGATTGCTGTGGAGGAAGCCCTCCGTCTCAAGGAGAAGCACCAGGGTGAGGTTGTGGTGCTGTCCATGGGGTCCAAGGATTCCACGGCGCAGATCCGTGCGGCACTGGCCATGGGCGCAGACCGCGGCATCCTGGTGGTGCAGGACGGGGCCATTGACAGTGACGCCGCCGCGCGCATCCTGGCCAAGGTCTATGAGCAGGAGAAGCCGGACCTGGTCATCATGGGCAAGCAGGCCATTGACGACGACAGCAACCAGGCAGGCCAGCTCTTTGCGGAGTACGCGGGACTGGGCCAGGCCACGTTTGCCAGCAAGGT
>Ga0163144_10025849_pt1 | contig 11442 bp, 10 predicted proteins | sample OliLak19BULKMAT1_FD_123175 | JGI IMG/M metagenome (GOLD analysis project Ga0163144, IMG submission 123175) | Freshwater microbial mat bacterial communities from Lake Vanda, McMurdo Dry Valleys, Antarctica - Oligotrophic Lake LV.19.BULKMAT1 | ecosystem: Environmental > Aquatic > Freshwater >... | reverse complement strand
TAACGGCGTTTTTTTCCTGAGCATTTCGCTCCTATATCTTATGCCTCAAAAAGATTAAAATAGAGTGATGAAAATCTCCCTGGTGTTCTACCTCTTCATTCTTTTTTTCGCTCCAGTTAATCATCTTAATGCCAACACTTGCCTTAATACCTTTGCGGAATCCTTTTCGCCCAAAATGGCAAAAAAGATTAAGGCCACGCCCAGTTTTTTATTGTCGAATGACCCACCGTCGATAGAAAAAATAAAGTCTCTTGCCAAACCTAAAAATGAAAAGCTGGTCACCTATGTCGAAATGTTTTCAGATGGTATCAAAGCCGAAGCTGTCTCGCTTTTAAAAGCGATCCCTAATAAAGGGGAAATCTTTTTTTTAGGCAATGGCATGCATCCATTTGCTACCGTGCTCTCACCCCTTTCAAATAGAATAAGGGAGCTACCTTTGTCTCGAATGTCCTTTTCTCAAAAAGATATGGAAGTAAATTTTTTTAAATATCTTGATCAACAAAAAATCCAGTTACAAGCTACTGATCCTATTACTTTAATCGATAGTTTGGGACAACCAAAGGGCGAACATCATTCTCTTTTGCGCGTGCAAAAAAAAATAATTGAATACCTCATAACAAAAGGTGTCTCGGCAGAAAAAGCGCAAGCGAGAGTAAAAGTCATTGGCATACCAGAAAATAGTAGAATAAATCCTGCACTACAGATCCCACAAATTACCTCACTCGGGAGGGCCAGTGTTTATGCCATAAATTTTCCCTCATGGCATGGCACCGGCAGAAAATTTATTGGTTTTGATACAAATGGAAATCCCCTTCGAGAATACAATGTCATGGAAAACCTAAGTCAAAAAGAACTTAATGATGATATGGTATCAATTCGTTTTAATAATCTCATTAATGAACGCTTAGAGTATTTATGGATGATGCAACAACTCTCGAAGCTATCTAAAAAAATCTCTCAAGACAAAGAGACACAAGCAATCTTAAGAAACTGGACTAAGTAGGCCCCACAAAAATTCACCCTAATGATTATTTAGCTGAAAAAGATCTTTTCGCACTCAGCAATTTCTGATAACTCTCGATAAGTTTCTGATGTTTTTCTAGTCCGGAAAAATTCATATCTGTTTTGGTTAGTCCGTAAAATCTGACTTTGCCCGTGATCGCTCCAATGGCATCTTCCAGCATTTTGGCGCCATACATTTTAGTCATGTTAGAGACATAATCTTTAAGCTTAAGTTTTTTATCCAAAGTAATAGACAAAAGATTATTTAAAAGTTGATAATAACTTCTACGCGAGAGGGAATTATCATTAAAACTAATCAGCATCTCGACTAATTCTTTGGCCGCTTTAAAACGCTTAAGCGCTAAGAAAATTAAACATTTTAACTCCCCAATATTTAGTTGTCCCCACACAGAATTCTCATCAAACTTCACACCAATTAAATCAGAAACCATGATGTAATCATCAAGTCCTGAGTCCAGCAATTTTTTGACTAACTTTTTAAGCGCCTTATCATCCAGTGCATGTAAATTTAAAATATCAGATCGATAGATAAGTGCTTTATTATTATTTTCCCAAATAAGATCTTCTGCTAAATATATTTCAGAATATCCTGGAACTAAAATTCGGCAGGCAGACACGCCCAACTCGTCATAGTCCGCAATATAAACTTCTTTTTTTATTTTCTTAAGTAAACTCATTAAATAATTAAATTCTGCTTCTGTCGTCCCCGAAAAATCCCAATGTGAAAACTTGTAATCAGCTTTAGCGCTAAAAAATTTCCAAGAAATGACGCCGGTTGAATCAATAAAATGTTCTACAATATTATTGTGATCACTCACTGCAAATTTATTAAAAGTGGGAGGAAGAACGTCATTTAATCCTTCAAAACTTCTGCCTTGCAATAGCTCAGTTAAACTGCGCTCTAGCGCCACTTCAAATTTTGGATGGGCCCCAAAAGAAGCAAAAACCCCACCATTTCGCGGATTAATTAAGGTCACACACATAACAGGAAATTTTCCACCCAGCGACGCGTCCTTAACCACCACAGGAAATCCCGTTGCCTCAAGTTTTTCAATTCCTGCCAAGATATTAGGATATTTCTCCAAAACACTTTTTGGCACGTCAGGCAGAGTAATTTCTTCTTCGATGATTTGTTTTTTGATTGCCCGTTCAAATATTTCTGACAAGGCCTGCACTCTGGCCTCATACTTATTATTTCCTGCGCTCATGCCATTACTAACAAATAAATTCCCAATTAAATTTACCGGTACATAAACTATTTTTTTATCAGATTGTCTCTCATAAGGAAGGGCACAAATTCCGCGTTTCACATCCCCAGAATTAGTGTCAATTAAATGCGAGGCCTTAAGCTCTTTCTTTTTATTATAAATAGCTAAAAATCTTTTATCCATTAGGCCTGCCGGCAAACTATCGCCCGGACCTGGTTTAAACCATTTTTCACTAGGGTAATGAACGAAATCGCCCTTAGCGATATCCTCACCCAAATAATAATCGTTATAAAAATAATTATTACTAATGCGCTCTAAGTATTCACCTAAGGCCGAACAAAGTGCAGCATCTTTTGAAGCGCCTTTACCATTGGTAAAACACATGGGCGAATCCGCATCGCGAATATGCACCGACCAAACATTGGGAACTAAATTTCGCCACGACGCGATTTCAATTTTAATTCCAAGCTGAGCAATTAATCTCGACATTTTTTCAATGGTGTCTTCCAGCGAACTATCTTTTCCTAGAATCATGGTTTTTGTATCACCAGCACTTTTATTCTCATACAGAAGGCCGGCATCTAATCCTAAAACATCAATGGTCTCAATTTTAAATTCAGGATTATGTTGCACTACTTTTTTAACTGTACAGCGATCAATCGCTTTTAAAATTCCTTGGCGGTCGTGCTCTGAAATACTTTCTGGCAATTCAACTTGAATGTGAAAAATTTGATTATAGCGATTTTCGGGATCAATAATATTATTTTGCGACAGCTTAATATCTTCGGTGGAAATATTGCGCGCCAAACAATAAACTTTGACAAAATAGGCAGCACACAAGGCCGATGAGGCCAAGAAATAATCAAAAGGACTGGGGGCAGAACCATCGCCTTTATAACGAATAGGCTGATCTGTGATGACTTTATAATCATCAAAATTGGCCTCTAATTTTAGATTCTCTAAAAAGCGTACGTTAATTTGCATAAGTGTAGGCGTACCATCATTAACTTAGCGTTAAAAGTGGATTATTTTAGAGTGTGTTAGAAATACAAATGTGCAATAAAAAAATTATTCGATAATTTCGAGCACTGATCTTTTGCGCAATTTAGTTGAAGCAGCATTTAAAATTGTTCTTAAAGCGCGGGCCGTACGACCTTGCTTGCCGATGACTTTTCCTAAATCTGTTTTATCAACTTTTAATTCGATGACAGTTGTTTGTTCGCCATTAACTTCTTTAACGTCAACTTTCTCAGGAAGATCCACCAGGGCCTTACTAATAATCTCGATGAGGTCTCTTAATTCGCTCATGGTTACTCCTTAAATCAAGAAATAAATCGTGAATTAAACTTTAATGTTTTGAGCTTTAAAAAGCGTTCTAACTGTATCAGATAAAACCGCGCCTTCTTTCATCCAGGCATGAATGCGTTCAATCTTAACATCAATTAATTTTGCTTCTTTTGCTTTGGGGGCATATCGACCTAATTTTTCGATATACTTGCTATCACGTGGACATCTTGAATCCGTCGCTACGATTGTATAAACTGGTTCATTTTTTCTACCACCACGAGACATTCTAATCTTGATCATGCTTACTCCTGCTAACCGCTATAAACTGTTAAATTAACTCAAAGTTTTTATAGTACAATGACCTTGTCTGTCAATTTTAAAAATACTTGCCCCATGGATTACCACTACCTGGCTTCTTTTTACTTTTTTGACCGAAAGGATTATCTTCTCCCGTAGATCTAAACCCTGCTTTGGCACCATGCCCCATTCCCGGCATCCCTGGCATCCCGCCGCCCTTCATCATCGACATCATACCGCCCATCATCTGCTCCATCTGCTTGAATTTGGCGATAAAATCCCGCACTTGCGGCTCACTCGTCCCCGAACCCTTCGCCACGCGAATGACGTGAGAATCCTTCATAACCTTATAATTTTGGCGCTCTTTTTTAGTCATACTAGAAATGATCACCTTCATGCGCTTCATTTCGTTTTCTGCGGGACTTAAATCCCCCATCTCACGCAAGGCCCCGCCCATGCCAGGAATCATTTTAAGCAGTCCCGTCATCGGCCCTAGGCTCGATATCATTTCCATTTGTTTTAAAAAATCTTCGACGGTAAATTTACCCTTTTCGAGATTTTTCATCATGTCTTGCGCTTCTGCCTCATTGATATTTTCTTGCGCTTTTTCAACTAGTGTTAAAACGTCTCCCATATCAAGAATGCGTTTAGCTAAACGATCGGGATGAAAAAGTTCAAAATCCTTCATCTTCTCGCCATTAGAGACATAACGAATCGGCACACCAGTCACGTGACGAATAGATAAGGCGGCACCACCGCGCGCATCAGAATCCATTTTGGTTAAAACAATTCCAGTCAAACCAATTTTTTCTTGAAAAACTTTTGCCACATTAACCGCTTCTTGTCCGGTCATAGCATCAGCGACTAATAAAACTTCCGGGTTAAACGGCTCCATCGCTTTTTTTAATTCAACTAACTCATTCATCAATTCATCATCAACATGCAAACGACCCGCAGTATCGATAATTAAAACTTCTTGATGATTTTTTTTCGCTTCTTCCATCGCCCACAGAGCAATTTCTCTAGGGGATTTTTTTAAATCACTATCTAAACAGGTCAGCCCATTATTTTTAGATAAGGTTTGCAATTGATCTTTAGCTGCCGGTCTAAAAGTATCGGCGGGAGCGAGCGTGACTGACTTATTTTTTTTATTTTTTAAATGACACGCTAATTTGGCGGAGAAAGTAGTTTTTCCTTGGCCATTTAAACCGACAATAATAATCGGCAACACTGGCGGCCGATTAAGATTTATTTCTTCGTTGGCCTCGCCCATGACGGCGCACAATTGATCGTGCACAATTTTAATAAATTGTTCACCGGGATTTACGCCGCTAATAACTTTTTCGCCAATCGCCTTGGCCTTAACATTGGCGATAAAATCTTTGACTACTTTAAAATTAACATCCGCTTCTAGAAGAGCGGTGCGCACTTCTGAGAGTGTTTCTTCGATATTGCTCTCGCTGATTTTGCCTTTGCCACTGAGATGCTTAAAGGCGTTAGAAAATTTCTCACTTAAGGTATCAAACATGAATTAGCTCCACCAAGTTTTTAATATTTTGCTACATTCTAGAGGGGATTTAACGATAGAATCGGCACCCATTTCTTTTAACACTTCAACTTTAGCACTCTGATCCCACGCCGCGCCGATGGAGCGACAAGGAAAATTTTTGGCGCCTAAAATATCGGCAAAAGTGTCGCCAATAATAACCACTTTATCTGTCTCCACGCCTTCTAACATTTGGTGCGGCCCTTCAGGATTTGGTTTCGGTGAAACATCATCAGAACATCTCATATCAAAAAAATAACTGTGAATTTCATTTTCCTGTAATAGTCTTTGCGTCGATTGACGATCACGGCCAGTCCAGATGTACAGCTCATGGCCTTGGGATTTTAACTCAATCAATAAATCTTTGATTTCTGGGTATAGTTTGCCGTCGGTTTTAATCAACGTCCCGTCACAGTCAAAAATTACGTGTCCTTTTTTCATTTTTAATGCCAAAAGCTGAGTTTTTTTGCTAAGTCATGACCTTATTATGTTTTCGACTACTTTGCAAAAAAAAATAGCTGTGCTGCGAGAAAGACACACGCCGATAACGCTTGGCAGTGTAAGCTTCGCGTCCCCTACCTTATTGGCGCCCATGGCGGCCATTTGCAATGCACCTTTTCGTTTATTAATGCAAGAGCTAGGCGCCGGCGGCTCTGTCAGTGAATTGATTTCCTGTCACGGCATCAACCACGGCAATGAGCGCACTCGCCACATGCTAAAAATTGATCCCCGCGAAAAACATAGCGGCATACAACTTTTTGGTGAAGACGCGAGCGCCATGAGTGAAGCGGCGAAAATTGCTGGTGAGTTTGGCCCAAAATTTATTGATATCAATATGGGCTGTCCGGTCAAAAAAGTGGTGACTAAAGGCGGCGGCTCAGCACTGATGCAAGCACCTAAAGAATTGCCCAAACTTTTTTCTCTGATGAAAAAGGCCATTAACGTTCCTTTAACCATAAAAATTCGCACCGGCTGGGATGCGGATCAAGTTAACGCGCACGAAATTATTCATATCGCCAAAAACGAGGGCGTAGAATTTGTATCAGTCCACGGCCGCACCAGAGCGCAACAATATTCAGGGCACGCCAATTGGGAATACTTAGAACATTTAGGCGCCACATCTGAACTTCCGATTTTAGGCAATGGAGATTTACATGAGGCCCATCAAGTTCGCGACCGTTTAAAAAAAACCAGCTGCCAAGCGCTCTTATTAGGCCGCGGTCCTCTGCGCAATCCTTTTATTTTTTTAGACAGTTATTTAGATAGCAATGAAGTTTCTCCTTTTTCTGGAGTTGATTATTTAGAAGTGATTAACACTTTGTTAAAATTGTACGCCGAAAATGGTGAGCGCGAACGCACCCTTTTGATTCAAATTAGAAAACATATTATTTGGTATGCCGCCGGCTTTCCTGGCGCCAGTGAATTTCGCACCCGTATTTTTAAAACACCCGAGCTTTCTGAAACTTTAAAAATCACTGAAGAATTTTTTAGTAATGGTAGTGTGCTACAAAAGAAAATTCAAGATCACGATAGTTTTATGACTTCAGGTCACGGTTAAATAAAACTAAAACCAAAATTCGACGCATTCTGATGGCCCAGAGTTGGGTCAAAGATTGTTTGAATGGGATTTAATCCACCATAGATATTTCCAAAATAGGCATTAGACCATTTATTTTGATCATATAAATATTGTTTTTGCCACTGCGCTTGTTGTGTCGACGCATCCAACTGACTATTAAATGACATGGTATTCGTAATAAATTGCATGGTATCTGGCGCTGTAAGAGAAGTAATCGCCGATTGCGCTAGCATGCTAGAAAAACTTTTTCTTTTAACCACGCGATCACGCCCTCTTCCTCGGGAATCTTTTTCCACATAATATTTTTCATGAAATTCTTGTTGCACCTGACGTTTTTCAATTTGTTCTGGAGTTGGTTTATTACAACTTTTTAAAGTAAGTGTTCCGGCATCACAAAATTTGTCCATTTTAACTGCATCTGGAATCAAATATTTTTCGCGACCGGCTTTCATATACAAGCGAATGTTATATTGATTATCAATTAAAAAACGTAATTGTTTACCGATTGGATCAATATCCGGGGGGGCACAGGTTACAAGCGATACAGTAGAGGCCGAGGAAATAGAACAATTTAAGTTAGGACTTGTCGCCCTTGCGTAAAGTAATTGTTGCAGCTCCATTAAACTATCAAGCTTCTTATTTTTTAGCAGAGCATTCATCTTGTCGATTTGAATTGCTTTATTCTTCTGTGCTGTTGCAGCTTTTTCTTTCAGCTTATTTATATCAACAGTAGTCAAACAACTTTGAAAACCAGCTAAAGATTCTAGTTTAAAACTTAATCCACAATAATCTTTTAATAAATCATTAGCATTGTAATTCTTTGATTCTTTTCCTTTGGGTGTACAAAAAACCTGAGCAACTTTTATTTTATAATCTTCAAATTCTTGGGCCATTGTTGTTTTATTTTTATCCAATTCTTTATACTGAGTATGTAGGTTTTTTAATCTCTCGTGCTTTTCACTAATAGATTTTAATTCAGGATAAAGTAACGGATTTACCTGCAACTCTTGAAATTGTTTTTGTTGAAGCTGAATGGCTTCGTCAACAGTTTTACAATCTGCCAGTTTTAAAACTACACAAGATTTAGCGGCGGCCAAAATTTTAGCTTGAGTTTCTTCAAGTAGTACTAATTCTTTTTTAATTTTTCGATCACTTAAGTTGTCCAATTGAGCATTAAAAGTGGTCAAGACTTCCTGTTGTTTATTTTCGGCCACCGCTCGCATCGCGGCCAGGTAACCATCAATCATGGGTCTATATTCACTAATATTATGTCTGCATCTTTTATTTTCGTCCGAATCTTGCAATTTACCACAACGCTCTAACTGCTGTTTGAAATATTCGTCTTGACTTAAACTTGGTGCGATATTCTCGTTTAGATCGACTAATTGATTGAGTATTAAAAGTCTTTTTCGGACATCAATTCCTTCTTTGGCAACATCAGTAAAATTCTCTAAATAATTAACACTAGGTTTAGACAATAATTTTGAGGTCTCTTGATATTTTGAAACCATATCTAAGAGTCCACGATAAAGTAATTCTTCTGCTAAAGCTTTATCGTAGGCAAGCGCCACATCTTTGTAGCCTAATAGATCTTCTTCGTTAATTTTAAAATTTTCAATTTGATTTCCCACCATCTCAATATCATCTTTAATATTTTGACAGAGATCGCCCGCGGCAAAGGCAACATTTAGGGTAATTAAGAATGTCATTAGAGACCATTTCATAATAGAATTTTCGGCTTTTTTAGCAAAAAGTTTGAGTTAATTCTTCTCGGCAGAGTAATTTGGTTGGATATTAGGGAGTTAATAATGAAATCTTATTTAGAGAGGTGCCAAAATAAATTGGCACCTCTTTTATAATTATAACGAGGCCTTCATTCCTAACTTCAAATTCTTCATCATTTTCGCTTTCAATTGTCCTTCACTCAAAGTCCCAGTGGTAATAAAAAAGGCCAAAACATTAAAAGATGTTTCGCTCACTTTATACTGGCCAGAAATCACTTGGTTGATATCGCCATTAACTCCACCACTAGTGTCAACAGCAGAACAGCTATCGAGCGAACAAATGGTCATGCCGTAATTTACTTTTCCCTCTGCCACTGAAGTTCTGATTGCTCCGGCTAAATTTCGCTCTTTATCGTTAATGTCTACACCACCACCATTTTTCTTTAGATCCATGACAGCTTTTTGTAGCTCATTAAGTGGCGCGCAGCTTAGTTCTGGATTAAATTGACAGCTATAGCTTTGAGTTCCAATCAGAACGCGCACAGTATCGCCGGCAAAACTATTGGCCAGAGGCAGAGCAAATAGGAGCGCGATTAAAGAGAGCTTATTCATAGACCTTCCTTGGTTGTGATGTTGATAAGTTTTACTATTGTCCTGCCAAGCCTCCTTTGGGTCAACGCCTTAGACCAACTCTAAGTGATTGAACTTCAGATGCCTGACAAGAACGCTAAGGTTTATTTTGACCGATCCGATCAGTCGGTTATGAGTGATTGGAAAAAATTTTGGCGACTTTTCTGCCTAAACATTTTTGTGCTGCATTCAATTGTTCTAAAGGCACAGGGCCTGGAGCAATTAAAATTAAAAGTTATCTATATCAACGGCATCGGTACTTCGAAAAAAACGGCAGAGCAAACTTTACTTCGTATTAAATCAATTCTTGATGATGATCTTAAAAATCAATATGAAAAAGTTGAATACGAAAATTTTTATAACCATTCATATAACAGTTATTTTTTAGGAAAATTAGGTGCACTGGTAGATTTTCCAGAGGCCATTTTGCAAACTCTTATTCTAAATAGCCACATTCCCTTGCAGGGATTAATGCCGTTTTATCACCGCAATCTTAGAGACATGAATAACCGCCTTCAAAAATATATCGCTGAAGGCCATCAAATTTTTATTATCACACATTCTCAAGGCGGACTCTTTGCCAATCAATTATATAAACTCAATCCACAAAAAACCCAGTGTCATGTGGCCAATTTACAAATGGCCACACCCAGTGCTTTCTTAGGATTTAGTATCAGTGATTATATGACTAATCGGAATGACATTATTCTGCGTGTGCCATACAGTCTTCCCGCCAATATGCCGGGAGTCAAATCAATGCCAGAATACAACGGCCGTGAAGGAAAAATTATGCACAATGTTTTGAGTATTTATCTTTCGAGTAGATTCAAAACTTATCACGAAACATTTCGCCGCAAAAGTTTAGATCTAGTTTGGCGTATGCAAGAGTGCAGCGGAAGCGGACTGGCCGACTAAACTTCCTTGAAAAAAAACTTTAAGTAACTTTAAATCACACTCTTCACGGCGATTTTGTGGCACAAAGAAAATGTGTGAAAGGAGATCTTCTACATCTTGAGTTTTGGCCTGGGGTTTTTCTACAAAAATAAGATTGGCCATTTTTTTTGCATGCAGCGATCCGTGAGTTTGTCCACATTGTAAAATTTCTGCACCTTTTAAGGTCGAGCGATAAAGTGCTTTAGTCCAAGTGGCACCATTATTTTTTTTCTTATTTTGCACGACAAAAGAATTCATCACATCAATCATGGATAAATGGGGACCAGCACCAATGTCAGAGGCCAAGGCCCAAGAAATTTTAGCTTTTTCTGTTTTTTCAAAATCAAATAAACCAGAACCTAAACCTTTTTGCGAGATGGGTGCATTGGAGCTAGGACAGTGGGCCAAATGGGTTTTAGTTTTGGCCAGCATTTTTAATTCTGTTTCATCTAAATAAATTCCGTGTCCCATAATCGTTTGCGGTCCTAAAATTCCACAGCGCTCGTAAATTTCCGTATAGGTTTTTACTTTTTCAAAGCCTGGCAATTTATGAAAAAGCTCTAAGACATAATCAATTTCTTCTTTGGTTTCCGCCAAATGAGATTGCGTGAAGGATTTATTTAATCTGGCGATCATCGCCGCTTCATTCATCACGTGGGGATGAGTGGTGGGCGCAAAACGCGGTGTTAAAGCGTAGCGTTCTTTATATTTAGCAGATAATTTTTTGACTGAATCTAATGCCTGGCGCGGAGTTTGGGTTAAATAATCTGGCGAATTCATCGTCATTAAAACATTCCCAACAATAAACTCTCCCTTAAAATACTTTAAGGCATCATCAACTGCATGAGCGTGGATAGAAGAAAAACAACCGCCCCCCATGGTTCCAAGCTGTAACATTTTTTTGGCAAAACTTTGCGCCTTATCGCTGGAATATTTTTTTTTGGCGAAATTAGCTTCGGTGGGCCAAGTATAATTTTTTAACCAATCTAATAAATTATCTTTAGGCATCTCACGCACATCATCTTGTACCCAATGAAAATGCATATCAAAAAAGGCCGGTAGTGCAATCATTTGGGAGTAATCATAAGTTTCAGTATCAATAGGTAATTTAGGAACTTCTTTTTTCGGAACGATAAATTTAATGTGACTTCCGGATATCCCAATGGCCACATTTTCAGTATAATGTGCCTTTGTATCACTCTCGCTATTTAAAAG
>Ga0163144_10025845_pt1 | contig 11443 bp, 5 predicted proteins | sample OliLak19BULKMAT1_FD_123175 | JGI IMG/M metagenome (GOLD analysis project Ga0163144, IMG submission 123175) | Freshwater microbial mat bacterial communities from Lake Vanda, McMurdo Dry Valleys, Antarctica - Oligotrophic Lake LV.19.BULKMAT1 | ecosystem: Environmental > Aquatic > Freshwater > Lake... | reverse complement strand
CTCTCACCCACAAGATGCAAGCCCGCACCGCCATGCTTCAAAAAAACCTTGAGGCCGCCAGCAGCACCGCCGGGCGCAACAAGCTGAGCAAAGAAATCGAAAAGCTCAAGAAAAAGCACGTCGAGCTACTGGCCTACGACGAACAACTGCGCCACCACGCCGACATGCGCATCACCCTGGATCTGGATGATGGGGTGAAGGTGAATTACGGGAAGTTTGGGGATTTGCTCGCGGAGGTTAAGGCGGTGACAGGGGGAGCGGGAGATGAGTAAGAGAACTCTACATACTGCCTTCACACTTGAAGACCTTGGCATGGCCTATCGCAAGGCCAAGGTAGATCTTTACTACTCAACCAATTCTCAGCCAATTGCCATTTCTCAGTATGAAGACAAGCTAGAAGCGAACTTGCGTGATCTGCTTGCGAGATTGAATGGCGCAGGCGAAATGTGGGTCACAACGGACACTTTTCTTGGCGATTGGATATTGGCTCCCAAATCTCTCGATTTGCCCACCCTGAATAAAGATGTCAAAAATGGGGTGCTATTTTCATCGCCCGCTGAGGACTGGGAGCATGCTTGTGCATTGAACAAAACAGGAAAGCCAGAAGCCTCATTTCGGATCATGGCACAAGCCAGTTTGGACTTTCATGTCATATCCACACTCTGGGTGCTGAAGGTTGGCCACAAGTACGACAAGGGGTTGTCTGACTGCGCCTACGGTAATCGCCTGCGTAGAAGTCTAAATGAGGAGATAAATCCGCTTTCCTTGGGCACGTTTTCACCCTATCTGAAACCGTTTCGGGATTGGCGTGACAACGGGATTGATGCCATGCGCAGTGCACTGGCAGCGGATAAGAAAATCATTGCCCTCACCGCAGATGTCAGCAGCTTCTACCACGAGCTTAATCCGGGATTCCTTTTGGACGAACGCTTCAATGGCTTGTTTCAGCTTAATTTAACGGTTCAAGAACAAAAGCTCCATAGACTGTTCGTCGCAGCGCTACAAGCATGGGCAGCAAACACGCCGTTAAAAAGGGGACTACCTGTCGGACTGCCAGCGTCGGCTGTAGTTGCCAATGTCGCGTTGATCGAGTTGGACCGTTTGGTGGAGAGGCATGTAGTGCCGCTTTATTACGGCCGCTATGTTGACGACCTAATTGTGGTAATCGGAAACGGATCTGATATTGAGTCCACGGAGCAGCTGTGGGAATGGTTGTTTGCTCGTTCTGGTGGTTTGCTGAAATGGTCGCAGGGAAACAAGAAGGATGCTGTCGAATTCAAGCCAGATTACCTGAGCGATAGTCAGATTTGTTTTTCCAACCAGAAAAACAAAGTTTTTGTATTGACTGGTGAGACGGGAACAACTTTGGTCGAATCCATCGCACGTCAGATTCATGAACGTGCCAGCGAATGGCGAGCCATGCCCAATTTGCCGCGATCCGCGAGCCATGTAGCAACCGATCTGGTCGCTGCAACCCAGAGCGACGGGGAGGTGGCAGACAACCTCCGTAAAGCTGATCTGCTATCCATGCGGCGCGCGGGCTTTGCCATCAAGCTACGCGATTTTGAAGCATATGAACGAGATTTACATCCTGATGCTTGGCGTGAACATCGAAGTGCGTTTTTCCGTGCCTTCATTCAGCACGTATTAGTGCTGCCACATTTCTTTGCTCTGGCGATCTATGTGCCTCGCGTCGTGAAGATCGCGACGGCCTGTGAAGACTTCGAATATCTCAGAAAAATAATGAAAGGTCTTGAGGAGATATGTGCAAGCGTAGGCGCCCACTGTAACGTCACCATAAAGCCACCCCCTAGAAAATTTAATGTTGGTGAATCGGAAATTATTGACCGTTGGAAGGCGCAGGTCTTTAAGGCCGTGCATGAAAGTGTCGTTGCTGCATTTCCACCGCGCCTGTCGAAGGCCGGAAAATTGGCTTGGGAGGAGCACTTCTCTAAATCCAAATTTGAAATCAGCCAAATCACAATCAAGAATATCCAAGCCCAACAGGCATGGTTGTTTTCGCACGATCTTGCCCACATGCCTTTCCGTTTCATTGGCTTACCGAAAGAAATGATTGCGCAGCGCGGTATTCCGGCCAAGAAAACAATTGCCTATTTTGAGTCTGCACACCATTTGCTGCCACCTTCTGTGGTTGAAGGTGCATCTGCGCTGTCTCGCTGGATTAAGTGCAAAAAAGAAGGTGCATTTCCGATGGGACTGCTTTTCGCGACACGTCCTTACGGTGTGGCCGAATTGTTCGTTCTTGATCGAAATCCATTTTCAGATGCGGGTAACTGGGAGATGCGAGCCATCGTACTTGCGATGCGAGGCTTCACCCTGAGTGAAAAGATGCCGCGTTTCGACTCAAAAGGTACGCTGCAAATTCCAGATGGCGAATCGCAACATAGAACTGCCATTGCGGTTTCCAGTTGGGAAACCCAATACAGAAGTTGGGTGGCGGCGCTGACGGGCAATGTAGATCCTGATTTTGATCGGTACGCTCGACTAAACAGATTGGTTAAACATTTAATATCGCAGCCCAAGGGAGCGAAATATTTCATACTCCCAGAGCTGGCTTTGCCGGCGCGGTGGTTCATGCGCTTGGCAGCCAAGCTTCAGGGGCGAGGCATATCCCTAATTACTGGTGTTGAATACCTGCACGCAGGTAAAGGGCGAGTTCGAAATCAAGTCTGGGCTGCTCTGTCACATGATGGCTTGGGATTCCCGTCGATGCTGGTGTATCGACAGGATAAACAGCGGCCTGCATTGCATGAAGAGCGCGAAATAAAGCAAGTTGCTGGTTTGGAGTTGAAGCCAGACAGAACCTGGAATACCCCGCCAGTGATCGAACATGGCACATTCCGCTTTTCGTTGCTGGTTTGCAGCGAGTTGACCAATATCAGCTATCGCACAGCGTTGCGCGGCGAGGTTGATGCTGTATTCATTCCGGAATGGAACCAGGACACGGAAACATTCAATGCACTCGTCGAGTCAGCCGCTCTTGATGTTCACGCGTACATCATTCAATGCAATGACAGACAGTATGGCGACAGCCGAATTCGCGCGCCTTACAAAGAGAGCTGGCGACGAGACATCCTCCGGGTTAAAGGCGGCATTGAAGACTATTGCGTCACGGGTGAAATTGATTTTCAGGCTCTTCGCCAATTTCAATCCAGTCATCGCTCACCAGATGGACCATTCAAGCCGGTGCCTGATGGCTTTGAGGTGGGGTATTCACGAAGAGCTTTGCCGTCGAAGACAGGTGGTGCTGGTGGATAACCGTTTTGTATGACGGCCAACGCAAAAGCAAGGGTTGCTGCTGGTGATCTGGCAGGTGAGCTTTAGTGTCAGCAGACGACCTTCTTTTGTTCTGTTTGGATCTCACAGATCGTCACTGGGCCGTTGGGGACGCGATTCATCATCCCACTTTGGGAATTGGAGAGCTGCTCTCTGGCCGAGAGGGATATCTACGGGCCAAGTTTTCGACAGCCGAGGCCACTTTCACAGATCATGACGAGCTCCAATTAATCCCTGATGCTGCTGAAGGCAACTGGTCACTGGTTTCATTCGCTGAGGCAACAAGCTGGCGTGATGAGTTTATAAAGGCTCGCGAGTTGGCAAAGACAGAGGGCCTCCGACGGGAAAGGCTAAAAGTTCGAATTAAGTCACTTCTTGAGGATGGTGACGTAGAGCAGGCGGATCGCCTCTATCGTGACTCTTGTCAAGGTTGGTGGGCAACTACCGAATTTGATGCGATAAGGAATCGGGCCAACTTCGTCAAAGAATTTGTATCTGTCTACAGGCGCTCAAACCTGTCTGAACTGGATGCTTGGTTCGAAGCGCAAACTGAAAAATACGGGCTAACCGTTCACGAATTTGTAACACTTAAGGTTTCAAAAGTTGATCGAATCTTGAAATCGATGAAGGTTACGTTGGATGACGAACAGCTTCGCGCCAATGCGTATCCTGAAAACCGTTTACTCATTACCGCGCGCGCCGGGTCTGGGAAAACCCGCACCTTATGTGCAAAGGCCGCATTGAGCATTCAGGATGAGGGGCTATATCCCGACCAGGTTTTGATTCTTGCATTCAATAAGGCGGCGGCCGCGACTGTAAAGAAGAGGTTGGAGGCCGGCGGTCAAGTCAAAGACTATCGAAATGCCAGGACCTTCCACAGCCTGGCATATCAACTGGTGAAGCCACGCAAGAAATTGCTCTTTGACGCTGGTGGTGAGCCATCTGCGCGCGAACAAAGTCGGTTTGCACAGCGGATGCTTCATAGGATTATGAATCCTGCTTTCAAGGAGTCGATGGTCGAGTTCTTCCGGCAGGAGTTGGAGCAAGTTGAGGGGTTCGGCCGGGACTTGGCTCCGAACGACTACGCTATCTTCCGGCGTTCGTTAGAACACGTCTCGCTGAAGGGGGAGCGGGTGAAGTCGAGCGGTGAAAAAATAATTGCGGATTTCTTGTTTGAGCATGGAATTGACTATCGATATGAAAAAGTGTGGGCATGGAAGGTTGATTTCCTGGACGGTTCGGTTTATAGGCCTGATTTTTCAATTGTTCAGGGCGGCCATGACTACGTACTCGAGCATTGGGCTATAGATCCAGACGACCCACGCGCGGCGGTTCCTGAGCGTTGGATGGTAACGACTCGGTCATACCGGAATCAGATAACCGCAAAGCGTGCTTTTTGGCTTAGCCGTTCAATGGAATTGCTGGAGACGCACGCTGCACTGCTGCTCTCTGGACGAGAGGCTTTTGAACATCACTTGAGGGGTGTATTGGACTCGCAAGGAATCAAGTGTCAAAGGCTTTCTAGAGAAGAAATCGTCAAACGTGTGTTTGAGAACGACTTCGCTATTTCTAGAATGGCAGAGCTCTTTTTGCAGTTCATTCAACGGTCGAAGAAGAAGGGTTGGTCGGCCGATCAAGTTTTCCAAGTGACCTCCGCAACGCCCGATCCGGAGCCAAGAGCGCGCCTTTTCCATAACTTGGCACTGAGGGCCTATCGTGAATATGAGGCAATGCTGGCGGAAGAGTCCTCAATGGACTTTGATGATTTACTTGCTCAGGCTACACAGGAGGTGATGGACCGTGGAGATGGTCTGAAGATGCATCTGGGTGAGGGGAAGATGCTCGCATTAAGTGAGTTGCGCTGGATCATGTTGGACGAGTATCAAGATTTTTCGGAGCTTTACTTCCGTATGCTTGAAGCGATCTTGAAAGTAAACCCACGTATCAGATTGATTGCTGTGGGTGATGACTGGCAAGCGATCAATGCTTTTGCCGGTGCTGAACTGCGGTTTTTTTACGAATTCGGTAGCTATTTCCCAAAATCCAGTTCCACTGGCGTGGCGACAAATTACAGAAGTGATTCGCTGGTTGTGACGGCCGGTAACAAGTTGATGGCTGGGAGGGGCATGCCCGCCGAGCAAAGCAGAACCTCGTCCGGAGTGATTCAAGTGTTAAACACAAAGGATGTTTGGATAGAATTTCGTGAAGGGAACGCGTTCAAAAAAGAGCGTGATGCGGATGCAATTTTCTTGCCAGCCAGAAAAGATGGACAGGGGCCGACGGAATCAATGCAAAAATTAGCACAAGCGCTTAAGTTGTGTGTCCAGAAAATTCAAGGCTTGAATTGGCTGGCGTCGCCACCTGAGCGAGCGATGGTGCTGGCCAGAACAGGTAATGTGTACGGGGTCGAACTTGCTGAGTTCCGCAGGATGCTGGTCCATGCTCTGGCAAAGACGGTAAACATTCCTGCCGAAGGCTTGGAGCCCCATATTTCGGCGCTGACTGCGCACGGGGCCAAGGGGCAGGAGGCGCACACGGTATTCATTTTGGACGCCACGCATCGTCAATTTCCCAAGGTGCATCCCGACAACTTGCTTTTTCGTCCTTTCGGAGTGACACCAATGACTGTACTGGATGAAGAGCGACGGCTTTTTTACGTTGCCATGACGCGCGCCGAACATAGACTGTTTGCGCTGACGGAAAGTGGCGAGGAGTCGCCATACTTGTACGCTCTCGATCCGAACGTTCCTGGCGGTGTGCATCCGCGTGCAAAGCAACCTTCGAAACCTCAGGGCTTAGGTGAATTGGCCTCAAGAATCGAAGCTCAGATCGCGGCGACGCCCGTCAGCATGAAAGAAGCTCGTTCATGATGGGAAATCTGGTTGGTTCGTCGAATCACAATGGTACTTGGCTTACGGAGGTAAAGCAGCGCATCCGCTTAGCCCAACAACGCCACGCGGCTCGTCAACCGGAAGCTGGCCTTGCTGCATTGGTAATTCAGTCGGTTGCCCTATGCAGTCAAGTTGTCTTAACGATGCATTGCATAGTGTCATCAGTTCCCAGAAAATCTGTCGTATGAGCCAACAACGCTTAATTGACAGCCTGACGTCGCTGTTTGCCACCCACCCGGTGGTGTTTTGGCATGACGTGGAGTCACAGTTTTGCATTGATGTCGAGACCCTGGTCCTCGACGGTGTCGAGCTGATTCGCGTGGATCAAACGCCCGCGTTGCAAATCAAGTTGTGCGTTGAACGTGGCATTGGCAAACGCTGGCTCCTTTACAGTAACAAACCAGAACCAGAGCCAAGTCGTGACTGGCTGCTTGACCTGCGCCTACGGAGTAAGTCCTTCCGGAGTGATGCCGCGTCGATCCTGCTTGAGGACCTAGGATTGGCCTCACAAGCGATGCGCGGTCACTTGAAAGAGCGCAACAAGTTCCTGCGGGCAAAAGAGCGGGTAGATCGACTGAAACGTTTGGTACTACCTGCTGACAATGCTGATGATCTGGATCGCAAGATGCTCGCTGTGCTGGCGCGCGCAGATCAACCTGAGTTATTCGCTATTCTGCAGCGCCTCTATGCCGCCTTGGTGGCCGAAGCTGGGGCGGATGTATCTCTTCAACCGAAAGCGTGGCAAGAAATTGCAGCGAATGACTTGGCCCCTGCGTTCTGGTCGCTGGTACGCACACAGCTTGGCTACATTGATCCAAACCCCACACTCCGCGACCTACTAGTGCGCATCCTCGCGACAGATTTTTGCCGAGGTTTGGAGGGTAATCCACCCGGCCAGCTCGCGCATTTCGTCCTGCCTGACCGGACTCTTGCTGCGAATGCGTCGGTGTTTGTGGCGCGCTGGAGGTCTGACCTCGTCCATTTCGGCAGCTACAACGCATTGGCCCAGGTCGTTGCGAATGAGTTGGAGCTTACAAGCCTGCTGGAAAGCAAGTCGGCAGAACAATTGCTTGAGTGCATGACCTTCGAGGACGTTGAGCTGCGGATTGTGCATGACCTCAAGCAGCGTATCGTTGCGGGGGCCGGCGCAAATATGGACCTAGTGCGCGCACTAATCGCACGCCGCCGCGATGGGCATTGGGCAAACGCGCTGATCGCAAGCGCCAATGAACGCACGAAGGCGCTTGCCGCTTGCTACGACGCACTGACCGCGGCAACCGATTTCTTCAGTTTGAAGGCCAAGCATGCCGCCGGCTTTAGCTTTGCCAACGCGGCTACCGGTTTCGCGCAATACCGTGACGAACTATTCCTCTTTGATCAGCTTTACCGGCAATTTCATGCCGCAGCCGACTCGGTTGAGCCGACTGCCTGGGCAGTACTACACGAGCTACGCGAGACCATTGAAAATTTGTATTCCGGCTGGTTTATCCCGCAACTCAGTACGGCATGGTCCAAGGTAATTGAAGGCCAAGAAGGACTATTGGGTAGTTGGGCCTTGCCCGGCGTGACCCCGCAGCAGGCATTCTTCGATAAGCTGGTGATACCGCTTTATGAAGGCGGGGCCAAGCGCGTCTTTGTCATCATTTCTGATGCCTTTCGTTTCGAAGTTGCACACGAACTGGTGCAACAAACGAACAGCAAAAGCCGCTTTAAGGCATCTCTCGACTGCATGCTTGGCGTGTTGCCTAGCTACACTACATTGGGTATGGCTGCGCTGTTACCACACACAACGCTTGCCTATAAGGAGTCCGCGAATCTCGACGTGCTGGCCGATGGACACCTTGTGGCGACCCTTGACCAGCGTAGCGAGCACCTCAAGCCCTTTGGCGGCATTGCCGTCAAAGCCGAAGACCTCTTGGCTCTGGGCAAAGAGAAGGGGCGCGAGTTGGTGCGCGAACACCGGCTGATATACATTTACCACGATCGCATCGATATGATCGGTGACAAGCAGGCATCGGAAACCAAAACATTTGAGGCCGCTGCAAAAACCGTGCAAGAGCTATCCCAGGTGCTCGGCTTCATCATCAATAGCCTTAACGGTTCAACCGTGCTTGTGACGGCGGACCACGGCTTCATGTATCAAGAGTCGGCGCTGGATGAAGCCGACAAATCGACATTGGACGAGAAGCCCGCCGGAACGATCAAGGCAAAGAAACGTTACTTGATCGGTAAGGCATTAGGGCCAAGCCCGAAGGCTTGGTCCGGCAATACGGAAATAACAGCAGGTACGACCGCCGAGGGAAGCATGGATTTCTGGGTGCCGAAGAGTGCCAGCCGATTTCACTTTGCAGGGGGAGCGCGCTTCGTGCACGGCAGCGCCATGCCGCAGGAAATCGTGGTGCCGGTCATTACGGTTCGCGAGAGTGAGGCTGACCACGCCAAGACGCGACCTGTCAGCATCAGCCTGCTCGGTGGAACCAATAAGGTGGTTACCCACACGCAAAGATTTGAGTTCATTCAAACAGACGCGGTGTCAGAGCGTGTGCTCGCGCGATCGGTGGTGGTATCACTGCGCGATGGCGACAGGCCAATCAGCGATCAGCAGTGCGTGACGTTTGACAGCACTTCACAATTGCTCGATGAACGGAAGCGTTCGGTCATCTTGACGATGCAGGTCGGCACGCATGACCTTCACAAACGCTATGATCTGGTCGTGCGCGATGCCGCAACGAAGGTTGAAGTACTGCGTCACCCCGTCAAGGTGGACTTGGCATTTGGTAACGATTTCTGAGAACGGCAATGACGCAAACGACGACAACTTCGGAAACGCCGCCCGAATCACTGGTCGACCCAAGCCTTGATGATTTGCTCAACACCCACTTTGCCGGCAAGGTGGTCCGAAAGGATTTGACTAAGCTGATCAAGGAGGGTGCAAACGTCCCAGTCTATGTTCTGGAATATCTGCTGGGAATGTACTGCGCGAGCAATGACGACACGGTCATTCAGAGCGGCATGCAAAACGTCAAACGCATTCTGGCGGAAAACTATGTGCGCCCGGATGAGGCGGAGAAGGTCAAATCGAAAGTCCGCGAGAGCGGCACGTACAAGGTGATCGACAAGATTACGGTCAAGCTCAATGAGAAGCGCGACGTGTACGAAGCTCTGTTGTCGAATCTGGGCGTAAAGAACGCGGAGATTGCCGATACCTATGTTCGGCAGTTCGAGAAGTTGCTGGTGGGTGGGATCTGGTGCATCGTTACGCTCAAATACCAATTCGAGGAAGACCAGCGCGGTTCGCCTTTTGCGGTCACCGAGCTCAAGCCGATACAGATGCCTAACATGGACATGCAGGCACTGTTCGAGGCCCGCAAAGCTTTCACCGATGAACAGTGGATCGATGCGCTGATTCGCTCGACCGGCATGGAGCCAAGCCACTTTAAGGAGCGGGTCAAGTGGCACTTGCTCGCGCGCATGGTCCCGCTGGTGGAGAACAACTACAACTTCTGCGAACTGGGTCCGCGCGGTACCGGCAAAAGCCACATCTACAAAGAAATCAGCCCGAACAGCATTCTGGTGTCGGGCGGACAGACGACGGTTGCCAACCTTTTCTACAACATGGGCGCGCGCAAGGTCGGGTTGGTCGGACTGTGGGATGTGGTGGCATTCGATGAAGTAGCCGGTATCAACTTCAAGGACCACGACGGCGTGCAGATCATGAAGGATTACATGGCCTCAGGATCCTTTAGCCGCGGCCGGGAGTCGATTAATGCCAGCGCCGCAATGGTGTTCGTTGGCAACATCAATCAAAGCGTTGAATCGCTGGTCAAGACATCGCACTTGCTTGCCCCTTTTCCCGAGGCAATGATCGATTCCGCTTTTTTTGACCGTTTTCACGCTTACGTGCCGGGCTGGGAAATTCCCAAGATGCGCCCCGAGTTCTTTACCAACCAGTACGGCATGATCGTTGACTACCTCGCTGAATACCTGCGCGAGATGCGTAAATACAGTTACGCCGATGCGATAGATAAATGGTTCAAGCTTGGCAACAACCTGAACCAGCGCGACACTATCGCGGTGCGGCGCACGACATCAGGGCTGCTCAAATTGGTTAGTCCCAACGGCGAATACTCGAAGGAAACAGTTCGCAAGTGCCTAGAGTACGCACTTGAAACGCGGCGCCGAGTGAAGGAGCAACTCAAGAAGATCGGCGGCATGGAGTTCTATGACGTGCACTTTAGCTACATCGATCTTGAGGATAGCGTCGAACGTTTCGTCACTGTGCCAGAGCAATCGAGCGGCGCATTGCTACCAGAAGGCCGACTGCAAGCGGGCACCCTGCACACCATCAGCATGGGCTCATCGGAAATGCCGGGGATTTACCGATTGGAGATCCAGTCCATTCCGGGCAACGGCAAAGTCAGCGTTTCCGGCGTGGCACCACGAGAAGCAGTGCGAGTTGCGTTCGATTACTTCAAGGCCAACTCATCGCGGGTGAGCGCATCGATCAAGCCCGGCGAACGCGATTTTCATATTCACTTAGTAGAACTACAAAACAGCGGCGCGCCCCAAACGCTGACGCTAGCCAGCTTTATTTCACTCTGCTCGGCGGCCTTGGCCAAGCCTGTTCAATCCCAACTGGCGGTGCTGGGTGATATGAGCTTGGGTGGCACGATTGTGCAGGTCCGCAACCTTGCCGAAAGTATGCAGGTTGCGTTTGACGCTGGCGCGAAGCGCATCTTGTTGCCCATGTCGAGCGTGACCGACATTCCATCGGTACCGGGTGAACTGTTTGCGAAATTCCAGACGAGCTTTTATTCCGACCCCGTGGATGCGGTATTCAAGGCGCTTGGGGTGGAGTAGCTGAGCCACACACCACGCGCGCTAAAACCCAACGCGCCTCGGGCCGTCGCGAAACACAGAAGGGTCTTCAACCGCTTGCTGCTCCACGAGTTTGTCCGAGGTGGCGCTTTTCCCAATCATGCACGCGTAGGCAATGCATGTTGACGCCGGTCTCGAATTGACCACCAGTGCCGGTTGAAAGCTGAACAGGAACTACGGACTGTTTAGCCAGGACTGGCGGCCTTCCGCGAACAGATATGCTGGTCAATTCTGAATCGGCGCATTGTGGGGAAAGTGATCAGTTTGAGGGCGGCGGCAACAGCCGTGCAGAAATCGCGTGACTTTGGGCTCAACTAGGAATAACTGGGATGCAGAGAGTGGCATTTGTGAGGCCTAACGTTTGAGCTAACCGGCAT
>Ga0163144_10025842_pt1 | contig 11444 bp, 6 predicted proteins | sample OliLak19BULKMAT1_FD_123175 | JGI IMG/M metagenome (GOLD analysis project Ga0163144, IMG submission 123175) | Freshwater microbial mat bacterial communities from Lake Vanda, McMurdo Dry Valleys, Antarctica - Oligotrophic Lake LV.19.BULKMAT1 | ecosystem: Environmental > Aquatic > Freshwater > Lake... | reverse complement strand
TCTCTTCGCCACCGAGCCGCCTTCCCATCTTCCCCCCGACGACGACGACGCCGTCACCCTCGCGCACTACGCCGAGCGGGCCTACCTCGAGTATGCGCTGTCGGTCGTCAAGGGCCGGGCCTTGCCCGATGTCTGCGACGGGCAGAAGCCGGTGCAGCGCCGGATCCTGTATTCGATGCAGCGCATGGGGCTGGCCTTCGGCGCGGCGCCGGGCGGGCCCAAGGCCGTCAAGAGTGCCCGCGTCGTCGGTGACGTGCTGGGCCGCTACCACCCGCACGGCGACACGGCGGCCTACGACGCGATGGTGCGCATGGCGCAGGACTTCGCGCTGCGTTATCCGCTGGTGGACGGGCAAGGCAACTTCGGCTCGCGCGACGGCGACGGCGCTGCGGCGATGCGCTACACCGAGGCGCGACTGGCGCCGATCGCGCGTCTTCTGCTCGACGAGATCGACGAAGGCACCGTCGATTACGTTCCGAACTACGACGGCTCGACCGAGGAGCCGAAGCAGCTGCCGGCGCGCTTGCCCTTTGTGCTGCTCAACGGAGCCTCGGGCATTGCGGTCGGCCTGGCCACCGAAGTGCCGAGCCACAACTTGCGCGAAGTGGCGGCCGCCGCGGTGGCGCTGCTGAAGAACGACCAGCTGACCGACGACGAGCTGTTCGCACTGGTGCCCGGCCCCGACTATCCGGGCGGCGGCCAGATCATCAGCGCCGAGGCCGAGATCCGCGACGCCTACCGCAGCGGCCGCGGCAGCCTGAAGGTCCGGGCGCGCTGGCGCATCGAGGACCTGGCGCGAGGACAGTGGCAACTCGTGGTGCACGAGCTCCCGCCGGGCACCAGCACGCAGAAGGTGCTAGAGGAAATCGAAGAGCTGACAAATCCGAAGTTGAAGGCCGGCAAGAAGGCTTTGTCGTCCGAGCAGGTGCAGCTGAAGGCTTCGATGCTGGCGGTGCTCGACGCCGTGCGCGACGAGTCGAGCAAGGACGCTGCGGTGCGGCTGGTGTTCGAGCCGAAGACGCGCACCGTGCAGCAGCAGGAGCTGATCCAGGCGCTGCTGGCGCACACGAGCCTGGAGTCGAATGCGCCGTTGAACCTGACGATGGTCGGCCTGGATGGCCGGCCGATGCAGAAGGGCCTGCGCCAGATGCTGGCCGAGTGGACCGAGTTCCGCCAAGCGACGGTGCAGCGACGCACGCGGCACCGGCTGCAGCGCGTGCTGGACCGCATTCACGTGCTCGAAGGCCGGCAGCTGGTGCTGCTGAACATCGACGAGGTGATTCGCATCATCCGCACCGCGGACGAGCCGAAGCCGGCCTTGATCGAGCGCTTCACCCTCAGCGAGCGACAGGCCGACGACGTCCTGGACATCCGGTTGCGCCAGCTGGCCCGGCTGGAGGCGATCAAGATCGAGCAGGAGCTCGCGGCCCTGCGCGAGGACGAGCGCAGGCTGGGTGAGATCCTGGGCAGCGCCACCGCCTTGAAGCGCACGGTCATCCGCGAGATCGAGGCCGACGCCAAGCAATTCGGCGATGCGCGCCGCAGCGTGCTGCTGGCCGACAAGCGCGTGGTGGTGGAGGTGAGGCTGGTCGACGAGCCGGTCACGGTCATCGTCAGCATGAAGGGCTGGGTGCGTGCGCCCAAAGGCCATGAACACGACGCGGCGAGCCAGGTGTTCAAGCCGGGCGACTCGCTCTACGGCGCATTTGCTTGCCGCAGCACCCACATGCTGGTCGTCGTGGGCAGCAACGGTCGCGTCTACAGCGTGCCGGTGTCGGCGCTGCCCGGCGGTCGGGGCGACGGCGTGCCGGTCACGTCGCTGATCGAGCTCGAGCCGGGCACGCAGGCAGCGCACTTCGTGGCCGGGCCGGCCGCGACGCTGCTGCTGTTCGCACACACCGGCGGCTTCGGGTTGCTGGCCGAACTGGGCGACCTGCACAGCCGCCAACGTGGCGGCAAGAGCTTTTTGGCACTGGAGTCCGGCGAGCACCTGCTGCCGCCGGCCTTCGTCAGTGCCGGTTGCGCGCGCGTGGCGTGCCTTGCGATGGGCGGCAGGCTGCTGGTGTTCCCGCTGGCCGAGTTGAAGCGGCAGGCCAAGGGAGGTCGCGGTTTGACCCTGATGGACGTCGACGCGAAAGATCCGTTGATCTCGGTGGCGGTGGTGGCCGATGCGGTTCGCATCATCGGCAGCGGCCGCGGCGGCAAGGCCAAGGAAGAGTCGATCAAGGGCGCCGCCCTGTTGCAGCACGAAGGCAAGCGGGCGCGAAAAGGGCGCAAGGTGGAAGGCATGGTGAAGGTGCAGCGCGTGCTGGCGTGAGCAGCGGCGCGAGCTACGGCGCGAGCTACGGCGCGAGCAAAGGCGCGGGCGGGTGGCCGTCAGCGCTTCGTTGCTGGCCCTCGCTGCGCGAGGGTGCCCTGCGATGCGCGGTTTCGCGGCCCCGTCGCACAACTCGCTGTGTTCGCTGCGCTCTCTTGCTCAAACACTTGCGACGAGTCAGAGCACGAAGCGCGCGAGTACGCGCGCGGCCACGAGCCCTGTGCTTCTCGGGGGCACGGCCTGCCGCGATGCGCTGATTGCCGCGCCACATGCCATCGGACTACTGTCATAAAGCTGCGGCACACTCGGCGCCTCGTCATGCTCGAGGATGTTGCAATGGACAGAAGGCAGTGGCTGGCAAGGGCCAGCGCGTTGGGTGTGGCTGCCGGGAGCGCGGTGGGGGCGGCTTGGGGCCAGACGGCACCCACGCCTCTGCAACTGATCGTCCCGGTGCCACCGGGCGGCTCGGTCGATCTGACCGGGCGCCTGTTGGCCGAACATCTGCCCCGCACGGCCCTGCGCCAGCCGGTGGTGGTCGAGAACCGACCCGGTGCTTCGGGCTCGATCGCTGCGGCCGGCGTGGCCCGCATGCCCGGCGATGCGAACCAGTTGATGCTGGTGTTCGATTCCCACGTCACGAATCCGCTGGTGTACCCGCAGCTGCCGTACACGCTGCGCGACTTCACGCCGATTTCACGCTTGCTGAGCTTCCCGCTGGTGTTTGCGGTGCCGGCCTCGCTGCCGGTGCGCAACGTGGACGAGTTCATCGCGCTGGCGCGGCAGCGGCCGGGTGCATTGAACGTGTCGTCGGCCGGCCTGGGCACGCTGAATCACCTGGCAGCCGAGCTGTTCAAGATGAAGACGCGTACGCACATCGTGCACATCCCGTACCGCGGTGGCGTTCCCGCGCTGCAGGCGGTGATGAACGACGAGGTGCAGCTGTTCATGGGTAGCTGGGTGGCGATCGGCCCGCATGTGAAGAGCGGCCGCGTCAAGGCCCTGGCCGTCACGTCGGCCAAGCGCTACTCGGTGGCACCCGAGCTGCCGACGCTGCAGGAGGCCGGTGTCCCGGGGTTCGACGTGTCGACCTGGATCGGCGCGCTGGCGCCGGCACGCATCGGTGCCGAGCGCCAGGCTGCGTTGCATGCCGCGCTGGTGCAGGCGATGGCCGTGCCTGCGGCGCGGCAGACGCTGGCGCAGAACGGCCTCGAATGGGTGGGCAGTTCGCCCGCCGAGTTCGATGCCTTCATCGCCGCAGAAGGGCAGCGCTGGAGCGAGCTGGTGTCGGTGCAGAAGCTCAGCTTCGGCTGATCGATTGACGCTGTCTCCGATGCGGCGCCGGCCGCAACTAATGGCAAGCCCTGTACGCAACGCCAGTCGACCGTCCTAGACTCGGGGCAGACCGAGGCCGCCCCGAGCCCTCGGCAGGAGACGAGCGACTGTGCAGCCCACCGATGTGGCCGATCCGGCCTACTTCCACAAGGTCGTCGATTGTCAGTGGGCCTGCCCGGCCCACACCCCCGTTCCCGAATACATCCGCATGATCGGGCAGGGCCGTTACGGCGATGCCTACATGGTCAACTGGGTGTCGAACGTGTTCCCCGGCATCCTGGGCCGCACCTGCGACCGGCCGTGCGAGCCGGCCTGCAGGCGGGGCCGCGTCGAGGAATCCAATGCAGAGAAGCCCGAACCGGTGGCGATCTGCCGCTTGAAGCGTGTCGCGGCCGACCACAAGGACGACATCACCTCTCGGCTGCCGAAGGCGCGGCCCGCCAACGGCAAGCGCATCGCCTGCATCGGGGCCGGGCCCGCTTCGCTGACGGTTGCACGCGATCTCGCACCCCTGGGCTACGAGGTCACGGTGTTCGATGCCGAAGCCAAGCCGGGCGGCTTCATGCGCACGCAGGTGCCGCGTTTCCGTCTGCCCGAAAGCGTGATCGACGAAGAATGCGGCTACATCCTGCGCGACAACGTGCACTTTCGCAGTGGCTGGCGCGTCGACTCGATGAAAGCGCTGCTGGACGAGAACTGGGACGCCGTCTTTGTCGGCTGCGGCGCGCCGCGTGGGCGCGACCTCGACCTGCCGGGCCGCACCGAAGCGGCCGGGCACATCAAGCTCGGCATCGACTGGCTGGCTTCGGTGTCCTTCGGCCATGTGACCCGCGTCGAGCCGCGCGTGATCGTGCTCGGCGGCGGCAACACCGCGATGGACTGCTGCCGCTCGGCGCGCCGCCTCGGTGCGCATGACGTGAAGGTGGTCGTGCGCTCGGGCTTCGACGAGATGAAGGCCTCGCCCTGGGAGAAGGAAGACGCGATGCACGAAGGCATCCCGATCGTCAACTTGCATGTGCCAAAGGCTTTCGTGCACGAGGCCGGCGTGCTGAAGGGCATGACATTCGAGATCGTAGAGGCCGTCTACGACGAGAACGGCCGGCGCAGCCTGAAACCCAGCGGCCAGCCCGAGGCCTTCTTCGAATGCGACGAAGTCCTGATCGCGGTCGGGCAGGAGAACGCCTTTCCATGGATCGAGCGCGACAGCGGCGTCGACCTCGACGAGCGCGGCCTGCCGCTGCTGAACCCGGCGACGATGCAGTCGACGACGAACCCGCGCGTCTTCTTCGGCGGCGACGCAGCCTTCGGACCGAAGAACATCATCTGGGCCGTCGCCCACGGTCATGAAGCCGCCGTCTCGATCGACCGCATGCAGAACGGCGAAGACATCGCGGTGCGGCCGGCGCCGCACGTGAACTTGCTGTCGCAGAAGATGGGCATTCACGAGTGGAGCTACGACAACGCCGTCAGCAACGACCTGCGTTTCAAGGTGCCCTGGACCCAGGCCGAGATCGCGCTGGCCAGCATCAAGGTCGAAGTCGAGCTCGGTTTCGATGCCGCGACCGCGTTCAAGGAGAGTCAGCGCTGTCTCAACTGCGACGTGCAGACGGTGTTTGCCGACAAGCTGTGCATCGAGTGCGATGCCTGCGTCGACATCTGCCCGATGGACTGCATCAGCTTCGTCGACAACGCCGACGAACCCGCGTTGCGCACACGGCTCATGGCGCCCGCCACCCACCTGTCGCAAGACCTCTACGTCAGCGTGCCGTTGAAGACCGCACGCGTGATGGTCAAGGACGAAGACGTCTGTCTGCACTGCGGCCTGTGCGCCGAGCGCTGCCCCACGGGGGCCTGGGACATGCAGAAATTCCTGCTGGAGATGGCGCATGCCGGCCCTGCCAGCCGGGACAGGCCGCGGTCGGCGAACGTCATCCTGGAGACCACCGCCCCATGAAGCGCCTGGAAGCCGTGAACGACTTCGTCGTCAAGTTCGCCAACGTCAACGGCTCGGGCTCGGCCTCGGCCAACGAACTGTTCGCCAAGGCGATCCTGCGCATGGGCGTGCCGGTGAGTCCGCGCAACATCTTCCCGAGCAACATCCAGGGCCTGCCCACCTGGTACGAGGTGCGCGTGTGCGAACGCGGCTGGCTGGGTCGGCGTGGCGGCATCGACATGATGGTCGCGATGAACCCGCAGACCTGGGACCAGGACGTTCGAGAACTCGAGCCTGGCGGCTACCTGTTCTTCGACAGTACCCGACCGCTGCCGGCGAGTGCCTTTCGCAGCGACATCAATGCCATCGGCATGCCGATGACGGAAATCTGCAATGCCACCTACAGCGATCCGCGGCAGCGCCAGTTGTTCAAGAACATCCTCTACGTCGGTGCGCTGGCGGAGTTGATGGGCATCGAGCCGGCGGTCATCGAGACGCTCTTCTCCGAGCAGTACAAGGGCAAGGAAAAGCTGCTCGCCTCGAACGTGCAGGCCTTGCACCTGGGCATCGACTTCGCGCGCGAGCACCTGGGCGGCCAGCCGGTCGAATTGCGTGTGCAGCGACGCGACCGCGTCGGCAAGCGCATCTTCATCGACGGCAATGCCGCCACCGCACTCGGTTGTGTGTACGGCGGCGCGACCGTCTGCGCCTGGTACCCGATCACGCCCAGCTCATCGGTGGCCGAAGCCTTCCAGGGCTACTGCAAGAAGTTGCGCCACGACCCTGACACCGGTGCGGCCCGCTATGCGATCGTGCAGGCCGAGGACGAGATCGCTTCGATCGGCATCGTCACGGGGGCGGGCTGGAACGGCGCGCGTGCGTTTACAGCGACGTCCGGGCCGGGCGTGAGCCTGATGACGGAATTCATCGGCCTGGCCTACTTCGCCGAGATACCTGTCACGATCATCGATGTGCAGCGCGGCGGGCCGTCGACGGGCATGCCCACGCGCACCCAGCAGGCCGACATTCTGTCCTGCGCCTACGCTTCGCATGGCGACACCAAGCATGTGTTGCTGCTGCCGGAAGACCCCAAGGAATGCTTCGACCATGCCGCCGCGGCGCTCGACCTGGCCGACCGCCTGCAGACGCCGGTCTTCGTGATGACCGACCTGGACATCGGCATGAACCAACGCTTGTCGGAGCCCTTCGAGTGGGACGATGCGCGCAAGCTCGATCGCGGCAAGGTGCTGAGCGCGGCCGACCTCGACGCCGGCCGCGAGTTCGCGCGCTACAAAGACGTCGACGGCGACGGCATCCCCTGGCGCACGCTGCCCGGCACGCACGAGAGCAAGGGCGCCTACTTCACGCGGGGCACCACGCGCGACGCGTATGCGCGTTACTCCGAGGCCGGTGCCGACTATGTCTACAACGTCAAGCGCCTGCTGCAGAAGTTCGACACCGCGGCCGACCTGGTACCGCAGCCGGTGCTGAAGAAGGCCAGCCGCAAGACGCGCCTGGGCGCGATTTATTTCGGCTCGACCAGCCCGGCGATGGACGAAGCGCTCGACCAGTTGAACGCCGGGGGCATCCCGCTCGATGCGCTGCGCCTGCGCGCGTTTCCGTTCCCGGGGAATGTGGCGGAGTTCATCGCCGCGCACGACCAGGTCTTCGTCGTCGAGCAGAACCGCGATGCGCAGATGCGCACCTTGCTGACGAACGAACTCGATATCGATCCGCGGCGGCTGGTGCGGATTCTTCACTACGACGGCACGCCGATCACGGCGCGTTTCATCACCGCGGCGATCACCCGACATGTGCATGCGGAAATCGTTGCGCCCAAGCCCTCGAAGGCGGCCCAGGAGACGGTCAAGTGACCTACATCGCCAAGCCCCGGCTGCACCACCCGACGCTCGAGACCAACAAGGTCGGCTACACGCGGCGTGACTATGAAGGCAAGATCAGCACGCTGTGCGCGGGCTGCGGGCACGACTCGATTTCCGCGGCGATCGTGCAGGCTTGCTGGCAGCTCGACATCGAGCCGCATCGCGTGGCCAAGCTCTCGGGCATCGGCTGCAGCTCCAAGACGCCCGACTACTTCCTCGGCGCCAGCCACGGCTTCAACACCGTGCATGGCCGGATGCCCAGCGTGCTCACCGGCGCCAACCTGGCGAACCGCGAACTGCTCTACCTGGGCGTGAGTGGCGATGGCGACTCGGCCTCGATCGGCCTGGGCCAGTTCGCGCACGCCATGCGCCGCGGCGTGAACATGGTCTACATCGTCGAGAACAACGGCGTCTACGGCCTGACCAAGGGACAGTTTTCAGCCACGGCCGACCGAGGCAGCAAAAGCAAGAAGGGAGTGGCCAATGCCGACAACCCGATCGACCTCGCCGCCTTGGCGCTGCAGCTCGGCGCCACGTATGTCGCGCGCGGTTTCTCTGGCGACAAGGCCCAGCTGGTGCCGCTGATCGAGGGCGCTATCCGGCACCCCGGCGCTGCATTCATCGATGTCGTGAGCCCCTGCGTGGCCTTCAACAACCACGCCGGCAGCACCAAGAGCTACGACCACGTGCGCGCGCACAACGAGGCGGTGTCGCGCATCGATTTCATCGATTTGGCCAAGGAGGTCAGCGCCTCACCCGCACCCGGCGAAACCATTGATCTGCCGCAGGCCGACGGCAGCGTGATGCGACTGCGCAAGTTGCGCGAGACCTTCGATCCGACCGACCGGCTGGCGGCGCTGTCGCTGGTGCAAGGCTCGAGCGCCAAGGGCGAGGTTGCCACTGGGCTGTTCTACATCCAGCAGGAGGCGGCCGATCTGCACGCTGCGCTGAACACCCCTGCGACGCCGCTCAACCGGCTCGCCGAAGCTGAGTTGTGTCCGGGCGCAGGCGCTCTGAAGAAGATCAACGCCGCACTGCGCTGATCTTGCGCAGAAGCAGCGCGATGGAGGCCACGCCGGTCGCGGTCAACACCGCGAGACTCCAGAATTCGTAGGGCACGCCGGCAAGATCGACCGCGGCGTCGGCACAGGTCGCGCGTGCTTCGAAGACCGAAGGCAGCAGCTCTGCCAAGTGCGTTGCAGCCATCACCCGGTCGGCGAACGTGAGGTTGCACGACACGCTGGACGCGGCCACGAAATGCTGCCACAGCGCGGCGGCGATGCCGCAGACGCTGAGCACCAGCAACAGCAGCGGCACGGCGCGCTGGCCTGTGGGCGAGCGCCATCCGAGGCCCATCAGCGCAACCAGCCCGAGTGCAACGAACACCAGACGCTGCAAGACGCACCATGGGCAAGGCTGCATCTCGAACACATGCTGAGAAACGAGGGCGACTGCCACCGAAGCCAGCGCCACGCCAGCGATGCCCGCCAGCACGGCAGGCCGGGAGACCGTCATGCCACTTCGGCGATGAGTTCGATCTCGACGCAGGCGCCCGTGGGAATTTGTGCCACGCCGAAGGCGCTGCGCGCATGGGCGCCGACCGCGGCGCCAAAAACCTCGACCAGCAATTGCGAACAGCCGTTGACGACCAAGTGATGTTCGGTGAACGTGGCGGTGCTGTTGACCAGGCCGAGCAGCTTGACGATGCGCGTGACGCGAGCCAGGTCGCCATCGCAAGCCGCTTGCAGCGTGCCCATCAGATCGATCGCGATGGCGCGGGCCGCCGCCTGCCCGGCTTCGGTGCCCATCGTCAGGCCGAGCTGCCCAACCCACGGCTTGCCGTCTTGCCGGGCGATGTGGCCCGAGATGTAGACCAGGTTGCCGGTGCGAACGAACGGCACGTAGGCAGCGGCGGGCACGGCCAGAGGCGGCAGCGTGATGCCCAGGTTCTTCAGGCGTTCGGCAGGTGTGGTCATGGTGGGTTATTGAGCAGCGTGTCGGATGCCGAAGGCGGCGCGGCGATCCTACACTGCAGCATGGGTGGCCGGGAGGGTTGGGGCTTGCGCGCCGCGGTGCTGGCCTTGGCCTGCATCGGCGGCGCTGCGCTGCAATTGCAGCAGGCGCACCTGTGGACGCCGACGCAGTACGGTGTTGCGCTGACCGCAGGCTTGGCGTTGCTGCTCCTGGGTTGCGCACGGGCGCCAGCACGCACCTTCACGCGGGTGCTGGTGCTGGCATTGGCACTGGCTTGCGCGGTCTTTTCCATCACCGGCCTGCGCGCCGGTGTACGCATGTCGCAGGCCCTGGCGGCGAATCTCGAAGGCCAGGATCTGGTCATCACCGGTGTCGTCACCGGCTTGCCGCGGCAGATGCCCGATGGCGTGCGATTCGGCTTCGAGATCGAGAGCGCGACGCAAGCCGGTGCGGCCATCAGGCTGCCCGAGCGCGTCTCGCTGGGCTGGTACCGTGGCTGGGACGGCGATGCGCTGATCGCGGCGCCGTTCGAGCAATTGCGGGCCGGGCAACGCTGGCGCCTGCCGGTGCGTTTGAAGGCGCCGCACGGCCTGCGCAACCCGCACGGCTTCGATTTCGAACTGTGGCTGTTCGAGCAGAACATCCGCGCCACGGGTGACGTGCGAGCCACCGATGCGTCGCCCGCGCGCCTGCAGGGCGTGGCTGCGTCCGATCCGGTGTCGCGCTGGCGCCAGAAGGTGCGCGACGCGATCGCGTTGTCGGTTGCGGACCCGCGCGCCGCGGGCGTGCTGGCGGCGCTGGCCGTGGGCGACCAGGCGGCGATCGATCGCAGCGACTGGGAACTGTTTCGCGCCACGGGCGTGGCACATCTGGTGAGCATCAGCGGTCTGCACGTCACGATGTTCGCCTGGCTGGCTGGCGCAGCGATCGGTGCGCTGTGGCGTCGCAGTGTGCGCCTGACGCTGTGGCTGCCGGCGCCCACGGCGGGTCGCTGGGCCGGCCTCGCGTGCGCCACGGCGTATGCGGTGCTGGCCGGATGGGGCGTGCCGGCCCAGCGCACGGTGTGGATGCTGGCGGTGGCCGCGCTGCTGTCGAGCCTGGGCGTTCGCTGGCCGTGGGCGTTGGTGCTGCTGGCTGCCGCCTGCGTCGTGACCGCAGTCGATCCTTGGGCTTTGCTGCAGCCGGGCTTCTGGCTTTCGTTCGCCGCGGTCGGCTTGCTGATGGCCAGCGCACCGTCGCAGAACCGCACTGACGACGAGCCGGCGTCCGGCAACGCCCCGGCGTCGGGCGGGAACTGGCAACGTCTGCGATCGGCTTTGCGCAGCGGCCTGCGCACGCAGGTGGTGGCCACGCTCGGGCTGGCGCCGCTGACCCTGCTCTTCTTCCAGCAGGTTTCGCTGGTCGGCTTCGTTGCCAACCTGGTCGCCATTCCGCTGGTCACCTTGCTCATCACGCCGCTGGCGCTGCTGGGCGCTGGGGTGCCGCTGTTCTGGCAGTGGGGTGCCGCCTGTGTCGGCGCGCTGTCCTGGGGCCTGTCGCTGCTGGCGAGCTGGCCGGCTGCCGTCTGGCACGCCGGCGTCGCTCCGGTTTGGGCGCAGGCTGCCGGCTTGCTGGGAGCGCTCGTGCTGCTGTTGCCGTTGCCCTGGCGGGTGCGCGCGCTGGCATTGCCGATGCTTGTGCCGCTGCTGTTGCCGACGATGACCCGGCCTGAAGCCGGTCGGATGCATGTGAGCGTGGCCGACGTGGGGCAGGGCAGCGCCGTGATCGTCCGCACGCGGCAGCATCTGCTGGTGCACGATGCCGGCCCGCAGTACGCACGCGACAGCGAAGCCGGCACGCGCGTGCTGTTGCCGCTGTTGCGTGCTCAGGGCGAACGATCGATCGACCTGCTGATGCTCAGCCACCGCGATGCCGATCACGTGGGCGGCGCCGCGGCCTTGATGGCCGCGATGCCCGTCGCAGCGCTCTGGTCGTCGCTGGAGGCTGCCCATCCGCTGCGCAGTGC
>Ga0163144_10025839_pt1 | contig 11444 bp, 9 predicted proteins | sample OliLak19BULKMAT1_FD_123175 | JGI IMG/M metagenome (GOLD analysis project Ga0163144, IMG submission 123175) | Freshwater microbial mat bacterial communities from Lake Vanda, McMurdo Dry Valleys, Antarctica - Oligotrophic Lake LV.19.BULKMAT1 | ecosystem: Environmental > Aquatic > Freshwater > Lake... | reverse complement strand
TTTTTGTTTTTTATTTATTTCGTAAACATCAAAAATTTTCTGCTAAAAACCCAACCGGTGGAAATGAAGGCCTAGTCTTTTCTCCTTGCAATGGAAATGTCGAGGCGATACGTACTGGAGTCAACCATGCTTTGTTCGGAGAAAATTTACTCGAAGTAAAATTAGAAATTCCTTTGTTTGAAGAAATGGGAATTTATTTACCGCAATCTGTTGATGTGCAAGAATTTGTGATAAAAAAGGCGAAGAAGTTTTTTCAGATGAGTTTGTTACAAGATTTGTCTCAAATAAGTCAAAAAAAAGAAATTTTGGAAGGTGTTTTGCTGACACTTAAAAATACTTCGGGTGAAAAAATTGGGTTACAAATTTTGAACAGTTTTTTTAGTTTTTGGCCTGAGGTCTATGTTATGCCTGGCGATAAGGGCAGAAGAAACGCCAATATCGGCTACGCTCCTTTTGGTGGGCATATTTTTTTGTATTTGCCTGCGCAATATAATGCCCAAGTAAGAGTGGGAGATAGAGTAAATGCTTTTGAATCAATTTTAGCGACGACTATAAAGTGAGGGAAAATGAAAGATGTTGAAAATCAAAAAAGGGAAAAAAATAAAATTGCTTTTTTTCTTCCCAATATTTTTACCGCGCTAAACCTGGCCTGTGGTTTTGCTTGTATTATCCATTCATGGAAAGGGCAATATTATTCCGCCGGAATGTTTTTAGTTTTAGGCGCAATTTTTGATTCTGTAGATGGAAGAGTGGCACGCTTATTAGGTGTTGAATCTAGTTTTGGTGAGCAATTTGATTCTATGAGCGATGTGGTTTCTTTTGGCGTCGCCCCTGCATTTTTAGTTTATAATAGATTCTTTGTAGAATTAGGCCGCCTCGGAATGGTGGTATCCTTTATTTATTTACTGTGTACAGCACTTCGTTTAGCACGCTTTAATGCTAATCATGATCGTGTGTCTTCAAATTTTTTTCAGGGGCTGCCTAGTCCAGCCGCCGCTTTTGGATTAATTGGTTATGTCTTTTTCTCACTAGAATTTCCTGACACAACTTTGTGGCCGGTACTTTCAATTTCATATGTAGTTTTTTATTCTTTATTAATGATCTCAAATATTCCTTTTTGTTCGTTTAAAGATTCACCTTGGGTGCGAACACATAAACGTTTTGTGCTGTCGATAATATTTATGACTGGCGCCTTAGGATTTATGTACGAAGAATTAATGATTGGCGTATTAATTTCCACCTATGTTTTAGGATCTTTGATATATTTATATAAGAGACCTGATCTTTCTAAAGAAGTGTTCACATGGGAGCATGAAAGTGAAATTGAAGAATAGCATTACAATTCTATTTGGTTTAATTCTTTATACTTCTGTTTTTGCCAAAGACGCTGGTCAATATATGCCAGGAATGATGCCTGATGATGAGGCCGAAAAATTATGGCTCGAGCAAGAAAAAAATATTGAAGTTAATACACGTTTTAGTCAGCCTAAGTCTGAAGTTGAGGAAAACCCTGCTAAATCTCCACTTGTTTCAGGGCAAGATTTAGAAGATGCTTCAAGCGCCAAAATCTCAGACAAGGTGTCAGCGAAATCATCTATGGCGGCAGTCCCTGGCTCAGGTTCACAGACTGAATTTTTAGAATTAAATCCTGATGATCTTAATTTCTCGCGCCGAAATGCCTCTCATTGGAATTTTAGTATGAGCTATTTTAAAGATGGTTTTAATTATAAAGATCCAGATGGTATTTATCAAAAAACATTTAAAGAAAGTACCGGCTCAACTCAAGCTGGTTATTTAATGTTCTCTTCAGATTATTTTATTAGCAGAAAATTAATTGATACAACCATTGGCCTAAATGCCGGCTTTGGATATCAGAGAGGAAAAGGCTATTTTGTCAGATCTTATAATGAAAGTGACACTGTTTTTCAACTGTGGACTATTCCTGTAGATTTATCTGCAGGGGTGGAAATTCCCTTTTCGGGTTTTTTTAAAACCAGTGTGGCCGCAGGTCCTTCCTTAATGGGTCTGATCCAAACTCGTAATGATATCGAATCTGGCGCTGCTTATAAAAGACGACGCCAAGTATCTCTAGGTTATTTTTACGAAGGAAAGTTTCAAATTTCTTTAACTGATTTTTTTCCTAAATATGGTTACTCCATGTTTAAAGATTACGACGTGACGAAGACCTTTTTTAATATTGAAGCTCGTTATCAAAGTTATAATAATTTTCAAAATGATATTGAAATTTCAGGAACGTCAGTCGGTCTCGGTTTCACTTTTGAATATCTATAAAAATGTTTAACTATCGCATCACTCTAGAGTACGAAGGGACAAATTACAGCGGTTGGCAAGTGCAGACGGGAAGTCCGGTTAAAACGATTCAAGGCGAAATTGAAAAAGCGCTATTTGAAATTTTTAAGTCAAATATGGTTAAAACCATTGGCAGCGGAAGAACTGATGCAGGTGTTCACGCTTTTGCGCAAGTTTGTAAAATCATCGCACCACTTAAAATTCCAGAGATCGCATTGCAAAAAGCACTCAATGCAATTTTGCCCAATGACATTCGTGTTTTAAATTCTAGTTATTGTAGTGAGGATTTTCATCCCATTTATTCCGCTACTAAAAAAGAATATAATTATATTTTTTCTTTGGGCAGAGAGCGAGCGCTCTGGCGCAATCATGTAACATATCTAGAAGAAAAATTAAATATTGATTTAATGAATGAGGGCTGCAAATTATTTCTTGGCACTCATGAATTTGCACTTTATTCCTGCACGGGAACTGAGATTGAAGACACTAAGCGCACCATTTTATGCTCTGAAATTTCGCCTTATAGGCCGCAAGGTTTTCACAGCATTCTTGACGGAGATTATTATGTCTTTCGTGTCATTGGCGATGGATTTTTAAAACAAATGGTGAGACTGATGTTTGGCGCTCTTTGTCAGCTTGGTCGCGGGAAAATAACGCTCAAAGATATCGAAAATTCATTACAGATTACCAACTTTCATCCCAGTATGAAAAAACTGGGGCCAACCGCTAAGCCGCAGGGTCTTTATTTGCGCGAAGTTCACTACTAAAACTTTGACGAATAGTGCAAGTTATCTTAAAAAAGACTTCAAATTTACACCTAAAAGGATGAGCTATGTCGTACAAATTAGAGAGTCTATCAGATTGCAAAAAGAAGATTGTTTTTACTTTTGCCACTTTGGATTTAAGCACTGAAATTAAAGCTTCAGTAGTGGAAAAACAAAAATCGGCCAATCTTAAAGGTTTCAGAAAAGGTAAAGCTCCACTGACTATGGTGGAAAAAATGTTTGGGCCACAAATTGAAACAGACGCCTTAAATCGTTTTGTACAAACTCAAATTTTCCAAGCGATTCAAAAAGAAAGTCTACGCGTTGTTGGTTACCCAAATTTCGAAAATATGAAATACGAAAGCGGCAAGAGTGTGAGCTTTGATGCTTTAGTTGAAACTTTTCCTGTGGTAGCGGTAAAACCATTTAATAGCTACAGCTTCAAAAAAGAAAAAGTAGAGGTAACAACAGAAGATGTTGATCGTTTAAAGAAAAATTATCTTAACTCTCGTTCAGAAATGACAGAAATTAAAGATGCAACTGTGAAATTGGCCAAAGGTCATTTTGCCATTTTAAACTTTGCAGGAGAGAGAGAAAATGGAGAGCGTTCAGAAAATATGGCCGCGCAAGAATTTCTTTTAGAAATCGGCTCAAATCAATTTATTCCAGGCTTTGAAGATGGAATGATTGGGATGAAAAAAGGTGACAAGAAAGTTATTGCAGTAACTTTCCCAGCAGATTACCACATGGATGATTTAAAAAATTCAAAAGTAAAATTTGATGTAGAACTTTTAGAAATCAAAGAAAAGAAATTACCAGATCTAACTGATGAAATGGCCAAAGAATTTGGTTTTGACTCAGCTGCTGATTTCGAAACTAAAAACAAAGCTAATCTAGTGCAACAAAAAGAGCGTGCGGCCAAAGAAAAATTGCACCAAGAATTATTAGAAAAGTTAGTGGACGATAATAAATTTGAAGTTCCCACAACTTTAATTATGCAACAAGAAGAACACGTGCGCGAAGACTTGAAAAAAACCTTAAGCCACCAAGGCTTCAATGAACAAATGATGTCTGAGTACTTTGTAAAATGGCACGCTGACGTAACTAAAAAAGCTGAATTCCAGGTTCGTTCAGGATTAATTCTCGATAAGCTGGCCAATGAATATAAAGTTGAAGCCACTGAAGCCGACTTTATTGTAAAAGTAGAAGAAGCAGCAAAAATGTCAAATATGCCGGCCGATCAAGTAAAGAAATATTACACTTCAAATGAAACAACTAAAAAGAATTTGATGTATGCGATTCGCGAAGAGAAGACTTTTGCAAAGATTTTAGAACAAGTAAAATTATCTTAAAATATTAAGGGCCTCTTTCGAGGCCCTTTTTTTTTACAAAGATTTTAAAGCGTCGTTTAGATTGGTGCTGATGAGCAGGCGATCGGTTTTAAGTTTTTTAATTAGATTTTTATTTTCATTGGTGGCAATAGGACGAAATCTGATAGTTGCTCCATCTTTAATCGGTTCAAATTTCACCAATTCTTTTTTTCCATTGATCACTTCATAAATGGAGAAGGCCTTGCCACCTTTTAAAATTTCGCTTTCCTTGGCGAGAAGTTCACTGAGTTTGATCTCGTCTTGGGATTGGACGGGAAACTCTTTGAAGATTTGTAGGTCTGCCTTGCTGAGGTCTGCAACTGCGGTATTGACGGCTACACTGGCATCAGCGTTTGCTCCGGTTCCTTTTTTATTTGAATTAGTTCCTCCAGTCACAACAGCTGCTTTTGTGTTTGCTGGTGTTGCTGGTCTTGAGTTTGCAGCGGGGGCTTCGGTTGGTGAGTTGTTAGTATCAACGTTGCCGTAGGCTTCTGGGTTATTTGTAGGAGCTGTGGGGGCAGCTGTATGGTCGCGTGTCACAGCATTATTGCGTTTTGGTTTTGCCGTTTGCGATTCGTCTTCTTCTGGTTTAATTGGTGATCTAGATCCAGGTGCCGCTGCTGCGATCGCGCGATTTTTTTCTTTTTCAAGTCTATCGATTTCGTCTTGAAGTCTCTTCTTTTCGTCCGCATTTTTTGTTTGCGCCAGCTCTTCTTTTGTCTTGCGAAGACTGTCGATAATTTCGCGGTAACCCGCCATTTCAGAATCGCCTATGCGACCAGTGGTCGGTGTTGGATCAAATGAAGGCGACCATTTTGCACGCTCAGAATTTTTCGGTTCTGCATTCTGAGAACGAAACTCAGAGGTATTGCTATCGGCGACCGCGCGATTTGTTTGCGCATGCTGAGGGGCCACTCGTTCAGCTTGTCTCGCCGCAATTTCCGGAGCCACTTCTCTTGTGATATCTTTTCCAGCAGCATTTTCCACATGCACGGCCACATTTTCTTTTGGAGTTGGAATGGCCAACGTTGTTCCCGCCGGTTTGCTTTCACCGTGAAATGTTTTGGCGAAGCTTGATACGCGGCGGACGGTTTCGTAGGTTGTTGTTGTGGTTTCTTTGCCAGTTTTTTCGTCTTTGGTTGTGGTGGTGGTGGCGATGGTTGCGGTGATGTCTTTGGATCTTGCTTCATATTCTTTTAGAGCAAATAAATTTGAGTTTTCTTTGCAAACCAAGGTACTTTTACATATAGGTGTTTGTTCACAAAGGTTTTGAAATAAATCTGTGAAAGAAATTTTATTTTTTCGAACAGGGCAATTATTTAATTTATTTGGATCAATGACTTGTGAGCATTGTGTTTCGGGGCAATCATATTCTGCTAGTTGGCATATATTGCTTTTTATACTTTTTTCATCCCCGGCAAATACAGATTCATAGTTTTCTACATTAAATTCTTCATCACTAGGAATAGACTTGTGGAGTTCTTGAACCAATGGCAACAAAGACACACTGTTTTGTAATTCAGAAGTAATACAGGAGACACCTTTGATCACTACGCGTGTTATAGTAAGTGGTACTTCTTTATGTTTATGGATTTCTAAAAAAGGCTCAATGTCCTTTGTTGGCAATATTACGTCTTTGCAAATTAAATTTGATATTTGCAAAAATGTTTCGGAGCATTCTTGATCTAATGAATCAGTGGTTGCCCTTTGGAAGTCACTATTTGCCATGAGGTTTAATAAAGCTTGATCATAATTTTTGTTAGTTTTTATTAATTCTGATTTTAAAATTGTAAATGTTTTCATATTTGCTAGAGCAGCAGCCAATACTGGATTTTTTGATAATGAAGTTTTGTTATCAGCGCGATATTTGTTTAATGATTCCACATTCACAATTGAATCTATTGGTTTCATTGAATCTATTGTAGATTTTGCCATTAAGTAATTAAGTGCATCCTTACTCATACAGGAATTTGAATCAACATGTATGTTTTGATACTTAGTGAACTTATCTCCAATTTTAGCAAGAAAGTCTTCTCTTGTTGTGAGTCCCTTCTTTTTGAATTGCTCATCTGCATTTTTACAATTGATTAATTTATTTAAGTGATCAAGGTTACAAGACTTATTTGCAGGTAGAGAACTATTTCCCAGTTGAAATTGTGAGTCTAGCCTTGAGAGATTACTGATCAATATTTCGGTTGTAGTGTTAATAATGTCGCTTACTTTTTTGTTAAGCTCATTTGCTAACAAAGGTGATTCTTTTTTTAAATAGTCTTCAAATGACGCTTTCATACATGGACATTCACTGCATAACCCGTTTTCTAAAGCAGAGATAGAATTTTGAGTGTCGGAAATTCCTGTACAATCAGCTATGGCGATACAAGAGGAAGTAATTAACAATAGGAAAATTAAAAGCTTCACTTCTTAGCGACCTTATTTTCTTTATTGTAGTAACTGTTCTGTTTGTCTTCGACAGAAAGTTCTTTAAAATTTTTTGCACCATATTTTTTAAGTAGTTTAGCTGCCTTTAAGTCTGATTTTCGCCCTGAAACCTGAAGTTCATCTAATATTGTCGCTTGTCGTTCAGGACTGTAGGTGTAGTTTACTAATCGGTAGATAATAGTTTTATCTCCAGTGCTCTCTTGTCGTTTTTCCAGATATTCAATGAAATCTCTTAAAAAATCATATCCAAATCCACCACCTATATTCATAGCGTGTTGCATGATATTATTATCTACATTTATACCGCATTTGTTTTCAACATAGTAATTTTCTATAGCAATTTTTTTTTCTACCAATATCTCTTCAAATCTTTTCCAGTTTTCAAGGCCTGAAGCTGCTTCGGCGCAAAGAAGAATTCTTAGTTGTTCTTCTTCTTGTGTTACAACTTTTTGAGTATATTTTTCTAGCTTTGAGATTTGGGGATTGTTGGTGTTTGTATCTCTGTTCACGCTACAATCGTGACAGTCTTTTGCGTGGAGTGAACTAATAGTAATCATGGCCATCAAATAAATAGTAAGTTTCATACGATCTCCTAAGCATGTAAGTACAGTAGCTCTTCGGTATCTTAGTAAAGATATTTAATGGAGTAAAAATGGTAGACCTGATATGGCAATTGTTTTCGTCAGGTATAGTATTTCAGAATGGAGGGGCTTTGCCTATGTTGCCTCGAATATAATGTAGGTGTTTAAAATCATCAACGCCATGACCAGATGCCATAAAAATGTTAGTCATGCCTAAGTCGTAAATCTCCTTAGCGATAGTCTCACCCTTTATATCATTTAAATCAGAGTCGATAAAAAACACACAATTATTATCGAAGTTTTTTAAATCAAGTCGTAATTGATCAACCTTTGAATAAGTTTTGAGTGAGATATTTTTCTTTTTTGCGCTATCCTCCCAAATGTAACGAACCATATCATCGTCATCAATTAATACATTTATTGAAGATTTAGCTCTGGTGCAGATTAATTTCTGTTTGAGTGGAAGGGAGATTACAACACTAGTACCGCATTGTTTGCCTTTACTGATAAAAAATTCACCGCCTGCCTCTATTATGGAGAACCTCGCATGTTTTAGGCCTAAGCCATTACCATGCTGCTTTGTACTGAAACTATGTTCTAGATTGTTCAGAATTGTATCGTCTATGCCTAAGCCATTATCTTCAATTATAAGTATTGCATCTCCTGAATGCTCTTTTAGCGTAACTTGAATTTTACCGTTTAGAATATTAGATTCACCTAAAGCTTCTATTGCATTGTTTAAAAGATTAGATAAGGTACGCGCAATATCTACCTGTCTAGCATTTACTTGAAAATCAATTTTATCATCGCAATCTAAGTTAATTGAATGATGGGTCAATAATCTTTTTTCTGAAACAATTTGTTCTACGAGTGAATTGAAGGAGAAAACTTCAGGAGGTGTTTTTGAACTTTTTGATGTGTGAAGTAGGTCTTCAGCTATAGCATTTATTCTATGCAATGATAAATTCAAGAGTTGGTTATCTTTATGAGCAGTTTGAAATTTAGATATAATATGATTTATTACAGCCAGGGGGGAGCGAATGTCGTGTGCAACTTGTTTTGCAATTCGTGAACGCTCCTTCTCTAATTCAAGTTCTGTTTTTAATTTTGCTTTTTCTTTTATTTGTCTAGAGATCTCTTGTATCTCATATATTTTGATAGTTCCTGGGTCTTTCATTTCAATATTACGTAGAGGTTCTAGTAATTCATGATTAAATAATGATGCCTTGCTTCGGAGTAAATATACAAATATGATTATAATAAAAAAAAGTGGGAGTATTGTAACTAATAGTTTTTTTGTGAGCCAGTTATTTTTTTCAATGACGGCGATATACAAGTTTAATTGTCCGCTAATGGGGAGTTTTAAGTCAATGAAGCTAGAGCATGAGGTGAAATTATTATTAATAATAAATTTATTGTCAGTGCTGCATATTTTTACATTTTCAATCCCAGAGAACTTATTTAATGTGAAGAGTATGTTTTCAATTTGACTATAGTTTTTCTGTCTGATTGCAATTCCTAAATTTTGTTGAGCATTCTGAAAAACAAATGCCCTAGATTCAACAATTTCTTTGTAAAAAGAATTGAGTGCAAATATCAAGGATATGCACATTAGAGCAGTCATGGCAAAAATGAAATAGGTAAAGTTATATCTCAACCATTTTGATAAGCTCATGTTTTACATTGCCTCAATGTCAAACAGTTGAAACGAGTTTTTGTATGAATCATTCTTGATATTTACTTTTTCGGGGTTGAAAATAATCGCGGACGCTGCTCTTCCGAGATGGATAGACGGAACTTCATAAAGGAATGTCCTTGTGACTTCTTGGTATTTAGTATCAATCTCTTTTAGGTCAGTCAGGTTTCTACCTAATTCAAGCAAGTCGAATATCTTTTCGTTTGCTGTCATTGGAAATAATATAGCGCCATTTCTTCCATAGGCATGATATATACCATCAGGGTCTCCGCTAATGATGCTATAGCTTCCGATTGTAAAGTCAGCAAAATATTGTTCCTTATACAGCATTTCTAGATTTTCTTTTCTTGATAAGCTGTGAGTTTCTAAATATTCACCCAGGCTAAGTACTTCAAATAATTTCTGAACTACCTTAACGTCACTCCCGGCGTAAATAATTTTTTTAGATTTAATTCTATTCATGAATTCTTCTAAATAAACTTTACCTTCCGTGATGATTTTCATTTCTTCGTCTCTATTAATCCTACCAGATGCAAGAGGGGGATATATTTGTATGTCAACCTCAGCAAACTCCATATTTCCTAAAAGTGTTTCCATGGCCCCAGGTGTTGTATATACTAAATATTGAAATGCTTGCCTCATAGACTTATCTTTGAAGAGCCAGCTTTTATTATTTAATGTTATCTCTTCATTTGTACTATTTTTAATTATTTTAAACCCCATGTCTTGTTGAGTTTCTTTAATAATTTGATTTGCTTTTAAAATGTAAGCGAAATCACATTCATTGTTCATGATTTTGCTTAATACTTCAGTCGAGTCTGAGAATGAGAGTTGAAATTTCGCTGCGCTATTTTCAATACGTACTATGCTACTTTCGGAGTCATTGATATTATATCGGAAGTGCCCGCTCCCGATTAACTCTTCATTTCTAATTTTATATATAGAAAATCTCGCACCCTTAAGATGATAAATCCCCATACGAAATGAACGTTTGAAAATTAGCTCGAACTCAAAAGGTGAAATGATCTTAAATCCTGGAATTTCTGCGATGTTTTTTTTTGCATCGAAGCCTTCAATCATATAGAGAACATCTTTTAAACTATTATTAAATGAGTCAGGGGCGATGTTAAGCGAGTTTTTCCATGAGTTAAATACATCTTGCGCTGTAATTGGAGATCCATCATGGAATGTTTTTTTTTGATCTAGTGTAAATTTAATTTTCTTAAAGTCGTCAGAGATTTTCCAGTCTGATGCAATTGATGGTAGCACGTTCCCGTCCCACGACATCTTGACCAGTGATTCAAATTGCTGAGTGATTACGAGCGCGCCAATTAAGGAACTCTGCTTTCCTGGATGAAGCGACATCCATGTTGCATTAACACAAAATTTCAATTCTTGTTTATCTGATCTTTGCTTCATAAAATATACTATTGTTGTTATTATAAAAATTAGAGCTATTGTGCTAACCACGGCTTTCATTGCCCCCGCCTTTTTCTGTTGTGCCATTCTTTCCTTTTACGCGATCACGAATTTGGTTAATGTTTTTCAATTGAAATGTGTACTCTTTAATTGACATTCTCAAAAGTAATAGCGCAGCAGCTTGAACCTCATCGGGGGTCGGTTGTTCATTTTCGTCATTAAATTCAACTTGAGGTATTATCTCAGCTAATACTTCCGGGTTGTTTTGAAAATACTCATTAATTAATTTGAACTTTTGTTTATAAGTTATTTCGTTCATTTTTAGAGATGTCGCCGCATGTAGTTGATTGAGTGATAAACTTGAAAGAATTGTAAGTAGTATTTTTTTCATGCGATTTCTCCTTGTGTATGATTATTTATCCAGCACAGTGGGTCTTTCTTAAAAAAATCTTTGGTATAGGCAAAACTTGCATTTCGATCGCCGCCGCAATATGTGAAATGTTCACATCTAAAACATTCAAATTGGCCGAGATCTCTAAATTTATTTAACAGTGGGTGATTAAAATATAAAAACCTTAATCCCTTTTCCAAAACGTTTCCTAGTTTTTGCCTAGATCTGCTACTAACCATTAAATTACCCTTATAGTCTACAACTATACCTTCCTCAAATCGCTGCCTTTTTCCAAGTAATGGGTGTATTAGATTCATTAAAGGCATATCTGTATTAGTTTCTATTTTATAATAGGCAGAATAATAAACGATCATTTCAAAAACTTTTTTAAGTTCCAAGGGTGTCAAGTCGCCATCAATATTGTTATTATTTGTAATAACTGCTTGTCCTTCCAGAATTAGACGCGTGAAACAT
>Ga0163144_10025838_pt1 | contig 11445 bp, 3 predicted proteins | sample OliLak19BULKMAT1_FD_123175 | JGI IMG/M metagenome (GOLD analysis project Ga0163144, IMG submission 123175) | Freshwater microbial mat bacterial communities from Lake Vanda, McMurdo Dry Valleys, Antarctica - Oligotrophic Lake LV.19.BULKMAT1 | ecosystem: Environmental > Aquatic > Freshwater > Lake... | reverse complement strand
TCTTGATTTCTCTTCAAATGAATAATTTCGGAATCGTCTCGTCTCAACACTCTGCTGCAAGATTGAACGACAGGTGAACCAACAGCAATAAGGATTAATTTATTGAGGACTTTGATTGTTTCTACTAGCTAGAATGATGAATCAAAGATTGCTACTATCTTGTTGTTGTTTGATCGGTTGAATTATTTGAATTATTTTGATGCATGCAGGTTTTCGTTGCATGGATGGCTGTCGATGTTGATGTTTCACTTTGAAGATGACATGGTGTCAGAAGTCATTTTTAGGGCGCTCATTTGCCCCTTTATCGAAAATCTTTTCTTTTTCTCGCGTCGTTGTCAAATTCATTTTGCCACAAACGAAGAGAAGATACATGTACAGTACACAGTAAGTCAGTGTATCCATTGCAGTCTGAGCGGTATCGTTGTTGTGCTAGCTAGCTAGTTGACTAGTGTACCACCATGCCAGAACTACCCGAGGTCGAAGCCTTTCGCCAGGTACTTCTTCCTTTAGTTGCAAAAGAAAAGACCAACAAGTATCGACTCCGGATTCAGCCTGTCGTCGCGTATGCCAAGGATGGCAGAAAAGTCAATCCGCCCAAAGCGGAAAAATTTCTAAGTCGTGAGGACTTCGAACTACTGAACAATCAATGCTTTCTCACAAATGTGACCAGAAAAGGCAAGCTGATTTGCATGCATTTGGACTTGATCCAAGTTGGTGCTTCTTCCACTGGCAAGAAACACAAACAGCAAGAGGCTTTCATATTTTTGCACATGGGGATGGCCGGACGCATTTCGTCTCCTACCACCATTCACGGCCTCAAGTCCATGAAAGACATTGCGACGTATCCTCCTCAGCATACCCACTTGAAATTGTTTACCGATACCGCGGAAGCATCCTTTTCGGATTCACGGAAATTTGGATTTGTCATTTTTCGGCGTGATCAAGACGAGTTTGAAAGACTGGCACCCGATGCCTTGTCCATTATTCTTTCCGGCAAGGACGACCGCAATAAGGACAACGCCATGATGTTTCAAAATGCTGTTGCAGGCTTGACCGAAAAATCGAGCCACATTAAGAAAATCTTGCTAGAACAAAAAACAGACGACGGAGGGGTTGTTAGCGGCATTGGGAATTGGGTCGCCGACGAGGTCTTGTACCAATGCCACATCCATCCCAAACAAACATTCTTGACGGCACAAGAAGCGAAGCGATTGCTACTCAAATTGTTGGAAATTCTACAAACAGCCGTGGACTGTATGGAAGCCAGAGAAGAGTTTCCGAAAGATTGGTTGTTTCACCATCATTGGAACGGAAAAAAGAAGGGTGCCAAAGATGCCAAGGGCCAAAGTATCGGGAATGTGACAGTAGCTGGTCGGACCTCCTATTTCGTGCCTTCGATTCAAAAGATATCGGCACGAACAAAGCCACACAAGAAGCGCCAGGCAGAAACTACGGTGGATGCTGAAATTCGTGGTAAGAGAGTGGCGGTGGTTACTCCTTAGTAGCTAGCATAATAAATTCCATTTAAGCCAGCAAAATAATGGTATGGATAGAAGCGACTATGCGTTTTCTTTGTATACTACAATGGAATGGATGTAACTCAACTTCATACACTGGATAGTCAGATGCTAGGGGATACAATGACCTGATGCAATGCTTCTAGCTAGTAGATTGCCGAACAAGTCATGGACGACACTGCGAGAAAGTGTGAAACATAAAAAGTGTGCAGATGTTGCATAGTTATGCTTAGGTGTGAAGTGAAATCTTTCCTTGCTCACAAATACAGTGGCAAAATCCTGCGCCGACAATTCTCGTCATTCACTCTAAGTATCCGCTGGGTCTTCTCCGTATTTGACCACTCGTACCCCATCCTTGTCAATGGCCTTGATCATGTAATTAGGTTGCTTCAGCATAAACCTGGTTTGAATCTCCTTGATGCAATGTTCAATAATTGTTATGGCTTCTTCTTCTGTCATGTTCTCCTTGTACTCACTGTCCATAATGGACAGTGTAAAATACGCCGCGTACCCATGCGCTCCAAACGGCACCTTGTGCAAGGTCCCCATGTAATCCAAATGATACAAGGCGGCACCCTCCTTGGACAGATTTTTGTCAAAGCCGCCCAACAAGGTGTTGACTTGATACGGTCCTTTTCGCAAGGCGTACGCCAATTCTCCGCGTGCAAAATTGGCCTGCGCGTGCACGGAAAGCTTGGTTCCATCGTTGGCCAATTCGTAGAGACGAATGTTCTTGGAAATGTATTCGGTGAAATTGACCAAATCGCAGTTGGGCCCCGCCACGGCCATGGCGGAGTGACTGGTCAAGGCAGCAATTTTGTCAATGTTATCTTGGTACACCAAAATAGACCGAGCATTGGACTGATCGGCAGCGAGGATCACTAGAAACGATAATAACAAGAACGTAAGCAACGATACTGTACAAGGAAACACCAACAATTGCGTGTCAAGAATGATGGTCCACCAAAATAATCCGCCACCGCGGCTGCCTCTCTACTATAGGGGCACACAAAACAAATCTCTTCTTCTTACCTCCTCCATTGTAACTAATTCCAAAAATGGTATCCATGGTGACTACTACTACAGTCTTTGATGATTGGAGTCGACGACGGGGGAAGTTGCTCAATTCGTTTGAAAGTAGCTAAAGCGGCGGACACTCTTTACAATAATATGCCCATTGTCATCGTCTCGAGTTGGTGAGAGTTAAAAACGAAGCACGGCGATGCGCAAAGATTTCTATAGTCTTCCCTTCGTCCGCAACTAAAATAGACGCACAGTAGATCTAATGAAAGACGCACATTGTTCCAAACGCCGGCTAACTCGTGAGAAGCGCGAGCCTGAATTTTTGGGCTTATGGTAATTTAGGCGAAAGCCGCCTGGAGGTAATTAGCAGATATTTACAAGCACTTTCAGCAACAACATGTCGAATGCATGCATATGAGTGAGGGCGCCATCAAGCATGCAAGCAATCATGCATCTCGACCCATCGTATGCACGAATTGGATCATCAAAGCAAAGAAGCAAGCGCTGAAGCTCGAACAAGGCATGAGCGAGATCAAATAGGGTAAAAGAAACAGACAAAGTTTAAGTTAGAAAGATAGCTTGTAGACACTACAGTATTCGTTTCACAATGGATGACAGCAGTACTGGTTTCGATTCCAACGACGAGGCCTTTTCATCACTTCTAGATGATGATGATATACAAGATTCGGAACCACTTGGCGGCATGTACTACGACTCATCTGGTGGCGGTGGTGGCAACTATGGGCACAGCAAAGGACGGCACCTAGTAGACGACTCTGATGGGGAAGGGCATACCTCGCAGTGGATGCCTAGGCATAGCTTAGACGAAGAAAATCGGCTCTTTTCTGGGGAAAGTAGCTCTATGCGACAAGCGGCAGGGGAAAGCCAATTCTTGTCAGGGGACGACAGGCAATGTATGATAAATCTACCACACCACCAAGAGCCATACATAAGGGACACAGCTTGGGACGAAGAGGAGGAGGATTGCCTTGTCATGCGTATTCGAGGTGGAGGAACAACAGATCCACCTGCCACAACTTCTGAAGATTTAGTGGTTGTCACTTTGTCCCTTTCCGCTACCTGGAGGAAAAGGGATCGGGATGGTGGGCGTCTCTACTCGAGAACAAGTCGTCGAAAAACAGACACTTTCAAACTCGGGATGAATGTAAATCAGTTCTTGATGGACTCCATGAAGCAGAAAACACAGCGCGTCGAAGTGGACGATGTGTCCACAGATGCATCGCAAGCTGACAATCTTGTCGCTTTCACGATGCACATCTCCATTGTTTGGGCCAAAGGACAAGTCAAGTTTCAAAAAAATCCTCATTTGGCCACCAGTTATGATGAAGCCGTAAAAATTGGCGAATCACTACTCAAATCGTTCGAAGACCGTACCCAAGAAATCGATGAGAACCACGATTTGGAACAAAAAGAGAACGCTCCTGTCGCGGATAAAGATTCGGAAGAACAATTGCTTGCATTACAAGGGCTTATGGATGACTTGGAATCGCACTTGACTAGAACAAATGCATGGAGTGACGATTTGGAAAAGCGCCTCAACGCTCTCAAAAACGACATTCAACAGCAAAAGGTGACTGGGAATGATGCAAAGTCTGCGTACGGAACGATTCAAACGAAAGTTGAAAACCTTAAATCGGAGCTATCCGCCACAAACCGTTTAAGTGCGGATGTGGAGGATAGATTTCATACCTTGAGTGAAACCGCTAGTGATCTTGGTTGGGCAGATAGCACAACAAGTCAACAGCCCTACTCTCGGCAAGAAGTTCCGTCTGTGATGGCAGTCGATTTTGTTCCGGGTTCTTCCGAAATGCCACTGGATATACAGCTCGAGATGTTGAAAGGCAAACTGGACAATCTACAGCAGCAGCTCGGTATCGCGAACGAAGCCAGCGCGACTCTAGAAAGGAGATGCCGAGAATTATATACAAGCATAGAGGAGAATCAACCCGGGCACGACGATGGCAATCCTCAAACTTCCGGCCCCGATAAGAGCAGGGGCTTTGAAGCAGCCTTTGCGGGGCTTTCAGGTGCGGGAAACACCCAGAAGCAGAAAGAGGATAGCTTTAGCATTGATTCATCGCCAAGCGGAAACGAACAATCATCTGCTGACAGTCTTAACGATAGCGAACCTCCAAGTCGCTCGATAACTTCGGGCGCCGATGGTCAAAGCAGCAGCGAATCTGTACCGCCTGCAGACAATATCGGCGCAAGCTCACCAGTTGGGGGACATGGCCCAGAAAGTCAGCCGGCGCAACGCAAAGCGGTGTCATTTGTACCGGACCAGATGGCGAAAAGTCATCCTCCAGGGGACGAGAACGACTCTGTGATCACTCCCGAGGATTTGCCTTCCTTGGTTTCGTCAGCATCTGCTGATTCATTTGATAGACTCTTTGACAACGACCTGTCGGATCATGAGTTTGACGTTTATACAAATAATGTAGGCGCGGAAGAAATCAAGGAAGGGCAAAGAGACGTGAAGCCAGGCGAAGCTGATAACAAACATGAAGGTCGTGCCGGTGACTTTACAAACGCGTTTGCGGCACTATCATCTCCTAAGCCCCAGGCGGCTGAAATTGAAGAAAGTCTTGATTCCTCTGTAGTATCAATTCCTTCTGCATCTTACAAATCTGAGATCAGCAAGCCAGCTGAAGAACCCAAAAGGGTTCCTGTTGCGCTGAAGGATTCAACAAACGAACAGATTGACAAGAAAATGAATGCATCCAGCCCACATGGCCAGCAAGGAAATCGTGCTGGGGACTTTACTAATGCTTTCTCAGCACTGTCGTCCCCTAAGCCCCAAGCACCGTCACTTGAGATTGAAGAAAGCCTTGATTCCTCTGTAGTATCGATACCGTCGGCATCATACAAATCTGAAACCAGCAAGCCCCCAGACGAACCCAACATGGAAACTCCCAAAGAAAAGCCAATAACTCCTGTTACAAACAAGGACGCGACAAACAATAATGCGGAAAAGAAAGCTAATCAGCAAAATGCCGCTACCTCAGGTAGCCAACAAGCAGGCCGCGTTGGTGACTTTACAAACGCTTTCTCGGCCCTGTCAGCCCCCAAGCCCAAGGCACCTTTAGCTGCAGCTGATTCTGGTGAAAGTGTGGATTCTTCAGTGATGTCCATCCCCTCAGCTTCTTACAAATCAGAAAGCACAAAAGCTGAGGAAGTGCCAGACAAGCTAGCATCAAAAGCACATAATTCATCAAAGCCAAGCAGCATTCCTGAAGCCCCAAAGGTTTCCACAGAAGACAAAACTGACAAGGCAATCAAACCCGCCATACAAGGTGACAATGAAGATCGTGCAGGGGACTTTACAAGTGCTTTCTCTGCACTGTCAGCCCCCAAGCCCAAGGCACCTGCAGTTGATTCTGCTGAAAGTGTTGATTCTTCGGTGTTGTCCATACCCTCGGCTTCGTACCAATCAGAAAGCACTAGAGATAATAAAGCACCTGCCAAGAAGGCAGAAAGATCAATGCAACCTGATCCATCAAAGGCCAGCGACACTGAAGGTCGTGCAGGTGACTTTACAAATGCATTCTCAGCACTCTCAGCCCCCAAGCCTAAGGCACCTGTACCAGAAGCTGATGATGGTGTTGATTCTTCAATGGAGAACTCCTCTGTTGGAAAATATGGTGGCACTGGAGGTCGTGTTGGTGACTTTACAAATGCTTTCTCAGCGCTGTCGGCCCCCAAGAAAACACCTGCCCCAGAAGTTGACGAGAGTGTTGATTCTTCGGTGTTGTCCATTCCCTCAGCTACATACAAATCAGACAGCACCAAAGTGGAGGAAGCACCAGCCACAGAAGCTGATAAATCAAGGCAACCAGAATCGAAGTCTACAACTATGGTCACTACAGCAGACAAGGTGAAGAAGCCAGTGGGCAGTGAGGTGATTCATGAAGATCGTGCTGGTGACTTCACAAATGCTTTCTCAGCGCTGTCAGCCCCCAAGTCTAAGGTACCTGCACCAGAAGTCGATGAAAGTGTTGATTCTTCAGTGGAGAACTCAAGAGAAGATGTTGACACTGAAGGTCGTGTTGGTGACTTCACAAATGCTTTCTCAGCACTGTCAACCCCCAAGCCTAAGGCACCTGCACATGGAGCTGATGAGAGTGTTGATTCTTCAGTGTTATCCATACCATCTGCTTCATACCAATCAGAAAGCACTAAAGCAGAGGCAGTACCAGACAAACAGGTTGCCAGATCACTTCATCCTTCCAGCAGCAATCCTGAAACTCCAAAGGTATCTATGGAGGAGAAAAGGGGGAAGCCATCGGAAGGGCCAAGCAAGCCTGCGGTAGATAGTGGTGACACTGCAGGTCGTGTTGGCGACTTTACAAATGCTTTCTCCGCACTTTCAGCCCCCACGCCTAAGACACCTGCACCAGAGGTTGATGAGAGTGTTGATTCTTCCGTGTTGTCCATCCCCTCTGCTTCCTACAAATCAGAAAGTACTAAAGCTGAGGATCCACAAGCCAAGCAAACAGAAAAACCCCTTCAATCTGATTCATCAAGGCCCAGTAGCATGCCTGAAGCTCCAAAGGCTTCTATGGAAGGCACCGCCCATAAGTCAGTTGAAAAGTTGACTAAGTCTGATGGAGAAAATGGTGACAATGGAGACAAAGTAGGTGATTTTACAAATGCTTTTTCAGCACTGTCAGCCCCCAAGCCCAAGGGGCCTGTAGCTGATTCTGCTGAAAGTGTTGATTCTTCAGTGGCATCCATCCCTTCAGCTTCTTACAGATCAGCGAGCACTAAAGCTGAGGAAGCACCAGACAAAAAAGCAACAAAAGGACTCCAAGCTAATTCATCAAAGCCCAGCACCATTCCTGAAACCCCACAGCTTTCTACAGAAGACAAGACCAACAAGTCAGTCAAACCTGCAAGACAAGAAGGCGACAACGAAGATCGTGCAGGTGACTTTACAAGTGCTTTCTCAGCACTATCAGCCCCCAAGCCCAAGACCGCTGCACCAGAAGTTGATGAGAGTGTTGATTCTTCAGTGTTGTCCATACCCTCAGCTTCATACAATTCAGAAAGCACAAAAGCGGAGGAAGCACCAGCCAAACCACTTCAATCTCATTCAGCAAGGCCCAGTAGCATACCTGAAACTACAAAGGCTTCTATTGAAGACAAGGCTAATAAGTCATTTGAAAAGTCAAGTAAGCCTGCTGGAAAAGATGGCAACACTGCAGGTCGTGTTGGTGACTTTACAAATGCTTTCTCAGCACTATCATCCCCCAAGCCAAAGGCACCCGCACCTGAAGTTGATGAGAGTGTTGATTCTTCAGTGTTGTCCATACCCTCTGCTTCATACAAATCAGAAAGCACTAAAGCGGAGGAAGCACCAGACAAAGAAGTTGCTAGATCACTTCATCCCACTGGTAGCACTCCTGAAGCTCCAAAGGTGTCTGTGGAGGAGAAAGGGGGCAAACCATTAGGGCAGCCAAGCAAACCTGCAGCAGACAGTGGTGAGACTAAAGGTCGCGCTGGAGACTTTACAAATGCTTTCTCTGCACTGTCATCACCCAAGCCCAAGGCACCTGCAGTTGATTCTGCTGAAAGTGTTGATTCTTCAGTGTTGTCAATTCCCTCAGCTTCATACAAATCAGACAGCACCAGAGCTGAAGAACCACCAGCCAAGGAAGCAGAAAAACCAAGGCAACCTGAGTCAAAGTCTACTGCTATGGCCACCACATCAGGAAAGGGGAAGAAGCCAGTGGAGAGACCTGGGGAAGAAACTGTCCAGGCAAATCGTGCCGGTGATTTTACAAATGCTTTCTCAGCACTGTCAGCCCCCAAGCCCAAGGCACCTGTTGTTGATTCTGCCGAAAGTGTTGATTCTTCAGTGCTGTCCATTCCCTCAGCTTCATACAAATCAGACAGCACTAGAGCTGAGGAGCCACCAGCCAAGGAAGCAGAAAAACCTAGGCAACCTGAATTAAAGTCTACAGCTATGGCCACCACAGCACAAAAGGGGAAGAAGCCAGCGGAGAGAGCTGGTGAAGAAACTATCCAGGAAGACCGTGCGGGTGATTTTACAAATGCTTTCTCTGCACTCTCAACCCCCAAGCCTAAGGCACCTGCAGTTGATTCTGCCGATAGTGTTGATTCTTCAGTGCTGTCCATTCCCTCAGCTTCATACAAATCAGACAGCACTAGAGCTGAGGAACCACCAGCCAAGGAAGCAGAGAAAGCAAGGCAACCTGAATCAAAGTCTACTACAATGGTGAAAAAGCCAGCGGACAGATCTGGTGTAGAAACTATACATGAAGATCGTGCTGGTGACTTCACAAATGCCTTTTCGGCACTTTCATCCCCCAAGCCTCCTGCATCTAGCCAAGATATTGACGAAAGTCTTGATTCATCAATTGTGTCAATTCCTTCTGCATCATACAAGTCAGAGGCTAGTAATCAGGAAATGCAAGACAAGCAACCCCCAACTACTTCCGGTGCTCCCGAGGATCTCATTGATTCCAAACAAAGCGTGAAGCATTCTGGGCCTCGTGCAGGCGAAGAAAATGACGCAGAAGATCGCGCAGATGCTTTTGTCAATGCCTTCTCAGCCCTATCTTCTCCAAAGCACCAAGCCGCTGTGGATGACAATGACGATGGTGTAGATTCATCAGTAGTCTCGATACCCTCAGCATCTTACGAATCTGAAGACAAAGCTGGTGTTCTTCCGGCTGCTGAAGTGTCAGATGGACCCATGCGAGCGGATATCCAGTCGACTGACAATAGGAAAGGCATCGCAAATAAGGAGAACAAGCCGGTAGAACACAAGGGCGTTAGAGGGACAAGTGAGGAACAAGCTCATCGTGTCGATGACTTCACTGCGGCATTTTCTGCTCTCGCAAAGCCTCTGGAGAAGGCCGTTTCTACGGACGATCTCAGTAGTGTTGACTCTTCTGTGCCGTCACTGTCTACCGCAACTTACGACCCTGATGTGGCAACTGAGCAAAGAGCTCAAGTTCTTTGTACCGTAAAAGAAGACGTCTCGTTGCTTGAAATGGGTGGGGTAGAGGAAAGCATTATGAAAGCCAGAGAAATGCAGGCGAAGCCCGAAAAAGGACCGAAGGAGTCGGAGCCAGGTAAAAAAGTTGATGACTTCACAAAGGCCTTCTCCTCGCTCAATAGTCCACAACAACAAATGAAGAAGACGGAGGAGGAGAGTCAAGGCATCGATGAATCTATTTGCTCGATACCGTCAGCTTCCTACAGATCATCAGATGAGGGAGGCGAAAAACCAGAATCGAATAACATGGGTTCCAAACCTAGTGCCGCGCCAAAGGAAAGCAAAGAGTTGGCTGCAACCCATACTTCCCGGAGCTCGGAGCTTGCACCAAAGGCAGGCCCACCTCAAAAAGTAGACGACTTCACAAAGGCATTCTCGGCTCTCAACAGCCCGCCTCAGCAGAAGGATGAAGCCGACGATGGCAGCCCAGAAATCGACTCTGGCAGCGGTTCAATACCCTCCGAGTCTGTCAAATCAAAGTACGATAGTGACGGCCTCAACAGTCATTCCAAAGCAGGCGAAGACGCGAACTCAAGCATTGGGAAAGATGATGGTGGCTTGCATTCCTCGATGGGATCAGAGAAGTCAGCATCGTCGGAATCTGGACCGCCGAAAGTGGCAGATCCACTTGTTCCTGCTCAAGCAGTCCATGTAGGAGAGGGCACGGTCCCAGCATTAAATCAAGATGACGACAAAGTCTTCCATTCACAGGACGTTAGTCTTACAGATAAGATGGATGCTTTGGAGAAAAGACTGGAAAAAGAGAAATCGTTTGTTGAACAAGCTGAGCGTTTGCTGGACAATTTACTAGATGCCGAGGATAGCGACGATGACGATGCGAGCAGATTAATCGATGAGCCTAATAAATGGCTTCAAGAGTCTGATGATGACGATGGAAAAGACGATAGGAGTGTTGCATTGTCGGTCGAAGCTATCTCAGTTGCCTCGGGCTCATCATCTGAGTCATCGTCTGACACGCACGCGACCGAAGACGACCTGTTGTTCAACCTGGAGCCGCCTTACCAAGACGAAGATCCGGGTCAGGTTGTGGCTGCCCCTCAGCCTCCAACTGATCGCAATTTGCGTCAGCCTGCGCGGCAGTGGCCGCCTGTAGCAACAAGTATTCCCTCGACCGAAAGCGCTCCAGTGCCCGAGGTTTCACAAGAGGAAACTCCAGAAGCTGCCCAAGGCGACGAGACAGAACCCCCTCATCAGGCACAACCCCCGAAGAGATGGCCGACTGTGAGGACTGGAAGACCGATTACCCCGCCCGCTCTGATGGACGCCAACAATGTGGAACAAGGAGAAACCGAACCATCTGCCCCTACTCCTGCTCCCGCTCCTGTTCCAAATAGAAAGAAGTGGCCAGCAGTACCAACAGGTGTCCCACGAACTGGCCAACTTCCTCCGCCGCCACCGCCCCCTGCATCGATGCCAGAATCGAGCGCGGTCCCCTCAATGATACCCCTGGCTGTCCCCGCAACAGCGTCCAGCAAGGCTACGCCGGCACCTCCAGTTGAGCCACTCGTACGCAAGCAAGATGCGTTGCCAAGAGAAGAGGCAAAGGAGCCAGTAACCTCCCCGGTTGAGCCGCTTGTACGCGAGAAGGATCAAGGATTACCAAGGCAAGTTATTGGTCCATTAGAACCAATCGTAGATAAGGATGCAGCTATCGACGTAACTCCATTGGAAGTGTCGTCGCCGGCCATGAACAAGCCTGCCAAAGCAGCTGTTCCTCCAGAAAATGAAATGACAAGGTCTTTCATTAAGGACTTGGAAGCATTGCAGCGACTGCAGGAGCTGGGAGCACTAACCGAAGATGAATTTCAGCAAGCCAAAGCTCGCATATGGCAAGAAAAC
>Ga0163144_10025837_pt1 | contig 11445 bp, 9 predicted proteins | sample OliLak19BULKMAT1_FD_123175 | JGI IMG/M metagenome (GOLD analysis project Ga0163144, IMG submission 123175) | Freshwater microbial mat bacterial communities from Lake Vanda, McMurdo Dry Valleys, Antarctica - Oligotrophic Lake LV.19.BULKMAT1 | ecosystem: Environmental > Aquatic > Freshwater > Lake... | reverse complement strand
ATGTTGTAGAAGAAAGTCCATCAGTTGCCACAGGCAAAAGTATTCCAAGTGAGCCACCTTCTGTTCCAACAAGAGTCAGTCCTCCGTTTGTGGTAGCGCTTGATACATAATTTCCTGTTGTGTCTCCACCCAAGGCCACCGAATCAGCATCAATAGTAAACGCTGTGCCACTTCCTGAGACTGTAATGTCTCCATAATCAGCGTCTGACACTCCACCACTACCAGAATTATCTGAAGAACATGCCCACACGTCAGTAGTTTCATTCCATTTTAATATTTGGCTATCCGCACAACCTTGCAGTAAAGCAAGTCCGGTAGAAAGTATTTCTATTCCAGAACCAGTAGATGTGGTAGAAGAAAGTCCATTGACTGAAGGTGCTACAGTAAGAGCAATGTCGTTTGTGTTTACAATGATACCTCCGTTAGCAGAAACCACGGCGACAGTAGGAGTAGAACCTTCGCTAGCGACATCTCCTGTTAGTCCTGCACCAGCAGTCAGAGTGGCTACATAATTCCCCGTCGTATCTGTAGTAAGGACTACTGAATCTGCGGCTATGGTTGTAGTAAAAGATCCCGCACCGCTCCCTGTCACATCTCCGGTTAGAGTGATGGTTTGGTCTCCGGTGTTGGTGCCTGAGATGTTGAAGGCGGAGATGGTTCCTGTGGTGGCAAGTGCTCCAGTGGTTGCATTGTATGTCAGGGCTCCATCTGTTCTTGGGTTAAGAGATCCTGAAGCAGAATCATACATTGCAATAAATGAAGTAGCATCGGTGGAATCTGTGACGGTTACTGTGGTAGCAAGTGTTGCAAGGTCGATGGTGATGTTGTTAGGTACGTCAGTGTCTGAGATGGAAGCACAAGTTAAATCTCCATTAGCTGCAATGATTGTTGCAAAAGTGTTAGATGCACAATCTGCTGGATTTGCTGCCAGAGATGTGGCAGTTGCTGAGTTGCCTGTCAGGGCACCGATGAAGGTGGTAGAGGAAACAGAAGTAAGACCGGCAAGTGATGTAGATATTCCACCAAGAGAAATATTTGTAGACCCTATCGTAACAGAGCTATTTGCAAGATTTGAATTGGCGAGCAATCCAGAGACTTCTCCTGTGGACAAGTCAACAGCATTTGTAGTAGATCCAGTACCCACAAAAATAGAAGCGGTCAGGGTATTCGAAATTTGTGAATCAATAAGTCCTGTTAAGTCGGTGAGATTACCAGTGGTGATTAAGGTACCAGAAACATTTGGAGCAGTGTACGTACGAGTTGTTCCTGTACTTAAACCAGAGAGCTCAAAAGCTAATAGCTTTGTAGTATCGCCATCGTCTTGAACGGTGAACAGTGTGTCACGAAAAGTTGCCGTCGTGGTGTTATCCAAAGTTTTATTTGAAAGTGTTTGGGTTCCAGTCAGTGTTACCACCACAGTAGTATCGACACTAAAAACAGTTCCTCCGCCAGAAACAATGACATCCCCATAGTCACCATCAGACAAACCTCCACCCCCAGATGCATCAATCGAGCAAGCCCATCCCCCGGCATCGGTGTATTTTAATATTTGGTTATCATTACAACCTTTTAGCAAAGTTAGACCAGAAGAACTCACTTCCATACCAGAGTTTGAGGCCGTCGATCCTGAGGTGCCAGAGCTAGTCAGGTTAATCCCCAAGCTACCAGCGCCAACAGCGAGACCATTTCCAGTAAAATCCGTAATCGCATCACCGTTGACGGTGATGCCTCCAGAGCTCACTACTCCAGTCATGTTAAGCGTTCCAGAATTTAGAACCGGGATTTGATTTCCGGTTGGTGTTTGGGATGGAGTGAATCCGCCAACCGTTCCAGAATTTATTGCATAGGCAGAAGAAACAATTCTTTGTCGTGGAGAAAGATTTTCAAAAGTTACAGCACCGCAAGAACCAGCTATTTGAGCAGCAACTTCTACGTTTACAAAAACAGTATCGTTGGTTTGAAAATCATAATTAAGAAGGTCACCGCCCGCGTTGACATCTCCGATGCTTGCATCAAAAACTCCAGAGCGTGTGATAATGGTCATGGTTGATGGAGTACCCGCTGGCCAAAGTTTTGCACCAGATCCAACAGTAGCATTATCAAAAATTGAAAAACGGTAACAGTAATTGGTGCCACTTGATCCACCCAAAAGATTTCCGCTGGAATCCAAAAGCCTACCCTGAAAACTAAGTATCTTTGGCACACCTGGCGCCGAAAAAACGTTGAGAGCTGGAAATAGACTAAAAACCAATAAAACCGCCGTAGAAAAACGCAAAGCAAAAAGGCCTAAAGGTTGAAAACTTTTCATAATTTTTTCTGTGCTCAATCTCATTTCTTGATACACAAATTTTACCATATTTACATAGGCTAAAAAAGCATTTTGAGCTTATTTTGTGGATAACTTTTATGCTTTTTTGAACACGAGTGTCAAGAAAAAATCTCATATTTTAAAAATACAAAACATACAAAAATTTTAGTCAAATTTAGGCTAGTTTTTTGAGGTCTTGCTCGTACTTTTTCATCACCATCATGGCGGCCATATTCTTCTCCATTCCGCCCTTTACTTTTGCTTCGATTTCTTTGGCAATCTTCTCAAAAAGAGCTGGGTTTTTCTCCATCATATTCAAAATCATATCGATTTGGGCTTCCGGAACACCTTGGGCTTTGAACATTTTTTTAAGTAAAAAGTTTTTGAACATGTGATTATAATAAATATAATTTAATAAAGTGTTCTGAGTATAGCACAAAAATTAATAATCCAAAATTTCAAAATCGTCTCCGTTTTCTGTCAGCTTTATATTTTTCCTGAGTTTCAAAATAAAATATATTGCAATTATTATAATAATAACTACAACTGCAAAATATAAAATAAAATTTTGTATTTCTGTTGCCATATTTACCTATATGCTATAATCATAGCATGGAAAAAATAGATTTTTTAGCGATTGGAGACATAGTAACAGATGCATTTATAAAATTAAAAGACGCTCACGTTCATTGCAAAATAGATAGTGAAGCTTGTGAACTGTGTGTTACTTTTGGAGACAAAATTCCATATGAATCAGTAGATGTTTTAAGTGCAGTGGGCAACAGTCCAAATGCTGCCGTTTCTGCGGCCAGACTAGGCCTTTTTTCAGCTATTATGACCAACATCGGAGACGATGAAGAAGGCAAAAAAAGCTTGGAAACATTGACTAAAAACGGAGTTATAACCAAATATGTGACTACCGAAGCCGGCAAAAAAACCAATTATCACTACGTACTTTGGTTCGGAGTAGAACGCACTATATTGGTCAAACATACTGAGTTTGATTTCAAATTCCCTGCCCTTGAAAACGTAGAGGTGGCTTGGATTTATCTCAGCTCTTTGGCTGAAAATTCTCTTCCCTATCATCTAGAAATTGCCGTATATTTGAAGGTTCACCCGAGCACCAAACTTGCTTTCCAACCAGGAACTTTTCAAATAAAGCTTGGCACAGAAAAACTAAAAGACATTTATGCGCACACCGAAATATTTTTCTGTAACGTAGAAGAAGCCGAGAAAATTTTGGGGATTAATAACAAAGATATCAACATTTTGACCAAAGGCATTCATGCTTTGGGACCCAAAATTGTTTGCATTAGTGACGGACCAAATGGTGCCGCCGCCTCAGACATGCGCACGGGAGTTCAAGAAATCTGGTCCATATCCATGTATCCAGACACAGCTCCAGCAGTAGACCGCACAGGAGCCGGAGACGCATTTTCCTCCACTTTTACTTCAGCAATTGCCTTGGGGAAAACTATTCCCGAAGCCTTGGCTTGGGGTCCCATTAACTCCATGTCTGTGGTTCAATACGTCGGGGCTCAAGCAGGACTACTCACAAGAGAAAAGCTTGAAGATCACCTCCAAAAAGCTCCTTCTGCATACATCGCAAAAAAGATAAGTTAAAAGAAATTGTTTATTATATTATTTCCGGGCGAGAGCAATTTTGACTGCTTTCTTGATGGAGTTTTTACCCATACCATAATGCTCTATCAATTCTTCTGGCGTGCCAGACTGCCCGAAAACGTCTTTGACTCCTACGAACTCTATCGGCACGGCTACATTTTGCGCTAGGACTTCAGCAACAGCTGAACCCACACCTCCCGCTATCTGATGTTCTTCTACTGTCACTATCGCTCCTGTTTCTTTGGCCAATAAAATAATTGCTTCGGTGTCAATGGGTTTGACAAAAGCCAGATTCATTACTTTGGTTTTGATTCCTTCTTTTTCCAAATCTCTGGCCGCAAGCAAAGCTTTGTGCATTAGTCCGCCAGTAACAATGATGCCGACTTGAGCAATGCCTAGTTCTGGCAACCAATAAATTTCTGATTTACCAAACTCAAATGGAGTTTCTTCTGTGGTTATGATTGGGGTTTTTTCTCTTACCAATCGCAAATATGCGGGCCTCGAACTCTCTGCAAGGGCCACGGTGGCCTTCTGGGCTTCGATTGCATCACAAGGTGAAATGACATCCATATTAGGCATCATTCGCATCAACCCGATATCTTCCAAGGCTTGATGCGTTCCTCCATCTGGACCCACAGAAATTCCTGAATGTGAGCCCACAATGATTACTTTGCGGTCATTATAAGCAATAGTGGTCCGAATCTGTTCCCAATTTCTGCCCGGAGAAAACATAGCATAGCTTGAGCAAAATGGAATCTTTCCCATGGCTGCCATGCCGGAAGCCACGGTGGCCAGATTTTGTTCGGCCACACCTACCTGAACAAATCTATCTGGGAATTTCTCAGCGAATAAATTCATGGTGGTGCTTTCCGTAAGGTCTGCGCACAAACCCACCACATTTTTATTTTTGACTCCAGCCAATACCAAACCTTGTCCGAAACCTTTTCGTATCGGCATCTGCTCCACATCTTCAGAAAAAACTTTTGGATTTAATTTTAATTTTGGATTTAGCATATGATTTTACAAATCACGTTGCGCAAGTCGTTTTGGCGCAACGAATTATGATGGTCGATTTACTTGTAACTCTTTGATGGCCATTTCGGCTTCTTCTTTGTTCGGGGCTTTGCCGTGCCATTTATAATCTCGCTCAAAAGCTTTTACTCCTTTGCCTGGAATTGTGTGAGCGATAATAACAGTCGGTTTTTCGTGTACAGCTTGAGCTTCTTCTACTGCTTGATAAAGAGCAGTAAAATCATGCCCAGAAACTTCTATTACATGCCAATTGAACGCTCGCCATTTATCTGCGAGTGGCTCAAGTGGCATTACATTTTCTGTGTCTCCCTCTATTTGGATATTGTTTCGGTCAATAACAGCAATCAAATTGCGAAGACGATACTTGCCGGCAAGCATCACTGCCTCCCAAGCATTTCCTTCGTTTAGCTCCCCGTCTGAAAGAAAACAATAAACAAACCGTCTTGTGTTTATTCCGTTGTCCATCCTGTCAGCTAAGGCCATACCGGCCGCTTGAGAGAGCCCAGAGCCCAATGGCCCAGAAGAAGTGTCCACGAATGGCAAATATTCCCTGTGTGGATGCCCCTGCAACCTAGAGCCAAATTTGCGCAAAGTCTGTAATTCTTCTACTGGGAAGTATCCTCGGTGAGCCATGGTTGCATAGAGCACTGGACAAATATGCCCGTTGGAAAGAACCACCCGGTCTCGCTCTTCCCACTGTGGATTATTGGGATCGTGTTTTAAAATTTCAAAATAAAATAAAGTAAAAATATCTGTCATTCCTAGGGGTCCAGCAGTGTGTCCAGACTTGGCTTCAAGCAACATTGAAATAATAGACTTTCGAATATCGTTTGCGTGAATTTCTAATTCTTTTATTTTATTTTCGGTTAGCATTAATATTTTATAGTTCTCTAAACCATTCTACCCTACTGATTATATCATCTGTATTGAAAACCGCCGAACCGGAAACTAATCTTTCCACTCCTACTTCCACCAGTCGTGGCGCTGTGTCCATGCTTACTCCGCCATCCACGGAAATAATCAGATCAGGAAATTTTTCTTTCAAAGTTTTTATGGTATCTAGTGAACCTTCATAAAAATCTTCTCCCTGGTAACCGATTTTTTCAATTCCCATGCATTGCACAAAGTCTAAATGTGGAATTAGGGCAAAAATATTTTCAATTGGAGTAACTGGATTGATAGCCACTCCTATCTGGATGCTATCTCGAGTATACATATCTACGCCTTCTAAAAAGTCTTTGAAATTCTCCAAATCTCCTACCGCTTCCAGGTGGAAAATAACCCTCTTGGGCCCAAGTTTGGTATAAATATCAAAATTTTCTACTGCGTTTAGAACCATCAAATCCAGCTCGAAATCTATATCCTCCCAAAAAGGCATACCTTCGTCTTCATTCAAAATCCTAAGAAAATGCTCGTCAAAGCTATTTTCTAAAAAATCTTCCGCATCACCTTTACCCAAAAAAGGCCAAGTCATGTTCTCCACAAACAAACCATCGCAAATATCTACTTGCACAATAGGAACAACTTGTCGCATGAGTGCCACTTTGTTTTTTAGATCTTCGTAAGTTTTGGATAAGATTGCTGGTATTATTTCTGCCATAGTTTAATCCAATTTTTTTATTCGACGCAGATGTCTTTCGTCCATCGAGAAAGGAGTGGACAAAAATATTCGAACTGCTTCCAATATTTCATCCTCTTTGATAAATCTTACACCTAGAGACAAAATATTTGAGTTATTATGAACGCGTGAAAGCCTAACTATCTCATACGGGTCCTGGCTTTCTCTACCTTTTATATCTACGGCGCCAGTTGGTAACATTGGACCATAAAAGACCAGAGCCCTAGCGCCACTCACTCGGTTGGCACACATAGCCTCACCGAAACCAGATCCTCCTACCAGAATCCCTCTTCTTTCTGGGTCTTGAACCACCGCTTCTGCTACAGGCTTTACGAAGTCGGGATAATCATCGTCTTCATCCAAAGAAAAAGGACCCATATCAGAAACCTCGTGCCCCTGATCGGTTAAATACACTTTCAGCTTTTCTTTCATTTCATATCCAGCATGGTCTCCTCCAATGTATATTTTCATAAAAATTTTATTTTATACTCTGTCCTGTCTTAATCACGTGGTCTACGAGTGTATAGGTATATCCCATTTCGTTGTCATACCAGGCAAGCACTTTGACCAAGTTACCCCCTACCACTCGAGTCATTTCTAGGTCAGCGATGGAGGCATGCGAGTTGCCCAGGATGTCGCTTGAAACAAGAGGCTCTTCGGTGACCGCAAATACTTTTTGCCATCTCTCAGATCCTGCCGCTTTTTTTAGAATTTCATTTACTTCTTCTGCGGTTGTGTCTTTTTTGGAAATAAATGTTACGTCGGTTATAGAACCTGCTGGCACGGGCACCCTAATAGAAATACCATCAAAAAGACCCTCGAGTTTCGGATAAGCTTTGGTTACAGCAATAGCTGCTCCAGTAGAAGAGGGTACGATGTTTTGTGCTGCTGCACGCCCTTCTCGCAAATCTTTCTTGGACGGCCCGTCCACCAGAGCTTGAGTTCCAGTATAGGCATGAGTAGTTGAAAGCAATGCTTTTTCGATTCCGAGAGCTTCATCTAAAATTCCGATAAGAGGAGAGGATGCATTTGTAGTGCAAGAAGCGTTCGAAGTAATATCACAAGTACCAAACTTTTCTTCGTTCACCCCCATCAAGATTGTTTCCCCTGCCACACTGCCATCTCCTTTTGATGGAGCAGAGATAACCACTTTTTTCGCACCCTGATCTAGATGAAATTTCGCTTTTTCGAAAGATGTAAATAGTCCGGTTGATTCTACGATTACATCGATACCAAGTTCACCCCAAGGCAATTTGGTAGTATCTTTTTCGGCAATTACTTTTACCGTTTTTCCATCAATAGAAATTCCGCCCTCGACTATTTTGATATCGTGATTCCAAGTTCGATATACCGTATCGTATTTCAAAAGATAGGCCATACTTTCAAGTGAACCCAAATCATTCACCGCCACTATTTCAATCTCTGGTCTTTCCCATGCAATTTTTAAAAAAGCTCTACCGATTCGGCCGAAACCGTTAATTCCAACTTTTATTTTAGTCATGGTCTTATTATAACAATGGAAAGAAAAAATTGGAAGAAGCGGGCCATTTCGTGTTATATTTGGAACTATGGAATCCAAGTTTATTCATCTGCACACTCACTCACACTATTCTCTACTAGACGGGCTTTCCAAGCTTGAAGATTTGGTGGACATTGCAAAGAAATTCAAAATGCCAGCTATGGCCATCACCGACCACGGCAATATGTACGGTGCTATCGAGTTTTACAAACTTGCCCAAAAAGCTGGCATCAAACCTATCATTGGGGTTGAAGCATATGTAGCCGAAAGAACTCGCTTCGACAAGGAACACGGTACAGACAACAAACGCTACCACCTAATATTACTTGCCAAAAATCTAAAAGGCTACAAAAATTTGCTTAAAATAGTTTCCAAGGCAAACTTGGAAGGATATTATTACAAACCTCGAGTGGATATGGATCTACTTCAGGAACACCATGAAGGAATCATCGCTCTTTCTGGTTGTATGGGAGGACAGTTATCTCAGGCAGTTCTGTCCAAGAACCATGAAAAAGCAGAAGCTATCGTAAAAGAACATCAGAAAATTTTCGGTAAAGAGAATTATTTTATAGAAGTACAATCACACCCACACGTAGACCGAGACGTGGAGCTTCGTACGGACCTCATCAAGCTCGCTAGAAAATTGGGCGTGATCATGGTGGCCACTCAAGACTCCCATTATCCTTGCGTAGACGATCATGAAGCCCACCACACGCTACTTCAAATCAACACCGGAACCGATGGCAAAGATTCCAGCAAATTTGAATTTCCAGATGACGATTTTTCTTTTATCGATGAAAGCAAGGCTCGTGAATATTTTAAGGACATCCCAGAAGCAGTGGACAACACTTCGCTCGTGGCTGATATGTGCGAGAATTACGACCTCGAACTCGGCAAAGCCTACTTTCCGAATTTTGTTATTGAAAACGGCACAACTGCCGAACAAGAACTCCGTCGTCTGACTGAAGCAGGGCTCGAAAAAAGAGGAATAGCTGAGAGCAAAGAAATTCGGGATCGTATCGAATACGAATTTGGCATCATAGTAAAAAAAGGATACCCATCATACTTTTTGGTGGTGTCTGACCTCTTGCGTTTCTCTAAAGAAAACGGAATTCTCACCAATACTCGAGGCTCGGCTGCGGGTTCTTTAATTTCTTATTTGATTGGCATAACTAACATCAACCCCATAGAATACAAACTGCCGTTTGAGCGATTCCTAAACCCCGAACGCCCTTCGCTACCAGACATAGATATGGATTTTGCCGACAATCGGCGAGACGAAGTGATAGCTTATGCTAAAAGAAAATACGGCGAGGACAAAGTAGCCCAGATTGGAACATTTGGAACAATGATGGCCAAGGGTTCTGTGCGTGACGTGGCCAGATCCCTAGGTTATCCATACAGCGTCGGTGACCGGATTTCTTCGATGATTCCCATGGGTTCACAAGGTTTTCCGATGACCATAGATCATGCCCTCAAAATAACACTTGAGCTCAAGAAAGCATACGAAGAAGAAGCTGACACCAAAAAGATAATTGATCTAGCAAAAAAAATGGAAGGCTGTGTGAGACACGTCTCCGTGCACGCCGCTGGCGTGGTGATTTCCCCATCAGAACTTTCAGACTTTACTCCAATCCAATTTGACCCAAAAGGTGGAGATATCATTACTCAGTACGACATGTACAATATCGAAGAAGCCGGACTTCCAAAGTTCGACTTCTTGGGAATTCGTAATCTCTCTATCTTGGCGGAGTCAATTCGTTTGGTAAAAATAATTTATGATATCGAAGTAAACTTGGAGAAAATTCCAATAGACGACAAGAAAACTTTCAAAATGCTTGCCCGCGGTGAAACCATCGGTCTCTTCCAACTCAATGGTTCTGGAATGACCAAATATTTAAAAGACTTGAAACCCACCAACATCAACGATATCAACGCGATGGTGGCTCTGTATCGCCCGGGACCTATCGCTTTCATTCCGGACTACATCAAACGCAAACAAAATCCAAAACTCGTCACCTACCTCGACCCTCGACTCAAGGAATTTATTGAAACCACGTATGGAATTTTGATATATCAAGATGACATTCTTCTCATCGCCGTCAATCTGGCTGGATATTCTTGGGGTGAAGCCGACAAGTTGCGTAAAGCTGTCGGTAAAAAAATACCAGAAGAAATGAAGGCACAAAAAGAAAAATTCACCAAAGGTCTCGTCACTCACGGGATGAATGAAAAGAAAGCCAAAGAAATGTGGGCCCAAATCGAGACATTCGCGGCCTATGGATTTAACAAAGCTCACGCTGCAAGTTATGGAATGGTGGCATACCAAACTTCTTATATGAAGGCCAACTATCCTGTGGAATATATGTGCGCCATTCTAACAGCTGAATCCGGAGATGTGGAAAAAATTTCTGAAATAATTGCGGAGTGCAAAAAAATGAAGATTGAAATTCTCCCTCCGTCCATCAACGAAAGTTTTAATGGCTTTACAGTAATAGAATGTAAAGATACTTTGGATAAAAATATTGGTAATAAATCCATTAGGTTTGGGCTAGATACTATTAAAAACCTGGGTACCGACATAGCGAGTTCTATCATCGAAGAGCGAAAAAGAAATGGAACCTTTGTGTCTTTGGCAGATTTTTTTGAACGTATCAACCACAAAAATTTAAATAAAAAATCCGTAGAAGCCTTGACGAAGTCAGGAGCAATGGACGACCTGGCAGAACGCAATATGATTATCGGAAATCTAGAGACACTTCTTGCTTTCAACAAAGAAGCTCGCAATGTGGCTAGTCAAACCTCACTCTTTGGGTCTTTGGGTGGCGTACAATCCAAAATAACTTTGGTGCCACATGCACCTGCAACCAACAAAGAAAAATTGATTTGGGAAAAAGATTTATTGGGTTTGTATATTTCTGGTCATCCACTTGATGAATACCGAGAAAAAATAGAAAAGTCTGGTACCGTTATCAGTAAAGTTCGAGACGAACTCAAAAACAATGCCCCGGTAACCATGGCCGTCATTATCGATACTGTGCGAATAGTCATGACCAAGAAAAACGATCGCATGGCCTTCGTGGGATTTTCAGATTTTACTGGTAGCCTCGAGGGCGTGGTGTTCCCCGGTTCTTACGAGAAAATCAAAGACCACCTGGTGGCCGAAAAAATAATCGCCCTCTCCGGCAAAGTCTCTACTCGCAACAACGAGAAAAGTATAATTATCGAGGATTTGAAGGTTATCTAATTAAACAAACTCATCGCTTTGTCTTTTCCTTCGGCGTAAATCATATCCAACACTTCGGCTACTTTTTTAGAAAGTTTTTTGAGAGTTTCAAGTTCGCT
>Ga0163144_10025836_pt1 | contig 11445 bp, 16 predicted proteins | sample OliLak19BULKMAT1_FD_123175 | JGI IMG/M metagenome (GOLD analysis project Ga0163144, IMG submission 123175) | Freshwater microbial mat bacterial communities from Lake Vanda, McMurdo Dry Valleys, Antarctica - Oligotrophic Lake LV.19.BULKMAT1 | ecosystem: Environmental > Aquatic > Freshwater >... | reverse complement strand
GCACAAGAGTGAAGGCCCAGGGGTTCACAACCCTGGGCCTTCGGTCGCGCGGTGGACGCTGACCGGGCGAAGGTGCCCGAGTGCGTGCGGGCGAGGCAAGTTCTTTGAGCGCGTCCGTCGCGGCTCCTCGCGAGAGGCCATTCTTGCGCTACCGACCCCGTGCTGCGTTCGCGACAAGCCCACGAGGCCACCCCGTCTCCGCGAGCTCGTGGGCCACTCGGCGCACATCGTCCTCGAGCCTTGGAGCGTCGGCTTCGCCGGCGCCCAACCGCGCGGCCAAGTCGCGCGCGTCAGAGAGCACAGCCTGAGCGACCCAGCCGAGAAGCTCCCGTGAGACTGGCGCGCGGCCCGAGAATGATGCGTCCAAAGCCATAAAAGCGGCCCCCAGCGCCCCGCTATCACATAGACAGACTCGAGGGCGCACTCACCTGAGGGCGGCGCTGGCAGCCTCGAGCAGCGGACCGAACCCTGCGGCCGCGAACGAGCCCGGGTCGCTGTCGGGGCGGCTCAGGTGAATGCCGCCCTGAGTTGCCACGACGTCGAAGCCCAGCGGGCCCGCGCGTTGCGACAGGATCGCGAGCGCCTCCGGCGCCGGGTGGCGGCCGTTCGCCGCCGAGACGAAGACGTCGATGCGATGAACGGGTGACGTGCTCTTGATGCGCGCGCGCCGAAACACGCTCACCAGGACGGCACACGCCGCGACACTTCCCATTGCGCACCAGCGTCGCGCGCCCATCGAGCCCGGCAGCAAGATCGACATCCTCGTGGGCCAGGGCAAGCATCGGTCGAGCCAGCCGATGGTTTCTCCGAGGTTGTCGAGGACCAATACACCGCCGAGCGAGTGAGCCACTTCGGTCATCGCTGTCGTCATCTTCGCCCTTCGGCTGTGCCAGACGAGGATTGATAGCGTCATGATGGCGACCAAGCCCAGCAACACGGCCGCCGCACGTAGCGCGCTTCCCGCGGTACCGCGCGCGGTGGCGAGACCGAAACTGAACAGCGTCAACGGAAAGGCCGCGCCAATGGGAAGACCGAACCGCATCACGCGAGCTAGCAGCTCGGTTTGTTGCCCGAGGGAACGCAATCCGGCGCGCTGCGCCGGCTGGACCCATACCTCGTCGACGGAGGTCATGCTCCGCGAGGGTAGTTCGATCGGCCCGGCCAGGCGAGTCAGGACGAGCGCAGTCCCCCGAGTGACTGCGAGGATCTACTCGCTCGAGGTCACCGGCGACTGAGCGTCTCGAGCCGGCGCTCGAGCAGCGTGAAGTCCTGATCGGGGAACAACCGGCGGGCCTCGGCCAGCGTCGCTCGAGCGGCGCTGGCTTGCTGTGCCCGTCGTCGCTCAGCCGCGCGCGCTCTCGCTGGTCTCCGACCAGCCGTGCTCACGCAGCTCGACCCATACATCGAGCACCCCACCGAGCCCGAGCGCCGCGCTCTGCAACTCGATGTAGTCCTCGAACCCGATCGCCAGCGGCAGCAACACGCCCTCGCCCGCGTCATGCAAGAACAGCTGGTCCACGCTGGCCAAGACCATGGTGCCCTCGCCGCCATCGGGGTGATCCTCGAAGTGGAACAACCGCTTGGCCACCGCGAACTCCTCGGAGCCCTCGACGAACCAGCCCGGCTTGACCCGATCACCCGCGTCGGGCTCGATCGCCAGCCAGTGCAGCTCCCCTGGGCCGAGCCGCCGCGCTCGAACCAGCGAACCGCAATGTCGCCCGCGTGAACCGGATAGCCCGGCGCGACCAAGCTCCCACCCGCATGCGCAGCCACGACCTCGAACCGAGGATCGGCAACCAGGGTGGTCAAGCGATCATGCAAGCGTGTCCGCCAACGTTGGTCGGCGTGTGCGCATGATCATCGCGATCGATCCGCACCTGGCCCACACCACTACGAGTCGACCTGATCCGAGCTTCGGTCCCACCGTCACCCACGCGGCTGAGCTGATCGCCGCGCTCACCCTTCGTGGCCGCGAGCTCTGTCCGTCGCTCGAGGTCACGGTCGCCGCCGGCGCAGGTGGGGCCGCGTTCGTGATGCCAGAACATCTCGACGCGCTGCAGACCGGGCAGATCGACGCGCTGATCTTCGGTGGCGTGCACAGCGACTACGATCCGAGCGTCATCGCCGCGCTCGAAGCGCAAGGACGCCTCTACACGCCCAACAACCGCGACGCGCTCATTCCCGGCGAGACCGCCGCATTCGCGCTCTCGATGCGGCCAGACTTCGCGCGGCGGGCTTCGCTCGAGCCCTGGGCTTGCCTGCACGGCGTGGGCAGTGGCTTCGAGCAGGCACGGCCCGACAACGAACACTCTGCCTACGAGGCGAAGGGCCTCACCCTCGCGGTGCGAGCCGCCACGCAGGAGCTCGTGTCGGAGAACCGCCGGGCAGGTTGGGCTCTGACCGATCTCACGTTCGCAATGCGGCGCATCTACGAGTGGCAATCGATGCTGATGCGTTCGCCCGACATCTTCGACACCCCGTACATGATCGATTCGCCCGCACAGCGCATCGGCCACCCCGGCGCGGCGGCCCTTCCCCTTCACATGGCGCTCGCCGCCGTCGCATATCGCCGCAACTACGCGCCCGATCCGCTGGTGGTCGCGTTCGCCGGAAGCGATTCGGGCGAGCGCGGGGCACTGTTGATGGGCGCGCCGTGACTACTCGAGCATCGCGTGCGCGCCCGGCTTGCTCGGTGGCAGGTCGCCCGCGCCGACCATGTTGAAGAGCAGCTCGAGGGAGTTCGACCGCGAAGGCGTGGCGAGGATCTCCTTCACCAGCACCAGCGCGAAGATCGCGTGCTCGCCCTTCGGCGAGACGATGGCGAAGTTTTCGTAATCGTTCTTCTCGAATCGCAGCCATCGCCACGACCAGCCGTAGGCGATGCAGAACTGGGTGCCCCAGGTCGCGCCATCGTCGACGGCGAGCTGGACGAGATCGTCCTTCTGCTTCGACTTGCGCGCCTTGGTGACCTCACGGTTGATCGCCGCGACCACCTCGCTCGGCTTCGTGCGCTTCGTGCAGCCGAGTCGCGACAGTGTGCGGGCCGTTGCAGCTTCGACCTCTTTTTGTTCCGAAGCGTCGAGCGGGCGCGAGGTGATTTTTCCCTTCTTCGCGTTGCCTTTCGAGCCCTTCGCCTTTGCCTGCCGGAGCTCTGGTTTGTTGCATGGTTCGTTGGATTGTTTCTGGCGACGTTTCGGAGCTGCGGTTTCGGCCTTGGGCGCACCTTCGAAAAGCGCCTTGGCTACCTCGAGCACCGCGTCGTAGTCAGCGCCTTTGCCCGCCTTTATCGTCACTGGATGCGGACCGCGGTCGACGCTACCCGCGTAGTTGATCGCAGCCCACTTGTGGCGCGACGCCGCCGAGCGCGTGTCGTCTCGTGGCCCTTTGTCGACGTCTCGGGCGTAGAGCAGGGCGTAGTAGGGGTGCTTGCACGCAGCGGCCCGCGTGTCGTCACTCGCCGCCCTATCGACGACGCGCGCAAGCCAGTAGGCGTAGTGTGGATGCTTGCAGACGCCCGCGCGCGCATTCGCCGCCGCGCCGCCCGCGTAGAGCTGCCAGAACGCCGCCCCCGCTGCAGCCGCCGCGCTGGCGGAGATGACGAGAGGCGGCGGGTCCTCCCGATAGAACCGCAGCGGTCCGTCCATCTCGATCTCTTCGAGCTCCTTGTTGATCTTCTTGCCGTCGTAGGGCGGTGTGGCGGCGATGATCGCCCCCTTCGTGACGTCGTAGAGCGCGTCGGCCAGCGCCTTTGACGCACAGATCATCGTTGGGAACTCACCGAGCCGGACAATCGCGTGCCGCGGCGCGCGCCCCTCGCCCCAGGCCACCCGCTTCACGCGTTTCATCAGCCCTGCGTGTCCCGTGCCGGGGCGATGATAGAGCGCGTCGGTGGCATCGCGATCCGCGGGAAACCAGTGGAGCACTTCGGCGAGGACCCAGTCGTCGCGCTCGGTCCCCTTCGCATCCTCGAGTCGCACCGGATGGAGCGCGAGCTCGCCGCGCTCGACGTGCGGCGCGAGCAGCTTCTCGACCGCGCTTCGGCGCAAGATGAGCTTGTCGGTCGCCGAGTAGAGCGCGCGAACGCGCTCCTTGGGCCGCACGTCATTCACCACGTGAACGCCGCGACCGATCGGAAACCAGGGCGCGTCGGGAGATACGTCGTCGTTCCACCACGGGAGCTCGAGGGTTGCGGATGCACACGAGGGAGCGTCCCAGTCGTAGGTCAGCGCGACGAAGGTCTCCGGGGCTGATGTCATTCGAGTCGTTCCGGTTTGCCTGTGCTCGGTCCCTGCGCGGTCCCGTTCTGCAGGTCTTCCTTGGTGTCCTTCTGCAACTTCTCGAGCGCGGCCTTCTGCGTCGACGGCGGCAGCTTACCGATCTTCTCGATCTTCTTCTTCATCTTCTCGGTGTACTTCGGGTGCATCGGCAGCCCATGGCCCTTTGTGGTTGCCGCGGTGGATGGTCTGGGGAGCGCCCGCCTTCTTCGCCTCTTTTTCGTCGGGCGGGAGGAAGATGCCGTTTTTTTTCGCCGTCCTGCTGGATTCCGTACTTCTTGAGGATCCCCTTGGTCGGCGGCGCCCGAAGGCGTCGCACTCGAAGCGGCACGAACGCCCCGCGGGATCGATCACTTCGAGCAGGGCACCGGAACCGTGCCAGGCGTACCTCCAGGCGAGCTCGTGGCCATCGACCACCTTCGACTTGCGCGTGAGGCGTCCGAGCTCGTCCCATTCGAGCGCCCACTCGCCGAACGAGAGCAGTCGGTCACCCGGGCCGATCGCCGCATTGGTATTGGCGGGCACGACGTTGCCGGTCACGTCGTAGCGAAAGACCTCGCGGACCTGGCGCGTGATTCGTTCGAGCAGCTGGTCGAAGCTGTCGTACGCGAACGAGATCGTGCCGCCCTCGGCTGCGACGACCTGATCGATCGCCGAGTGCTGATACGAATGTGTGAGCACGACGTCCCACCCGGACGCGGCCGCGTTGACCACCGCCCCGCGCGGTCGGCCGCACGATGCGCGTCCTTGAGAGGTTGCCGTGCGCGTCGTAGATGCGCTCGTTGCGCATGCCGCTGCCGTAGGTCGCCGCGACGACGTTGCCGCGAACGTCGCGCTCGAGCTGACAGCGGTGCGAGCCGTCGAAGGTGCGGCGACCGATCAGCCCCGACCGATCGCGCTCGTAGCCCACCTCGTGACCGCCAGCGGCCAGCGCGCTGCGGCGACCCGATGCATCGTACTCCGAGAGGATCTCTGCCCAGGGCTCTTCGGCGCCCTGGATCTCGCGAAGGACACGGCCGCACAGGTCGCGCTCGAGGGTCACCGCAGCTTCGCCCGTGCGCGCGTCGACGACGAAGTCGAGCTCGTCGTGGGTCTTATGAACGACTCTGGCTGAATGTGCACTACCACGTGCTCGCGCTCGACGGCGTTTACGTGCGCGAGGCTCCCGACGCTCCGCTCGTGTTCCACGCCTTGCCTGAGCCCAGCGCCGAGGATGTAGCGGGACAGCCTCTCTTGCGAATCGTGGACCCGAGCCGTACCCGCGACGCGGAGCCGTTCGCCGACGTCATGGGCTTCAACGTGCACGCACAGGTGGCCATCCCGGCGCGTGATCGCGCCAGGCTCGAGCGGCTGTGCCGCTAGTTGTGCCGGCCGCCGATCGCACAAGAGCGCCTCGAAGAACATTCGAGCGGCCCGACGTCGCGGCTTCGCCTGGACGTGTGGTGCAGCTCGAGCTGTTCGGCGATAGCCAGATCAGCACCGACAGCGAGCCCCGCAGAAAGCCCTGGGCCTGGCTGCTCCGTCACGTCTTTGGGGAGGACCTTCAAAGCTGCCCCCACTGCGCCGGTCCCATGAGCTGGCTCGAGGCCGCCACAGCACCCGACGCGATCGCGAAGCTCCTGGCCAAGCACGGGCTCGGCCCTCGGCCTCCACCCAGGGACCAAGCTCCGCACGGTCAGCTCCGGCTCGCGTTCCCCAGCGCCTGAGCTGCTCGACCAGAGTGTGCAAGGCCGCCCTCTCGGGTAGCACTCCATCCTCGGTGCGTCTCCCGCCGGGAGCGCCACGAAAAGACCGCCGCGAGCCCGGCGCCCATGCCTCGGCCGGCGCTCTTCAGGCCATGCCACCGGCTCATCTGGGCGTTCAGCGCCTCGTCGCCGACCGTTTTTTCAGCTTCGAAATCCCTCTCCGCCCAGATCGAGCTTCGCTTCCAGCAGGACGGCGCGACCGAGGTCGGCGCCCTCGAGATCGGCCCGCGTGAAGTCGGCCTGGTACAGCATCGCCATCGTGAGCTTGGCCCCGCGCAGCAGCGCAGCCCCGAGGTTCGCGCTCTTGAAACCGCACTGGGTCAGGACCGCCTCCGACAGATTGGCGCCCGAAAAATCGCAGTCGGGAAACTGCGAGAGCGTCATGTCGAGACCCCGCAGCACCATGCCCGAGAAGGTGCAGCGATTGAAGATGGCGTTGTCGAGCCGCACGCGCTCGAACACGACCTGCCTCAAGTCGGCTTCGTGCATGACCGTTTGCTTGAGCCTGGCGCCCAGGAACGTCGCGCCATCGAACGTGCACTCGGGCATGCCGGCTGAGCAGTTCGGCCGGGTCTCTCACCTGCAGCCGGCGCAGCTGGCAGCGCTCGTGGACGCGATGCGCGCCCGCGGGCTCGGCCGAGCGTTCTGCCGGGGTCAGCGGCATGGTGGCGGCGGTGCTGGCCGACATGCTGTACTTCCACCCTAGGTGTCTGGTGTTTTCCTCGGGTCGCAATTCCACCCTGAGCACAGATAAGACGCAGAGAGTGTGGCTGTGGCCCCCACTCGCCGCGCTGCGCGCGGCGGTCTCCCCCAAATCGCGCGCGCTCGGGGGCCAAGGAAGGTGATCTCGAGCCGGCTTCGTCGTTCTGAGGCCCCCGAGCGCGCGCTCAGGGGGAGACCCGAGAGCTCTTGGGAGAGCCTGGGGCTTTGAGCAAGGCGATGCGTCGTAGGTTCTCGGCTGCGGCGAGCAACGCGAAGTCGGAGCGGACGCGCTCGACTCCTCGCACACGAGCGCGTCGTCCGCCGTGTCGCCGTTGCACGATGTGGGCGAGCTTATGTTCGACTTTCGGGCGCGTTGCGCGATAGTGCTTCTTCCATGCGGGATCACGCTGCTGAGCGCGCTTTGTTCGCAATGGTGCGTTCATGCGGGTGAATCTTTACCTGGCGACCCGCTTTGGCGCTGGTACAGCGTTCCCGCAGCGGGCAGTCTTCGCAATGGTCGGCGAAGTGGGCGTGGCCTCCGCCATCACTGTGCGGTTGAATCACGACCAGCACGCCACGCGGACAGCGCACGGCTCCTGCGTCGAGATCGATCTCGAATTCGTCCTTGGAGTACATGCTCTTGCGCGATGAAGGCGCTTGCACCTTGACGTGCGCAAGGGCGCCCTTGCCCTCGATATGCTCCACGATGCTGGCCGTTCCGTAGGACGAGTCGCCGAAAATCTCGATCGCCGGCCCCTCGTTGGCGGCTTCGCTCGAGCCCTCATGGGCGGTAACGGCAGACGGCGCCTCGCCGGCGAAGACTTCCACAAGCAGCTCGTTGGCAACGCTGCCGTCCGCTGCGTTGCCAGGTGTAGCCGTCGTTGTCGTGCGCCAGCCTCTTCCGCGCGCTGAACGGACCGTTCGGCGCGGCCTTGTCGACTTCACCTCGATGGTTCCTCGCCGGAGACGAGCTGGCAGCGGGTGCGACCGGGGACAGCAACAACAAAGACTCGCGGTACGACGCGAGAGGACCATGAACAGGCAGGAGTCGCGCTGTGGATTGCGCTCGGGCGCGTTTCCCGAGCCGCCATGGCTCACCCATAAAATCTGCTGACGAGGCCGACTTGGTTGCTACCCTGCCCCTGACGGGGACTGAGCCCTACGGCGTAGCAACGTGCGACGAACGGACTGTTGGCATGCCATCGAGCCTAAAGAACGGATTGCCTGCCCGCGCGCTCTGCACCAGCACATTCTGCTCGCGCTCGGCGTGGTGGCGCAGGGCTGCGGGGACTCCGGTAGCGGAGGCGCCGGTGGGACCAGCACAGCGGGTGCGCCCTGCGCCGGGGAGGATGACTGCCAAATGGGGGAGGCCTGCAATCTGGCGCTCCAGGCACCCGTGTGCGTCGAGATCTATTCGGTTCCCGAAGGCGAGCCCTGCCCGGGCTACGGCGGTGGCCTCTGCGAGAATGGCCTCGAGTGTACAAACCCGCCCTCCTCATGCGAGACAAGACGTTTCGCTGGACCTTCTCGATGAATGACCTGGCGACGAACGACACTCGTGTGCTCTGCAACGGACATACGCCGCGCTGGTCGACCCACTCGGCGCTCTACCCAGCGCTGAGGAGCGCAATATGCTGAAGCCGCATCCCCAACTGCACGCAAGCCTCGCGAGCGCCGGAACCACCTCCGTGGCCCTGACCATCCGAAACGACTCAGACGAAGAAGCGTTCGTCACTTCCTACAATCTGCCGTCGGCAGATGGCAGCCTGGACAACAGCGTCTTCGACTTCAAGGATGCGCGGCCACGCTTTCGCGGAGTGCGCGCAAAGCGAGACGTCGTTCAGCTTTCCGACTGCGTCAGCCTGGCTCCCGGGGCCGTCCACAAAGCGACCGTCGACCTGGCAGACTGGTACGAGCTCCCGAGAGGTGTGCTCGAAGTCGGGTACCTCGCGTTCCATGACTTCCCTTCCACGCTCGAAGCGACGGCCGTCTGCACCAACTACGTGCGAATCAGGGGGGCTGGCGACCAATGAAGCGAGGACTGATCAGCGCGGCCGACGTGGCGCTTTGCAACCAGGATGGCGCGAGCGGTCTGACCAACGGCACCGGAGCTCAGGTGTTCGTCAATGGTGCGGTCACCGTTCGATTGGGAGACCCCGGCACGTACCCGACGAGCTGCGCGTCTTCCGCCTCGCCGTTCCACGCGCTCGAGGGCAGCGCGAACGTCAACATCCAGGGCCAGCCGGCGGTCGGAAGCCGGCACACAGCGGCGCACGCTCACTCGGTCGGCGTGTACGGCCCCGGCAGCGCCAACGTCTTCATCGGTGCCCCAAGCATCAACACCCTCGTTCGTGGGCGCGCGGACGGGCTCGCGCTGATCGACCAAAGCATCGCCCCGCTCCAGCGATGGAATGACGCCGACCAGGCGCACTTCAAGCTGTGGTTCGGCAACGGCAGCCGCGAGCAGGTGCTGGCAAACTTTCGTGCGACGCGTGCAATGCTCGCCGGCGCCGACATCCGGGCTGGAGAGAAGAGCCTGTACGGCCACTATTCGGGGGGCAACACCCTCTTCATGGACAACGCCTTCTGGGGCGCGGCGCCGGGCGGCAAGGACGGCCAGGCAGGGATCATGGTGCACGAGGCCGCTCACGGTGGGCCAGGAGCCACCGACTTTGAATACGGGCACGACAGGTGCAAAGCGCTCGCGCAGAACGACTACGCGCGAGCCATCTGGAACGCCGACAACTACGAATTCTTCGCCGAGGGGGCACCGCCGTGAGGCGTCGTTCTCTTTTGTACGCCGGCTTCGCAGTTGGCGCCAGCACGCTGCTTGGTGGCGGTGGTCGGGTGTGGTGGTCGCCGACGGGCCGCGATGTGCCGTCCTTCCCCATCGAGGGAAGAGACCCCGACGCCAATGCGAGGCTCCAGCTGTCTGCCGCGAGTGGCAGGTGGGTCGCAACCGTCACCATCGTCGCGACCGAGCCAATGGTGCTCAACCGGTGGAATCTCCCCGTGGATGGAACGGTGGACAACAACGTCCTCCAGTTTAGCCCGCCTGTTCGCTACATTGGTACCTACGCAAAACGAATCCCGACGGAGGCCGACCTGCTGAAGCTGCCTATGGGTGAGACGTACAGCGGAACCGTCGAGCTCGGCCGCTACTATGCGCTGCCCAGGGGCGAAGACGTAGCCGCCACCTACCTGGCGTTCCACGGCGACCACCTCGTGCGCTCGAACGCCGTTCAGTTCAGAGCGTGATCGCGCCATGCTTCGCGCAAGCGCAGTCAATGGCCGAAGTCGTCGGCTTGCGCACAGCGGGCGTCGCGCGTTGCAGGTCACCGCGCCGCCGAGCACGTGCCCTCACCCCGCCAACGCCGCACGAATGGCGGCGAGCACCGCAGGCATATCAGCCTGCACCATTGCATCGCTCACACGCACGACCCGCCACCCGAGTCGCGTAAGCAGCGCGTCACCCATGACGCCATTCGTGCCCTCGACCAAATCGCGCACCGGGGCAAAGCGAATTGGATTCTGGAGGCCGAGATCGTGTCCTTCTTCGACAGCTTGGATCGTACCAAGCTGAAGGAGCTGCTCCAGATCGGGTCGCCAACGGGTCGCTGTTGCGGCTCATCGGCAAGTGCTTGCATGTGGGCGTGCTGGACGGCGCGGAGTATTCTGCGCCGCAAACTGGCACGGCACAGCTGCTCGGCCACCGCGACGTTGCCACGACCATGATCTACACCCACGTCCTGAACCGCGGCGGCCTCGGCGTGCGCAGCCCGCTCGACACTCTGACCCCACCCCGCAAGGGCGGACCCTTCGCCGTTTAGGCAGGTCTGGTTTCGCGCGTTATGCCGCAAGGCGGGGCCCCGAGCACAGGTTTCGCAGGCGAGCACGCGTTTGCTGGGTCTGTTGGGCTGGTCTGCGCATCCCGTCCCGTGGCGGGTAAATTGTAGTTAGCCCGACGGAAGATGTCCGCCGTTGACTTACTAAGCCATTGGCTTAGTCTCCGTTCGTGCAGGTCACATGGGACCCTGCGAAGAATCGCGCCAACCAGAAGAAGCGCGGAGTCTCCTTCGAGGAGGCATCCGAGCTGTTCACATCCGGCCGCGACTACCTCGAGATCTTCGACGAAGCCCACTCCGACTACGAGGACCGCTTCATTGCCGTCGGCCCGATCAAACGTGGGATGGTGCTCGTGGTGCATACCGTTCAGGACGACGACGCCATTCGCATCATCAGCGCCCGCTGGGCAACCAAGTCCGAGCACGCGCTCTTCCTCGCTTCTCCGAAGGACTCTCATGAGTGACATCCCCGAACTCACCGCCAAGGACTTCGCACGGGGCATTTCTGCGCGCCTCCGAAAGCGCCTCGCTGCCGGCGTCTTCGAGTCGGGTGACGATGTCGCCGCGCTCAGGCACTTCGTCGGACTCACGCAGTCGCAGTTCGCTCGGGCCATGGGCATCAGCATCCACACCCTCCGCAACTGGGAGCAGGGACGTCGGAATCCCGAGGGCCCCGCCGTCGCCCTGCTCAGGATTGCCGCGCGCCATCCTCGGATCATCCGCGAGAATCTCGATTCCGCGGCATAGGACAGCGGTCTAAATGAGCGAGCATGATTCTCGACGGGGCTGTCACCAGCTGCAGCGCGAAAGGCCTCAGGCCTCAGGCCACAGCCAGAACAGAGAGCGAGAAAGAGGCCGGCAGCATCGCTCATCTGGCTC
>Ga0163144_10025835_pt1 | contig 11445 bp, 10 predicted proteins | sample OliLak19BULKMAT1_FD_123175 | JGI IMG/M metagenome (GOLD analysis project Ga0163144, IMG submission 123175) | Freshwater microbial mat bacterial communities from Lake Vanda, McMurdo Dry Valleys, Antarctica - Oligotrophic Lake LV.19.BULKMAT1 | ecosystem: Environmental > Aquatic > Freshwater >... | reverse complement strand
TTGGCGCCATCGAAGTTGAGCACACAGGTAGCATTGCCGTGGATGCCCATCTTCTCCTCAATGGACGCGCACTGCACTGCGTTGCGCTCCCCGACACTGCCATCATCATTGACATTGAATTTGGGCACGATAAACAGGGAAATGCCCTTGGTTCCCGCAGGTGCATCCGGCAGGCGCGCGAGCACAATATGTACGATATTCTCGGTCATGTCATGGTCGCCGGCGCTGATGAATATCTTGGTGCCGGTAATGGCGTAGGAGCCGTCCGCACGCGGTTCGGCCTTGGTGCGCAGCAGTCCCAGGTCGGAACCACACTGAGATTCGGTAAGACACATCGTACCCGTCCACTCGCCGGATACTAGTTTGGTGAGGTATTTCTGTTTCTGCTCGGCGTCGCCGTGCGCCTCAACCGTGTTAACCGCACCGTGGCTGAGGCCTGGATACATGACCCAGGACCAGTTGGCCGTTCCCACCAGTTCATTGACGATGATACCGAGCATATTGGGCATGCCCTGGCCACCATGCTCCACATCGGCGCTCAATGCCGGCCAGCCATTTTCAACGTATTGGCGGTAGGCCTCCTTGTAGCCTGCGGGGGTGGTGACACCTTCCGCGCTCCAGTGGCAACCTTCTTCGTCGCCGCTTTGGTTCAGGGGTGCTACTACGTTCTCGGCGAAGCGCGCGCCCTCCTCCACAATCGCGTTCATGAGGTCTGCTGTGGCTTCTTCATAACCGGGCAGGGTCTGATACAACTTCTCGGATTCCAATACCTCGTTAACAACAAAACGGATATCGCGTACCGGGGCTTTGTAGACTGGCATGGTTGATTCCTCTGGATGATCGTGGCGGGGGGACAAACTGACTCGACGTCGCCTGTCCAAGCCATGTGTTCGGCGCACACATTCTGCGTATATGGCGCGAGAAGTCAAATACCTTTTTTCGCCGGAAGCAGGGGATGGCACTGGGTAGTGGTTATAAATTCACCCATAGCCCACCGCGTAATCAGCCAGCGCTATTGCAACAAAGATTGAATATCAAGGTACGTGGCCGCTTCCACGGCCTGCCGATGGGGCAGGAAGGGAATAACCCCCAGTAATGGTGCCGACAGCAGTTGCCGCAGAGTGTCCAGGTTCTCTTCGTGGCGGTCCATGCGTGGTCCCGGTTGGTTGGCCACCCAGGCTACCAGCCGCAGGCCATCACGGCGTATTGCCTCCGCCGTGAGCAACGCGTGGTTGATGCACCCCAGGCGCATCCCAACCACCAGGATAACCCCAACTTGCAAATGACTGGCCACGTCTGCCATCGTTTCGCGAGAGTTGATCGGCACACGCCAGCCTCCCGCGCCTTCAATCAGGACAAAGTCTGCTGTACCGAGCATGACACCCCGACACCAACCCGCAAGGCGGTTGGCCTGCATCTGCCTACCCTCGAGGCTCGCTGCAATATGCGGTGCGATAGCAGCATCCAGGGCAACCGGGTTTACTTGAGCATAATCCAGCACCTCAGTCATAGACGCCATCAACTGCAGGGCGTCGTCATTGTAGCCTTCGCCATTGCAGCCAGCCGCCACCGGTTTAACAGCGGCAGTGCGCAGACCAGCCTGGGCAGCGGCTATCAGCAAGGCACAACAGACTGCCGTCTTGCCGACGCCGGTATCGGTACCGGTCACAAACCAGGTCTTGCTCATTGCTTCTCCAGCACCCCAAAAATAACGTCGTATGTGGCGGGCAGTACACCCTCCGCACGTCGGGCCTCGTAGGCTTGCAGCATACCCTGCAGCGCCCGCCGACTGGTGAGGCCGGGCTGACGACTACGGTTCATATTGTGCGCTCCCAGGGCCCTCAGCTCATCCAGCAAATCCCGCACTCGCGTATATTCCATGCGCCAGGCCCGCCGCTCCAGTTTCACATCTATGCCGGGGACGCATGCCGCAGCTGCCACCAGAGCGGGAATCGGCAGGAATGTATTCACATGCTGGTGCGCATCAACTGCAGCCCATGCCGAGCGCAGTTCACACAGGGTATCCGGTCCCAGCGACGTAAACACACAACAGCCCCCCGGTCGCAGCACCCGGGCCAGTTCCGCAAACAGGTGCTCGGGGCGAGCACACCACTGCAGCGCCAGACTACTGAATACCAGATCGATGGACGCACTGGCCAGTGGCAGGGCCTCAGCATCCGCGACCAGCCACGCACCATTGTTCCCGTAATGATCGCGGGCGTGGTCAACCATGCCCGAGGCGAGGTCCAAGCCGAGGTATTGCGCCCCGGGATAGCGGCTTCTCAGCTCCGGACAGAAATAGCCGGTGCCACAACCAAGGTCCAGAACGGTTGCCGGTATACCGTGCCACTGGTCCAGACAGGTGAGTAATTGCTCACCGACCTCGCGCTGTAGATGTGCCGCAGAATCGTACACTGCTGCGGCACGACTGAACGACGCGGCCACAGTCTTTTTTTCCAGCGCCGCAGCGACTGAGTGGTTCGTGCGAAGATTGCCGGTCGCCGCCAGAAATCCTCGTATGTCCTGCGCCAGTTCCGCAGGCGCGTCCAAAGGTGCCAGATGACAGGCACCCGGCAGTACTTTTACCTGTGCCGAGGATGCACCTGCGACGCACGCAGCAATGGACCGACTCACTGCACAGGGTACCAGCACGTCCCGCTCCGCCAAGACATGCAGTTGCGGCTGCGGCAGCACAGTTAGCACGTCGCGTAGATCGAGTGTCTGCAACCACTCCAGTCCGGCCAGCAGCTCAGCAGAGGCGGGCCGCCGCCGCAGCTGATGCATCTGTCGCAACAGCTGCCGGGGCTGCTGAGAACCCCTGACCTGCAACGTATCGAAGCGCTGCATTGCGGCTATTGGATTGGCCCGGACACCAGCAAGAAACTCACTAAATACGTCCGCACCCATACCGGGCCAGTCACCCGTCGCGACGAACCGCGGGTTGCTACAGACTGTCACCACCGCCAACACCCGCGTAGGTTCCTGCACGGCAAGCGCAATGGCTAACTGTCCGCCCAAGGACCAACCCACGTATACCGCCTGCTCGGGGCAGCATTCCAGAATACCCGCCAGTAGCCCAGCCAACTCGGGCTCTGTGCCCGACACGCTGCCGGGGGCACAGCCTGGCAGGTCCAGCAGCGTAATATTGGCCCAGGGCCGCAGCAACACCAGCAGCGGTCGCCACACTTCCCGAGTGCTTCCCCAGCCGTGCAAGAGCACCAACTCCTGCTGTGCGCCTCCGGTCGCGGGCAGGTATTCGTGATGCAAAAGCACTCAGTCCTCCGGCCAGCAGATAGCCAGATGCTCCAACAGGCTATCCACTTGCTCTGCGCTATGCGCTGCGCTCAGCGTGATGCGCAGGCGGGAAGTACCGGCCGGTACCGTGGGCGGCCTGATCGCGCCAATCAAAAAACCCTGCGCCCTGAGTCGCTCACTCAGCGCCACGGCACGAGAGGCATCGCCCACCAGCAGTGGCTGTATGGCACTGCCCGATGCCATCAAAGGCAAGTCCAGTTGCTCGGCGCCTCGACGAAATCGCCGTGTCAGTTCCGCCAGGTGCTGTCTGCGCCATGCTTCCTCCTGCACCAGAGACAGTGCCTCGAGGCCCGCCGCTGCCACTGCCGGCGGCAACGCCGTGGTGTAAATATAGTTGCGCGACTGCTGGATCAGGCCTTCGATCAGCAACTCACTACCAGCGACAAACGCGCCAGCGCTACCCAGGGCTTTGCCCAGGGTCGCCATCAGCACCGGTACCGCAGAGGCATCCAGTCCCGCTGCCTCGGTACTGCCAACGCCGCGTTCGCCCAACACGCCAAAACCGTGCGCATCATCCACCATCAACCAGGCGTCCTGCGCGGTGCACAAGCCGGCCAGTTCCGCCAACGGTGCCGTATCGCCATCCATGCTGAAAACACCGTCCACGACGACCAGCCGCGGACCAGCTGCGCAGCGCAGTTTCGCTTCCAGGGCACCGACGTCGTTGTGCGCAAAGCGCTGGAAACGGGCGCCGCTGTGCAAGCCACCGTCCAGCAGTGAGGCGTGGTTGAGCCGATCCTCGAACACATGGTCGCCGCGCTGCAACAGGCTGGTAAGGATGCCAATATTGGCCATATAACCGCTGGAGAACAGCAGGGCGCGGGCTCTTCCCGTAAACTCAGCAAGCGCCTCTTCCAATGCGTGGTGCAACACACTGTGACCGCAGACAAGGTGGGAGGCGCCGCTGCCGACACCGTACTCGGCAGCGGCTCTGCGAAAGCGCTCAATAACGCGTGGATGCGCGGCCAGGCCCAGATAGTCGTTGCTGCAAAAATTCAGGTATTGGCGTCCCCCCACTTGTACCAGCGGGCCCTGGGCGGACTCCAGGATCAGGCGCTGCCGGTACAGGCCAGCGTCACGACGCTGCTCCAGAGCTGTGCTCAGTCGCTCGGGAAACACCCCCAAGGTAGTCGCCTAGGTACCTGCTGCATCGTAAAATAGCGGGCTGGGCGTCTGCGGCGGCTTCTTCACCTGCCGCCGCTCCGGCGCAATGCCCAGGCGTTGGAACAGGGCCATGTCGGTATTGGCCTGCGGGTTGGGCGTGGTGAGCAGCTTTTCCCCATAGAAGATCGAATTGGCGCCGGCGAAGTAGGCCAGCGAGTGCATTTGTTCATTCATTTCTTCTCGACCGGCCGACAGGCGCACGTGGGATGCAGGCATCATGATACGCGCCGTAGCAATGGTGCGAATGAACTCGAAAGGGTCCAGGTCCTCCTCGTTTTCTAGTGGAGTGCCCGGCACCCGCACCAGCATATTGATCGGCACACTCTCGGGGTGTTGTGGGAGATTGGCCAACTGTTGCAGCAAGCCAGCGCGGTCAGTTTGCTTTTCACCCATGCCCACGATACCGCCACTGCACACTTTCATCCCGGCGCTGCGTACATGGTCCAGCGTCTCCAGACGATCCTGGTAGGTGCGCGTGGTAATGATAGCGCCGTAGAATTCGGGAGAAGTGTCCAGATTGTGGTTGTAGTAATCCAGTCCGGCTGCCGCCAGTTCCTGAGCCTGATCCCGGCTCAACATGCCCAGCGTCATGCAGGTCTCCAGGCCCAGTTCCCGCACACCCTTGACCATCGCGAGCACCTGCGGCATGTCGCGCTGTTTCGGGGAGCGCCAGGCGGCGCCCATACAAAAGCGCGTGGCACCCGACGCCGCCGCCGCTCTGGCCTGCTGCAATACTTGTTCGACCTCCAGCAACTGTTCCACCACCAGACCGGTGTCGTACCGGGTGCTCTGGGGGCAGTAAGCACAGTCCTCGGGACAGGCACCGGTTTTGATGGAAAGCAATGTGCTTACCTGCACCTGATTTGGGTCAAAATACCTGCGGTGCACCGTTTGGGCTGCGAAGAGCAGGTCATTGAACGGCAGTGCAAACATCGCTTCGACCTCCTGCCGGGACCAATTGTGGCGAATCTCACCAGGTGTGACGTCGGCGTGTGACGTTTTTGCGATGGGTGAATGCATATCAAGTCCGGAGAATAAACAGTTGCCAGTCGAAGTCTGCATAATACCGACGACGCCCATGCTGTCAACCCGGCGACCATCCGTTGGTTAACAACATTGGCGCCAACCTGCTCGACGGGATCTTCCCCAACTACTGCGCCCTGTGTGGCCTGCGCAGCCATCGGCGGATGCCGCTGTGTCTCGAGTGTGAGAGTGAGATGCCGGTTAACCACCACTGTTGTGTGCGCTGCGCCATTCCCCTCCCGCCCTCCGCGGAGTCCGACATCGCACGGTTCTGTGGCAGTTGCCTGCATACACCGCCGCCTTTTGACCGCGTCATTGCGCCCTGGTTGTATGGGGAGTATTTGGCCCACCTGATTCACCAGTGGAAGTTCCATCGCGACAGGCGCATGACGGCACTGCTGGCCGCCCTATGGCAACAACGGGCTGAACTTCACACGCCCGTTGATCTGCTGGTCCCGGTACCTCTGCACTGGCGTAGACGCTGGCAGCGTGGTTTCAATCAATCCGAACTGCTGTGTCGGCAACTGCGCACCACCTGCCCCGAACTCAAGTCCTGCAATATTGCGCACCGCTTAGTGCGGCGCCGACGCTCGACCACCGCACAAGCGGGCATGAGTGCCCGCCAGCGAGCCGGTAATCTCAAGGGTGCCTTTACAGTGTGCGGGCCCTGTGACAACCTGCGCATCGCGATTGTGGACGATGTACTGACTACAGGGGCGACCGCTGCTGCCGTGGCCGACGTGTTGGCAACCGCCGGTGCCAGTTATATCGAAGTCTGGTGCCTCGCCCGCACACCCGCTCCAGGCGTTTAATTCGAGTCATTTGGGGATATTTCCATACATACTGACGGCAACGGACCCGGCATGACCACCCACCCCTATGACCGGCTCGACCCCGATATGATTATCGCTGCGGTGGAGTCGGTGGGGTACCTCAGCGACGCCCGCTTGCTGGCCCTGAACAGCTACGAGAACCGGGTGTACCAGGTGGGCATCGAAGACAGCGTACCACTGATCGCGAAATTTTACCGACCGGAGCGCTGGAGTGAGGCGCAGATACTCGAAGAACACGCGTTCAGCCTGGAACTGCAGAACGCCGAAATTTCGGTAGTCGCCCCGCTGGTTAACGCGCAGGGAGTCACTCTGCACACGTACCAGGATTTCCTGTTCGCGCTGTTCCCGCGTCGCGGCGGCTACCCACCGGAGTTGGACAATCTCGACAACCAGTTAGTGTTGGGCAGAACCCTGGGCCGCATCCACGCAGTGGGGCGGGCAAAGCAGTTTGTGCTGCGACCCTCAATCAGCGTGCAGCACATGCTCATCGACAGTCGCGAACTGCTGCTTGATGGTTTTATTCCGCGAGCCCTGCTGCCCGCCTACGAGTCGCTGACCGCCGACCTCATACAACGGGTGGAATCGGTATACAGCGATGTACAGCCCAAGGATTTGATACGCCTGCACGGTGACTGTCATATCGGCAACATCCTGTGGCGCGATGATACGGCGCACTTCGTGGATTTTGACGACTGCTGCACGGGACCGGCGATCCAGGATTTATGGATGTTCCTCAACGGCGAGCGTCACGAACGGCAGTTGCAATTGTCGGAGCTGGTTGAAGGTTACTCTGAATTCTGCGATTTCGACCCGCGCCAGATTCGCTGGATTGAAACCCTGCGCACGCTGCGCCTGATCAATTACGCGGCGTGGCTGGCGCGGCGTTGGGAAGATCCGGCATTCCCGCGCAGCTTCACCTGGTTCAACACAGAGCGCTACTGGGCCGATCATATTCTCGAACTGCGCGAGCAGATGTCGGCGTTGCAGGAAGAGCCGTTACAGTTGCTGTAGATATTGGTTGATTGTTAGGTGTACTTCCCTGGCGCATCTCATGTGATCAGATGCGTGGCGTGAAATACACCGGCAAGTCATCGCGCGGCTTGGATATCGGCGACTGCTGTACCGGCATCTTGTAATCCTCTGGCAGCGACCATCGGTAGCGACGCAGCATTTCAAACATCACCAGTTTGATCTGCATGATAGCGAAATGCAGGCCGATACACATGTGCGCTCCACCGCTGAACGGCACCCAGCAGTAGGGGTGGTTTTTGTGCTCTGCGCGTTCCACACTAAAACGCAAAGGATCAAACTCGCTCGGCTCAGCCCAGTACGCGTCCATGTAGTGTGTATGAATGGGATAGGTCACCACCACCGCACCTGCTGGAATCCTCACTCCTTCAAACTCAAAGGGTGCAAGACTGTACTTGGGAAGTGTCGACAACGGCGGGTACATGCGCAGAGCCTCTTTCATTACCCACTCTGTCTGCTCCATGCGTTCAAGATCGTCCCAACGCAGGTGCTCAACCTGCAGAGATTCTATTTCCTCGAAGAGGCGCTGCTGCCATTCGGGGTGCCGCGCCAGGACATAGGTCATGCTGGTGAGAGTGCTGGTCGTGGTGTCGTGGGCGGCCATCATCAGGAAGATCATATGGTCGATCACTTCCTGGTCAGTGTATTGATTGCCCTCTTCATCGGTGGCATTGCACAGCAGCGAGAACATATCCGCACCATTACCACCTCGTTTCGCCGGGAGCAGCTGGCGGAAATACTCAACCATGTACTTGCGCGCGCGGACACCCCGCCACAGCAATGTGCCTGGAACAGCAAGCCGAATCCTGGGCATGGAAGCAGCCACCGCAGTTTCAAACGCCTTGTTGATGTGCGTGGCATCAGCACCCAGATCCATACCGAGGAAAATCGACGCGGCGAGATCCAGGGTCATTTTCTTGAAAGTCGGAAACGCCCGTAGCGGCTGTCCAGGGTGCACTGGCCAGTTGGCCACAGCCCGTTGTACCTGCGGCTCCATCTCCAACAGGTAGCGCTGCATGGCCTTGTTCTTGAATCCCGCCTGCATCAGCCGTCGGTGATAACGGTGGTCGTCGCCATCGCGCAACATCAGGCCATTGGGAAAGATCCGGCCGATAATCTGGTCCCAGGCTTGCTTGTTGGAGAACACCTGTCGCTCGTTCACCAGCGCAAGGCGGTGCGCGTCAGCGCCGTAAAGATGTACAAGGGTTATGCCTCCTGCCAACTTCTGCATGACGGCGTTACCGTAGCGCGCCTGCAACTCCTGTGCGTGTCGCAGCGGGTTAACGTACATCTTGCGAATCAGGCGAAATGTTTCAAGAATTCCCACCTTGATGGGTTGTAACTCCCGGGTGTCGCTGTCGTGCATTATCGTGTCGCTCATTCAGTAATCGGTGGATCTGGGTTGCCAAAGTCGACTTCCACCATCGACGAACCGATATGTTTTCCTCTGACGACCTCAAAACCCCACACGTCACGAATCAATGGTGCAAGGCAATTATAGACAGATAAACGCGGTGTTGTGAGCAGATTTTCACCTGTGATCCAGTTGTTGAACCGCAAAGGTTTACATGCTGGCGCCTTGACGAGGCGCTGTAGCCGCAGGATCGAAATCCTGCGCACGCGGCGCCTGATCCATTACGCGGGCTGGCTGGCCCGGCGCTGGGAATATCCGGCTTTGAGAAAAATCAGCGCGCCCGCGACGCTGGATAGAGCATCGACCACAGCCAGTGCCAGAAACCATTGCCAGCAAGCACGTCCCGGTCCACTGCGTCAAAAAAATGCTCTAATCCTGCCGGGTCAGCAAAATAATCCATGCGGGTTTTGAAGCCCCGCTCAGGGTCCAACTCCTTGACCACCTGCGCCGGACTCCCGGCAACAACCACATTGGCCGGCACATCCCGGGTGACGACGGCGCGCGCCGCCACGACACTGTTGTCGCCTATCGTTACCCCCTTGAGCACCGTGGAGTGATCGCCCAGCCAGACGTTGTTGCCAATGCGCACCGGGGTGGGGCGCTCATCCCGAACCATGCGGTCATAGATAGTGTGCCAATCGGAATCGGTGACATACGCGCCATTGGCCAGCATCACACCGTCGCCCAGAATAATTTCGTCGCTGGCACTGAGTCTGGAGCCTGGACTCATCAGACAACAATCGCCAATCACCACGCGGCCTTGGCCAACGCCACGCCCCCAGACTCCAACTTCCACTCTATTGCCAGGCTCACCGATCGCGGTAAAGCATTTGCCTATGCGGATGTTGTTGCCCGACAAATGCACATACCAGGGTTTCATAATGGTGTGGTAGGGCCCGAGAGAGACACACTCGGGACGCAGGAAGTACTCCGCATACCAGTGCCTGAACTTCAAATAACACTTCTTCACCCAGTAGGGTCGCAAATCGTCGCGCATGTGGGGCCTTTTATCTTAGTAGATATGCCTATGGACGGGGGTTATGATCGCAGTGGCTGTGACCATCAGCAAACCCGCCGCCCTTACCATTCGCATTTTGGAGGTGTTTAACCAGTTTGCAAGCCAATTCAAGTCCGGTCAGCAGCAATCAGCGCCACCTGCACCCCAAACTGGCAACGGTCGTTCGCCGCCACCTGCAGACCACACACCGCCACGTGGTAGCTGCTCACAATATACCGGCCTACGAGACCCTGACCAGAGTGCTGAGCGCGAGACCGCGTCCGCTGGTACTGGATTCTTTCTGCGGTACCGGGCACAGCACCGCAGCACTCGCTGCACGGCATCCCGGGCACCTGGTTGTGGGCATCGACAAATCCGCACGGCGACTGGCGAAACATTCGCACGACAGCAGTGACGATTACCTGCTGCTGCGCGCAGACTGCGAAGACATCTGGCACCTGTTGGTGCGTGATGGGCTGCAACTAGACTATCACTACATGCTGTACCCCAATCCCTGGCCCAAGGCCGGACACTTGCAGCGGCGCATACACGGCCACGCCAGCTTTCCGCTGCTGTTGCACCTGGGGGGCATGCTTGAACTGCGTTCCAACTGGCAGGTCTATGTCGAGGAATTCGGCTGCGCCATGCATCTGGCGGGCCAGCGGGGACGCATCAGCCAGCTGAGTAAGTGCGGCCCTGACCTGAGCCTGTTCGAGCGGAAGTACCGGCGCAGCGACCATGACCTGTGGTCATTTACCACCAGGATCATGCCGTGACGGAAAAGGCCCAATAGGCTAAAGTGCTGGCTGCAACGGGAGATATACCCCATGTCCTCAACCATCACCGATCCCATGTGGGAACGGATTCGCCAGGAAGCCGTCAAGCATGCGAGCGAGGAGCCAATACTGGCAAGCTTCCTGCACGCTACCATCCTCAATCACGCGCAATTGGAACTGGCCCTGAGTTTTCACCTGGCCAGTCAACTGGACAGTTCCACTGCATCATCGCTGCTACTGCGCGAAGTGATTCTGGAGGCTTTCAAGAGTGATCGCTCGATTCGCAGCGCGATGCGAGCGGATTTGCAAGCTGTAGAGGACCGGGACTCTGCCTGTCATGAGCTCTACATTCCCTTCCTGTACTTCAAGGGCTTCCACGCCCTGCAGACCTACCGCGTGGCGCACTGGCTGTGGACGAAGGGGCGGGAATCCCTGGCGCTGTTTTTCCAGAACCGCATGTCGGCGGAGTTTGGTGTCGATATTCACCCGGCGGCTCGCCTGGGTCAGGGCATCATGCTGGATCACGCGACCGGTGTCGTCATCGGTGAAACCGCCGTGGTTGGCAATAACGTTTCCATCCTGCAGTCGGTGACCCTGGGGGGCACTGGCAAGGACGAAGGCGACCGTCACCCCAAAATCGGCGATGGTGTGCTGATCAGTGCCGGGGCCAAGATCCTAGGCAATATCCGGGTCGGCGAGGGTGCCAAGGTGGGGGCGGGCAGTGTGGTGCTGGAAGATGTTCCGGCGCACACCACCGTTGCCGGAGTGCCGGCTAAAATCGTAGGCCGACCCGCGTCGGATCAACCCGCACTGGAAATGGAACACGACTTCTGCTGCGACGAAGCCGCGGCCAAACGGGAAACGTCCTAGCTGTACCCGGATCATCAGCCCGAC
>Ga0163144_10025833_pt1 | contig 11445 bp, 6 predicted proteins | sample OliLak19BULKMAT1_FD_123175 | JGI IMG/M metagenome (GOLD analysis project Ga0163144, IMG submission 123175) | Freshwater microbial mat bacterial communities from Lake Vanda, McMurdo Dry Valleys, Antarctica - Oligotrophic Lake LV.19.BULKMAT1 | ecosystem: Environmental > Aquatic > Freshwater > Lake... | reverse complement strand
GGGCGAAGTACGTCGACCCCTTCTGCAGGGCGATCTCGTTCTTGAGCCGGTGGATGCCTTCGTCCTCGTCCTCGATGGCCTTGACGATCGAATCGCGGTCCCAGAGCACCTTGAGGCCGAACTCCATCTTGTCGCGCATCTTCGAGAGCACATCGCCGAACGCATCGTACGCCGAACGGAGCAACTGGACGATGTCGTCCCTGGTCTTGAAGATTGTCCCGAACGACATCGGGATGACCGTGTGATCGCGCATGACGATCTCGTTGACCCGCTCGTGCGCCAGAACATTTTCGCGCGTCGAATCCAGCACCCCGAGCGGCACATCGGAGACGACCGCGGCGAGATCGCGGTAATGGACGGTGTGGATCTCCGAGCCGTTGTCGCCGATGCCGGCGGCGCCGAATTTCCAGGTGTCTGCGGACTGGATGACGCAGTAAACGTACTTGCCGCGCGCCGAATCGGCCGGCGACTCGGCATCCTCGCTCCGGCGGCCCGCCGCCTTTTCACGAGACGGCTCTGCCATCGCCCTGGATGCAGCCGGCGCGGATCGCCCTACGGGGCGCCGCTCGTGCACCTTGGTCCGCGTTGTCGTCTTTGCCTTCGCCTTCGCCTTCGCCGCTTTTTTTGCCATGTAACGCTAAGCCCCCGGACGCCGGCGGCGCGCCACCGGCTGGCGCGGACGCGAGTATACGCTAACTGTCATTTGTTTTGTGCCGGAACGAATGGCCATTTCGCTGACCGCCCAACTCAGTGAACGGAAAGCGTCTTGCCGCGCAGGCGTTCGACGGTCGCCACCAGCACCGCCGGATCGACCGGCTTGGCCAGATGGAACTGAAACCCGGCCGCCAGCACGCGATCGCGATCTTCCTCCGTGGTGTACGCGGTGAGCGCGGCGGCAGGCAGGCGGGCAATCCTGTCAATCCCGGAACTTCTGACCTGACGGATCAGATCGTAGCCGTCTTCGATCGGCATTCCGAGATCGGCCACGAGCACGTCGACCTGCTCGCGTCGCAGTGCCACGAGCGCAGTCGAGACCGACGTCGCCACAATCACCGAGGCGCCGTAATGCCGAAGGATGGCACCAACGACTTCGCGGGCGTCTGGGTCGTCGTCGACGATGAGGACGCGCGTTCCGGCGAGGCGCGATCGGACCTCGGCCCTGGCGATTTCTGCCACCTCAGGCGCTTTTTCGACGCGCACGGCGCTGGGTGCGGCCTGCAGCGGCAGCGTCACGCGGAACGTCACGCCGGATTCGCCGTCCGTTTCCGCCTTGATCGTGCCGCCGTGGAGGTCGATGATGTCGCGGACGAGCCCGAGCCCGCGCCCGTACTTCGCCCGGGCGGACTGCTTGCCGGGCTCCTTCGGCCGCTGACGGCTGAACAGATACGGGAGCGCGTCGGGTTCCACGCCGACGCCGGAGTCGTGCACCGTCAGCTCCGCCACGCGGTTCCCCGAGGGACGGAGACAGATCTCGACGGTACCCTTGTCGGGTGCAAAGTGAATCGCGCTGGTGAAGAGGCCGATCAATGCCTGCCGCAGCCGCGCGCCGTCGGCCAGGAGCGGAGCCGGCAGCGCCTCGAGCTTGAAGTCGAATTCGACGCCCTTCGTTCCCGTTTCCTTGGCGGCATACGCGGCCGTATTGATCAGTTCTTTCGCATCGACCGGTGCAAGCTTGAGCTGCAGGCTTCCCGACAGCAGGCGCCACGTGTCGACGACTTCGTTGATGAGCTCGAGCTGCAGCTTGGATTGGCGGATGATCGTCTCGCCGGCGCGCACGTTACCTGATTCGTTCAGGGCCTTGCGCTTGATGAGCTCCGCCCAGCCGATGATGCTATTGAGAGAGCCGCGCAGATCGTGCGCAACCACGCTGAGATAATCGTCGGAGAATCCATCGACCTCCACCGCCTGACGCTTGGTGGGGTCCTGGCGCCGCGCGGGTGGTGGTGGGAGAGTCCCCTTCGTTCGACCGCTCATCGCTCTGGAATTTGTGTCCTTCATTAACCTATATCACCCAACGGATCTAAAGATCTCAATCACCCATCACAATTTGAAATGGCGAGAGGAGGCGCCCGCTGGCGCCTCCCGAGCTGTAGGTTGTGCTCCGCGCTATGGGGAGCGTAATGAGGAAGCAGGAAGAGAATCCGATAAACCATCCATGGTGCAATGGTCGTACCGGTCAGAAACCTCTGATTTTCTAGGGTTTCTGTAAACAGGTGTGACGTAGAACCCTACAGCCCGTCTAAACCGTGTCGCGCCGTTTTACGTGCCGTAGTGCGCGGCGGGCGGGTCGCCGTTCTTGCCGTTGCCCATCACCGTGTTGGCGGCTGACTTGAGACCTTGCAGAATCCCGATGATCGGCCATGTTTTCGATCGCATCGCCCCGACCACCATCGTGCCGGTGCCTGCCACCTGCCGCAGCGCATCGCTCACCGACTCCTGCGCGTGCCTGACCTTGTTCGTGACGGCCTGAACCTCATCGAGAATCCCGTCGACCCGCGCCCGCAACGGCGCGATGTGCACCCGCTCGACGGTTTCGATGGTGGTCATCACCTGCTTGTACATCTTGAACGCGAACAAGCCGGCGGCCACGATCATCACGAACTCGAGCAGGCTGACAATGGCCAGAATGCCCAGCCATACGTTGGTCGTCGTCACACTTTCCATCGGTTACCTCACCACTTCGTCGCTACGTGCGTTACGAGGCTAAGCGGATGCTTGAGGGCAGCGGTCGCAACGTGCGGCGGCGCTCCGGGCGAGCCTGCGCGTTGTTCGCCTGCCTGCGGGCCGTCATCGGCCTGCCCACTTCCCAGCCATCCGATTCGTAGCCGCACAGGCCGCACTGCAGCGACAGCTTGTTGGGCTCGAAATGCATCAGGATGAGATGCCCGTGCATACCGCACCACAGCCGCGAGAACTGGCGCGTGATAGCGGTAAAAACCCGAGAAAAGATATTCGGCGGTGCGACTTCAGGTTGCCGCCGCGTTGAATTAAGACCAAAAACGTTATCAATAACCATGACTTAGCTCCCACCCCTTCTATAGCAAGCAGCGGGCCGTCTTTTAGGTCGGATTTGGGCCGGAAGACCCTCGATTACAGCTCTGGGGGGTGCCGGATTGACCAGAAACCCGGTCACTTGTCTGGAAAAGCAACAGCGTTTTGGACAGAAACGCGGGCTTAGTAGCTGATCGTATAAATCAGGTCGACACCCGTGGTGTCCACCCGCTGGAGGCGGTAGGACCGCTGGGAGCCTTCTGTCACAGTGCTCACGAGCCTCAGAAGCTCGTTTATCCGATACTCCAGAGCGAGTTGGCTGAGCTCGGCCGATCCAAATTCCTGGCGGAAAGACACAAACAGTCGGGAGCCGATCTGCTGCCCCACCGCGATGGACGGCTGGCCGTTTGCGCCGCCCGACGCCCGTATCTCGAAGATGTCGAGATCGAGCGCGTCCGCGATCGAGTTCGCGAGCGGCGACGCAAGGTAGCCCACCGCCAGCCCACCGGCGCGCTCGGCAAGATTCAGCCGCTCCCCTTCGCCCAGTTGGTTAATCGGCTGGTTGAACACGATCAGCGAGAGCACATCGGCTTCGTCGAGCGGCGGCGTGCTCGACAAGCGCACCTGCGGCTGGCGCGCGGTGCCCCGGATATTCACAATCGCCGTGACCCCTGAGATCACGCGCTGCGCGTTCACCTGAAGCGCCGGATCGACGGGCGCGGCCCCCTGGAATCGAATCTGGCTGTCGCGCAGCACTTCGAAGCGGCGTCCCTGAAAATCATAGAACCCGCGCACGACCGCCACGGTGCCGATCACATCGGGCTCCCCCGCCGGCGACTTACGGATCCGCAGATCGCCGCCAACGGTGATGTTCATGTCTCCGAGGCCGATCCGCGAAAAGCTCGCGTGCATGTTGCGCCCGCGAAGCACGAGATCGTCCGGCAGGGCCAGGCGCACGTCGATGGTCGTCGCGGCGTAGAGGCCCAGCGGGGGCTCGGTGGCGGTCCGGCTTAAGCCGGACCCCACCTCGGTCTCGGTCGTGGTGGCCACCGTCGCCTCGGTGCGGTACGGGCTTCGCCCAAGCTGCTCGAGCAGCCGATCGACCTCGAGCCGTCCTCCGTCCGTGAGGATTTCGCCCGTGATGTGAGGCTTTGCCACATCACCGGTCAAACGCAAATCGGCATCGACTTCCAGGTTGCCCAACTGGTTGTCAAGAACCTTGAATCCGGAAGCGGACACCTGAACATTCATCTCGCCAACGCTGCGGCGGATGATGCCGAGCTCGCCGATGGCCACAAGGCGATCCTGGCCGTCGTCGCTGACTTCGAATCGATCGACCAGCAGCTTGTCGTTTTCGAATAGGAGCCGGGCAATGGCGTTGGTGTACGTCACCCCGGTGGCTGCCACGCTGAAGCCGCCGTTTGCTGTCTCGACGAGGCCGTTCAGGCGAGGCGCCTCGAGCGTTCCGCCCACGTGCACATCGGCCTGCAGCTGGCCGGTCAAGTTCGTCAACTGCGTCGTGGCCGGCTGGAACAGCGCGATGTCGATCGGCGTGCTCTTGACCGCAAGGTCGAACTCCGTCGTCCGCACCGTTGCGCCGGGGCCACCCGGGACCGGCGCCGTACCGACCGCCGTGAGCACCGCTTGAGGCGTCTGCTCCAGTCGCACGTCGAGATCGACCGCGCGGCCGGCGTACGTCGCCTTGCCTGTCAGCGCGTTGAACTTCACGCCCTCCACCGAGCCGCCGGTCAGCGCGAAGCTCGACTCCAGCACCGGATCGTTGCGCGTGCCGCGGATCTCCGCGCTTGCGTTGAGCACCCCGGCGACCGCGCGATTGCCGAGCAGCAGCTCGTTGATGTCCTGAACCTGAACGTGGTCGAGCCGCACGTGAAGGCTGTTGGCAAGGTTCGCCGAGCCTGAGCCGATCGCGACCGTGCCGGACGCGGTCAGCTGCTGCGTGCCTCGCTGCAGCACGAAGTTCTCGATCGTCACCGAGTCTTCGGAGTAGCGGGCGATCGCTTCCTGCCCGGTGGGGAACGTCCATTGCGTCTGTCCGACGGTCAGGTTCAGCGCCTGCAGGTGCAGCTCGTTGTGGTCGGGGTGGAAGACCGCACGTCCGCCAAAGCCGAGCGAGCGACGTTCCTCTTCGAACATGGCGTTGAATTGCACTGCGTTGTTCTCGTACGTCGCCTGCATCGTGACGCGCGGCAGATTGGTGCCGGCGATCGTCACGAACGTCGCCAGTGTGTCGGCCTCGATGCGCGCCTGCGCAAAGTCGAAGTGAGGCACCTGGACGGTGTACTTGCTATTCGCGGTCAGTGCATCGGCATTCGTGCCGTAGCGGAGGCGATTGGCCCCGAGCGTACCGGCGAACGTGAGATTGGATGCCGGCCCGGTCGCCTGTCCGACGATGTGCGCAGAACCTGCCAGCGGCCGATTGAGGCGCTTCGCCAGAGGCTCGAGGTTCGTGACGGCGACGTCGTACTCGAAATTCGACGTCCCGGTATCGCCGAATGCCACGGTGCCGATCGCCGTCGCCTTGATGTCGGGCCCCGTCACGATGAACTGTGTGATGTCGGCGGTATCGTTCGCGAATGCGCCGATCACCTGCGCGGAATCGATGGCCATGCCGGCCACCGTCGAGGCTGTCAGCGACGTCGTGCCGTTCGTGTCGAGGATTTCGACCGGACCGACCTTCGGAATCGCCAGGCTGACGCGCATGTCGGCCGACCCATTGAGCGTGGTGTCGGCGAGCTCCTGACGGTCGGTGAAGAGCGTTCCCGGAAGTTCTTCGAACGACCCCGCAAACGTCGTGCGGATCTCGCGGTTCGCCATCTGGACATCGACGTCCGCGCGCGGGAAGCGCGCGCCTGCCAGCGTCGAATCGACGAGGGCGGCCCGGGTCTGCATCACGAGGTCGTCGGTGGTGCGGCCGCTGCCCTCGAAGGTGAACGTGCCGGTCAGCGAACCGGCGAAGCGGTCGTCGTCCAGCCATGTCACGTCGAGTGGCGCCGCGAACCGGCGCGGGTTGAGCCACGCCACGTTACCGCTCGCAGAATAGCTCAGCGCGCTGTTGCGCGAGCGGATGCTCATCAACGTGCCCTTGCCGAACCGCGCGCCTTCCACGATGGAGTCCTGGAGATCGGCGGACCCGCTCCAGTCGCGGCCGGCCGCCTCAAACTGGTATTGGCCCGCAGCCTGAGTTTCCAGTTTGGGCATGTCCAGACGATCGGGCAGGCGGCGCATGTCGAGGTTCCGAAAGTTCCCGGCCAGCGAGTACGAAAGCGGACGGCCAGGCGCAGCGAAGCGGAACGTGGCCCGCGTGGTCGTGGTGGCGCCGTATGCGGCGCCGCTCGCATCGAATCGTAAAAGCGTGGGTTCGTACACGCCCTGCGCGCGCACGTTGGCCGCGCGGTAGTGGAAGCCCTCCACCTGCGGTCCTGCGAACGTGAAGTTGATACGGGAGGGGGTCAGCCGCCACGTGAAGTCGGCTTGCCCGGTCACACGCGTCTCCCACTCGGCGCGGTTCAGGATCGGCGCCATGTTGACGTCACGGACATCGAGCCGTCCCTCGATGCTCTTCGTGCCGCTGCCGAAATGGCCGACCAGGGGCCCCCGCGCCGTGCCGGCTGCCGAGAGCACGTTGACATCCATGTTCAACGCGTCGAGCGTGCCTCGGGCCCGCAGGGTCACCGCGGGCTCGAGCTTGATGGTCGCGACCGGACGGAAGTACCGGCCTATCTCGGGCAGCGAGAGGCGGCGGGCGTCGAGCTGAATGTCGAGCAGCCGGTCCGCCTGGCCGCCCCTCGACTCGTCGCTCGGGGCGTAGCTGACGTTCAGGACGAGGTTCGATCGATCGGTGTCGATGACGAGCGTGCGGGCGACGATCGATCCGCGATCGAAGCGCAGATCACCGGCGAGCTTCCGCAGGTTCGTCTCCGCAGCGCTCGCCGACATTTCGCTGATCGATACGGCCACGCCCGGTTTTTCATACGCGAAGCGGAATCTGGCGTTCAGGCGGGTGAGATCCTCGACGAGACGGCCGCCATCTTTGAGAATCACGTGGCCGTTGATGATGACGACCGACTCCATCGTGATCGGGGGCGCCCCGCGCCCGCCGGTGTTCTGGCGCGTCCTGACGAACCGGCTGAAATTCCAGCCCGCGTTGTCGCGCTGGAGCAAGATCGTCGGATTCTCGAGGGTCATGGAGTCGAGAGTCACGCCCTCGGCGATCATCGTCCACAGGCTGTAGTTGACGATGAGCCTGTCCATCGCCACGGCCGTCTGCCCTTCGTGACGGAGCGCGACGCCCTCGAGCTCGACGCCCGTAAAGACGTTGCCGCCGAGCCGCGTGATCGTGAGCTCGCCGTTCAGGTATTGCGCGGCCTGGGAGACCGCCTTCTGCCGCAGCCAGTTCTTGAACCAGCTGGTCTGGGTCACCGCGACGCCGGCGCCAAGCAGGATGACAAGCGCCAGCACCGCAATCGCGACGTATCGCGACAGCCGGTGCAGCGCGCGCATAGCAGGGCCGCGCACGACTAAAACGCCTGGCCGATGCTGAAGTGCAGCCGCCACTTCCGCTTCTCAGGGTTGCCTTCAATCACGAGACCCTCGATCGGATTGAGCTGCAGGCCGACATCGACGCGCATCGGGCCGATCGGCGTGTCATAGCGGATACCCGGGCCCGCCGCCCAGCGCAAGTCGCCGAGCTGCACATCCCACGGCTCCCGCCATACGTTGCCGCCATCGATGAATGCCACGCCACTCAGTTTCCCTCTGATCCCGAAACGCGCTTCGGTCGAGACCTCCATCATCGTGCGCCCGCCGATCGGCAGACCGGCGGGGCTCAGCGGGCTGACCTGATACCGGCCCCAGCCGCGCACGCTGCTGGAACCGCCGACGAAGTAGCGCTTGTAGAACGGGATCTCCGCGCCGTCGGAGCCTGCAAGCGTGCCGGAACGGACGCGGTTCGCCCAGATAACGCGCGATCCCAGTTCGAGGTAGGTGCGCACTTCACCGTGCAGCTCGTTGTAGTTGAAACTGCCGCCGAGCAGCGACCCCGCGCTTTCGAGATGCCCCCTGATGGAATATCCCTGGCGCGGATTCAAGGGCTGCGTGGACGTGTTCCGCTGGAAGTCGACTTCGAAAGCGGACAGCGTGCCCGAGCCTCGGCCGCTGTCAGGATCCAGGCCGAGCGCGATCAACTCCTCGCGAAACGTCGGATCGGCAAGCGCCACATCCGCAATGGCATAGTCCTGATATTCGCGAATCAGCCCGAGGCTCAGCCGGTTTCGTGCGCCGCGATCGGTGCCGACTCCCGTGCGGCTGAAATCCTTCGACAGAACGAAACGCGCGCCGCTGCTGCGGGACGTGAAAATCGGCTCGCGCGACCACCACGTGGAACCGGAGAGCCGCACCGACAGCCCCGGCTGAAAGAGGAATGGCTCCGTCACGCTGCCGCGTACGCCTTGCTCGAGTGACGACCACTTCGCCTCGGTCTCACCGGTTCGCGCGCCGCCGCCGAAATTCACGTGTCGCCAGTTGATACGCGCGCGCGCCTTTTCCTCCGCCCCGTACCCGGCCGCCAGCAGCAGCCGCCGGTGCTTGCCTTCCGCGACGGTGACGACGACCGGCACCTGAGCCGAACGATCTTCGGGCAGCCGCGGCGTGATGTTCACGAATTGAAACAGCTCCAGGCCGTAGAGCCGCCGCTGGCTCTCGGTCATGCGGCTCAGCTGATACAGATCGCCCTCGAAGAACGCCAGCTCCCGCCGAATCACTTCCTCATCGACCGACACCACGCCCTCGATGGCGATGGCGCCGAACACGGCTTGCGGACCGGTGTCGGCCACGATCGCCAGGTTGACGCGCGTGTCGGCCGACCCAGGTCGTTCGACGACGCGCACGCTGCCATAGGGAAAACCGTGATCGCGCAACTCGGCGACCACGATGTCGTGAGACGTGAGGATGAGCTTCTGATCGCGCGGCTGGCCGGATTGAATCGGCAGCTGGCCCGGCAGCCGATCGAGATGATCGGCCGGGATCCCGTCGAGCCCCTCGAACGAGACGTTCTCGACGATCGTCGGCTCGCCTTCGGCGATGTCAACCGTGATGTCGACCGTGTCTTTGTTCTCGTTCAACTTCACGTCGAGGCCGACCACCTTGGCGCGGGGGTAGCCGCGGTCGGCGTAATACGCCTCGATGCGCCTGACGTCGAGATCGAATTCACCGCGATCGAAGAACGCCTTGCGCGACCACGGGAGGAACCCGTTCTCGCGCGTCGCGATAATCGTCTTCAGTTCGTCGCCCTTGATCGCCTGCGTACCGCTGAACGTGATCGACCCTACCTGCACGTCGCCCGTTTCCTCGCACGCGACCGACGCGAGCGCGATCAACGCGGCAAGCACCGTAGTGGCGGCCTTCTGGCCGGCCCGCGCGAACTGTTTGCGGAGGCGCGATCTCATGCGGCGTGTCGCGTTTGCTTCGTCAGATCTTCCCGCGATCATCGGCCGAAGTTCTTGGTCAAGGGCTTCGAATGAGGCCGGGACGGGACGAGGAAGACGGTTCTAGGTTCTGAGGTTCTAGGTTCCAGGGGAGCGCCCCGTAGAACATAGAACCCAGAACCTAGAACCACCAGGATCTAGATGTTGAAGTGAATCAGGTAGTGATTGCCGCCGCGGTTGAGCCAGAGCCGCAGGTAATCGCCGCCCTTGAGCACTTCCGTGCGTGCGCCGCCCGGGCGAGGAGGCGCGACATCAGCGACCTGCTTGATGTCGCTCCCCGGCACGATCGTCACGACTTCGCGTCCGACGACCTTACCCCCGCGACTGAATTCCGCCCATCGTTCGTACTGCGGAGTTTGTCCAGCCGCCGGCGGAGCCGCCGGCGTCTCGGTGACGCGCACCGTATACGTGCCGGCGGCCAGTGCCTGGCCGTCGGCTTTGACGGCGCGCGGGATGCGCACCGACCCCAGATTCGTGACTGTCCCTGCCATCGCAGGCTGTGTCTGTCCCGCACTTGCAGGCTTGGCGTGCGCCGACAAATCGGCCGCGGTGGCTCCGATGAAGGCGGCCATTCCGCAAGACAGGCCGATGTTTACGTAGCGATTCATAAACAAATCCCCCTTAGTTGCCACCGGCGACGAGTTGCACCGTCATGGCCGCGCGGCGGTTGAGACGGCGGGTTTCCTCTCGCGAGTTGTCGTACTTGGGCTGTTCTTCGCCGAAGCTGACGGTCGTCAGTCGATCGGCCGCAATGCCGTTCGACGAGAGGTATTGCTGTACTGAGCGGGCGCGACGATCGCCGAGCGCGAGGTTGTATTCGGCCGTGCCGATGTTGCAGGTATGGCCTTCGATGCGAATGCGCAGCGTCGGGTCGGCCCTCATCGCCTCGACCGCCTGCGCGAGAATGCGCTGTGCGGCGTCGGTCAACGAGTACCGGTCGAAGTCGAAGTAGACGTCCTCGAACACAATCATCTTGACCGGGCGGGCGACCACCTGGATGTTGACCGTGTCCGATGCCGACAGGTTGTCGGTCGGGCAGGTGCCGGTGACCGTCACAGGCACCGTACCGGTTGTGTTCGGGGCGGTCCAGACGGTGTTCTGCTGAGCCGGATTCGCGAAGGTGCCCGTCGGTGCGCTCCAGCGATAGGTAATGACGCAGCCGATGGAATCCTTCGCGCTCGCCGTCACGTTGGAGGTCGCACCCACTTCAACCGTGCACGGATTGCACTGCGCGTCCACGGTCAGGGTGTGCTGGGGAGCCGGGGCCGGTGCGGGCGGCGGCGGTGGCGGCGGCAGCGCGACCGGGCGGCCAGCCACACCCGGGTGGTAGCCGATCCGGAACTGCCAGCCGAACTTCGTGCCGAAGTTGTCGTCGCTGTCGAAACCGGCGTCGTCACGGTCCTCCGCGTTTGGCGACCAATTGAGGCCCGCGCCCGCGAAGAAGCCGCTGCTCGCCTGCCATGTGGCGCCAAAGTGAAACGCGGCGTACAAAGGCAGATCGGATCTCACTGGCGGAATACTGCCATCTTCTCCCGTGATCGTCCCTAACCGGGTCACGTTGTTGGGGGAGAACCGTTCGCCCGTGAACTCGGTCACGAACTTCAACGGGCTGCGGGTCGGAAACTGCGCGCCAAGGCCCCACCGCATGCCCTTCGACAAGTCAAATTCATCAGGATCGCCGCGGTGGACGTAGCCCCCCGTCGCCGATACCTCGACCACACTCGCAATTTCCTTGCTCAGAATGACATCGAACGCGGCGTCCATCTTGCCCGTGCCCGCTCCGCTGTCGTCTGACCCTGTCGGCACCTTGACCATGCCGCGAATCGCGAGCGCCACCGGGCTCATGCGCGATTCCGACAGCAGGTTGATTTTCGCGCCGAGGAACGTGTCGCCGAAGTCGTTGCCGGTCCAACCCTGGCGCACGAACGGGTAACTGTTGTCGACACCACCG
>Ga0163144_10025832_pt1 | contig 11445 bp, 7 predicted proteins | sample OliLak19BULKMAT1_FD_123175 | JGI IMG/M metagenome (GOLD analysis project Ga0163144, IMG submission 123175) | Freshwater microbial mat bacterial communities from Lake Vanda, McMurdo Dry Valleys, Antarctica - Oligotrophic Lake LV.19.BULKMAT1 | ecosystem: Environmental > Aquatic > Freshwater > Lake... | reverse complement strand
GTCGGACCCACGTAAGTATTCGTCCCGCTCAGGCTGAGCGTGCCGGTGCCGAGTTTCTTGAAACCTATATTTCCCCCGCCGGTGCCCGTCGAGTTGGTTAGCGCACTGGAGTAACTCACCGTCGCCGTCGCGTTGGTGGTATCGAAGCCGATGCTGGCCCCCGCTTTCAGCCCGTTGTTATTCACCGTCGAGAGCTGGGTCAGCAGGGTCGTCACGTTCGCGGTGCTGAAGTCGCTTGCCCCGCCCACATTCACCGCCAGCGTCGCGCCGCTGGCCACATTGATATTTGCCGCGGTCCAGTTCGCCGTCGTGCCGCCGTAAAGCGCACCCGGCATCGCATACTGGAGCGTCCCGCCATTGACGTTCGTTACTCCCGTGCCCGTGCCAAAGCCGGACAGCACCATCGTGCCCGCGCCTGTCTTGGTCAGGCCCGAGTTCGCCCCGCGACTGAGCGGCCCCGACAGCCGGAGCGTGCCGTCCGTGACATTGGCCGTCAGCGTTTTACCACTGGCCAGAGCGACCAGGCCGCTCAATGTGTCATCGCTCGCCGCCGTGTGTTCCAGCGTCCCCGAGTCGTTCACCGCCAGGTTGTTTCTGAAAATCGTGCCTGGCGCGGTGAGCGTGCCGAGCCGCAGCTTCGCGTTCACACCGTCAATGCGGATCGCGCTGATCAGCGTATCCACGGCGCTCGCCGTGCCGCCGAAGCCAAAGATCGACATCGTCCCGTCCACCACGCGCAACGTCGCGCCATCGAGATCGTTCGCGGCGTTGTCGAGAATCAGTTCCCCGGGGCCGCCGTTTTTCACCAACTGCACATTGGCGAACCCGCCATCCGAGACCGCCCCGATGCGGAAGTCCGCCGTGCCCGCGATTTGCAGCGTCCGCGCGTTGGCCACGCCTAAAACCGTCGCGTTGGCCGCGAGCGCGCGCGTCGCTCCCGCCGCGTTATTCACTGTCAGCGTCGTCACCGCGCCCGTGCTCGCGTTGAAAATGACATTTTCGAGCAGCGTGCCGCCCGTCCCTTGCAGCGTCACCACCGTATCGGCCAGCAAATCCACGTCGTCCCCGCCGGGATCCACGCCCAGCGTCAGCGGCTGCGTGCCCGACCACGTGACTCCGTGCGCCAGTCCCGCCAGAAGCAGCGAAGCGATGGACGAGGCTAAAACCGTACGGGCAGGCGCGCGGGCAGTCGGGGCGGTAGGTAAATTCATGATCGGGGGTCCGCCTCCGGGGAAGGCGGAACGCTGGAATCCTACCCGGCTCTCGGCGGCCCGCCAGTGACATCTTGCGTACGACAAAAAATATTTTACGGACTTCCGTGAGGAAAAAATGCCGCTCAGAGAAAGTTTGCGACCCGGCCTTGCGTGCGCTTCTCTCACGCCCCAACACGACACCAATATGACCGACGCCTTTCACACGCAGCAAACCTTCGATCTCGGCAACGGCCAGCAGGGCCGGTTTTTCAGCCTTCCAGCTTTGGAAAAGGCGGGCGTCGGGCCGATCTCGCGGCTGCCGGTGAGCATCCGCATCGTGCTGGAAAGCGTGCTGCGCAACTGCGACGGAAAGCGCGTGCGGGAGGAAGACGTGCGCGCTTTGGCCAACTGGAACGCGAAGGCGCCCGCGCCCGTGGAAATCCCTTTCGTCGTCGCGCGCGTGGTTTTGCAGGACTTCACCGGCGTGCCGTTGCTCGTGGATCTCGCGGCCATGCGCTCGACGGTGTCGCGTCTGGGGCGCGATCCGAAAATGATCGAGCCGCTCGTGCCAGTGGACCTCGTGGTGGATCACTCGGTGCAGGTGGATTACTTCGGCAGCGCGCAGGCGCTCGGGCTGAATCTCGACCTCGAATTCAAACGCAACCGCGAGCGCTACATGCTGCTCAAGTGGGGCCAGCAAGCCTTCAAGACCTTCGGCGTGGTGCCGCCCGGCATCGGCATCGTGCATCAGGTAAATCTCGAATATCTCGCCAAGGGTGTGCTCGAAAAGGGCGGCGTCTGGTACCCGGACACGCTCGTCGGCACGGACTCGCACACCACCATGATCAACGGCCTCGGCGTCGTCGGCTGGGGCGTCGGCGGCATTGAGGCGGAAGCGGGAATGCTCGGCCAGCCCGTCTATTTCCTCACACCGGAAGTCGTGGGCGTACATCTCACCGGCGCGGTGCGTGAGGGCGTGACCGCGACCGACGTGGTGCTGCACATCACGCAGATGCTGCGCAAGGCGAAGGTCGTCGGGAAGTTCGTCGAGTTCTACGGGCCGGGCGCGAAATCGCTGCCGGTGGTGGATCGCGCGACCATCGCGAACATGGCGCCGGAGTATGGCGCGACGATGGGCTTCTTCGGCGTGGACGAGGAAACGACCGCGTATCTCACCGGCACCGGTCGCACTGCGGAGCACGTCACCGCTTTTGAAAACTACTACAAGGCGCAGGGCCTGTGGGGCATCCCGGTGCAAGGCCAGTGCGACTACAGCGTCGATCTCGCGCTCGACCTCGCGACCGTCGTCCCCGGCGTCGCCGGTCCGAAGCGCCCGCAGGATCACATCAATCTGCCCGACTTGAAGAGCACCTTCACCAGCCTTTTCACCAAGGCGCTGCCCGACGGCGGCTACGGCAAGACCGCCGAGGACTTGGCGAAAAAAGTGCCGGTGCATATCAACGGCACGGCGCCGACCGCGGCCCCGGAATTACTCTCCACCGAAGGCCAGACCGACGCGGATCACATGCGCGAGGGCGCGCCCGTAAACGTCGCCGAGATGATCACCAACCGGCCCAGCCCGACGCCTGCCGACGAACTCACGCGCAGCTCTTACCGACCGACCGACACCCACATCGGCCACGGCTCCGTGCTCATCGCCGCGATCACGAGCTGCACCAATACCTCGAACCCGAGCGTCATGCTCGCCGCCGGCTTGCTCGCTAAAAAGGCCGTCGCGCGCGGGCTCAGCGTGAACCCCGCCGTGAAGACTTCGCTCGGGCCGGGCTCGCGCGTCGTCACCGACTACCTCACGAAAACCGGCTTGCAGGCTTACCTCGACCAGCTCGGTTTCCAGACCGTCGGCTACGGCTGCACCACCTGCATCGGCAACAGCGGCCCGCTGCATCCGGCGCTCGAGGAAGCCATCGCCAAGAACGATCTCATCACCGCCAGCGTGCTCAGCGGCAACCGCAACTTCGAGGCGCGCGTGCATCAGAACATCAAGGCGAACTTCCTCATGTCGCCGCCGCTCGTCGTCGCCTTCGCCCTCGCCGGCCGCGTGGACATTGACCTCACGACCGAGCCCATCACCCTCGACGCCCAAGGCGCGCCCGTTTTTCTCCGCGACCTCTGGCCGAGCCTAGCCGAGATCAATGACGCCATGCGCAGCGCGCTCAGCCCCGATGTTTTCCGCCGGCTCTACACCGACTTCGCCACGCAAAATCCGAAGTGGAACGAAATCCCCGGCAGCATCGGCGACGTGTATGCGTGGGACGAAACGAGCACCTACATTCAGGAACCGCCGTTCTTCGCGGACTTCTCGATGCAGCCCGGCCACATCCACGAAATCCGCCAGGCGCGCCCGCTCGGCATCTTCGGCGACAGCGTCACCACCGACCACATTTCGCCCGCCGGCGCCATCAAGGAAACCTCGCCCGCCGGCGCCTACCTCACCCAGCACGGCGTGGAGCACGACGACTTCAACAGCTACGGCTCGCGCCGCGGCAACGACCGCATCATGACCCGCGGCACCTTTGCCAACGTGCGCATCAAGAATCTCATGGCGCCCGGCACCGAGGGCGGCGTCACGCGCCTCCAGCCCACCGGCGAGCCGATGCCCATCTACGACGCCGCCATCAAATACCAAAGCTCCGGCGTCCCGCTCATCATCATCGCCGGCCAGGAATACGGCACCGGCAGCTCCCGCGACTGGGCGGCCAAAGGCACCGCGCTCCTTGGCGTCAAAGCGGTCATCGCGCAGAGTTTCGAGCGCATCCACCGCAGCAACCTCTGCGGCATGGGCCTCGTCCCGCTGCAATTCCCCGAGGGCGTCAACGCCGCCTCGCTGTACCTCGACGGCACCGAGACCTTCGACGTCCTCGGCCTCAGCGACGACCTCAAACCCATGAGCGACGTCACTCTCGTCATCCACCGCGCCGACGGCACCCGCACCGAGCAGACCGTCCGCTGCCGCATCGACACCGCCATCGAGGTGGACTACGTGCGCCACGGCGGCATCCTGCCGTATGTGCTGCGGCAGTTGCTCAGCGCGTAGCGCAAAAGGGTCTCCTATGAGTTCCCTGAGCCAGTCTGAAGCTGATGCACTTCTCACGACGAGCTTTGTGTCGAGACGACCGACCGCGACTTTCCGCAGCGTAAACACAACCTCATTCAAGCCATCCTCGCCGTGAACGACATGTTCGTGATGGGTGAGGAATCAGTCCTCCAGCTTTTCAAAGAGGACGTGGAGAAATTTCTACGCTCCAAGGGCATCCCCATCTTCCGCGACTTCAAACTCAGCGGGCGCACTGGGTTCGACCATAAATTCGATATTGGATTGCCAGCAACCGATGGACATCCGGAAGGCGTGGTTCAGGCGATTAATCGGTTGACTAAAGATCGCGCTACGAGTCTGGCCTTCATGGTGGCCGATGTCGAATTGGAGCGCGGGAAGGGCAGCTTCCGCGCGTTCGCCTTTGTGAACGACGAAGAAGAGGCACCGAACAGTGAAAACATGTCGGCACTCACTGCCTATGGCATTCGTCCGGTCCGTTGGAGTGATCGAGAAACGGCTGTTTCTACACTCCTGAACTGAGAACTGAGACCTGAGCATTTTTTCTCCTCTCGTGCCGAGGCTGGGGGCTTCGGCACGCACTTGCCGGAGAAAGATGTGTTTCCGTGACGGGCGTCTGGCGCAGCGGCTCTGCCCCTGCCACGAAGCGGAGGTTCCGCCGCGCAGCTTGCCAACGCCTCAATCCGAGCCGAGTTCCGTGCGGGCGAAGGCGGGACGGAACGCCATAGAGGGCTCTCGGCGGTTCCATAACGTCGAACACGGGAACGAAGCGCCGGTTTGCGCCTCCGGCGCGCACGCGTGAACTTCGAAACCCACGCCGCGGTTCTGGCGCGGGACTTGCCGACCATCTACGCCTTCATCGCGCGGGACGATCCCGGTGCCGCCGAGCGCGTCCTAAGCGCATGCCGCCGACCTAAAGCAGGAAGCGCAGGACGGCGGCAAACATCAACTGCTCACATCAGGTTCGACGCCACCTCGGCCATCTCGCTGCGTTCGCCTTTGAAGAGGTTGATGTGCGCCATGAAGGTCTGGCCCTGAAGGCGGTTGCGGGTGAAGACGAGGCCGTTGGTGTGGGCGTCCACGTAGGGGTTGTCGATCTGCGCGAGGTCGCCGATGAGGATGATCTTGCTCCCCTTCCCCATGCGCGTGACCAGCGTCTTGGCTTCGTGCGGCGTGAGCTGCTGGGCTTCATCCACGATGAAAATGGCGCGCGGGATCGAGCGTCCGCGGATGTGGGCGATGGCTTCGATCTCGAGCAGGCCGGCCTGCATCAGCGGTTCGTACGGGCGCGCAATTTTTCCAGCGGACGAGCCATGGCCCACGCCGTAGTCCGATGACGAGGATTTGCGGGCGCTCTGCCTTTTTTTCTCAAAGTGCTCGGGCTTGCGCGGCTTGCCGAGGAGCTGTTCGAGGGCGTCGTAGGCCGGCTGCACCCAGGGCTGCATTTTTTCCTCCATGCGTCCGGGGAGAAAACCGATGTCGCGTCCGGTGGGCATGATGACGCGGGTGATGAGCATTTTCTCGTAGTCGCCGCCCTGCACCTGCTCCAGCGCGGCGCCCACGCTGAGCAGGGTCTTGCCGGTGCCGGCCTTGCCATAGACGGTGATGAGCGTGAGCGCGGGATCGTAGAGCGCATCGAGGAGGAAGCGCTGGCCGAGGTTCGCCGCCTGCAGGGTGCGGCCATCGCGGATGATGATGCGGTCGTGCCGCAGTCGGTGAAACTCGCCGCCGCCGACATGCCGCGCGGGCACGCCGTGGGTCGGTTCCTCTTCGTTGCGCAGGAGGACATACTGGTTCGGCACCAGCCCCGCCACTTCCGGGAGCGTGATCTTTTCCTGACTGGCAAAGGCCTGGAGCGTGTAGCCGGGGATGTCGATGGACTCGTATTCCTCCTGCCCGCTGCGCCGCTGGGTGCGGCGGATGTCGCCGTCCTCCACGCGGTCGGTGCGGTAATCCTGCGCCTCGATCCCGAGCGCCCGCGCCTTGAGCTGCATGTTGAGATCCTTCGTCACAAGGATCGCGCCCGCGGCCTGCGTGTCGGCGAGATACGCGGCGCTGGCGAGGATGCGGTTGTCGGTGCTTTCGAGATCGGGAAAAAGCGTCTGCACCTGCGCCGCGCGCGGCGATTCCGCGAGGATGCGCCATTCATTGCCCACGTGCTTGATCGTGGGATTGATGAACACGCGCAGCCGCCCGCCATTCTCCAGCGTCACGCCGTCGCGCATCTGCGCCGTGGTGGCAAAGCGCCCGCTGAGCGTGCGATGCACCTCGCGCGCATTGGCCCCGCGCGTCGTGGATTCGGATTTGAAACGGTCGAGTTCTTCGAGCACCTCGACCGGCACCCAGACGGCGTTTTCCTCAAACTGAAACAGCGACTGCGGGTCGTGGATGAGGACGTTGGTATCGAGGACGAAATGCTTGCTGGTGGGCGGGGTTGGTTTCTTCGCGGCCATGAGTATGAGGTTTTGGGAAAGGCGGGCGCTGGCCCGCGGGTCTTAATCTTAATCGTAATCTTAATCGGCAAGCGCCGCGCGCCGAGGAGGCCCAACGACGAACCCCCGCCCCACCGGCTCCGGGATGAAAAGGTCGCCGTAAAAATCCTTCGGCAGATTGTCGCCGCGATACACCGACTGCCCGCACGACGCCGTGAAATGATTCAGCGTCTTGTCGGGTCGCAGCCGGCCCGGCCCGCCCTGCACATCCGGCGTCGCCATGATCGGCCACGGCTCCATGAACCCCGGCGCGAGTTCGTCCTTCAGCGCCACCTTTCCATAAGCCCGCGGAATCTGGAACCCAAACGCCGGCTGCTCCATCCCCGCCGACGAGTAAAACATCCGGCCCACATCATCCTGCGTCAGCCCCCACTGCGCGAAATCCTTGCGGCTCGGCTCCGCCTCCGCCGCCCGCCCCGGCACGGCCACGGCCAAACCCGCCAGCAGCACCCCCAACACCGTCTTCTTCGTGGAAACGCCCCGGCTTCCAGCGCGGACGACATCGCCCCAAAGGGTGCCGACAGGATTCAAATTCGAAGACATGGATGGAAGAAATAGCGGGGCGATTTTCCGTGGCGGAACAATCGCGTCCGCCCGGTAGAAGGGCGCGCACCCTACCCACCCCACCCCGCCAAGCAAGCGTCGAAACCCGCAAGGAAAACCCGGTGACCGGAAGCCTGCGGCGCGTTCCAATTTGCCGGACGATGCGACCGGCGACCTACGCCACCGCCGCAACTCCGGCTTCCGGCCTGAAACGTCGCGTGGCTATCTCCACAACCTTGCCTTGCCGCGACCCGGCCCGTAGAAATTCCGCCCGTATCACCATCACCCACCCATGAAACACCTCGTCCTTCCCTTGCTCGCGCTCTGCGTCCTCTTCACCTCGTGCGAGAAAAAACCTGACGCCGCCACCACCGCCGGCGGCCCGGCCTCGCGCGGACTCATCGGCGTTTCGCTGCTCACGCTCGACAACCCGTTTTTCAAAGTCATCGGCGACAACATCACCGCCGAGGCGAAGAAGCACGGCTATGAGACGCTCGTCGTCAGCGGCGAGAAGGACGTGGCGCGGCAGGGCAACCAGGTGAAGGATTTCATCGTCCGCAAATGCGTGGCCATCGTCCTCAGCCCGTGCGACAGCGGCGCCATCGGCCCGATCATCCGCGAGGCCAATGACGCGGGCATCCCGGTGCTCACGGTGGACATCCCGTATCGCGGGAAAGAGGCCAAGGTGCTGACGCAGGTGGCGACGGATAATTTCGGCGGCGGCAAGGAGGCGGCGCGGGCGATGATCGAGGCGCTCGGCGAGGCCGGCGGGAAAATCGCGATCCTCCATTTCAAGCAGGCCGAGTCGTGCCAACTCCGCGTGGAGGGCTTCCGCGAGGTCATCAAGGAGCACAACGCCAAGGCGGCGGCGAAAGTCGAAATCGTGACGGAACTCGAAGGCGGAGCGGCCAAGGATCTGAGCTACAAGGCGGCCGAAGACGCGCTCCAGGCCCATTCGGATCTGCGCGGCATTTTTGCCATCAATGATCCCTCCGCCCTCGGCGCGCGCGCTGCGCTGGAGAAAGCCGGTCGGGCGAAAGACGTGCTCATCGTCGGCTTCGACGGCCAGCCCGAGGGCAAGCAGGCGATCAAGGACGGGAAGATTTACGCCGACCCGATTCAGTTCCCCGCGAAGATGGGCATCGAGATCGTGAACTCCATCGTGCAGCACTCGAAGGGCGGCGACGTGCCGCCGGAACAGCTCATCCCCACGAGCCTCTACCGCAAAGCCGACGCGGACAAAGACCCCGAGCTGAAATGAGCGCGCCAAATTTTCTCCACGAACTGACCGGCTCGATGTCGCAGGGCGCGGCGGGCAATCCGACCGTCGCGATGATCGAGGCGGCGTTCGCGCATCACGGCCTGCACTGGCGCTACGTGAACACCGAGGTCGAGCCCGCGGCGCTGGCCGATGCGGTACGCGGCGCCAAGGCGATGGGCTTTCGCGGCTGGAACGTCTCGATGCCGCACAAAGTCAGCGTCATCCCGCTGCTCGACGGCCTCGGCGCAAGCGCGCAGCTCATCGGCGCGGTGAACTGCGTGGTGCGGCGCGACGGGCGGTTCATCGGCGAAAACACGGACGGCAAGGGCTTCCTCACGTCGCTGCTCACCGTCGCCGACCCGCGCGGGCAGCATGTGGTGATGCTCGGAGCCGGCGGCGCGGCGCGGGCCTGCGCGGTGGAACTCGCGCTCGCCGGAGCGCGGAAAATTACCATCGTGAACCGCGCCGAATCGCGCGGGCGCGAACTTGTGCAAGTGCTCGCCGGGCTCGCGGAGGCGGAGCTGGTCGTGTGGCAGGGCGACTTCCCCGTGCCGGCCGACGCGGCGATCCTCGTCAACGGCACCTCCATCGGCCTCTACGACGACACCGCCTGCCCGCCCGTCGCGCTCGACTCCCTCCGGCGCGGACTCGTCGTGGCCGACGTCATCTTCAGCCCCGCCGAACCCCGCCTGCTGCGCGAAGCCGCCGCCCGCGGCTGCACCATCCTCGACGGCCTCGGCATGCTCGTGAACCAAGGAGCCACCGCCCTCCGCTACTGGACTGGCCTCGACCCCGACACCGCCGTCATGCGCCGCGCCCTCCGCGCCGCGCTCGGCGTGTGAAGCGGCCAGTGCTGCCGAAGCTGGCGCAAATGCCCTTGGCCCACCGGCCAAGGAACGGCGTCTTTCCCCAGCGCCGCGCCACCTAACCCGTGCAGCGGCTAAAAAAGGAGCGGCGAGCTTCCATCTGCCGACCCCACGAACGCCGGAGGCGCACCAACTCTCGGCCAGGCGGCCAGCCGTGCGCAGCGTGGCTGGCGGAGCCGCCGCCGCCCGAACCGCCTCAACCCAGTCGCGCAAGGACCAGTAGTTGAGGCCCAGCTCGCCCGCCGTGCCGCTCAGATCGCCGCCGTGTCGCGTCTAATGTTCGACCGCGGCTTTCTAAAATTCCGCGTCATAGTGCCGGCGAGGTCGCTTCTTTTCCGTCGTGTTCTCTTTCGGGGTGCTGGTTTGGTTCATGCAGTTGGTTCCGTCTTACATACCCAATCCTGTCCGTGAATCCGGGACAGGCTCATTTCCGTGGTTTCCCTGGATGGCCTCAATGACCAAATCTCACCCACTGCCAAATCCTCCATCACCCAGCCCTTCGGTTCCGGGTCGTTGAACCCTCTCCCGCTGACCTTTGGCCCCGAGTTTAGCCGCTTTCACTCTGTTATTCCCTGCCCACTTTGGTTTCGGCAACTCTCCCGCTTTTGTTCCGTCGCCAACGAAAATACCGCTTCCCTTTGTCCACTGCCCCGCTACTCTCCGGCTCTCAATTTTCGGGCCGTAGCACAGCTTGGTAGTGCGCTTGAATGGGGTTCAAGAGGTCGCGAGTTCGAATCTCGCCGGCCCGATTTTCTGAGGAAGCTGATAGAATCAGCTCTGTAGGGCGATTTGAGTTCGCCCGCAGTGGCCTCAAAAAAAGTGGTGGTAGCCCTATGCTCTGGGAACCATGAAAACGAAGACCGAAGGCAAGAACCGCGGAACGTTTGCGCTCCTTGAAAACGTGGCTCCGAATCTCTTCCGCCACCGGGAAAACCAGTCGTACTGGGGCGTACGGAAGCTGGAGGGCAAACGGTTCGTTCACGCGCTGGAAACGGTGGATCGGAAAACGGCGGACGGCAAGCTCGCCGAATGGCTCGGCGACCTCAAGAAAGTGGATCCCGGGAATCGCGACATGACGCTCGCCATGCTGCTCGAAAAATATGAGTCCACGCGGATCGAAATCGCCGATTCGACGCGCGTCGGTGAGTCCGGGCGGATCGCGAAGTTTCGCGAGTTGTTTCCCCGCCCGATGGAAACCCTCGTGGCTCGCGTTCTCAATTCGGACATCGCTACCTGGGTGGGCCTGGTCGGCCAGGGCAAACGCTCCTCGACCCGCAATCAATTCCGAGCTTTCGCGCGAGCGCTGTTCGATTTTGCAGTGTCCGACACGGTGATCGCGAAAAATCCCTTCGACCCGAAGATCATTCGGAAGGCGAAAAAGGAACCGATCATCCGCCTCATTCCTTCATCCCAAGAGTTTGAAAAAATTGGCGCCGAGATTCGCCAGCCGAGTTGGAAGTTGGAAAAGGGCAGGCACGGTGGGCAGCGTCCGGCCTTTCAGCATGACAGCGCAGACTTCGCCGAGTTTCTTGGCCGGGCTGGCATCGGCCAAGCCGAGGCGGTCGGTTTGAATTGGGAGGACATCGACAACGCGCACGAGGTCATCCACTACCGCCGGAAGAAAACCCAGCGCGCGTTCAGCACTCCGATTTTTCCGTGGCTCAAACCGTTGCTCGAAAAACTCCGTGTGGAGGCGGGGCCGAATCCTCGCGGACCGGTTTTTAAGATCAAGAATGTGAAGAATGCGCTCCGCGGCGCGACGCAACGCCTCGGGCTGCCGCACTTCACCCAACGCAATCTGCGTGCGATGCGCATCAAGCGGCTATGGGAGCAAGGGGCAGGGCTTACGCATCTAAAATCCGAGTAACTTAATTAGGTAAGAGTTGTTCCATCCTGCGTTTTTTTGTTTTCCCTTGATGCCGCGCTTTTTGGTGATTTCTCCCTTGAGAATGTTGATGGTCATATGCCGCAGCAGGGCCAGATTCTGGGCCGCGTAATCTGTCCTAGCTCGGCATTG
>Ga0163144_10025831_pt1 | contig 11445 bp, 7 predicted proteins | sample OliLak19BULKMAT1_FD_123175 | JGI IMG/M metagenome (GOLD analysis project Ga0163144, IMG submission 123175) | Freshwater microbial mat bacterial communities from Lake Vanda, McMurdo Dry Valleys, Antarctica - Oligotrophic Lake LV.19.BULKMAT1 | ecosystem: Environmental > Aquatic > Freshwater > Lake... | reverse complement strand
CCGCCCCCCGCGGGGGGGGGGGGGGGGGGGGGGGGGGGGGGGGGGGGGGGGGGGGGGTGGCCAGGCTTCTGAACTCACGCCTGCTTCACCAGCCAGTCTGCGATCCCACCTGCCCCTGACGGCAGGAACGTGATCGATCCGGCAGCAGCCTTGAATGCACTCTGCGACAAGGCGACTGATTCCGCTGTCTCGCCAGCCACAGCCAGCTTTGTCGGTGCACACAGAGCCAGAATCGCCGGGACGTCGCCGTACTTGACGGCCCCCGGCATCAGATTCACGTCACGAATCTGAGTAATCGTCGCGAATCGATAACCGGCCGTATCAACCGCAGCAGAACTGACTGCCTTGCCGGCAATTGCACACGCAGCGGCGACGTGAACACCGGCCCCATTGACGCCGACCAGATGCACATGCTCGGGCGTCTGCTCGTGGAACTTTGTCGAAGATGTCATCGTCAGGATGTCGTGTACTCGCTGAGAAAACAACGGATGATTGTAGCCCAGCGTATAGCCTGCAAATTCGCGGGGATTCTTCATCTCCACCACCGGCATTTCCGTGACTGGCTTGCCGTCGGCCGTGAACTCCCCTGTCAGATACAGATCCGCGCTGGCAATCGCAAATCCTGCCTTCAGCAGCTTTGTGACCTCTGCGATTGGTTTGCCCGAAGACTCAAAGAGTCGTCCCTTACCTTCGCCGTCAACCCACAGGACAACCTGCCGGTTGTAGTTCTCCGGCAACAGGAATACCGTCGGCAATTCTTCGCCGTGTGCCTTCAATCGAAGCTTGCCAGTGAACTCCCGGAAACCATCACGAGTCGTCTCGGCTGTCTGTTCAAATTCGGTCGACCCGGCGGGCGGCAGACCGCGACCGATCATGACTTCCAGCGCTCCGCCGATCACTCGCCGGAACTCTTTCAGGCTGCCGGCGTCCTTCGGAGCGAGTGCGGCGATCTGCTTCCCAGAGGCCGCGTCGAGCGATCTCAGCAGAGCCACCTCCGCCTCTTCCGATTTATCAGGTGCCGGATGACTCGCATCGAACACTGTCGCTTCCGCCTGAGTCAACGGAACGAAATCACGTTCGGCGACGTCCGCATGTCCGAGATTCAGACTGCGGTTGAAGAAGTCGTACATCATCATCCGGCTGACGTGATTGTAGTTGTGCGGGAACTTGAAGTACTTCGCGTTGACGTTGTCCGGAACGCCCAGCATTGCGAAATGTTTCTTGAGTTCTGGAAGGCCCTTCGTCTCAATGTCCACCGTCCAGTCGTCCGCGCCGGTCATGGCGATCGGACGAGGCCCGACCATTGCCGCAATCTCGATGTTTCCCGTGTTGACTCGCAGATAGGACGCATTCTCACAGGTGCATCCGCCCTGCATCGCGGTTGAAACCATCACTGCCGGAAATGCAGCGGTGACTCGTTCGTCCATCGCGGCGAGGATAAACGTCTGAGTTCCGCCACCGCTGGCTCCTGTCACACCGATACGTGAGGTGTCGCAATCGGCTCGTGACGTCAGCCAGTCAAGAGCGCGGACAGAGTTCCAGGTCTGCAGGCCGAAGGAGTTCCACAGACGCAGTTCCGACTGAGCACTGAACAAGCCCCAGTGATCGGGGGAACTCAGATTCGGCCTTTGCTTCGCGAAGCCGTGGGCAAGTTGCTGCGTCAGCGAACTGCCGTCGGCGTATCCGAGCATGTCGTACATAAAGACCATGCAGCCCATCCTCGCCAGTTGCACGTTGCGTGCCTGCAATGGATGCCGTCCGCTGACTTCGAATTGCTCACCACCGGATTCCAGTTCCTTCTTGATCTGATCCGCCCCGTGATCATGAAATCGGCCGTTGTTCCAGTGACCATGCGGACACATGATCGTCGGCATTTTCCCGGAAGGATTCTTCGGCAGGTACAAACTTCCGGTGACCAGCAACCCCGGACTGCTTTCGAAGTAGACTCGGTCAACCGTGTAGTCCTCACGTTCCACGCGACCATGCACGGTTGCTTCAATGGCCGGCCGCTCCGGCATCGGCCACAGACCGCATGCCACCTTCATCTGGCGGACGAGGTATTCCTTCCTCTTATTCCAGTCTGCGATCGATGCGTACGGCGTGAACGGGAAGTATCCGTCCAGGTCCTTCAATGCACCAATCCGCGAATCATTCGGGGCAACGAATGATCCGGATGCGCTCACGCCCGCAGCAAACAGCATCTCCGCCGGCAACAACCCGGCAGCTGTCATCGAAGCGGTCAGTTTCAGCATCGAACGGCGACTGACGAAAGGCTGGGACATGAAGTACTCCGACGTGTTGATGGCAGGAAAGATTTGTGGTGGGAGATCGCAGAAAGTTGGAATATGAGACGCTGTTTCATCGCGTTCGTCAAACCACAGCCGGCAATCATCGGCGAGCGGAGGGTGTCAACCATCCGAGGCACAGCGCGGAGTCACGACGCTGGAAACTCCTGATGGAGCTGATCACCACACGGCCTTTTCGATAATGGATGTATCCCTGATTTCCCTCAACGGTCCGCAACGGCCGTTCCTTCAGCAGCTGCGGCCAGCAGGACGTCGCCCGGAGTTCTATTGGGATTCGTTCTCCAGTGGGGCTGGTACATACACCGATAGCGCCTGGCGTTTCAATTCGAAGATTGCTGGTGTTTGACCGACAAGTTCGCCATCCGCAGTGATATTGCGAGGCCGTCGGAGCGGCCGGATTTCAAATCTGGTGCCGCGCAGAGTCCGCACCGTGTGGACCGGGTCCAATGCGCCTCGCCACAGCGCCGGAATCAGCAGCAGGATATGCCAGCCGCGCTGGACTTCCACGCTGTAGAGATCGAGCAGACCGTCATCGATGCGGGCCTCCTGGTGGATCGTCAGACCACCGCCATAATTGCGTCCGTTGCCCACAGCGACCTGCCACGTCCGCGTGCGCAGCCGTTCGCCATCGCAGCAGATTTCCACGGCGAATGAGTGTCCTCGCACCAAGGCGGCGATCGCGGCCCACAAATACGCCAATACTCCCCACCGGGATTTTGCCCCCTGCGACAGCCGTCGCGTGACATCCACCGCGAGTCCGACACTTGCGACATTCAGAAACGGTCGGTCGTTGACTCGGCCGACATCGATCCGCTGAATATGGCCGCTGAGAATCACTTCGCACGCAGCGACCGGATCGCTGGGCAGTGCCAGCGTACGCGCCAGATCGTTTGCCGTCCCCAGCGGGAGTATGCCCAGAGGTAGCTGCGCTTCCAGAAGACCGCCGAGAGCTCTGTTAATTGTCCCGTCGCCACCGCCAAGAACAATCAAGTCCGCTTCACGATGATGCCGACGGATTAACTCCGACCAGTCGCCTGATTCCCCACGCGGTTCGATCAGTTCCAGACCACCGGACGACAGCCGCTCGCGGATCTGCGACAGATCCTCCTGCCCCCGCCGTGCCTTGCTGTTGACGAGTAATAACGCTCGGCCCGGCATACACCGTTCCCATCCTTCGATTACCAATACTCAAACAGGGTGAATGTTGCCGGAATCCAGGTGCAATTCACCTCGCGCATGCGAATCGCACGAGTCGACTCATCTACTTTCGGATGAATGCACAGTATTTACAAGGCGAAACAAACCACCGCACTCCGTACAAGGCTGAGCATTTGCCGCTGGAGTGAGGCTGGGCAGCAGATTCCAAGACAAACAGAACATGCGCGTGGCGCGCTACTCGCAATCGCCTCGCAGGAACGCCGCCAGCCGCTCATCCTGCAGACTTTCGATTCGCATCCGGCTCATGCTGAAGTCACCGGCGGCTGTGTGCCGGTTCGGAACGGAGACCACGTACGCGCCAGCTGCTGCCGCTGCTCGAGTACCGGTTTCGCTGTCTTCCAGGACAAGCATTTCTGAGGGATCGACCTGCAGCAGGCGAGCGGCTGTCAGATAGACTTCAGGGTGCGGTTTACCGTGAGTCACATCCTCCGCCGTCAGCGTGAGCGAAAAGTGACGCAGCAGTTCAAACCTTTGAAGCAGAGGCGTCATATAAGCGCGTGGAGATGACGTCGCCACTGCGCGAGGCAGCTGCCGTTCCTCGACGATCTGCAGAATTCCCCGAAGTCCCGGCATGACCGCGAGTCTGTCTCGGGCAGCGTCTTCGAACAGCACTGCCGTTTCCAGGATGAGATCCTCAACATGATCCGCAATGCCTGTCAGTGATTTCATCACTGCAAACGCCTCGGCCGCACGTCGGCCGAGCATCCCCCGCCGAATTTCATCCGTCATTTCCAGTCCTCGCCGCGTCATCAGTTGCTGACCGACAAGTTCGAAGACGTCTTCAGTATTCAGCATCAGGCCATCGAAATCAAAGACGACGGCACGAACAACCGGAGGATCAATCATGAGCAGTTTTCATCACAGAGCAGGCGAACACCAGGAATCTACACGGACACGCAGTGGTCCATCACAGCGAATACGAGACCCACAGGCACCGGCGGATGTAGTCTCAATCCCGAAGCACGAAGCACTTCCGATCGCCATGCCGACGGAAGAAAGTCAGGCTCATGGGTCGTTGGGCATGTCACCATCAGACCTGGATCTTCGACTGAAATGAAGCAGCCCATCACGAACTGTGCCGGATCATTGGGGTCGGTCATCCGTCCGGCGGCAATCAATTCATCGCGGTACTGAATCGCCGCGGCGTACTCCGTGGCACCGCTGATCAATCGCAGGGACAGATTCGTGAACCGATCAGCAATCGCGCCGCGCGACTCCCGATCGGCCAGGGGCCAGAGTCGATGCCGAGTGCCGTCGTCACCGAGACTCTCTACGGGCGGAACCTGTCGGACGAGCGACTCCAGCAGATCCGGAAGGCTCTCGGATTCCGCATCAGCCCCTGTCCTCGCGGCCTCCAGGAGTCCGACCACGGGCTCAAACCCGGCTCGGCACGTCCGCCGCAGCGCGAGACGTTCCCGGACGGGATCAGCCGAATCGACATCGCCCGCGAATTCGCGCGAGTTCTCCGGTTCCGGCAACCGGAGCAACGCCGTCACACTCCAGCGACTCAACTCCAGTCCTTCAAACGGAAATGTGGTCTCGACCACATACAACGCGGAATCATGTTCACGGATCAGTATGCGTTCGCGTTTCCAGAGCCGGAAGAAATCGTCGGCACGGTTTGTGCGATCCGCCGGCGACGTATCTCCTGGTTCGTCGCGGTTTGAGATCAGACGCACGGAATTGCAGGGATGTCGACGATACAGTTCCCTCTGCAGCGATTCCTCGATCAGTTCGGCCGGCGGGGCCAGCACCTCCGACAGCGCGCCGACCTGGCTGAGATCATATCGCCAGCCGCAAAAAGGCAACAATTGAACCATGCTCTTTGACACTTTCTGCAGTTCACTTCCCTGCCGCCTCAGCGATGTCCACCGCGACAATCAAAGCACTGAGTGTAGTCATTGAGGCAGCAGGTATCAAAGTGCCCGCAGACCGGATCAATTCCAGTCCGGGTTACGCACATCGTGCGGCAGCATGCGATTGGCCCGCTGAATACGACGAGTACAGATTTCCCAGATGCCGTAGGCATCTTCTTCCAGAATCAGTGGGCCATCTGCGGGGACGGTGTGCCAGTCGCCGCGATCGAGTTCACTCTCCAGTTGACCTCCGCCCCAGCCGGAATAGCCGGACAGGAGACGAAACTTAGTCGCGGTCTCCGACTTCTTCTCAGAACGAACGACCTGATCGAACGAATCTTCGCTGCCAGTCAGAAAGATTCCCGGTGCGATTTCCTGATCGGTCTGTCCCAGCTTCACAGAGTTGTGAAGGATGTATAATGAGGTGGGTTCTACGGGCCCACCGACGTAAACGGGTGCGTCGCCGCATTCGACAGGCCCGTACTGCGACAATGCCCCGGCAATCGTCATCGGCGACGGACGATTAACGATCAGCCCCATCGCCCCTTCTGAGTTGTGCTCCAGGATGAGCACCACACTGCGATAGAAATTAGGATCTCGCAGATGATTTGCAGCTACCAGGAACGAGCCCTGCAATGAAGCGGCCATTGCTCTGTCTCCGCACATGCCGAAGCGTTTTCGCGCCAGTGAGGGGGAGTATCCTCTTCCTGATCGCATCAGGAAGTCCCTGCCGACGATCGGCGGGATGACATTATGCCGCGATCCGTGCGACATTCAACCAGATCGGGGGTGATTCAGGATTGGCATTCCCGTTCCGCAGACGGATCACGCTGCGAAGTAAGCTACTCTTTGCGGACTCCGCGGTGCCTTGTTCAACGGCCTGAACAGCAAGTGTTTCAACTGGTTCAAACAAAACGCCGCCAGGAATACAAATGAACACCGCAAACGCGTCGACTCGTCAATAAAGCTGGAAAGGCTGTCATAACTGACAGAAACAGGGTGTTGTTCGCGAAAAGATTCTAAAGCAGCAGGACAAGCCCATCCATCCCTGACAGTCGGCTGTAGATCGCCAGCACCTGCTGCGACGAGTCACACATCGGCTCCAGAGTCACCGCCACATGGCGACCGTGCTCGGTGCTTCTCAGCGAGAACGGAGGATCGATATCGAGATTCAGTTCATCCCGTACACATGCCACGACTCTGGCTGTAAAATTTCCGTCGGCGTAGCCGATCACCTTGAATGTATAGTGACACGGGAACGCATGTCGCAATTCAAGAAGTTCGACGGACGGGAGATTAATCACGAGGCGGACATCCGGGAACGAAACGAGCCACTGTCAGTCAACAGCGGCTCGTTAAGAGACTGCGGGCAGACGCTGCAATCAGATTGTTGTCCACCATTCTTCTGTCGTACAGGCCTGCGCCAGTTTTTCGATCAACTCGGCTTCAGCAACCGCGGGCCAGGCCGGATTTTCGGCAGGCTGAACTTCGCTCGCTGTCGACCGCAGAATCGGTTCGGAATCAGCCCCGGACTCCTGCTCGTCGCTGACGACTGTGTCACGGTTCCCGACAGCCACGGGCTCTGCTGATGCTGATGCGGACTCGGCCTGATTTGTCGCAGCGCTAGTCGCGAGCAATGAAGTCAGTACCACGAGATCGAGACTGACGGTTGGGGCCACTGGCGACTGCGCTGCATCCGTGACAAAGAAGTTCACTGGTCTGCTCCAGGCAAGCGCAGTTCCGTCCACCTTGATGGCTCGTACCCAGACGCGGTATGTGCCACTATTGAGCGGATCAGTCGCAGTGAACTCAGTACTGGTAATTCCGGTCGCCTGAATGTAGTCAAAGTCGACGTTGACCCATGCAATATGGATTTCGTAATGATCCGCTTCGGCAACTCCTGCCCAGGTAATCGTTGGCAAAGTGGAAGCTGTCGAGCCATTGACGGGGGACGTAATGACTGGCGCCCCGCCGGTGGCAGTGAATCTGTAGGGTTGACTCCAGGCCGTCACGACTCCCGTGGTACTAAAGGCCCGCACCCAGACAAAGTAATTTCCTGCCTCAATGTTGGTTGTGAATGTATAAGAATTCGTCGTTGAATCGGCGAGCAGATAAATTGTGCTGCTGGCTGTCCGGTCGACCCAGATTTCGTAGCGAGCCGCTTTGTCGATCGCCGTCCATTCCAGCGTCGGACGTGCATCGGTCACCGTGCGGACCTCGGGATCGTTCGTGCTGACTCCGACCGGTGCTGTGATGACAGGTCTCTGGATCGTTCCGAAATCCTTTCGCGCGCTCCACAGCCCGACAACTTCCGGGGACGTTCTGGTGACGGCTGTGAGCCTCCCAGGGCTGACACCGCCCACTACCGAAACGTTGACTTGACCCAGCGTTTGCGGCAACTGCAGCAAATGGGTGAAGTTGGGGGCAATGCCGCCCGTGACAACGTCCGCGTTCTCAAAGCCAGCGAGAGCCGTCACGGCTGCTTTGATCTGGGCGGCAGTGGCATTGAAGGAAATCACTCCCGTTTGAACGGTTTGGGCGTTCGTTCCGAACGTGGTCAGCATAATCCTGTAACTGCCCGAGGTTGGCGTTCCCCGCAGGTTGATTTCCGTGACCTGATGCAGCCTTTTGGCGCGAACCCAGAAGACGTAGTCGCCCGTGGCCAGCGTTCTCGGGATCTGCCAGGACGTCGCCGTTACATACTTCGGGTTGTAGATTGCTGTCTGCTCGTTGACTGAACCGACCTTGCTGACCCACACTTCATAGTGAGTCGCTCCTGGAACGGCCATCCATTCCAGCAAAGCAGGATTCTGGAATGAAGGACCGGACGGACGCAGAATAACGACTGCCGGAACGACCTCGAAGTTGTACGCCGTCGACCAGCCGGAGACGCGACCGGCATCATCGGTCGTGCGGATGAAGACTCGGTACTGCCCCATCAGCAGTTCTTCCGGAAGTTCGAAGTCGCGAATCTCTTCGCGGACAACATCACCGTTGCCGTCCGGAATGGTGTTTCCGTCACCATCGAGCAACGGCGTCAGATTGGTGACTCGATACGTGGTCGATGTCCGTTGAGTCTGATTGCTGACGAAGATCTCAAACGAACGAGCCCCCGGAGGACTGCTCCAGGTGATCGTCGGTTGCGTGTCATTGAGCTCAAAGGGAGTCGCCGGCAGGAGCACATTCGTCGGGCCGTTGATCGTCGGCGCTGTCTGAAGGATGACATCGCGCAACGGCCCCCAGCCGCTTGTTGAACCGTCAGCAAAATTGGCTTGCACCCAGATGCGGGTGCGACCGAGATGCAGTTCGGTCGCGGATGTATAGTTGGTCGTACCAAGACCGGAGACGATGAAGATCACTTCACGCGATTCAACGTCCGAGACCCAGAGGTCATAGCTGACGGCTCCGTCGACCGCTTCCCAGCTGATGACGGGAGTGGAATCTGCGATGGTTCCCGTGGGAGTAAGCACCTGCGGACCGGCCAGCAACGCTCGCATTTCCAGCGATTCGATGATCGCAGGCGCGGCCTGCGGAAGGTTCTGGCGGCGGGAACGGCGGTTTCCGGAGATTGATTCGAACTTCATGATCTGTTCTGCCCAAGTCAGCCTGGGAAATGACAAAGCCGCAAACGGTGCAAAAAACCGGGCGGTTGCTTGCGGCGACACCGTCGCCCGTGAGCCGAGACATCCGCTCGTCTCGAACAGGTATCGCCAAAGCGGAAAACGCATTTTCATGGAAGAGTCGATACGACCGATAGAACGCGCAAAACGCAGACATCGGTCACCCTGCGACCTGAACGACCGGCAGACGTTCAGCAGCTTGCCCGGCTTCACATTCGATCTCGCTGTGAGTGAAATCAGCTTGGGTCCCAATCTGTCCTGGCAAACGGATTGGCTAATTCTGCCGATTTGCCTTGATGAGACGTCATGCCGTAAGTGTTCTAACAGCCGCATCCCAGACCCGGAGCAGGCGATTTGCCTGCGATTCCCCCGCACGAACACCCAATATTCTGAGTTTTCGTCCTAAAGCCGAGGTTGGAGTCGCATGAGTCGTATGTGACTTATGGGGCACATGCGAGTTCCGCGTGAGGCCTGTCGATCACATCGGATGGCCCTGCCTGGTTCAATTCTTCAGACGGAACTGATTATGCATTGCCTGAGTGCCCTCGCCTTGCCGATCCTCTCTGCGGTATGGTTCTCCTGGCGAGCATGAATCGGCGGGTAACAAGGATTCGGATCGGGAGTTTGCCAAATGGCAGGGTCTGTGCGGCTGGTGCTGACGTTTCACAATCACCAGCCGGTCGGCAATTTTGACGGCGTGTTTGAACAGGCGTATCGGGACGCTTATCTGCCGTTTCTGGACGTCCTGCAGGATTATCCGGAAATTCCGTTCGGGCTGCACACATCCGGCAGTCTCCTGGAATGGCTCGAACCGAATCATCCCGAATACATCGATCGACTGCGTCAGATGGTGTCTTCGTCGCAGGTCGAGATCATCGGCGGGGCATTCTACGAACCGATCCTGGCCAACATTCCGCGGCGCGATCGAATCGGTCAGATCCGCACCTTCACGCAGTATCTGAACCAGTTGTTCCGGACGACGGTCCGCGGCATGTGGCTGCCGGAACGAGTTTGGGAGCAGTCCTTCGCAGGAGACATTTCGGCCGCCGGGATTCAATACACAATCATTGATGATTATCACTTCCGCTGCGCCGGAATTCCTCAGGAGGAGTTGTCCGGTTACTACGTCACGGAAGACGAAGGCCGCTTGTTGTTTGTCTTTCCGAACAGCGAACGCATGCGTTATCTGATGCCGTTTTCCGAACCCGAGCAGTGCATCGCCTCCCTTCAGGAAGTGGCCGAACGGTTCGACGATGCCGTTGTCGTCTTTGGCGATGACGGCGAGAAATTCGGTTCGTGGCCGGAGACTCACAAACACGTCTACGAAGACCGCTGGCTGCGGCGATTTCTGGACCTGTTGCGGAAGAATGAGTCGTGGCTGAAGATTTCCACGCCATCCGGAGTGCTCGACCACGTCGCTCCGATTGGCCGTTGTTACCTGCCCGACGCCAGCTATCGCGAAATGACCGAGTGGGTCCTGCCGCCGACGGCTCAGAAGGAATTCGTCGCGCTCACAAGACAGAATCCTGACGACGCCGACTGGCAGCGTCTGGTGCGATTCACACGCGGCGGATTCTGGAGAAATTTCCGGGTGAGATATCCGGAAACCAACGAGATGTATGCGCGCATGATTGACGTCAGTAACCGACTCGCTGCGTTGCAGGCGGACGACACGCTGGACAGCGATCATCAGGAACTGCTCGAAGACGCAAGGACTCATCTGTATCGCGGTCAGTGCAACTGCAGTTACTGGCACGGTGCTTTCGGCGGTCTGTATCTGCCTCACCTGAGGAATGCGGTTTACAAGGAACTGATTCAGGCCGACACGCTGCTCGAACGAGTCGTGCGCGAACCGACGGCCTGGGTGGACGTCGAAGCGTCAGATTTCAATCTGGATGCGCGGCAGGAAGTGAAGCTGAGCAATCATCGGCTGATTGCATGGCTTTCCCCGGCGACTGGGGGACATTTGTATGAGTTGGACCTGCGAGCCAACAGCGTCAATCTGCTGGCAACTTTGAATCGGCGACCGGAACCGTATCACCAGCGAATCATTGATTTCGCGACGAACGCCGGATCTGCTGACGATGCCGAACTCGCATCGATCTCGAAGGACGTGAAATTCAAGCAGCCGGATCTGGACAAGAAGATCATCTACGACGCCTGGCCTCGCAAAAGTCTTGTGGATCTCTTCCTTCAGCCGCAGTTGTCATTCGAACAGTTCCGCCGTGGCGCAGGCGTCATCGGTGACTTTGCTACGGGCACTTACGAAGCCAGCATTCGCAAAGGCGATCAGAAGATCGCGGTGGAAATGCGGCGGCGAGGCCGCGTCAGCGATCTCACCGGCGAAGTTCGCAAAGTTGTTGTCCTGTCGTCTGATCGTCCGAATGAGTTGCTGATTCAGTACCAGGTCCTGGGATTCGGGAAAGACGTGCCGTTACATCTGGG
>Ga0163144_10025830_pt1 | contig 11446 bp, 9 predicted proteins | sample OliLak19BULKMAT1_FD_123175 | JGI IMG/M metagenome (GOLD analysis project Ga0163144, IMG submission 123175) | Freshwater microbial mat bacterial communities from Lake Vanda, McMurdo Dry Valleys, Antarctica - Oligotrophic Lake LV.19.BULKMAT1 | ecosystem: Environmental > Aquatic > Freshwater > Lake... | reverse complement strand
CTCCTAAAATCCAGGACATTTCGGAGCATTTGAGACTGATCATGGGCTAAGGAGCCATCTTGTTCGCCCTCGGTGACGAGCATTTCCATCTCGGCTTCGGTCACGCTCGTATCGGGTGTGGGCTCGGCGTCGGGAGCTTGCCGGGCAACCAGATTCCCAATCAGTCGGATGGGCGCAGATACTGGAAGAGCAATTAGCTCGAAGGGGCGAAGGAAACGTAAGAGCCACGGGGCGACGAGATCGGCGCGCGGGAGAAAGATTGCCCGCAACGTGTGTGCCGGCAGAGCGAAGGCGAGGAGGGCAACAGACGTGGATGTCAGCTTTTGGATGGCCGGAGCCCAGCCCAGCGGCATGGCGGAATTCAACAAAAGAGCTGTCAGCGCGATGCCGCCGGCCCGCAACACCATCCAGCGTAGCTCGACTGCTGCTTGATGCTCGCTGTAGCGCTGGAGAGCGCCCCGCGCAGCGCCATCAAGCCGATCGATGAGGGCCGAGCGGCGCGCGCTGGACATTGAGGCCAGCGTGGAACTCGAAGCGGCAAGCAGCGCACCGCCTAGGGCCGGCAGCAGGGCGAGACTGATATCGATTAAGCGTTCTAATGGAGAGGGATCCAACTCTAAGTGCCTTTGGCGGCTCAGCCGCCCTCGTAGCCCCAACGATTAGCCGCGAATGTGCTCCCTCCGCAAGGGGCATCGCTGGATTTGGGGTATCAACACCCCGAAATTAAGCAAGTAATTCCGTAAAGTGCTCCGATTGAGGCACGCCGCCAGGTTCTCGAAAGCCCCGCAGCACCCGAAACACCTCTTCGCCGACGTGAGATCCGATCGCGAGGAGTTGACCAGCGTTGCTAAACCACGCGAACGGTTCACCCTGATTCGCATCCTGAGGGAGCTGAACAAAGTGCGCCGCTAGCAGCGGCTTGCCATGCCCGGTGAAGGTGATGCCTTCGTCGGAGAGCACCGCACTTGGCAGGCAGCATCTCGCAAGCTCGGAGAGCCCAATCAAAGGGGCCACGTCGATGAGCGGCCAAGTTCGAGCCTGCTCGAGGTGGAAGGGGCCACTCTGCGTTCTTCGGAGTGCACCCAGATGGCCTTCGATACCGAGACTGGTACAGACATCGCGCGCGAAGCTACGTACGTAATAGCCCTTCGACACGCGCAATCGAACGCGTGCTTGGCTGTCGTTCACATCCAAGATTTCAAGTCCGTGCACAGCTACAGGGCGCGGCAGAAGTTCGGGCGCCTCACCACGGCGCGCCATGGCGTAAGCCTTCTGTCCCGCGAGCTTGATGGCACTGTAGGCGGGAGGCACTTGTTCGGTGCGTTGACGCTCAGCTTCCAACGCTCCTTCAAGCGCTGAAAGTGTTAACCAGCCAGGGCGCACCTCCGAACGTGCAGTCTCTGCTCCGTCGGCGTCGAGAGTCGCCGTGGAGTAGCCGAAGTGCAGGGTTGCCTCGTAAACTTTGGTTGCACCGGCGACATACGGGGAGAGCTTAGTGGCTTCGCCGAGCAGGAGAATCAGCACTCCGCTCGCCATGGGATCGAGTGTTCCGCCATGGCCCACCCGCCGTTGCCCGTAAATTCCCCGTGCTTTAGCCACCACATCGTGGCTCGTCCAGCCGAGCGGCTTATCTATGACTAAGGCCCCGTGCGCTCGGGCTACCCGAGCCATACGCTCTTGCGCTCGCGGAGCCCCTGGGCAATCAATTCTTCAATGCTGCGCTGCACGCGATCGCTCAGGCGCCCGACGAGCACCAAATCGTCCGCGGCCTCAGGGCCATAGCCATCAAAGTTGAAAGGCTCACCGAACAGGATCGTCCAACGCGTGGGCGCCGGCACTAAGCCGAATGGGCCAAGCCAGGGAAAGGTGGCTGTGATCGGAAGATAGGGCAGGCCAAACAGCTTCGGCAGGTAATCCAAGCGGTGCAGCATCGGATTGCTTTCCTCAGCCCCGATGATCGCACAGGGCACGAGCGGAGAGCCTGTGCGCAGTGCGAGGCGCACGAAGCCACCTCGCCCAAAGCGCTCCAACGTGTAGCGTTTTTCGTAAAGCTTCTTGATGCCTTTGACGCCTTCAGGGAAGACGGCCACGAGCTCGTCTTGCTTCAGCAAGCGCTCGGCATTCTCCTGGCAAGCGCGCACAGCCCCCATGCGATTAAAAAACACGCCCGCAAAGGGCAGATAATGCACAAAATCCTCGGTCAGCCAACGCACTTTGCGTTTCTCGGGCTGCGTCCGAGCCACCGCGGTGCGCAGCACCAGGCCGTCGAAGGGAAAGGTCCCCGAGTGGTTGGCCACCACGATGCCTCGACCTTGGCGTGGCAGGCTCTCCACGCCCCGGACTCGAACTCTAAAATAGCGCCGGTGGAAAAAATCCAAGAGCTTTCCAAATTTTCGCTCAAAGCTCGGATCGTAGCCAAAATCATCGACATCCTCGCTGCGCTCTTCCAAGCCCCGTCGGCCCCACTGTTGCTCGAAATAGGGGTTGTTAGCCAGCGGATGCATTGCGTCGAACGGCGGGGTTTCAAGGACTGCTTTGAGCGGCGTTTCGAGCGCCGCTCGGGCAATCTGGGTGTCAGGCGTAGCTGGCGGCACGGCTAGAATGCTGGGGCCCGAGGCGCGAATCATTTGATCGAGGCGCGATTCGAGGTCCGTGATCTGCGACTCGAGCTCTTCGCGCGAGGCCTGTTGCGCTGGTGCCTTCCGTTTCGGCGGCACATCCAAGCTGGTGATGAAATTCTCGCCCGGTACCACGTTTGAGCCAATGCCGAGCTCGTCGGGCGGGTACGTCGGGCGCGGCCGGAGACCCCGATTTTCGTGCTGGGAGCGCTGGGGGCGCTGGGGGCGCTGGGGCTCTCCAGGATTCTTGGGCGGGGGTTTGGGGGTCATGCCGGCGTCTCCGAAAGCAGTTTGGCGTCGCGTAGATGTTGGGCACTGGCAAAATCAATCAAGGCTTCTCGCGTGCTGAAGGCTGGCGAGTAGCCGAGAACATCCTTGGCTCGCGCGCCATCCGCCACGCAGATGTATTGCAGGTAGTCCACGAAAAAAGGCGGTGCATCAGACAGGCGTGTGATCCACAGCGAGGCGAGCATCGCCGAAAGGACGCTTGCGGGAACGGGAAGGTGTGTGCGACCGCAGAGCTTGATCACGGCGCTGAGCGGCAGCACGCCAGAGCCCGAGATGTTAAAGATGCCGGGAGCATCGCGCTGAATCGCCAAGGCGAGAGCGGCGATGGCATCCGCTTCATGGACGAATTGCCACAGCGGATCGAAGCCGAGCACCGTTGGCACTAAGCGGCGTCGGAAGTAATGCGCGATGTAATCGTCGATGTGCGGCCCGATGATCGGAGCCATGCGCAAAACGGTGGCAATGCGGGCACTGCCCGGCGGACCAAAAGCCAGGATCTGCTGCTCGCTCTGAAATTTATCCCGAAAATAAGCTTCCCCCAAGGGCGCTTTGATCCCGTGCGTCTCGCTCAGATAATTCGGATTGGTCGGGTGCGCGCCATACAGAAACGTTTGGCTCTTCAAAATCAGCTTGCGCACGCGCGTTCGGCGGCAAGCATTCACCACGTGCATCGTGCCGACGCTTTCGAGCTCATGCTCCCAAGTCGGATCCGAAGACGGCGAGGACAAGAGCGCGAGGTGCACCAAGGTGTCCACCTTCTCCGACATCAGCACCTCCACCAAGCGTTCTTCGGCGCTGCGACTCGTGAGGTCCAAATTGTAAGCGTGGGTTTTGTCACCCACGGGTTCCGATTTGCGTACATCCAGGCTCACGATAGCTTCCACGGCCGGATCCGCTTCTAAGACTCCGCGCAGGTTGCGTCCTAAAAAGCCGGCGCCCCCGGTGATGGCGACTCGACGTGCGTTTCGGCTGCGGAAGCCGCCGTTGGGATCCGTAGACAAGGCTTGGTTGTTATCGGTGGTCACCAAAGTCACAGAGCTAGGACCGTACTTCCGTCGGCACTGGCTGGCAATCTAGCGTCATCGGAAAAGACACCGGGTTCACTCATATTTTGGACAAATCTTGAGAGTTGCCCCCTCTCGCCTCGCTTGGGCGAGGCGGTCTCCCCCAAGCACGGCGCTCGGCGCGCACGTGCGGGGGCGACGTGAGGCTGTGTGGGCTTTTGTCACAGGAGATTTTCAAAATTCAATGAATAGCGGTCGCGCGTGCTGCATGCGTCCCGTAGCTTAGTGGTGGAGTAGTCGTTGAGATGCACCCGGACTTCGATCTGAATCCTGAACGCGTTGGCCCGTATGAGCTCGGTGAGCCCTTGGGCGTCGGCGGTATGGCTGAGGTTTTCAAGGCTGAACACGTGGATCGGCCTGGCGAATGCTTGGCGCTCAAGCGCATCCTCCGGCACCTGGCGCGCGACCCACGCTTTGTCGATATGTTCCGCGATGAGGCTCGCATCAGTTCATCGCTCACGCATCCCAACATCGTGAGTGTGCTTGATTTTGGGTCCGATGCAGGGGAGCTGTACCTCGCGCTTGAGTACGTGGACGGGCAGTCGTTAGCCAAGCTGCTTCGGCATGTGGCCGCCCAAAAACGCCGCTTCCCGCTGTCTATTGCGCTATTCATCGCACGCGAAATGTTGCGCGGCTTGGCGTACGCGCACTCAGCAACGGATGCCCAAGGACAGAAGTTCAATCTGATCCATCGCGATGTTTCGCCCGGCAATATTCTGCTCGGCAACGATGGCTGCGTGAAGATCACGGATTTCGGGATTGTGCGGAGCACCGTGGTGGATCGCCGCACGCGGCCCGGCGAGGTCAAAGGCAAGCTTGGCTATATGTCACCCGAGCAAGTCGTCGGGCAAGATGTGGATCCGCGGAGCGATCTTTTCAGTGTTGGGATCATCCTCACGGAGATGCTGTTGGCCCGTCCGCTGTTTAGCGGCAAGAGCGATCTTGAGATCCTCACACGCACCCATCAGGCAGACGTGAGTCTTTTGGAACGTTTTGCGCCAAGCCTGCGGCCGGATCTGACGCGGGTGTTGTTCAAGGCGTTGGCTCGCAAGCCCGAGGATCGTTTTCAGTGTGCTGATGATTTCCTATCCGTGATTGAGATCGTGGGGCGGCGCGCGGGCGTGGCGCTCCGGCAAGAAACGTTTGCGCAGTGGATGTTGCAGTTTGGTGCACCGCCCGAACGAAAGATGAGCGGCACGCGCGAAGTGGTGCGAACGCAGCGCTCGTCGTGCCCCGCCACGACGCGTGAGCCCAAAGCCCAGAATCAATAAATAGCCCGGCCCTAAAGCGTTAAGCGGAGAACGGGATAATTGGCGACGCGGGCTATCTCCTGAAAGCCGGCCTCCAAGAAAAGACTGGGTGGCCCAGCTAGCAGCTGTTCGGGAGGAATGTCTGGGGTGGTGCAGGGGAAAGCTTCAATTGCAACCGCGCCGCGCTCTTGGGCGAGCAGGATCCCTTCTGCCAACAAGGCGCGTGCAATGCCGAGCTCGCGCCACTCGGGCTCCACCAAGAAGCACGCCACCGTGAAGACCGCGTCGCGATGGGGCTCATCGAAGCAACGCAACCCGCGCACGCTGCGTTGCGCGTACAGCTTCGGCAAGCTGGGCGCCGGTGCGAGCTTCATCCAGCCCACCACGCGTTCACCGGCAATCGCCACGAGGCCGCTCATTTGTGCAGAGCCCGAGCTGAGCGCTGCGACCATCTGGGCGCGGTTCTCCGCTTCACGTTGGAAGAGCTGTTCGAGCCAAGAATTAGCATCGCCTTCGTGGTGCCAATAGCGACAAAAACAAGGGTGCCGTGAACGTTCAAAGAGCGCCAGGAGTGCTTCAGCATGCTCCGGGCGGGCCTGCGCAACTTCCAGCTCTTCGTCTTCAGGGGATGGTGTGTTGGCGGAACTCATAGGCTTCAGACAGCACCAAGTTCTGTGCGGAGCTCTTCCCAGCGCGCGGCCACCGAGAACAGGCGCTCTTCGGTAAAAGCGGGCCCGAGCAGTTGAAGCCCAACGGGCAAACCCGGCTGCTCGGCGCTTGGCGCGAGCGGGCGACACGGTACCGAAAGCGCACAGATCCCAGCCAAACTGGCGGGAAGCGTGTAGATATCGGCTAGGTACATCTGCAGAGGATCGGCTGTCTTGGCGCCGAGCTTGAAGGCCGCTGTCGGGCTGGTGGGCGTCGCGATCAGATCCACGTGCTTAAAAGCTTCGTCAAAATCGCGGCCGATGAGCGTGCGCACTTTCTGAGCCTTGATGTAATACGCATCGTAGTACCCAGCGCAGAGTACGTAAGTGCCCAGCAAGATGCGGCGTTTCACCTCCGGTCCGAAGCCAGCGTTGCGAGATGCGCCGTACATCTGGGCGAGGGTGCTGCCCGGTGGTTCGCGGCGGAGCCCAAAACGCACGCCGTCGAAGCGCGCTAGATTGCTCGAACACTCTGCCGTAGCGAGCACGTAATAGGTAGCGACGCCGTAGCGGGTGTGCGGCAGCTTAACGGGCACGATCGTAGCGCCGTCCCGCTCCAGCGCTGCGATGGCTTCTTCCACGCGTTGGCGCACGTCGGCAGCCAGCCCTTCGGCAAAATATTCATCCGGCACGCCGATCCGGAGGCCACGGATATCGCGTCCGCAGGCCGCTTCGTAGGCGCCCACCGGGACGTTCGCCGACGTCGAATCTGCCGGATCCAAGCCTGAAATGGCTTCCAACACGCGGGCCGCGCCGCGCACATCGCGCGCAAAGGGACCCACTTGATCGAGACTCGACGCGAAAGCGATCAAGCCAAAGCGCGACACACGCCCATACGTAGGCTTCACGCCGACGATGCCCGTCAGCCCTGCGGGCTGCCGGATGGAGCCACCTGTATCGCTGCCGAGTGAGCACGGCGTGATGCCGGCCGCCACCACAGCTGCACTGCCGCCGCTCGAACCACCCGTGATCCGCGAACGATCCACGGGATTCTTGACCGGGCCGAACGCGCTGTTTTCGTTGGAAGAGCCCATGGCAAATTCGTCCATGTTCGTCTTGCCGAAAATCAACGCGCCGGCTTGGCGCAGACGGGCCACGACCGAGGCATCGTGCGGGGAGCGCCAGCCATGCGTCGTGGGGTTCAGCGCGGGGACGGGCGCGTCTGCCTTGAGCAGCATTCTGGAGGCGCACGTGGTCGGTGCGTCGTGAGTACACAACGCGTCTTTGATGCCAATCGGGATGCCGGCGAGCGGCCCCAAAACCTCTCCCCGAATCCTGCGTTGATCGAGGACATCCGCCGCCGCCAGGATCGACTCGGGCGAAAGGTATAGAAAAGCGTTGAGGTCGCGGTTTTTCTCGGCGTTAATCAGTGCTGCTTCGGCCACTTCGCGCGCGGAAACGGCACCTGCCTGGACTTGCTGGGCAAGCTCCGCCAACCCGAGTGCGCTGAGATGCATCTGCCTTCAGCTCTCCACAAATCCGGGAACCACGAAGCCTTGGTCGGAATAACGGGGCGCTTCAGCCTCGAACGCCTCGCGGGGCAGACTCACCCCGACGCTATCCTGACGCAACGGCGCGTTCTTGACCGCAACGTGCGTGGTTGGCTCAACCTGAGACGTATCCAGCTCGTCGAGCTGCGCCACGTAGCCGAGCACGCTATTTAAGTCGAAAATGATGGGTTCGATTTCCGAAGCTTCGAGGCTCAGATGGGCCAGCTTGGCCACGTGGAGGACGTCGTCTTGGGTGATCGGCATTGTGACGGCTCAAAAGGGGGCGCTGGTGCAGGAAAACCGCTTCTCGATGGCCTACCCAGGCCGCAAACGCAAGTCGAAACGAGCTTGCCTGGAAACAATCTAGGGATATGCTCCGCCCAGCCAGGGAAAAGAGGCGCCCTCACATGAATTACACGCAACGACAGTTCCAGGACGGCGAAACCATCGCCGGAACTCGTTATCGCGTGTTGGGTCTCCTTGGGATCGGCGGCATGGGCGCCGTCTACGACGTGGAGCACACGGAGCTCGGTAAGCGCTTCGTGTTGAAGGCGCTGCATCAGAATCTTTCCACGCAGGGCGAGCTCGTGGCGCGGCTGAAGAACGAATGGCGCGCGCTCGGTCGGCTGCATCACCCGAATATCGTCAACGTGACGGATGCGGGCAACGCGGCCGATGGCAGTGCGTACTACGTCATGGAGCGCTTGGAAGGGGAGCCGCTGGCTTCGCGGATGGCACGTGTTGGGCGCCACAGCATTCCCGAAGCGATCAGTATCGCTGAAGGGATCTTGAATGCCCTGGCCGCCGCGCACGACATTGGCGTGATTCACAGGGACGTCAAACCTCCCAATGTTTTTGTCTCGAAAGATGGCAGCATCAAGCTGCTCGATTTTGGCATCGCGAAAGTTGCGGAATCAGAAGTGGGGCCGATCACGATGCGTGGCATTGCTATCGGCACGCCGAGGTATATGGCGCCTGAGCAAGCGCGCGGCGACGCGGTGGATAGCCGAGCTGATCTGTATGCAACGGGCTTGATTATTTTTGAGCTGATCACGGGAAAGAGCCCGTTTGAAGGCGCCCGGGACGCCAATGAGCTGTTGCTGGCTCAGCTCACCAAAGAGGCCCCGGCTCTCGGCAGCCTGGTGCCCGGTGTGCCCCACGAGCTCGAGCAGCTGGTGCAAAGTTTGCTTGCCAAAGAGGCCGATAAACGCCCCGCCACCGCGCATGAGGTGTTGCAACGTTTGGAGCGCATTCTGGCCAACCAGGCGCGCAGCAGCGGGCCTTCACTCCAGGTTTCTCCGCTAGGCCTCCAGGCCATCACGCCGGCTTCGCTACAGCGCTTAGCCGAGAGTGCCACCGTTTACCAAGATATTGCGGCCGAGCGCAGTTCGGGCAGCCAGCGGCCAGCAGCAACTCAGCCGCTCCCAGCCGGAGAGACCTTTCGCCCGCCAGGTGCCAATTCGCGTCGCGACAGCGCTCCTGCAACGAGAACCCACACGCCGCTTCAGCTGGGTGCTTCGCTGGGAACGCTGGCCTCCAACGCCGTGGCGTCGCAGCAGCCACAGTTCACACCGCCTCCGTTGTCGTCAACGCTGGCGACGGGTGCAGCACGGGCTCAGCGTACGCGCAGTTGGATTTTGGGCGCGGCGATTGGCACCGGTTCTGCGGTGGCGGCGTTCTCAGCGGTCATGCTGTCAGGCGTGCTGTCCAAGCCCAGCGCGAGCGAGCCTGCTTCAGCGGGTTCCCAAGTTCACAGTGCAACACCGGTTAGAGTGGCTGCGCCGGTCGCAGTCCCTCCCACGCCCACGATAGCTCCCGAGACGCCCTCGGCGATCCCCCCCACGCCGACTGCGGAGGAAGTCAGTCCTGCAGTCCCCGGAAGCTCGGCTCAACCCAAAACGGCGGCACCCCGCAAGCCTGCAACAGCTCGCGCCACGAGTCGCCCTCCCCAACAGCCGGCACTGGCGGAGGCTCCAGCCCCGCAAACGCCGCGAAAGTCCCGAACCCGGGTCGAATCCATGAGCCAGGGTGCTGGAACACCGAGCCGATCGAAGCTCCCCGTCTCGGGCCTCTGACGAGCGCTGGACTCCGAACCCCGCTTGCCCTAGGTTCCGCGCCCCATAGGCCCACCCCAGAAGGGTGTGCCGACAACCCAACGCCACACGCCCCTACGCGACTTCAGATTCGGTGCCCCAAGATTTCGGGGTTGGTCTGAAAAGGGGCGGAGGTAACAACCGGAAGGAAAACCCTGCGTCATGACTGAAAATATAGAATCCGTAGAAACAACAGTAGAAGCCACTCCCGCCGCTCCCACAGGCTCACAGATTTTGCGCACCATGCGCGATCCCAACGCACCGATGACCGTGCGAGAGCTGTTCGATGCCGGCGTCCACTTCGGACACCAAACCAAGCGTTGGAACCCGAAGATGCGCCCGTACATCTACGGCGCACGCAGCGGCGTCCACATTGTGGATCTCGATCAAACAGCGCGCCTCTTTAAGAAGGCGTTCGACTTCATCAACGACACCGTCTCTCGCGGCGGCTCCGTCTTGTTCGTGGGCACCAAGCGCCAGGCGCAGGAAATCGTCAAAGAAGAAGCGATTCGCTCGAACATGTTCTACGTCACCAACCGCTGGCTCGGTGGCACGCTCACGAACTTCAAAACCATCAAGCAGGGCCTGGATCGCCTGCGCAGCATCGAGCGCATGCGCGAAGATGGGACGTACGAGCAGATCCCGAAAAAAGAGACCGTTCGCCTCGAAAAAGAGCGCGCTCGGCTCGAGAAATACATCGGTGGTTTGAAGGGCATGGGCTCATTGCCGCAGGTGATCTTCATCGTCGATCCGACGCAGGAAACGATCGCCGTCAACGAAGCTCGCAAGCTCAAAATTCCACTGGTGGCCATCACGGACACCAACTGTGATCCCGATGCTATCGATTTCCCGATCCCGGGTAACGACGACGCGATCCGCTCGGTGCGGTTGCTCACGGGCGCCGTTGCCGATGCCTGTGCACTCGGGACACTCCGCCGTCGCGATACAGCGAATCAGTCGCGTGGCGATCGTGGGGAATCTGGCGGCGGCGGCAACCAACGCCCCGAAACCACTCAGGTCTATCAAGCACCTCGCATGCGTCAGACCGAAAACGCCGGCTGAAAACGGAGAAATAGAGAGCCATGTCTACAGTCAACATGCAGCAGGTCAAAGAACTTCGCGATCGGACCCAAGCCGGTCTGAACGATTGCAAGGCAGCACTCCTTGAAGCCGATGGCGACATGGAGAAAGCCGTCGAAGGCATCCTCAAAAAGGGTCTCGCAAAAAGTGCGAAGCGCGCCGGGGCAGTGGCTTCGGAGGGCGTGGTGGTCACTCAGGTGTCCGCCGACGCGCACAGTGCCGTGATCGCCGAGGTGAATATCCAGACAGATTTCGCCGCTCGCAACGACCAGTTCTTGGCGTTCGCGCAAGGCGTGGTCAGTGTGGCTGCCAAGGCCAAGCAAGGTGCTGACCTCAGCTTGGAGGCTTTCCCCGGAGGCAGCGCCACCGTCGAAGACACGCGCCAGGCTCTCGTGGGTAAGCTCGGCGAAAACATCACCGTTCGGCGTTGGGAGCGCATTCAGCTCGATGGCGCTGGCAAGGTGCACTCGTATGTCCACATGGGTGGCAAGATTGGCGTGCTCTTGGGCGCGCGTCTGGGCGACCAAGCCGCCGAGGCCAAGCCGGAGTTCAACCAGTTCTTGGACGACGTAGCGATGCAGATCGCCGCCATGGGTCCGCTCTTCCTCAAGGCCAGCGTCGTTTCTGACGATGCCAAGAAGAAGCAGACGGAGATTTACGACGCACAGCTGGCTGATGAAGGCAAGCCTGAAGCCGCCCGGCCGAAAATCATTGAAGGCAAGCTCGGCAAGTGGATGAAAGAAGTCTGCTTGCTTGAGCAACCGAGCGTGATGGAGAGCGAGAAGACGGTCGAGGCCATTCGGGCCGAGGTCGAGAAGAAGCTCGGCACCACGTTAGAGCTCGTGCAGTTCGTTCG
>Ga0163144_10025828_pt1 | contig 11446 bp, 9 predicted proteins | sample OliLak19BULKMAT1_FD_123175 | JGI IMG/M metagenome (GOLD analysis project Ga0163144, IMG submission 123175) | Freshwater microbial mat bacterial communities from Lake Vanda, McMurdo Dry Valleys, Antarctica - Oligotrophic Lake LV.19.BULKMAT1 | ecosystem: Environmental > Aquatic > Freshwater > Lake... | reverse complement strand
TGGATATTCGAGCTGACCCCCGACGGCATCAAGAGCCGCTGCACCTGCCCCGCGTACTCGAAGAGCGGACAGCACTGCAAACACGTCGGCGCGCTGCTCATCGCGGTGCGCGATCAGGCGCGCTCCACCCAGACGCGGCGCGAGCCCGCGCCCATCGCGCCCATCGTGCCGCAGACCGCGCACGCCGGGGGCGGCGGCGTCGCCAACCGCATCCGTCGCCGCGAGCAGCAGCAGCGCCGCGGCAACAACGGCAACAACGGCAACAACAACAATCAGGTCCGCACCAGCGCGCCGCCGCCCATGCCGACGGCCATGGCCCCGAGCCACCACCCGCCGGGCTCGTCCATCACCATGACGCCCCCCGCGCACGACGCGACGGCGCGCCAGACCGGTATCGGCGCGTGGCTCCCACCCGACGGTTTCGCCGGCCAGCGCCGCGTCGAGTTCCGCCTCCACGTCCGCCAGGGTGCCCTCACCGTCACCGTCCTCGACGCCGAGGCTCGCGTCCCCATCCTGCCCTCCACCGCCATGGCCTGGCAGGCCATGTACCCCACCCCCGATCGCGACGCCCTGCGCATCCTCGCCCGCGTCGAGAGCGGCAACCCGCGCCACCCCGCCGTCGACGTACGCGGCGAGGACGTGGCCGAGCTGCTCCCGGCGCTCGAAGGCCAGAAGGTGCTCCTCGAGCCGGCTCTGATGCAGCTCCGCTTCGGCGAAGATCCCCTGCGCCCGCGCTTCGATCTCGAGACTGTCGGCGGCGACACCATCATCGTCAAGGTCAGCTTCGAGCGGGCCAGCGACCGGCGTCGCTTCTCGCTCCTGCAAGGCGGCTGGTTCGAGGGCTGGCCAGGCTGGCACATCGACACGCAAGAGGGCATCGCCCGCCGCGTCGACAAGCGCGTCTCCCCCGCGGCCCTGCGCCGGCTGCTGCGCTCGCCAACCATCGGTGAGCCCATGAGCGAGCTGCCGCAGCTCATCATGCAAGGCCTCCCCAAGGTCGCCCTCGAGGTCGGCGCCGAGCTCCCCGATCTCTCGCAAATCGCCGACGTCGTCGACCTGTTGCCGACCTTCCGCATGCGCGCGGGCGGCTCCCTCGTCGAGGCCGAGGTCTCGCTCTTCGCCGCTTACGGCGACGTCGAGATGCCGGTCCGCGCCGACGGCATCACGCTCCCGATCATCGTCCAGCGCCCCGCCGAAGGCTCGAAGCGCGCCCGCTGCATCCGCGTCGACATCGCCGCCCAGCAAGACGCGGCCGGCAAGCTCGCCGCCCTGGGCCTCTCCCCCGACGAGGGCGGCCAGGTCTTCGTGGCCCGCGGCGACGCCGCCATCCGCTTCTGGACCGAGGGCCTCGCCGAGCTGCCCGACACCTGGGACCTCTTCGTCCCCGACGACCTCGTCGACACCCAGGTCCGCTCCAAGTCGATCACCGCATTCGCCAAGGTCACGAGCGGCATGGACTGGCTGAACGTGAAGCTCAACTTCGAGAGCGAGGGGGTCGGCGTCGATCGCGACGAGCTGCGCCGCTGCCTCGCCGAGGGACGCAAGTACGTCCGCCTCGAGGACGGCTCGTTCGCGCCAATCGATCGCGACGCGATCAAGGCCGTGCTCGAGCGCGAGGTCGAGCTGCTCACCGCCGCCGGCAAGGGCGGCAAGCTCGGCCTCGCCCACGCCGGCCGCATCCAGGACCTGCTCCAGCACACCCAGGGCTCCAGCGTCTCGGCCCAGGCGCGCACGCTGTTCCAGCGCCTCGGCAGCATCGACGAGATCGAGGCGACAAAGAAGCCGCGCGCCCTCAAGGCGACCTTGCGCCCCTACCAGGAGGCCGGCCTCTCGTGGCTCAAGTTCATCCACGAGCTGGGCTCCGGCGGCGTCCTCGCCGACGACATGGGCCTCGGCAAGACCGTGCAGACCATCGCGCTGCTGCTCGCGATCAAGCAAGAAGACAAGCGCATCCGCGCCCTCATCGTCGCCCCCACCAGCGTCGTCACCAACTGGGAGCGCGAGCTCGCGCGCTTCTCGCCGACGCTCAACGTCGCCCTGTGGCACGGCACCGGGCGCAAGGGCCAGGCCGACGACATCAAGGACGCCGAGGTCGTCATCACCAGCTACGCGCTGCTCCGCCGCGACGAGGAGTTCCTCGCCGATCTCGACCTCGACTACGTGATCCTCGACGAGGCGCAGCACATCAAGAACCCGATGAGCGCCACCGCCGCGGCCGCCAAGAGGCTGCGTCCCAAGCGCCGCCTCGCCCTCACCGGCACCCCCATCGAGAACCGCCTCTCGGAGATCTGGTCCATCTTCGACTTCGTCTCCCCCGGCTTGCTGGGCCCGCTCGACCGCTTCGAGCAGCGCTTCTCCCGTCCCATCGAGTCCGGCGATTACAAGGCCGCGCAGCGCCTCCGCGCCACCATCCACCCGTTCATCCTGCGCCGCACCAAACAAGAGGTCGCCAAGGATCTGCCCGAGAAGATCGAGATGGATCAGATCTGCGATCTGTCGGGCGAGCAGCGCGCGATTTACATGAACGTGGCGCGCGAGGTGCGGGCCCAGGTGCTCGGTGAGGTCGAGCGCGTCGGCCTCGCCAAGAGCCAGCTCCAGATCCTCGCGGGCCTCACCCGCCTGCGCCAGGCCGCCTGCGATCCGCGCCTCCTCGGCCTCCCGCGCGAGCTCACCGACGAGGACTCGGGCAAGCTCATGGCCCTCCGCGAGCTTGTCTCCGAGGCCGTCGAAGGTGGCCACAAGATCCTCGTCTTCAGCCAGTTCGTGATGATGCTCCGGCTCATCGAGAAGGCCCTCAAAGAGGACGGGATCACCTACGAGTACCTCGACGGCTCGACCAAAGATCGCTTCGAGCGCGTCGAGCGCTTCCAGACCGATCCGAGCGTCCCGGTCTTCCTCATCAGCCTCAAGGCCGGCGGCACCGGCCTCAACCTCACCGCCGCCGACACCGTCGTCCACTTCGATCCGTGGTGGAACCCGGCCGTCGAGCAGCAGGCCACCGACCGCGCCCACCGCATCGGCCAGACCAAGGTCGTCACCGCCTACCGCCTCGTCGCCGCCGGCACGATCGAAGAGAAGATCCTGCTGCTCAAGGCCAAGAAGCGCGAGCTCGTCGCGCAGGTCCTCAGCGAGGACGCTGGCGGGGTCAAGAAGCTCACCAAGTCGGACCTCGAAGACCTCTTCGCGATCGACTGAGGGCCGACGTGCCCCGCGTGATCATCGCGTTGCTGGCGGCGACGCTCCTGTTCGCAGGACACGCCGCCATGCAGCTGAACGATGCCGTTCGGGCCGGCAGCTCTCTGCGGGACGGCCTGGAATCAGCGGTGATCGCGCTGATCTTCCTGGCGCTGCTGCTGATGGAGAGCCGGAGGCGCGTCCGGCGGGGGTGAGCGGGGGCGATTGCTCGACGTCGCAAAGCTTCCGGTGCGGGTGCGCCGGTACGATTGCCGGGGACGTCGCGGCAGCGGTGGCTGGATGTCGCGAGGCTTCCGCGGCGGCTGCGCGCGAGCGACTGCCGGACGTCGCGGCAGCGATTGCCGGACGTCGCGCGGGAGCGATTGCCGGACGTCGCGGCAGCGATTGCCGGACGTCGCGCGGGAGCGATTGCCGGACGTCGCGCGGGAGCGATTGCCGGACGTCGCGCGGGAGCGATTGCCGGACGTCGCGGGAGCGACTGCCGGACGTCGCGCGGGAGCGACTGCCGGACGTCGCGCGGCTACTTCTTTTTGCCGCCGATGACCATCAGATGGTACTTGCCGTATTCGCTCTGACCGAGAGTGAACAGCACCTCGATGAGCAGGCGGTAGGGGGTCGTTCCGTCGGCCACGATGATCGCTTCCGACGACCCCGGGTCGAGGCCCTTCGCCGCGCGGACCCGCTTGTCGGTCTCGCGCGCCGAGCTGAGCGCGTTGGCGAGGGGGACGATGTAGAGGTCGTTCGGGCCGCTGCGTTTGTACTTCGCGTCGACGCCGGACTGCGCGATCTGATCGCGGCTCGGCAAGAGGACGATCGGCTCCGGGTTCTCACCCACGAGCATCTGCGTCTTCGAGACGATGACGACGATGCCCTCCTGCGAGGGCTCGCTCGACATGACGCTGATGGGCAGCGTCAGGTCGTCGGATTGCGGAATGGAGGCCGACGACGACGCCATGCTCTTGAGCAAGAAGACGAGGATGATCGTCATCAGGTCGAGCATCGCGGTGATGTTCAGGAAGTCGATCTCCGGCTCCTTGGCGTTCTTGCGAATCGCCTTGCGGAGAGCGGCCTTGTACTGCACGACGCTCGCCGGCTTCGGCGCGGCCGCTTTCGCTGTCACTTCGCTCATCGCGCGACCCCGAAGTGGACTTCCGGAAACAGCTCGTCCTGGCCGTCACTCCGGAGAGCATCCATCACGTCGATGATGGTCTTGTAGTCGACGCCGGGGTTCGCCGTGATGGTGACCTGGGTCTCCGCCTTGAACTCGTCGCGCGCGTTCTTGAGGCGCTTCGCGCACGCCGTGATCCCGGGGTAATCGTTGTCCTCGCCCTTCTTCGGGACGGTGATCCCGGAGCCGACGTCGGTGCAACCCGTGGCGATGTTGCCGCCCGACGTCTTCAGCGACACCCCCTGCCCCGTCACGAACACGGACAAGTTGAGCGCGCGGCTCGCCAGCTCCGTGCGAACCTTGCCACCGCCGATCGACGGTGGCGTCGTCTCGATCGACGCGACGAACGTGACCGACACGCTCGCCAGCACGAACATCAGGATGTTCGTGATGATGTCGAGGTAGGGGATGACGTTCAGCTCGCCGGCCTCTTCGCCCGCCGCCGGCTCGACAGGCTGGGACAGCCTCCGGATCCGGGAGCGCTGAGCAGCGCTTAGAACACCGTCTTGCGTCTCGGCCATGGGGCGCTCAGTAACCGGGCTTGTTGCTGATCGTGAGCAGGTTGAACACGCGCTCGGTGGTGCCTTCGAGATCGTGCTGGATGTTCTTCGAGCGGGTGTGGATGAGGACGTGCGCGATCATGCAGACCACGGCGATGCCGAGGCCGAACGCCGTGTTGTACATGGCTTCGGCGATGCCGTTCGAGAGCATGCGCTGCTTGTCGGCCTGGGACAGACCGGGCACGGCGATCGACGAGAACGTCGTGATCAGACCGGACACCGTTCCGATGAGGCCGATGAGCGTGGCGATGTTCGCGAGCGACCACAGCGCCGCGACGCGCTTCTCCACCTGAGGCTTGAGCTCGGAGAGCTTCTCGCTGAGTGCGGCGTCGATCTCGTCGGCGCCCTTGTTCGCGTGCGTGAGACCGCTCTTCACGAGCTGCAAGATCGGGTAGTCGCTGGCATCGCACAGCTTGATCGCGCGGTCGATGTTGCCCGCCGCGACCAGCTTCTTGATCTGCGCGAAGAACTCCCGAGAATTTACACGGTAGCGGCCAAGCTGAAATGCGGCGCGTTCAATGATGATTGTGACGACGACCGCTGAGACAACCAGATTGACGATGAGGAAGGTCGGGTTGTGCTTGATGGCACCCCACAACATGCTTTCCCCACCGCCTTCGGCCGCCAGCATCAAGAGATGACGCATCGATGGGTCCTTTCCATAGGGCGCAAGATCGGTACGAAGCGCTAGCGCGGCGAATATATCCGCCGCTCTCGCAAAATCGCAAGCTCGCGGATCGCACCACGTGACGAACTTTGCTACCGGCGCCCCGGCGGGGGTCCGCGCGATGGGCCCGCGACGCCTCGGTCGACCGCGCGAGCAGCCGCCTTCTCTCGACGCAGGCGCCGCGCGATGGGCCCGCGACGCCTCGGTCGACCGCGCGAGCAGCCGCCTTCTCTCGACGCAGGCGCCGCGGTTGGACCGTCGCGAAGCGCGGCTGCGCCACCTCAGTCAACGCGCGCGCGAAGCACGCACATCGCACGCACAGGACGACCGAAGGTTGCAAATTTCCACGAGCGCGCAGCGACGCTGGAACTTTGCAACGCCAAAAGACCTTGGATTCAAGGCCAAATCTTCTTGACGGAGCGACGTCCTACTCGCGAAGATGTCGGGCCAAATGGTAGGCCTTGCGCGCGCAAAACCACACGTCGAAAAACGTGGGGTGCGCGCGCTGTTCGGCCCGCTAAAGGCCAACCACGGATGACGCCGCGCGCTCCCTACCCACCGGTCAACAAGGGCGCGCGGCCACTGGAGGACAAGAACGATGCACTGGATATACGAGCACTTCAAAGAGGGTGGCTGGGGCATGTGGCCGATCCTCTTCTGGTCGATCCTCACGATCGGCATCATCGTCGAGCGCGCCCTCTACCTGTTCGGCTCGTCCATCAACAAGGAGGTGTTCCTCGCCACGATGCAGAAGTGCATTCTCGCGGGTGACGTCGCGAAGGCCGTCAAGATGTGCTCGGCCGCGAACGCGCCTCTCGCGCGCATCGTGCAGTCGGGCCTCGTGAAGGTGAACCGCCCCGACGACGAGGTCCAGGCGGCCATGGACGAGGCAGCTCTCCGTGAGCTGCCCAAGCTCAGCGCGCGCACGAGCTACCTCGCGCTCCTCGCGAACCTCGCGATGCTCTCGGGCCTCCTCGGCACCGTGACCGGCCTCATCACCTCGTTTGGCGCCGTCGCCGGCGAGTCGGTCGATCCGAGCCAGAAGGCACGCGTCCTCGCGCAGGGCATCTCGGAAGCCATGAACTGCACCGCGTTCGGGCTCGCTGTCGCCATCATCGGCCTCATCGGGTTCGCCATTCTCAACGGCAAGACGCAGCAGCTCGAGGACGACATCAACGAGGCATCCGTCCAGATCCTCAACCTCGTCGTGGCCAACCGTCAGAAGGTCAACGTCGCGGCAGTCGGTCAGGCAGCGTAGTTCGGTTTACCCTGGTGTGTTGGATGGGGCCCCGGCCCCATCCAAGTCTGTTGCATCGGATTCGTTGGATCGGCTGGCACCATCCGCTCCAAAAGTTGTCGGACGAGATTGTTTGACCGGATGTGTTGGATGGGGTCCGCCCCATCCAACCCTGTTCGGTTCGTTGGCTCGGCCCGTCACGCTGACTCGCTGATTCTGGCAGCGGCGCGGCGGGCGAGTTGCGGTTCGATTGTTTCCTACATGAGGTGAGCCATGGGTGGCGTAGACGTTGGTGAAGGCGGCGGGAAGAAACGGTCGACGAACAGCGACATCAACATGATCCCGTTCATCGATCTGTTGTTTGTCACGATCGCATTCCTCCTCATCACGGCCGTCTGGACCACGAACAGCCGCATCAACGCGGATGCTCAGGTGCCTGGCCCGCCGGATCCGAACAAGGAGCTCACACCCCAGACGCCGGAAAAGGTGCTCAACCTGCACATCGGCGACAGCGAGTTCTCGCTGGTCTGGAAGCAGGGCGCCACCGTCGTGAGCGAGATCAAGGTTCCCAAGAACCCGCAGGAGACGGGCGGCGACTCCAAGATCGTCCGCTACCCCGATCTCGCCAAGAAGCTCGAAGAAGAGTGGAAGACCCAGGGCGGCCATCGCGATCCGACCGATCGCAAGCTCGACCAGTGCATCCTCTTCAGCGACAACCGCACGCCCTTCAAAGAGATCGTCGCGGTGCTCGACGCGCTCTACTCGCCGAAGCGCGACATGAAGTTCGCCGACGGCACGAGCAAGAAGCTCCCCGTCTTCAACATGACGTTCTCCGTTCGCTGAGAAGAGGCATAAAAAAATGGATCGCTTTCAGCGCAAACACCACGATCCGCACGCCCACGTCATCCACGCGCCGCACAAGCGGCTGATGAGCAAGGTGCCGCTGCGTTTCGTCTGGAACAAGGTGAGCGGGCACGGCCCCAAGTCGCCCAACGCGGCGCTCAACCTCGTCAGCTTCATCGACTTCTTGATGGTGACCGTCATCTTCCTCCTGATGTCCTTCTCGGCCTCCGGCGAGATGACCGTGGACAAGAACGTCAAGCTGCCCAAGGCCGAGAACGTCGAGGACATGATCGACGCGCCGATGATCGCGGTGAACGGCAACCAGATCCTCGTGGACGGCACGCTCGCCGGCTCCACGCGCGCCATCGAAGAGCTCGGCCGCCTGCAAAAGATCGACGAGCTGTTCGCGTTGCTGAAGAACAAGCGCGAGCTGTGGAAGCAGCTCCAGCCGAACAAGCCGTTCCCCGGCGTGTGCATCCTTCAGGTCGATCAGCAGGTCCCGGCGCTGGTCGTGAAGAGCGTGTTCCAGACGGCGGCGTTCGCGGGTTACCCGAACGTGAGCTTCATGGTCGGCAAAATCCCCTCGACCAACTGACGCGCACGCTACCGCGCGGCGACGGCCGCCGAAGACCGAAGGCCGCCGGGACGACGAACGTATCCTTGGCGGCCTTTCTGTTTGGGCGACCTTTCCCTCGGCTCCCGAGACAGGCAAGACGATCACGCCATGGCTGACAACGAAGACCGCGTCCGCGGGCTCAAATCCGTTCAAGTAGCGCGGCAGTCGCGCACCAAGATGCGCTGGCCGCCAGCGAAGTACTGGGGGTACGGCGGCGTGGTCATCACGCTGATGATCATCTTCCACTACAAGAGCTCGCTCAGCGAGCTCGACCGGATGCGCTCCACGCTCCTCGGCAAGCAGCGCTTCGTGAAGACCGAGATCGAACCGAAGTGGACGCCGCTGCGCGACAAGATCGAGGGCTGGACGCAGGCCCTCGCGAGCGGCCCCACGGAAGATTTCACCGACAAGGAGGCGCTCGCCGGCTGGACGTTCCGCGACAAGAAGGGCGTCTACCTTCGCCTCCGCGCCGAGGACGCGCAGAGCCCGGACACCATCCGCAAGGCCGCTCGCGACTCGCTGCGCGACGCGTTCACCTCGTGCCTCACGCTCGTGCCGAACGAGAACCCCCTGGCCGGGCACGCGTGCAAACACTCGAGCGAGTGCGCCCGCGGCGAGCACTGCAACGAGCTGGATCACTGCGCCAGGCCGGCCCAGCCCTTCAATCTCCGCATCGCCTATCGCGCCTTCCAGGTCCTCAACGACGACTGGATCAAGCAGGTGCAAGAGGGCGGCGAGATGACGGTCCGCGCCCTGAGCGGCACGTTCGACGATCTGGTGCGCGAAGACATGCCCATGGCGACGGACCTCGTGCGCGAGGGGCAGTACTTCCTGGTGGTGATCGACGAGAAGGCCGAGAACGAGCCGCCGCCCCCGCCGCCGGGGTCGACCGTGAGCGCCTCGAATCCGACAGAGGTTCGACAAGCCTTGCCGCACTTCGCGCGGATCGGGGTCTGGCGCACCAGCGACGACAAGCCCATCGTGCGCCTGCGCCGCGAGACCGAGGGCACCCTGCTGGGTGGAGGCGGCGGCCTCGATCCCGAGGTGGCCGAGGCCCGCCAGCGCCAGGCAAACAGCTGCTCTCTGGCGCTCGCCGTCCGCACGGCCATCGGCGACAACAACGCCGCCGCCGTCCCCCCCAAAGACTGAAAGCCTCGCGCACGGTGCGCCTGCGGCTTCGGGAAGGGCTCGTCCAGGACGCGCTACCGCTACGCCTGTGGCTTCGAGAAGGGCTCGGTTTCGTGCGCACGGTGCGCCTGCGGCGCGGGAAGGGCTCGTCCAGGACGCGCTACCGCTACGCCTGCGGCTTCGAGAAGCGCTCGGTTTCGTGCGCACGGTGCGCCTGCGGCTTCGGGAAGGGCTCGTCGCACCGAGAGCGTGGTCAGGGTGGAGGTTTGTGTCGGAGTGGGATTGACAACTGTTAGACAAACATTAAACATTACCCACCTAACCCAACAGGGATGAAACTGATGAAAAAGACTTTTGGTGTGGTGCTCGTGACGTTGACCGCGGCCCTTTTCTCGGCCGGCATGGCCGGATGTGGCCCTTCCGAGCCCGCGAACTCCGCGGTCGGTGCGACCCCCGCAGCCGCTGACAAGGACATCGTCGATACCGCCGTCGCGGCCGGTTCGTTCGCGACGCTCGTGAAGGCCGTTCAGGCGGCCGAGCTGGTGGAGACGCTCAAGGGCGATGGGCCGTTCACGGTGTTCGCGCCGACCGACGCGGCGTTCGCCGCGCTCCCCCCGGGCACGCTCGAAGACCTGCTGAAGCCCGAGAACAAGGCGAAGCTGCAGGAGATCCTCAAGTACCACGTGGTCTCGGGCAGGGTGATGGCAGCCGACGTCGGCGGGCTCACCAGCGCGAAGACCGTCGCAGGCAAGGAGCTGACGGTGTCGGCGAAGGACGGCACCGTGATGATCAACGACGCGAAGGTCGTGAAGACCGACATCGTTTGCAAGAACGGCGTCATCCACGTCATCGACAAGGTGGTCCTCCCGCCGTCGTGATCGCGAGGCTGCCGCGTCGTGAGCGGTGCCGCATCCAAGTCATCGACGACATCGTCGTCCCGCCGTCGTGATCACGAGGCTGCCGCGTCGTGATCGCGGCGCGGCTGCGTCGTGAGCGCGCGGCATCGATCACGGGAGGCGCGCGAGGATGTGGACGTCGGCGAAGTTGATGCCGGTCGGACCGCCCTCGATGCGCGTGCCCAGGGTTGCGTGAGCCTCCGCGTCGGAGAAGCGCGCGAGGGCGCCCTCCAAGGTCTCCCGGCTCACGGCGGCGGTGGCGCTGACCACGGCGCCGGACGATCCCGACGAGCCGTCCACGCCATCTGTCGCACCACAGAGCAACACGACATCCTCGGGCAGATCCGGGAGGGCACGCAGGGCTACCCAGCCGGCGCGGCCTCCGCGGCCACATTCGGCAGGCAGCGTCAAAGTCGGCTCGCACGGGATGACGAGCGCCTCGCGCGGGGACAGGGCACGCGCCTGAGCGATACGCCTGGCGGCTACCGTCGCAGCATCGCCCTCGTCCGGAGCGAGCAGGCGCACGCGCTCGAGGCCGCGGGCCTGGAGGGCGCGGACGAGCTGACCGCCGAAGACCTCGGGGCCTGCCAGGATGCGGGCGCGCCAGCGGGGGGCGTCCACCTGTTTCAGGCTCTCGGACAGCGGCGTGCGGGCCTCCCAGGCCGGCGCGAAGCGGCGGAGCACGGCGCGCGCCTCGTCGACGCTGGTGGGGTCGGGCACGCTCGGGCCGGAGCCGATGTCGTGCAGATCGCCGCCGATGACGTCGCTCAGGGCGAACGTGAGGACGCGGGCGCGGCCCGCCGCCGCGGCGAGGCGGCCGCCCTTGATCAGCGAGAGGTGACGCCGCACGAGGTTGACGTCGCGGATGGTAGCGCCCGACGCGAGGAGCTCGCCGACGAGGGCGCGCTTGTCGGCGAGCGACATTCCCGGGGGCGGGAGCGACAGGAGCGACGACGCGCCGCCGGAGACGAGCACCGTCACGAGGTCCGCGGTCGCGAGGCCACGCACGAGCGCGAGCGCGCGCCGGGCAGCGTCGACGCTGCGCTCGTCAGGGATCGGATGCGGGGCGACGAGCGTTTCGACGCGCGGATCGCGGGGCGGATTGAGGGGCGGATTGAGGGGCGGGGTGAAGGGCG
>Ga0163144_10025827_pt1 | contig 11446 bp, 10 predicted proteins | sample OliLak19BULKMAT1_FD_123175 | JGI IMG/M metagenome (GOLD analysis project Ga0163144, IMG submission 123175) | Freshwater microbial mat bacterial communities from Lake Vanda, McMurdo Dry Valleys, Antarctica - Oligotrophic Lake LV.19.BULKMAT1 | ecosystem: Environmental > Aquatic > Freshwater >... | reverse complement strand
GCGCCATCCTCAAGCAGGCCGGCGTGGACTTCGCGATTCTCGGTAAAGAAGAGCTATGCAACGGGGAGACGGCCCGGCGGATCGGCAACGAGTATCTGTTCCAGTCGATGGCGGAGATGTGCAACGAAGTGATTCAAGGGTACAATGTCAAAAAGATCCTGACGAACTGCCCGCATTGCTTCAATACCCTGAAGAACGAATTCCCGCAGTTTGGTGGGAACTATGACGTCGTCCACGCTGTGGAATTTGTCCGCGACCTACTCGCGGACGGGCGTATTGCCATGAACGACGATACTGGCCGCGAAAAGCGGACAATCACTTACCACGACTCCTGTTACCTCGGGCGATATAATGATGTGTATGATGCCCCACGCGAGATTCTTCAAGGGATCCCGGGTGTACGCCTCAAGGAAATGGACAGGAACCGGAAATTCGGCATGTGTTGCGGTGCCGGTGGAGGTCGGATGTGGATGGAGGAGGATGCCGACAAGCGCGTCAACGTCAATCGCGTGGAGCAGGCTCTCGAAACGAAGCCCGACGCGGTCGCCGTTGCCTGTCCATTCTGCATGACGATGATCGACGACGGCCTCAAGTCCAAGAATCTAGAAGGACAAGTGGAGGCAGTCGACGTGATGGAACTCGTAGCCGATCGCCTTTCCTGATGGCGAATCGCTGAGGAGAAAAAAGAGGGGCCGGGTGAGAATCCGGCCCCTCTTTTTTCGCTGGCTCAATCGGGCGGGGATCGTCGCGGATGAGCTCACGACGCTCGTAGCTTCTTCACCTCTTCAGTCATTTCGGGGACCGCTTTGAAAAGGTCGGCGACCAACCCGTAATCTGCTACCTGGAAGATCGGTGCCTCGGCGTCTTTATTGATCGCCACGATGATCTTCGAGTCCTTCATCCCGGCAAGGTGTTGGATTGCGCCGGAGATGCCGACGGCAATGTACAAACTCGGCGCGACCACTTTGCCCGTTTGCCCCACTTGCAGGTCGTTGGGAACATAGCCCGCGTCGACTGCCGCCCGGCTGGCGCCCATCGCAGCGCCCAAGGCATCGACGAGGGGCTCGAGAACGGTCTTGAAGTTCTCGCCCGACTTGAGGGCACGTCCTCCAGAGACGACGATCTTGGCGTCGGTCAATACCGGGCGATCCGACTTCGTCTCGTTGAACCCGATGAAGCTCGATCGGGTCTGGCTGCGGTCTGGTACGAAGTCCACCGACGCAATCGAGCCGCTTCCTTGTTTCGCGGCAGCGTCGAAGGCAGTCGCTCGTACGCTAACGACCTTCGGGCTCCCCTCGATTGCGACCGTGGCGAGGACATTGCCCGCGAATATCGGTCGCTGCATCGTTCCATCTGCTGAGAATTCGGTTACGTCCGTCGCCATTCCGGCATCGAGGAGGGCGGCGACGCGCGGCAGCAGGTCTTTGCCGATAGCGGTCGATGTACCGAGGATGACTTCTGCGCTCGTCGCCTTTGCGACGTGGACGACGGCTGCCGCGTACGCATCTGCCAGGTAGTGCTCAAATGCGGAGTCATCGACAAGATGTACCTTCAACCCGTACTCGGCGAGTTCTTGAGCTACAGCCGCAATCCCTTTGCCGACGATCACGGCTTCGCAGGTGCCACTCGAATGCGTTGCCGCCTGCTTGGCGGCGGTGATTGCGATCTGGGTTGGCTTGGTGAGCTTACCCTCGTGGTGTTCGGCGAAAATTAAAATGATGCCCATGGTATCTCCTACGGCGAGCCGTTTAGATCGCCTTAGCTTCGTCGTGCAGGCTCTTGACCAGTTCCTGAACCGACTCGACGATTCGCCCCGCTTCCCGTTTTGGCGGCGGGGAAAGCTTGATCACCTTCAACTTGGGCGTGAGATCGATGCCCAAATCCGCAGCCGCAATCTCCTTGAGCTCTTTCTTTCGCGCCTTCATGATCCCTGGCAAGGATGCGTACCGTGGAACATTCAAGCGAAGGTCGACCGTTACGACGGCCGGGAGCGGAATCTCTATCGTCTCCAGGCCGCCATCGATCTCACGTACCACCTTTACCCGCTCGCCGCTGATGGCGATCCCGGGAACTCCCTTTTTCTCTTCCTCGGAGTCGAGACTTTCGACCTTCGATGCGAAGGTCGCCTGCGGCCACGACATCAGTGCTGCCAGCATTTGCCCCGTCTGGTTGGCATCGTCGTCGATGGCTTGTTTCCCCATCACGACGAGTCCTGCGTCCTCGTCTCTTGCAACTTTCGCAAGGATCTTTGCGACGCCGAGCGGATCCAACTCGTCGTCGCACGTGACGAGGACCGCGCGGTCCGCACCCATTGCGAGCCCTGTGCGGAGTTGCTCAGCCGCTGCCTTGGTTCCAACGCTGACGAGGATGACTTCAGAGCCTGCCAGCACTCCCTTGATTCGCAGGGCTTCTTCTACCGCTATCTCGTCGAACGGGTTGACGACGTACTTCAGATTGTCGGTGACGATGCCAGAACCGTCCGCCTTCACTTTGATCACGGCGTTGTAGTCCGGGACTCGCTTCACCGTTACGAGAATTTTCACGGCCATCCTCCTCAGGATTCAGATTTTCTCGGGGCTAACACAGGCGTGCGCTATCGTCAAGATATCTTCTACGTGAAGGGCGATGCGATTAGTCTTGCTAATTGCATCGCCCTAGTCCGTATGGTGGCCCAGCCGCGCAGAAAGTACCCGCCCGGCAGCCAATACCATTTCGGCGAATTCGGTCTCGAGTCGTAATTGTGGAAGGCGATGCACCGGGCCGGCAACACACAGCGCGGCGACCACAGTCCCCGTATAGTCGCGTATCGGTACCGCCACGGCGCATACGTCGTCGACGTGTTCGCCGAGCTCGACGGTATATCCGCGCTCGGATGCTCGATTGAGGTCAACTCGCACCTCATTCGGTTTGCACTTCGTCGCTGGAGTGTAGCGTTGGTAGTCGCTTATTTCACCGAGGAGCACGGTCTCCGAGAACGTGAGCAGCGCCTTTCCCACGGCAGTGCAGTGAAGCGGCATCAGGTCGCCGATTTTGGCAATCAGGCGAACGGCGCGTGCTGGTTCGACGGCGTCGAGTACCACGGCGACATCATCCTGCAAAACAGCGATGAATACCGTCTCTCCGGAAGTCTCGGCTAGGTGATTCAGTACTGGTTGAGCCTGGCGCAGGAGGCTGGCTTGCAGTAGAAACCGCTGGCCCAGCCGGAGACAACGAACACCGAGTCGGTAGTTCTCGGTCGTCTTGTTTTGCTCGATGTAGCCGCGCGATTCGAGGGTTGCCAACAGCCGAAAGACGTTGTTCTTGTGAAGTTTGAGTCGCTTGCTTAGCTCTGTGACGCCTAACTCGTCGGGTTCACCAGTGAATTGCTCGAGCACGTCGAGTGCGTGCGACACGGACTGAATCGTGTAATTCGCCTTGTCCCGCCGAACCATGCGTCCTCCGGTTTGCTAGAACTAGAAAAGGCGTTTTAGTTACTGGCTCGTGCTACCTAAGTCAAACTGGCGCTTGACGCTCAAGTGGGGGAGGTATTGATGTCTGTGGAACTCCGCCATATGCCCCGCTGGTCGGAGCGACAAGCGGAACGCAACGATAGACAGTAGCGTGTAGGGGCAGCCTTGTTGCCTGCTACGTCTGATCTGGACGTGAAGCCGGTTGGGCTACCGATGCGAGCGCGGCAATGTGTGCTGGCACCAATAGAGAACGGTTATAGCAGGGCCGAGGAATTGCGTTGTACGGATGGGGAACCCATGAAAATCATCTTGATCGGGCAGGCTGCGTTTGCTCAGCAGGTACTTGATGGTCTCGTCGCACGGAAACACGAGATCGCTGCTGTCTATTGTCCAATCGATAGCGCCGGCGCACGTATTGACCCGGTGAAGGCTCGGGCGCTCGAACTCGGGATGCCCGTGCGCCAGCACAAGTCATTGCGGGGACCTGCCATCCAGGCGGAGGTTGCGGCGTTTGACGCAGACCTTGCGGTGCTCGCGTTTGTAACCCAAATCGTACCGCCCGGGGTTTTCGAATTGCCCCGGTTCGGTAGCATCTGCTTCCACCCTTCGCTGTTGCCCAGGTATCGCGGCGGTAGCGCGGTCAATTGGCAAATCATTCGCGGCGAGCGGGCGACGGGAGTGTCGGTGTTCTGGGTCGATGCGGGGATCGATACCGGGCCGATCCTGCTGCAGCGACGGGCTACGATCTCCCCTGACGATACGGCAGCCACCCTCTACTACGATACACTCTTCCCCCTCGGGGTTGACGCCGTGATCCAGGCGGTAGAACTGATCGAGCAAGGACAGGCACCGCGAATGCAACAAGACGAGAGTATGGCGAGCTATGACCCTCTGTGTCGCGACGAGCACGCCCGAATCGACTGGACGCGACCAATTGCCGAGATCTACGATCTCGTCCGGGGCTGTGATCCTCAACCCGGGGCGTATACGCCGTTTCGCGGTCGCAAACTTCGGCTGTACGGTTGTAAGCGCGTGGGCGGTGGAACGAATCGTCCCGGATTAGTCGAATCCATTGCGGATGGATCGCTGGTCGTCGGGGGGACCGACGGAGCGTTGACAGTTGGGAAGGTACGGCTGGAAGAAGGGAAGATTTCCGTCGGAGAATTCGTCGAGAGGGAGAGGGTCGTCGCAGGGCAAACGGTTCTTGGGATCTGAGCTGAAAGCCATTCGTACGAGCGGCGGTTCGTGTGCTGTTCTACATCCGAAAGACGCCTGGAATGGTTTGCGGAATTGGCGCGTTGGCCGCCGCGGCCAACGCGAGGCCGAGCACATCGCGCGTCTGCGTCAAATCGATGATGCCATCGTCCCACAGCCGGGCCGTCGCATAGTAGGGGCTGCTTTCGACGTCATACTTCCGTCGCACCGGCTCTGTCAGGATGCGTTCGTCTTCGTCGCTCAGTCGTTCGCCCTTTGCCTGGAGTTGCTCGCGTTTGACCGTAAGCAAAGTGCTCGCAGCCTGCTCCCCGCCCATTACGGATATCCTACTGTTGGGCCATGTGAACAGGAATCGAGGCTGGAACGCTCGCCCGCACATTCCGTAGTTGCCAGCTCCGTTCGAGGCGCCGATCAATACGGTGAACTTGGGAACGGTGGTGGTGCTTACGGCATGGACCATTTTTGCGCCATCCTTGGCGATGCCCCCGTGTTCATATTGCTTGCCGACGATAAAGCCCGTGATGTTTTGAAGGAAAACCAGTGGGATCCGCCGTTGACTGCAGAGCTCGATGAAATGAGCTGCTTTCAAGGCCGATTCGGAGAATAATATCCCGTTATTGGCAATGATGCCCACCAGGTAGCCGTGGATTCGGGCGAATGCCGTTACCAACGTCGGTCCATAGAGGGGCTTGAACTCATGTGCGCGGCTGCCGTCGACGAGCCGGGCGATGATCTCGTGGACGTCGTATTGGCTCCTCGGGTCGTTCGGGACGATTCCATATAGCTCGGCCGGATCATAGATCGGCGATTCAGATGAAATGTGATCCAGCTGGTTTTCCGCCTGCTTACCCAGGCTAGAAAAGATCGAACGAATGATTTCGATGGCATGGCCATCATTGGCCGCGAGATGGTCCGATACCCCCGACGTTCGCGCGTGAACGTCGCCCCCTCCCAATTCTTCCGCCGTTACTTCTTCGCCGGTCGCGGCCTTCACCAAGGGCGGGCCAGCAAGGAAAATCGTCCCAGTCTGTCGAACGATCACGTTCTCGTCGCACATGGCAGGAACGTACGCTCCGCCAGCAGTACATGATCCCATGACCGCGGCGATCTGTGGAATGCCTGCTGCCGATAGTCTCGCTTGGTTGTAGAAGATTCTTCCGAAGTGATCTCGATCTGGAAAGATCTCGGCTTGCAGAGGAAGGAAGGCGCCTCCAGAGTCGACGAGATAGACACAGGGAAGGCGATTCTCGAGTGCGATCTCTTGCGCGCGGAGATGTTTCTTGACGGTCAACGGATAATAGGTGCCGCCTTTGACCGTAGCATCGTTGGCGACAATGACGGTTTCTCGGCCCTGGATGGCGCCTATGCCGCAAACGATTCCCGCAGCCGGAGCTTCGTCGTTGTACATTTGAAACGCTGCGAGTGGGGACAACTCCAGAAAGGCCGTATCCGCGTCGACCAGCGCGTCGATTCGTTCTCGTGCCAGTAGTTTTCCACGCTCGACATGTCGGCGCCGACTGTCTTCGGGGCCACCTCGTTGAACCGTCGCCATCCCATTGCGCAGATGAGCGGCGAGATCGAGGTTGAATCTCTCATTCTCCCGGAAGGTCGAACTTCCCTTCCTGATTTTGCTTTCAATGCGACGCATGGTTGCCGGTGCATAACAAATCGACGAAGAATCGCCTATCGGGCTTGGTCTTACGCCTGCGCCATGGCTCGCTGCTGTCGCGCAATCGGCCGGAGATTGAATCGATCGAGTTCACCGATCGTTCGTGCCGTCTGTACAGTCGATCGAAATCTCCGCCTCATCGCGCCTGCGTGCGTAGCGCTGCTAGACGCCGGGTCAAGTCAGGTATGATATGGTCCACTTCGCCGACGATGCCATAGTCGGCATTCTTGAAAATCGGAGCCCGTGGACTCTTGTTGATCGCGACGATGATTCCCGCGCGGCGTAGCCCCACCATGTGCTCGAACGCGCCCCGTATCCCTAGCCCGATGTAAAGCTTCGGGGAGATCGACCTTCCGGTAAGTCCAACTTGATATTGCCGCGGCATCCATCCGAGATCGGTGACGTCTCGCGTCGCGCACAACGACGCACCCAGCACCTCGACCAACGGCGTAATCCGCGAAATGCCGTCGCGTCCGCCTACGCCTCGGCCGATTCCCACCACGATCTCCGCGTTATCGAGGTCGCTTCCGCTATCGACGACAGTTCGTCGTTCGATCGTATCGACACGTAAGTGGGGACGTTCGCGCTCCGCGATGGGTAGTGATCCGATGAAATTGCCGATGCCGGGTGTAGACTCTGATTTTGGAAAGACCCCGGGTCGGACCGTCGCAAGCTCGGGCTGCGTGCGAGACAGGATCGGCGCTACGATCGTACCACCGAAGGCTGGTTTGAACTGGAGGAGTCGACCAGAATCGTCCCAATCCAAGTCAATGCAATCGCTCGTCAGGCCTAGCGCGAGGCGCGCTGCGAGCCGTGGCGCAACGTCTCTGCCGAACGTCGTTGCAGGGAAAACAACAACGCCCGGATTGTGGACGGCGATAGCCTGCGAGAGGATCGAAGTGGCTGCCGCGACGTTCGACTGTGCAGCCCCATCGGGCGCAACGAGCACTCTGTCTGCCCCCGCTGCGGCAAGCCTTGCCAGTTGTACCGAGTTGCACTCGTCCAAGACGATGGTCGTGACGGTCCCGTCTGTTCGATCTGCCAACTCGCGGAGCTTTCCAATAATCTCCAAAGAAACGCTTCGAATCCCATTCTGCCGAACCTCGCTCACGCACCAGAGATCGGTTGAGAATGGCCGCTTTACCTGGTGTATGGCCGCCGTGGGCAGCGAATTCGATTCGGGTAAGCTCCAGTTGGCAAAGAGGCCGTACTTGTCTACGAGGATGCTCGCGAGCGTCGCCACGGCATCGGCAAGGGGCGCGTCCAGTACCTTCCCGAGTCGGTGGGTCTCGACGCTACGGATGTCTGACACCCAAGTCGGCGAACCCTTCATGCCCAACTCGCCGAGGTTTCCATTGAGGTCTGCGATACTCAGGGTCGTGAGGGGTTTGTTGATGGCGGCCTCGCGATCAGACCTCTTCGGAAAGCGTTCCACCGCAAGGTCCTCGGCCGCCGTGACGACGACCGGAAGTTGTGCACGGACCCGTTCATAGCCATCGTCCGTCTCGCGCTCAGCCTCGATCGCATGGTTGTCGATGTCGATCTGAACCATATGAACTGCGGTAATTTGCGGCAGATCGAGAAGTTCGGCGACTTGGGGCCCGACTTGCGAAGTTTCGGCGTCAACGCTGTACCGCCCGAGCAGGATAACGTCGGGCGCTTCTCGCCGGAGCGCAAGCGCTAGCGCGCGGGACGTCGCGAGAGTATCGGAGCCGGCGAACCCCGGATCGCAAAGATGAATCGCTCGGTCGGCGCCGAGTGCGAGGCAGAAGTATAGCGCCTCTTTCGCTTGCGGCGGTCCCATGGTCAGGACCACAACCTCGCCCCCGGTCTGGTCACGCAACTCTATTGCCTTGATCAATGCACGAACGTCGAATGCGCTCACTTCGGAGGGAACCCCTTCCCGTCGGAGCGTCCTCGTCCTCGGGTCGAACTCGAGTTGGGAAATCACCGGTACTTGTTTGACGCAGACCGCGTAACGCATCCTCATCCATCCTTGATTTCACGCCTAGCCCTCGGCGCTGAGAACTTGGGCAGAGGTACCGGCACAACGCATGCCCGTCAACCGTCGATTTGATGTCTAATATCTGCGGCGACTGCGGGGACTTCGGCGATCGATCGTGTTGGCAAGGTCTGCAGTTGGTAGAAGAAATCGCTTCGTGCTAGGAGGCGCGTGTATTGTTTCTTGAGACGGTTGCGCCCCTTGAGTTATGGGTGGGCGTATTGACTTTGGAACGGCGGAATGTGTTTGTCGGTCGGTGCCGGCTCGGGACGGTAGGTGGCGAGCTGTGCCGCCGGTAGCAGGCGGGATCGCTGAAGGGAGGCGTGCATGAGGCATACTGGTTGGAGTCTCGCAGGGCTTCGGTTCCTGGGTCGAGGTTGCTGTTTGGTGTTGGGGATCGCTCCGCTGTTGTTCGGGTGTGAGGCGACGACCACGGCCGGGTTGCCCATGCCCAAGAAGATAGTCGACTTGTCCCCGTCGATCACCAGGGACTTGGCGGTCCGGCAGTTTGGCCATCGTGCGTGCGAGTTTCTCGGATTGAAGAAGGAAATGTCGTTCACGCCGGTGGTTCCCGAGAACAAGAGCTACACCTTTGGCATCACGTCGTTCGAGCTGGTCAGTCACTTGGGCGCACATCTCGATGCGCCGGGGCGCCTACTCAAGGGTGGAGAGCGTGCAGACCAGGTTCCGTTGGAAAAGCTGTATGGCCGGGCCCAGGTGATCGATCTCCGCTGGAAGGATCGATACAGTGCGTTGCAAATCACGGACTTGGAACAGTATCCGATCGAGGCTGGGCAGATATTGATTCTCTACGTGGGCTACAGGCAACCCCAGGACGAAGAATGGCCGACGTATGCGCACTTGTCGGTTGAAGCGGCACAGTGGTTGGCGACGAAGGGAATCCGGGCGCTTGCGACGGATATGCCTAGCATAGGTAGCTTCAGCCGCTACGCCGAATTGATGGATAAGAACAGGCCACCGCAAGAAGTTTGGGCGGAAAGCCTGGCGTTTTCGCAGGCCGGAATTCCGGTCATCGAAGGTTTGACAAATATCGACGGTATCGTCGACGAAGAGCGATTGATCTTCGTCGGGTTTCCGCTGGCGATAGCGGATCGCAGCGGCGCGCCGCTGCGAGCTGCTGCATTGGTCTTCTAAGCGCAGGAACGATCGATGCGAAGTAAAACGGGCCTTTCAAGCCCCTGATCGTCCAGCCCGGATGTCGGTCGCTCCCTCGGGGGGATTTTGGCGCAGGCTCTAGAATCCCACCGAGTTCTGGCTCATTGGATCGCGTGCCCCGAACCAGCCTCAATGTGAGCTATCGTCGAATCGATGCGGTAGTGCCACATTATGGGCAAGGCTCTCCATCGCCTTACGGGCCAGGCGACTCGGCTCGACGTGCCCATTCTCCCATCGATTGACTGTCGACACGGTTACCCCAATTGCGTGTGCAAACTCCTCTTGCGTCATGTTCAAGCTTTGCCGCAATGCGGTAATCGGAGAGTTGAATCTTTGCTTGCTACTTTCCATTGTATGTATACCTCGCTCGGTAGAGTCGATCTTTAATGGGAGACAAGCACGCAACGTGCCAAGGAAGATGCGCTACTCCGCGTCGAAGAAGCCGGGCTTTGACCGAGGTGGTGATGGCGCCAAAAATCTGCCATTACCGCGGGAAAGATGACGCAGCAATTCGAACGCAATGCCAGGAACGCGTTCCCGTGCGGTATGTCCCGGCGCCAGTTTTTTCAAATCCGATGACTCGCGCGTGGTGCCACGATCTATTTTTCCTTTCTTCGGATTCGCCCCCGCCGAAGGGCTTTTCGCGGGCGGAGTTGAGTTTCGACCTGCGTGATACGCAGGTCCAATCTTCGGATCTCGTCACGGCTCACGATGTCCAAATACCGCAGGATAGGCCGGAACCGCTCGAGCGTCGCCTCCTCGAAGGATAGCAGCCAACGCTCCGCTCGAGACTCAACCTGCTTGGATCCGCGGTACGTTCTATCTTCGATTTCTGCGAAGAATCGCCGTCCCTGTTCGAAAATCTGGTCGACTGTTTCGAAGTGAGCCGCCGAGAATAGTTCAGCCCCGTTTTCCTCTGTTCGGCGGAGGAGTCGTTCGGCGTCATGCTTCAGGAGCGTCATGCCTTCTTGGAGGCGGGACAAGACTTCTGTCGTCTGTGCATCGAAAATGGTCGGGATCTTCTTTGCCATGAGTTCAATCGACTTAAGATTATTGAGTTGCCTGTTACTATTGGACCTGAGTGACCGCAAGCCCTTGTCGTCACGAATATATTTCGGATTGACCATGGGAGCGGCTAGCTGCATACTCCGCGATCGTGATCGTGCGATGGGCGGCTAAGGTAAGGGTATGCGATTCGGGAGCGGTTTCTTCGGGCTCGTGGTACTCCTTCTGTCAGCCGCAATCGCTTCAGCGGATCTCGCCGGCGATGCGGATTGTGACGGGGTAGTGACGGGAGAAGATCGATTGACGGTCGTAGGGATTGTCTTCGGGCCGTCGCCTGGTACTTCCCCATGTCCAAGCGCCGATATCAATGGCGACGGAACCTCCTCGGCTGCCGACATCGTTTTCGCAGCACGATCGTATCCGACGCGCGGGTCCAAGATCGCGTTCTTTGGACTTGCCGCGCCAGACGGCACGCTCCTGGCGCCAATCTCAAGCGGCGATATTGATTCGACGGTGGTTTTCGAACGAGCAATTGGCTTGGGATTCGTAATCGTGGTCGAAGCGGTTCCCGGCGATTCCGGGTCCCGGCCGGGTACAATGGTCTTTAACTATGACCCGGCGGATCCAATGCGACGCCCGGATCTACAAATTCAAGCGTCTCGTGCTTTGGGCAACGGCGACCCCGCTGTGTGCACAGTAGGCGGCATCCCCGCGATTTCACCGCGTGACTTCTCCTTCGTGCCGAACGTTTCAGCGACACTGAACGATTTCTCGTGCGCATTCATTCCGAGCGGAAACCCGGCGTCGGCTTGTACAGTCGATCGGTTCGGAACCCATAACTTCGTCACCCAATCTGGTCCGGTCGTTCAGTACTGCCTGCGTGTAGATGGCGGGATTTCGTTTCCGTCTGGTGACACTCGCCTCTCGGTG
>Ga0163144_10025825_pt1 | contig 11447 bp, 10 predicted proteins | sample OliLak19BULKMAT1_FD_123175 | JGI IMG/M metagenome (GOLD analysis project Ga0163144, IMG submission 123175) | Freshwater microbial mat bacterial communities from Lake Vanda, McMurdo Dry Valleys, Antarctica - Oligotrophic Lake LV.19.BULKMAT1 | ecosystem: Environmental > Aquatic > Freshwater >... | reverse complement strand
AGCAAGGCTGCTGGGCTTGAGGAAAAATTCCCCGGCATCAATTTCAGCCAATTCATGGGCGCCGAGATGATCGTGAAGAAGCACGGCTTCACCAAGGATGATCTTGATCGGTTCGCTTATGAAAGCCACCAGAGAGCGATTGCCGCGACCAAGGCGGGCGCGTTTGATCGCGAAATAGTGCCGGTGGCGATTGAAACCGCCGAAGGCAGCGCGTTGCACACCGTCGACGAAGGCATCCGGTTTGACGCGACGCTGGAAGGGATCGCGGGCGTCAAGCTGATCTCCCCCGATGGCGCGCTGACCGCAGCGTCGGCGAGCCAGATCTGCGACGGATCATCGGCGGTGCTTGTGGTGAGCGAGGCAGCGCTGAAGCAGTATGGCCTGACCCCGCTAGCACGCATCCACAACCTCACCGTGACAGCAGGCGATCCGGTGATCATGCTGGAAGAACCGTTGTTCGCCACCGACCGCGCCTTGCAGCGCGCTGGGCTCAGCATCGACGACATCGACCTTTACGAAGTCAACGAGGCCTTCGCGAGCGTCCCGCTGGCGTGGCTGAAGCACACCGGTGCTGACCCGGCCAAGCTCAACGTCCACGGCGGTGCGATTGCGCTGGGCCACCCGTTGGGCGCATCGGGCACCAAGCTGATGGCGACTTTGGTTCATGGCCTTAAGCGCCACGGCAAGAAGTATGGCCTGCAAACCATGTGCGAAGGCGGCGGCGTCGCCAACGTCACGATTATTGAGAGCCTTTGAGCGTCTCGCCCCATTTGAATATCAGGAGAGAGTAATGGAAGTTTCAGCCAACACCCCCGCTGTCGTCACCGGCGGTGCCTCGGGCCTCGGCGCGGCGACGGCCCGCGCGATCGCCGCCAAGGGCGCCAAGGTCGCGATTTTCGACATGAACGAGGAAAAGGGTGAAGCTCTCGCCGCAGAAATCGGCGGGGTGTTCTGCAAGGTCAACGTAACCAGCGATGAAGACGTCGATGCAGGTTTTGCCAAAGCCCGCGCCGCCCACGGGCAGGAGCGCATTTTGGTGAACTGCGCCGGGATCGGCAATGCGATCAAGACCGCCAGCCGTTCCAAGGAAGACGGCTCGATCAAGCATTTCCCCGTCAGCGCGTTCGATTTCGTCATTCAGGTCAACCTGATCGGCACCTTCCGCTGCATCGCCAAATCGGCTGCGGGGATGTTGACGCTTGATCCGATCGACGAGAATGGTGAGCGCGGCGCAATGGTGAACACGGCCTCCGTCGCCGGGGAAGATGGTCAGATCGGTCAGGCAGCCTATGCCGCATCGAAGGCCGGGGTGATCGGCATGACCCTGCCGATTGCGCGCGATCTGATGAACGAGGGCATTCGGGTGAACACCATCCTGCCGGGCATTTTCGACACTCCGCTGCTCGCCGCTGCGCCGCAGAACGTGCGCGATGCGCTGGCCGCATCAGTGCCGTTCCCCAAGCGTCTGGGGATGCCGGTCGAATACGCAAAGCTTGCCATGACCATGATCGAAACCGGCTATTTCAACGGTGAAGATGTCCGGTTGGACGGCGCGATCCGCATGGCACCGCGCTGATCCACTTCAGCCTATCGCAAGAGACTTCCGAAAACCCTCGCTTTTGCGGGGGTTTTCTTTTGGCCGCAGCGTGGCATCACAGGGCTATGCCAAGGAGAGGGATTTCATGACCGACTACACCCAGATCACCGTCACCAAAGCCGATGGCATCGCCACCATCACGCTGAACCGCCCGGACAAGATGAACGCCTACACCCGCACCATGGGTGAGGAGATCATGACGGCGATGGACGATATCGACGCCGATGACGGTTGCCGCGCGGTGATTTTTACAGGCAGCGGCGAACGCGCGTTCTGCGCTGGCGCTGACCTGACGCCCGAAGGGGGAGGGCAAGTCTTCTCCGATCCCACGCAGGTCGATGACCTGTCCGATGCCCGCGTTCGCGACGGCGGCGGCCTGCTGACGCTGCGGCTATTTGAATCGAAAAAGCCGTTGATCAGCGCCTGCAACGGCGTGGCAGTCGGCGTCGGGGCGACGATGCAGCTGGCAATGGACATCCGCCTTGCCAGCACCACGGCGCGTTACGGGTTCGTCTTCGCCCGGCGTGGGATCGTGCCGGAAGCCGCGTCGAGCTGGTTTCTGCCGCGCATCGTCGGGATCTCTCAGGCGCTCGAATGGTGCTACACCGGGCGCATCTTTGACGCCGAGGAAGCGAAGGCGGGTGCGCTGGTGCGATCCATCCACGCGCCCGAGGACCTGCTCCACGCGGCCAAGACTTTAGCACTGGAAATTGCCGAGAACACCTCGGCGATTTCGGTCGCTATGACTCGGGCGATGATGTGGCGGCTCGCCGCTGCCGATCACCCGATGGAAGCGCACAAGATCGATAGCCGCGCAATCTACCGCCTGTCGCGCGGTGGTGACGCCAAGGAAGGCATCGCTAGCTTCCTCGACAAACGCCGTCCGGTTTACCCCGGCAAGGTGAGCGCCGACATGCCTGATTTCTACCCCTGGTGGGATGCTCGGCCCTATGAGTGATGCGGAAGGCGGGCAGCTCGCAGGGTTTTTGCCCTACCAACTGTCGGTCGCGTCCAACGCGGTCAGCAGCCTGATTGCGGAGCGGTATCGCAAACGCTTCGCGCTCAAAATACCCGAATGGCGAGTGATGGCGGTGTTGGGTGACGCGGGCGGGGGTTTGGGCGCGATGACCCAGCGTGATCTGACTGCTGCCACGGTGATGGACAAGGTCGCAGTCAACCGCGCGGTCAAGGTGCTGGAGGATCGAGGCCTCATCGCCCGCGTCCCCAACCCCGGAGACGGGCGATCACACCTGCTTGAACTGACGGGCGAGGGCAGGACGATCCATGCCGAAGTCATGCCGCTCGCTCAAGCGATCGAGCGCGAATTGCTGGGGGGGATGGCGCCGGGCGAGGAAGCACTGCTGCGTCGCCTGCTCGCTGGATTGCGCCAACGCGCGGCGCACTTGGCCGGCGAAACTGGTTCAGAGCCGGATCAGGAATGAACCCTGATCCGGCTCTGCCAGGTCGCCAATTTACTTGTTGAGGAAGTTGTCCGAGATCGAGCAGGCTGCCGGGCCGAGAATGACCACAAACAGTGTCGGCAGAATGAACATGATCAACGGGATGGTCATGATCGCAGGCAGACGCGCTGCCTTTTCTTCGGCGCGCATCATCCGATCGTTACGGAATTCAGCCGATAGTACGCGCAGCGCGCTGGCGAGCGGAGTACCGTAACGCTCGGTCTGGATCATCGTCGTCACCACGCCCTTCACCGCTTCCAGATTGACGCGGTAGGCGAGGTTGTTGAACGCCATCTTGCGTTCGTTGAGGAAGCTGAGTTCGATCGCAGTGAGCGCAAATTCATCACCCAGTTCAGGATAGGCACGGCCCAGTTCCTTGGCGACGCGGTTGAACGCAGCGTCGACGGTCAGACCGGCTTCGGCGCAGATCACCAGCAGATCGAGCGCGTCAGGCAGGCCCTTCTGGACTTCCAGGGTGCGTTTGGTTGCGATATTGCCGATGTAGATTTCCGGCCCCTTGTAGCCGACGAACACCGCGGCTGCGAACACGCCAAGCCGCATGAACGGGCTCCAGTCGGGCCACACTTCGATGCCGTAGATCAGCAGGGCTGCAATCCCGCCCAGCAGGATCGGCAGGGTCGCACGCAGGCCGATGATGATAACCGCCATTTCCTTGTTGCGGTAACCGGCATGGGCCAGTTTTTGCTGGACAGCCTGAATCTGGCTTTCCTGCAGGACGTTCATCCTGCCAAGGCTGTCTTTGACCTTGTCGGTGGTTTCGGTCCGGCGCACCAGCGTCGCGCGCTTTTTCGCGCCCGAAATTATGATCCCGGCCTTCAGCTGTTCGCGCCGAGCTTCGAGCGCCTTGACGCGCTTGGCCATCGGATCGCGGATTGTGACCGCCGCATAGATGGCCAGCATCACCGCGAAGGCGGCCATGCCAGCCAGCATGGTCCCGACGAGGATAACGTCGAAGCCGAGCAGCGTTGGGCCTGCGGGTTGATCGATCATGACTGTGATTCCCCCGACATCAGATTTCGAAATTGACCATCTTGGCCATGATGAACACGCCAATGCCCATCCACACCATCGCCCCGAGGCCAGCCACGATCAGGCGATCATCGGTCAGGAAGCCGCCCATATAGGTCGGGTTGACGAACCAGATCATGGCGAAGACGATGAACGGCAGCGAGCCGACGATGTAAGCAGAGGCCTTGGATTCCGAGCTGAGCGCCCGGATCTTGAGCTTCATCTGCGCGCGTTTGCGCAGCACTTCGCCAAGGTTCGACAGCGTTTCGGCAAGGTTACCGCCCGTTTCGCGCTGGATGTTCAACGTGATCGTGAAGAAGTTGAATTCAGCAATCGCCAGCCGATCGGCGGTATCCTGCAGCGCATCTTCCATGGCTTTGCCGACTTTCATCCGATCAATCACGGTCTTGAATTCGGCACCAACCGGGCCTGGCACTTCGGTCGCCACAATTCCGAGCGATTCAGTCACAGGCAAGCCTGAACGCAGGCCGCGCACCAATAGATCGAGCCCGTCGGGAAATTTGCTGACAAAGGCGTTGGTGCGTTTGCCGATCAGGCGGTTGACCCACATGTGCGGCAGTCCCGCGCCTACCACCAGACCCAAGCCCAATGCCAGCAGCGGTGCTCTGGTAAAAATGAACACGACCACCGCGATCCCGAGGGCCAGCCCGATAGTGGCATAGACATACTGCGTAATTGTCCACTTCTTGCCGGTGCGGTCGAGCCGCGCGGCCAGCGCTTCGAGCCGCGAGCCCGAGCCTTTGATCTTGTAGGCCTTGGGCTTGCGGGCCGCGATGGCGCGCCGGAACTGCGCATCGACCTTGGCGTCGAGGCTTTCCGAATGGCGATAGCGCAGCGACTGCATCCGGCGCTTCTGCGCCTTGGCCACACCCGATCCGACAATCACCTGATAAGTCATGACCAACGCGGCGAATATCGCCATCGTGATGAGCAGGGTTTGGAAAAAGTCCATGCTGTTGCTTCCTGCCTTGTCCCGCCGGATTATGGCGGTCCCCTTCCTATGCCCGGCAGCTTGGGGTGGACGCGCTGCGGCGCATCACACCCTTTGCCACTATGCGCTTATTCAGCCGCGGTCGGCTCGTTCTTTGCCTTCTTGGCGAGCAGCGACTTGAAGTCGAAGCCACCGAGAAGCGATTTCTTCTCTTCGCCCAGCGATGACAGATCGTCCGCGCTGACGCCCATGACGCGCTCGGCAATCTGCCGGATCGCGGCCGTGGCCTTGCTCGAACGGTTGGCATCGACGAACACCTGACCCAACTTGGCCGCGTTGGAGGCAGCCTTGATGTCATAGGGTACGACGAAATCGACCCGGCGTTCGATCGAGGCTTCGAAATCAGCCTTGCTGATCTCCGCCACGCTTGGCTGAACCTTATTGGCGACGATCATCGGATGAGCGTGGCCGGCATTGGTTTTGAGCCATGAGAGGATGCGGATCGTGTCGCGCGCCGAAGCCAGCGTCAGTTCGCACGCCAGCACCACCAGATTCACGTCAGCAAGCAGCTGCGGGAAGTTGATGAGCATGTTGCGCGGCAAATCGATGACCGTCATTTCGAACGCCTGCCGGAATTCATCTTCCAGCTGCACGAAGGCGGCGCCATCGGTCATCAGCGGCTGATTGATCGGGGCTTCGGCCGACAGGATCGACAGATTGTCGCCCGCCCGAACCATCGCGCGTTCAATGAACAGCGGATCGATGCGGCTGGGGTTCTCAATCGCGTCGGTCAGGCCGCGGCCTGGTTCGAGATCGAGCGCCAGCGCGCCAGTGCCGAAATGCACATCAAGATCGAGCAGCGCGGTCGGAGCCTTGTGGTGTTCGGCGAACAGCCACGCCAGCGAGGTCGCCAGCGTCGAGGCACCTGTGCCGCCGCGCGTGCCCACCACAGCGGTCGAGATGTGACGCTTGGCCGCATCGGCATCGCCCGCCTTGGGCGACATGAACACTGCCAGCGCCTGATTGAGCGCATCATGCACCTGCTGCGGCGACAATGGCTTGAGCAGGTAATCATGGATCCCGCTCGAAAGCAGGTCACGATAAAGGCGCACGTCGTTGACCTGACCGATGGCAATCACCACCGTGCCCGGCTCGCAGACTTCGGCCAGCGCGTTGATATCGTTCAGCGGATCGCCGCATTCCGACAGGTCGACCATGAGGATCGCCGGGCTTGCGCTGACCGAGAGCGATTGCACGCCGTTGCGCAGGCCGCCCTTGTTGCACTTTTCCGGTTGCCAGCCCATTTCGATCACGACCGGACGGATCACGTCCAGCGCGGTGTCATCGCAGATATAGGCCGCGAATGGATCGCGATTGCCAGGCAAGCCCGATTTCCAGGGAGCGTTCATGGGTTAGTTTCCTCCGCCGCCGCCGCCGCCGCCGCCAGCCGCAGCTTCCTGCAGGCCGCCGGCACCGGTGGGAGCCGTTTCACGATAAGTTGAAATCGCCTTGTTCGACGTAGCGATCACGGTTTCGCTGTCGCCCTTCTTGCCTTCCAGCAAGTCCTGCGGATCGGCGATCATGGCAGCCATGTTGCTGTTGATGGCGCAGCCATAGCCGGGGCTGGTGGCGTTGTTATAGTTCGAATCCGATTGGGCCGACCAATCCGGGCAACCGGGTACCGAGGCGCTCGACCGGGTGATCACCACGCGCGCCTGACCAGGCTGGATAAAGCCGCTGGTCACGGGAGCCGTGTCGTTGATCACCAGACCATAACGGGCCGCCAGATCGCGCACCGCATTGGTCACCGCCGGGTTCTGACCGGGGTTTTCGATCGAAATTCGATCACCATAGGCAAGGTCCATCGTCTCGAACCAGCCGTTGAGGCGCTGTTGTTCCGAAATCGGCAAACCGGCGGAGGTGGTGGTCACATCCAACGTGAAGTTGGTGCGATCGACCACAGCCTGCTTGGTGCTGTAAAGCGAGGTATTGGTCGCTATCCCGCCGCCGCATCCCGCCAAGCCAAGGCTAAGCGTAACCGTGAGAGCGATGGCCGGCAGGTTCGCCAGAGTTCTGTGTCGTGCAAGAGGCATCGTTTTCACCTTTCTCACGTTAGAGGCTGAAACCCGGGGCCGCTGCATTGGCCTCGCGTTCGTCCTTGCGGGTTTTCTTGTCGGCGCGGCGCGGCTTTTCCGGCTGCGTCGGGAGGATTACGGCGGGGTCGGCGTCGCTGACCTTGGGCATCGGCGCTTCGGGGTTCGACGAAGTCGGTGCGGGGTGTTGTTCGCCCGAAACACCGGCATTGTCCTTGTATCCCAGCAGCTGCTCGAATTCGCTGGCCGAACGGTAGCCATCGGTCGGCAGCTTGATGTCTTTGGCATCCACCGGCTTGACCAGATAGGGGGTAACCACGATCACCAGCTCGGTCTCGCCGCGACGGAAACTACGGCTGCGGAACAGGTTGCCGAGGATTGGCACATCGCCCAAACCCGGCGCCTTTTCGAGCGAGTTCTGCGAGTTGGCGCTCATCAGGCCAGCAATCATGAAGCTTTGGCCCGAACCCAGTTCGACCGTCGTTTCGGTCCGGCGGGTGGTGATCGAAGGCACCTGGAAACCGTTCAGCGTGATCGCGCCCTGCGTCGAAAGCTCGGACACTTCCGGACGCACCCGCATCGAAATGCGGCCGTTCGAAAGCACGGTCGGGGTGTAGGCGAGGCTGACGCCGAACTGGCGGAACTGCACCGTTACCTGACCCAGACCCTGCGAGACCGGGATCGGGAATTCACCGCCCGCCAAGAACGTGGCGGTTTCACCCGACAGCGCGGTCAGGTTGGGTTCCGAAATCGTGGTCACCAGACCCAGCCGTTCGGACAGATCGAGCGTTCCGGCCAGATCAACTCCGAACAGGCGGCCAAGCCCGGCCAGCGTGGTTCCGCCAGCGGTGGTGATCACCGAAGTTCCCGCGGCGCCGGTGGTGACATTGGTGCCGACCGGTCCGCCGGGCGTATACTGCGTCAAAGCACCGCGGCCCGTGCCAACTCCGATCTGAAAGCCGCTGCCGCTGTCAGCAGAGGTCAGGTTCGCGCCGATTTCGCGCACCAGGCTGCGGCTGACTTCGGCGAATTTCACCTGAAGGTTCACCTGCAGCGGGGTCGCGGTCTTGAGACGGCTGATCACATTGGCTTCTTCGCCAAGGAAGGCCTGCACCAGACGTTCAGCCTCGGCTGCATCTTCTGGCGCGCCAACGGTGCCGGTCAGCAGCACGGTGTTGGTGCCCATCGTCGACACGCTCACTTTGGCATCAGGCATCGCGAGGTTCAGCATCTGATCGACGCTGCCGATGTTCGATCCGACCCGGATATTGGCCGAGAAGATCACATCGCCGCGTTCGTTGCTGGCATAGATGGTGGTTTCACCGCCGGCCTTGCCGAACACATACAGCTGGCGCTGCGACTTGATCTGGACATCGGCCACCGCGTCGTTGGCGACAAACACGTCGGCCATCGTTCCGGGCACCGTTACCAGTTCGCCGCGACCGATCGACAGGACGATTTCCTGTGCCGGGCTGACGACTTGCTGCGCGGTGGCAGTGGTCGCCGGCATTACCGCCATCGGCACTGCGGCAAGGGCCGCCACCAACAGCTTGGTCTTGAAATTGCGAGTCATGGGTTGGCCCCCCTGAGGTTTACCAGTGGCCGCCTTGGTCGAAAGCGGACGATAGGAAATGTTGGTCGACATGGTCCGATACCCCTCAGTTCTTCACGGTCGAGGTAACCCGGCGGATGCCGCTGGTCTGACCGCTGAGGATCGCGCCGCCATTGGCCTTGGCGTCCACTGGGGTGTCGGTGGTTTCCTTGCCGCGGCTCACCTTCACGCTCGGTCCGGTGTAGGCCGGGGCGCTTGGGCCACCGGCAAAGGACGGGCCAGCGCTCGGAACCGGGTCAACCTTCTTGGTGGGCACAGTCGAACGCTCATAGCGCGAGATATCTGCGCCGGTAACGTAGGAGCCGGTCCGGTCAGTAGGACGCCTCGCGGCAGCCCGCAGCAGCTTCTCTTCCTGTTCCGGCGTGGCATTGGCCGGGATCTTGACGTCACCCGATGCAATCGCCCGCTCAAGTTCGGATTCGCTGTCCGACAGCGCGCGCAGCGCCAGGCTGATCGTGCCCACAGACTGTGCCACGGCTACCTTTTCCGCGATCTTGGGCGTCACTTCGAGCGTTACGGTGCGGAATTCGGTCACAACGGTCTTGCCGTTCTCGTCGGTAGTCTTCTCGGTGGTCTGATCGGTGGCAAGCACGCGAATGTTGCGCAGGAAGGTTTCCGATGCTCGCAGCGGATCGCCTTCACCTTCACCCTGAATTTCCTGTGTAACCACCAAATCAACGCGGTCACCCGGGAAGATGAAGCCGCCGACACCCGTCATCGCGGTGACAGGAACGGTGACGGCGCGCATGCCCGGCCCGAGAGCCGCTGCAAGGAAGCCGCGATCGCCGGGGCTCACCAGCGAGCCCTGCGTGACCGGTTCACCAGCGGTGATCGGATAACGGACCACGGTGCCGATCAGCTCGTTCATGTCGGCCTCGCCGTCGATGAAGTAAGCGTCCTGCACCAACTCGTTGGGCCAGGGCTGGAAGCCCAGCGCCTCGGCGGTGATGATGGTGCCCGCGGTCAGTGCCCGCTTGGCGACAAGCACGCGCGGGCCAGTGGGCTGCGCAGCCGCTTCGGCTGAAGGGGCTGCGCCTCCGACGAAGATGCTCCGTGCGGCAAAGGCCGTCCCGATCGCGATGATCAGCGCGCCGAGCAGCAGAACCAGTTTCTTCCTATCCATGGCTGAAAAAGCCCCCTCGTAAATGCCCTAGGTTTGGTTAGCGGGCAGGTATGGTTGTGGTGGTTACGGTCTGATTGGTTAAAATCGGGTTCACGCTGCCAAAGCGACTTTCGACGCTTCGGGCAGGTAATTGATTGCGAGCACCCACAGCCCGCCAAATGCGATGGCGACACCGTAGGGGATGGCGAGACGTTCTTTCTGCCGGCGCGCCGTGTGCCAGATGAACATCACGACCGTCAGTACGCCGCCGGCCAGCGCCATGATCACCAGCAATTGCATGAAAATCGCGGGGCTCACCCACAGCGCCAGTACGGTCAGCAGTTTGACATCGCCGCCGCCCATCATCTTGAGTGCGAACAATCCGGCGAACACTGCAAAGGCCGCGACTGCGACGCCCAGTTGCATTGCGATATCGGGCCACAACGCCAGTCCGCTCGACCACCAGAACAGCGGCGCACCCAGCGCAATCGCGCCGTTCAGCCAATTGCTGATCTGGCGGCTGCGGATGTCCGTGAATGCGGCCACGACCAGCGCAATTGCCAAGGCGATCAGCAAACCGTAGTGGATGGTGTCAGTCACAATTTGCCCCCGAAGTTGCCGTGCGAGCATGCACTGGCGGCGCTTCTTGAAAGGCGGTGCTACAGGTTATGACTTACCAAATAGTAACCACGCTCGGAGGCTGGTATTCACGACGTTGATTTCAGCACCGCGATCGATCGCCGGGCGATCCCGACAGACGCGCGTGAAAGCCTGTGGCATGCCGCCGATGGGCATCAGTTGCGCCGCATCGACTGGCCCGGCGCTGCCGCTACCCCGCGCGGTTCGATCCTGTTCTTTCCGGGGCGCGGCGACTTTTATGAAAAATATCTCGAAACGCTGGAACAATGGCACCGCGCCGGCTGGCGGGTGACGGCGGCGGATTGGCGCGGACAGGCAGGGTCCGGCCGGCTCGGCACAGATGCGGTGACCGGGCACATCAGTGATTTTACGGTTTGGGTCGATGATCTTGCCGCCTTTTGGGAAAGCTGGGTCGCCGAAACGCCGGGGCCGCATGTGCTGGCGGGCCATTCGATGGGTGGGCATGTGGTGCTGCGCGCTCTGGTTGACCACCGGGTGAAGCCCGATGCAGCCGTGCTGAGCGCAGCCATGACCGGGATGAACGGCCCGCCGATGCCGCTACCCATGCTCCACGCGGTCGCGCGGCTGATGGGCAAAGTTGGCGATCCGTTCCGGCAGGCTTGGAAATGGAGCGAGAAGCCGGGTGAACTGCCGGCTGACCGTTCGCACCTGCTGACCCATGATCCCGATCGCTACGCCGATGAAGTGTGGTGGCGCGATCACCGCCCCGAATTGGTGATGGGCCCGGCCAGCTGGCGCTGGGTTGAGCGCGCCTATGCCTCGTGGCGGCGGCTGGAGGAGCCCGGCGCTATGCAAGCGGTTACGGTCCCGGTGCTGTTCCTCTCGACGGCATCGGACAAGCTGGTCAGCCACCCCGCCAACCTGCGCGCCGCGAATCGCCTGCCCAAGGGCGAGATGGTGGCATTCGGGCCGGAAGCGCACCACGAAATCCTGCGCGAGGTT
>Ga0163144_10025823_pt1 | contig 11448 bp, 10 predicted proteins | sample OliLak19BULKMAT1_FD_123175 | JGI IMG/M metagenome (GOLD analysis project Ga0163144, IMG submission 123175) | Freshwater microbial mat bacterial communities from Lake Vanda, McMurdo Dry Valleys, Antarctica - Oligotrophic Lake LV.19.BULKMAT1 | ecosystem: Environmental > Aquatic > Freshwater >... | reverse complement strand
TGGCTTTCTGCCATCGCGGTTGACCGCCGCGCCCACGATCGGGCCTGATGCAACTGGCCCCCAGCGAACATCACCTGGCGCGGCACGCCCGGTTACGGTCTGCGCTGCGCGCCTCCGCCGTGGACGCGCTCATTGTGTCGTCGCTGCCCAACGTCGCCTACCTCACGGGGCTCTTTGCATCCACCGCCATGCTCCTGGTGAGCCAGGACGAGCTGCGTCTGTTCGTGGATGCCCGGTATCTGCCGCCGGCCACCGACCGCCAGGCCGACCTGGCCGGCCTCAGCCTCACGTTGATACCGTCGGGCGGTAGCTTTGAGGATTCCCTGGCCGGCGTGGCACGGGCGTATTCGGCCGGGCGGGTCGCGGTTGAGGCCGGGCATATGACGGTCCGCCAGCACCTGGACCTCACCGCACGGCTCGCCGGGATTGGCGGCCCGAAGACTCTCGAAGCCACCGATGGCCTGGTTGAAAACCTGCGATCTGTGAAGGATTCCTGGGAGATTGCCCGGCTCCGGGAGGCCGCCGTGAGACTTTCGGATGCCGCTAAGTGTATAATCCCAAAAGCCTTAGCGGGAATAAGCGAGCGCGACATGGCCGGTCTCATCGAGGGGGAGCTGCGACGGGTCGGGTTCGACAAGCCCGCGTTTGATACCATCGTCGCGTCGGGACCGAACTCAGCCATTCCTCATTACCGGAGTGGCGACCGAAGATTGGCGACCGGCGACTTGGTGGTGCTCGACTTCGGCGGAATGCTCGACGGCTATGCGGTGGACCTGTCGAGGACCATCACGATTGGGCCGGCGTCGCAACGAGCGGGGCGGATGTTAGATGATGTCGTGGCAGCGCAGCAGGCGGCCTTTCTGGCCGTTCGTCCTGGGCGGCCGGCGACAGAGATAGACGAGGCCGCCAGGCAGGTGCTGGTACGGGCCGGGCTCGGTGAAGCATTTAGCCACGGCACCGGGCATGGTCTTGGTCTCGAGGTGCACGAACGCCCACGGGTGACTCGGTCGCGGCCGAATCTGCCAGTGGAACCGCTGGAAGCGGGCATGGTCTTCACGCTGGAGCCAGGCGCCTACATTCCGGGCTGGGGCGGCGTGCGGATAGAAGATGACGTTGTGGTGACGATGGCAGGCCCGGAATGGCTGACCGACGTGCCGCGGCTGATGTGAGCGACCTGACATGACACTGGACGAGATCAAGCAGCTCATCGAATTCATCAAGTCAAACGAGTTGAGCGAGTTCGAACTGGAACACGATGGCGTCAAGATCCGCATCAAGAGCGGATCCAGCCATCAGGCCGTGGCCGTGCCGCCGATGGTCGCGGCGGCGCCGGTGATGGCCCCGGTCGCGCCGGCCGCGGCCACGCCGGCGGCCCCCGCGGCGGCGGACGAGGGCAGCGAAGTCGCGATTGTGAAGTCGCCGATCGTCGGCACCTTCTACCGCGCGGCGGAGCCCGGCGCGAAGGCGCTGGCCTCGGTGGGCGACGTGGTCCGCAAGGGCCAGGTGCTGTGCATCATCGAAGCCATGAAGCTGATGAACGAGATCGACTCCGAGTACGACGGTGAGATCACCAGCGTCTACGTGGAGAACGGTCAGGCGGTGCAGTACGGCGAGCGCCTGTTCGCGATTCGTCCTACCTCTTAGTCATGTTTAAAAAAATCCTTGTTGCCAATCGTGGAGAAATCGCGCTGCGCGTGATTTTCGCGTGTCGCGAACTGGGCATCAAGACCGTCGCCGTTTATTCCGAGGCCGACGAGAATTCGTTGCACGTGCGGTTTGCGGATGAGGACATCTGCATTGGCCCGGCGCGCAGCAGCGACAGCTACCTGAACGTCCCGGCCATCATCAGCGCAGCCGAGATTACCGGCGCCGATGCGCTGCACCCCGGGTACGGCTTTCTCTCCGAGAGCGCCTACCTGGCCGAAGTGTGCGAGGCCTGCCACATCCGCTTCATCGGCCCCGACCCCAGCGTCATTCGCCTGCTCGGCGACAAGTCGAAGGCCCGCCGCGCCATGAAAAAGGCGGGCGTGCCCATGCTGCCCGGCAGCGACGGCCCGATCGAGAGCGAGCAGAACGCGAGCAAGGTTGCGCAGCAGATCGGCTACCCGGTCATCATCAAGGCGGTCGCCGGCGGTGGCGGGCGCGGCATGCGCATTGTCAAGAACCCGGGCGAGCTGCCGCACGCGTTCAAGACCGCGCAGCGCGAGGCGGAGTCGGCCTTCGGCGTCGGCGACGTCTACATCGAGAAGTACCTCGATTCGCCGCGTCACATCGAGTTCCAGGTTCTTGGCGATCACCACGGCAACGTCGTGCACCTCGGCGAGCGCGAATGCTCGATTCAGCGCCGTCACCAGAAACTGCTGGAAGAATCGCCGTCGATTGCGGTCTCCGACAAGGTGCGCCGCAAGATGGGCGCGGTCGTGGTCGACGCGGCCCGCGCGGTCCAGTACACCAACGCCGGCACGTTCGAGTTCCTCATGGACGACAAGGGCAACTTCTTCTTCATGGAAGTGAACACCCGCGTGCAGGTGGAACATCCGGTGACCGAGATGGTGACCGGCATCGACATTGTCAAAGAGCAGATTCGCATCGCCGCCGGCGCGCGCCTCGGCTTCAAGCAGAGTGAGATCACGTTCACCGGCCACGCCATGGAATGCCGGATCAACGCCGAGGATCCTGAAACGTTCGTACCCTCGCCGGGCATGATCCACGCCTTCAGCGTGCCTGGCGGACCCGGGGTGCGAGTCGATACCGCCGCGCACTCGGAGTGCCTGATCTCGCCGTATTACGACTCGATGGTCGCGAAGGTCATCGTGCATGGCCGCGATCGCCAGGAAGCCATCGCGCGCATGAAGCGGACGCTCGAGATGTCGGTGGTGGAGGGGATCAAGACGACGATTCCGCTGCACCTCAAGATTCTCAGCGACCCCGACTTCGTGGCCGGCCGGCTGAGCACCCACTTCATGGAGCGCTTTGCCGCCAAGCCCAAAGCCACCCGGCTCGCCGAATCTGCTTAGCCGGGCGCCGCGCGCGGCAGCCGCGCGTGGGTGGGTTAACCTCCCGCGGCTCTACGCGATCGTTGATGTCGAGCTCTGTGCGGCCGCCGGGCGGCCGCCACTCGACGTCGTCCGCGCCTTTCTCTCCGCCGGGGTCCGCCTGATCCAATTGCGCGCCAAGACCTGGGACAGTGGGCCGTTTCTGGACCTCGCCCACGCCAGCGTGGCAGAGTCGCGCGCGGCCGGCGCCATGCTGATCGTGAACGACCGTGCCGATGTCGCTGCCCTCGCCGGCGCGCACGGGTTGCACGTGGGCCAGGACGACCTGGCGCCCGTCGACGTGCGGCGGGTAGTGGGCAAGGCTTCCTGCCTGGGCCTCTCGACCCATACGGAAACGCAATGGACCGTGGCCCTCAATGCGCCGATCTCCTATGTCGCGATCGGACCGGTCTTCGGCACCGGCACCAAGGCCACGGGCTACCAGCCGGTCGGGGTGGGGACGGTCCGGCGGATCGGCGTGGCCGCCGCGACGCGCGGCCTCCCGGTTGTGGGGATTGGTGGCATCACCCTCGACCGGGCGGCGTCGGTGATTGCCGCCGGCGCCTCGTCGGTGGCGGTGATCAGCGACCTGATGTCCGAATCGCCGGAAGCGCGGGCGCGTGCCTTCATGCATGCCTTGGCGTAATCAGGCAACCGCAAGAAGCGGTTGCCTCCACAATGCGCGGCTGAAGCTCGGCGATTCCCCATATAATTGCCGTGTTTGCCAGCCACCTGCTCTTGCGTAGGGGCAGGTTCGACCAACCAGGTGGAGGCGGAATGGATTCAAATCTGTTCAAGACGAAGTCGCTCGAGCAACTCGTGAGCGACGTTGAACATGGCGGCAAGGCGCTCAAGCGCAGCCTCTCAGCGTGGGATCTCACGCTGCTTGGTATTGGCGCCATCATCGGCACTGGCATCTTCGTTCTCACCGGAACGGCGGCCGCCAACCAGGCGGGACCGGCCATCATAATGTCGTATCTGGCGGCCGGCGTGGCGTGTGCGTTTGCCGCGTTGTGCTACGCCGAATTCGCCTCGATGATCCCGATCGCGGGCAGCGCCTACACCTACGCCTACGCCACGCTGGGTGAGCTGGTGGCGTGGATGATCGGTTGGGACCTCATCCTCGAGTATGCCGTTGGCTCCATGACCGTCGCCATTGGCTGGAGCGGCTACATGCAGCGGCTGCTCGCGGGCTTCGGCATCGAGCTGCCCATGGCCATTGCCGCGGCGCCGCCGGTCGGCATCATCAACCTGCCGGCCGTCATCATCGTCCTGCTGATCATGATCCTGCTGGTCGTCGGCATTCGCGAATCAGCGCGCTTCAATGCCGTCATGGTGGCCATCAAGCTGGTCGCCGTCTTGTTCTTCCTGGTCGCCGGGGTCTCGTATGTCGAGCCCACCAACTGGCAGCCGTTCGCGCCGTACGGGTGGCCGGGCATCATGGCTGCCGCCGCCGTGGTGTTCTTCGCCTACATCGGCTTTGACGCGGTCTCGACGACCGCCGAGGAAGCCAAGAACCCCACCCGCGACCTGCCGATCGGCATCATCGCTTCGCTGGTCGTTTGCACCGTTCTGTATCTGCTGGTTGGCGCGGTCCTGACCGGCATTGTGCCGGTCGTGCAGTACCGGGCGCTTGCCGAGGCGCTGCCGGGTGTCGCGATGGTCGAGCAGGTGGAATCGGTGCGGTTCCTGAACGCGCCGGTGGCCTACGCCCTCAGCATCATCGGGCAGGACTGGGCTGCGGGCCTGGTGTCGGCCGGCGCCGTCGCCGGCATCACGTCGGTCATGCTGGTCATGCTCATGAGCCAGCCGCGCATTTTCTTCGCCATGAGCCGCGACCGCCTGCTGCCGCCGGGCGTGAGCAAGGTGCACCCCCGCTTTGGCACGCCCTACATCACCACCATCATCACCTGTGTCATTGTCGCCATTGTCGCTGGACTGACGCAGATCCAGGTGGTCGGCGAGATGACGAGCATCGGCACACTGTTCGCCTTCGTGGTGGTATGCGCCGCGGTGCTGGTGTTGCGGGTGAAACGGCCCGACGCCAAGCGTTCATTCAAGGTGCCGTTTGGCCCCATCTTCCCGGTGCTGGGCATTCTCTCGTGCTCGTACCTGATGCTGAGCCTGCCGATCCTCACCTGGGTGCGTTTCCTGGTGTGGCTGGACCTCGGCATGATCATCTACTGGTTCTACGGCCGCACCCACAGCCCGCTGGTGAATGCGGCTGAATCCGGGCAGCGCACGCCCATGCAGTCGCTGGCCAACTTCATTAACATCCTTGGCCTGCTGCTGATCTTCAACGCCGCCTGCATGGTGATTCTCGGCTACATGACGGAGTTCGGCATCACCAACGAGACGACGGCGAAGTGGTTCGAGATCGGCGTGACGGCTGATCAGGCCGATACGTTCGGCCTGCAGTTCCTGGCCGTCTCGATTGCCGTGTGGGTGGTTGGCTTCGGGCTGACCAGGGCCTCCGGAGAGAAGGGCTAGTTCTGGCGGCCCGACGATTAGACGGCGCCGCGTGCGCCGCACGCATTCGCGACGAAGTCGCGCCGCGTGTCGCCGCGTTTGTTCAGCGCCACGGCCGGCCTCCTGGGCTGGGCGTGGTGCTGGCTGGCAACAGTGCTGCCTCCGAGGTCTACGTCCGCAACAAGCTCAAGACGGTGGCCGAGGCCGGGTGCCGTGCGGAACTGTTTCGGCTCGATGCTGATGCGCCGGTTGATGCCGCCCTGGCGCTGGTTCGGCAGTTGAACGACGACGACGCCATCGACGGTATCCTGGTGCAGTCACCATTGCCCGAGGGCATGGGGGCTGACGCTGAACAGCGCGTCTTCGACACCATTGACCCGCTGAAGGACGTGGACGGGTTCCACCCCATCAACGTCGGCCTGTTGGTCCAGAAGCGACAGACCTTGGTGGCGTGCACGCCGCTGGGGTGTATCGAGTTGCTCGAGCGAGAGTCGATCCCGCTGCGTGGCAAGCATGCCGTGGTCATCGGGCGCAGCGACATCGTCGGCAAGCCGATGGCTCTGCTGTTGTTGCATCGCGACGCCACCGTCACGGTCTGCCACTCGCGGACCGTCAACCTGGCCGAGGTGGCGCGAACCGCCGACGTGCTGGTGGCGGCGATTGGCCGGCCGGCGTTGGTGACGCGCGACTACGTCAAGCCGGGCGCCACGGTGATCGATGTCGGGATCAATCGCCTGACCGATCGGGCCGAGGTCGAGCGGTGTTTTGCCGAGGGGAGCCGGAAGCGCGCCCAGTTTGCCGAGAAGGGCAGCGTGCTGGTCGGCGACGTTCATCCCAGTGTCGAAGAGGTGGCGGGGGCGCTGACGCCGGTGCCGGGCGGCGTCGGGCCGCTCACCATTGCCATGGTCCTGCGGAACACGGTGACAGCAGCAGAGCTGCGGAAGGATAGTGGGCGGCCAGTCTAGCCGCCACACGCGTTATGGCGATCCGAAAGATAGCGCTCACGGGTGGCATTGCCACCGGCAAGACTTACGTCGCCACGCGGCTACGTGAGGCCGGCGTGCCAATTGTCGATGCCGATGTTCTCGCACGGGAAGTGGTGGCACTGGGGACGCCGGCCCTCGCCGCCGTCAGGCAACGGTTCGGCCCTGACGTGATCCGGCGCGATGGCACCATGGATCGCATCAGGGTGGGGCAGATCATCTTCAAGGACAAGCGCGCGCGCCAGGACCTTGAAGCGATCATCCATCCGGCGGTTCAGAAAGCCATCGACAAGTACTTCGCCACGCTGCCCAGGAAGACACCGTTCGCGGTCGCGGATATCCCGCTGTTGTACGAGACCGGCCGCGAGAACCAGTTCTCGGATGTCATGGTCGTCGCCTGTCCACGTGCCATGCAGCTGTCGCGGGTCATGGAACGTAACCAACTGACGAAGGAAGATGCCGAGCGCCGCCTGGCGGCGCAATGGCCGATCGAGAAGAAGATCGAGAAGGCCACCTTCGTCATCAAGACCGATGGCACATTCGACGAGACCAACGCGCAGGTCGATAAGCTGATCGGACTGTTCACCGAGGGGAAAGCCCGAACGTAACCTGGAACTTCGACCCCGGATCCCGGATCCCGGATCCCGGATCCCGGACTTACATCTCGCCGGTCGCGTCCTGCGCCGGCGCAATGCGTTCTTCCACGAACGAGTTCCACTCGTGGCAGTGCGGGCACTGCCACAGTAGTTCGGTGCTGCGGTAATGGCACTTCACGCAGACATGCGGATCGAGGAAGAACACCGATGACCGCGCCGACTCTATGTAGCGCTGAACCAGCGCGCGGCCGAGATCGAGCTTCAGCAGGACGCCCCAGACCGCCTGATGCACGGTCAGTCCGTGAGGATTGTGTTCGAGCGCGGCCAGAAGGAACTCAAACGCCTCGAGGTCGCGCCCGCGCTTCGCCAGGTGGCCACCGAGCGCCAGGCGCGCCCGCCAGTCCTGTGAGTTGGCGGCAATCAGTCGCAGGCAGCGCTGCTCGAACTTGTCAGGCTGGGCCAACTGCTCGTAGAGCTTCTCGAGCCTGGCAAAGGCGAGGTAAGCGCGCTCGGGCGAGCTGGTCATCAGGCGGTCCCAGGCGTTCTCGGCCCCGGCCACATCGCCTTGCATCAAGCGGACGTCGCCAAGGTTGAGGAAGGCGGGCGCGGTGCCGGCATCGAGGTCGATGGCCTCTTCGAAATGCCGGGCGGCGCGGCCGCGGTCGCCGACAGCCAGCGCCTCACTGCCCAGCGCATTCTCGAGGAAGCCCAGAATCGCCTGGTTGCGCGGCTGCGTGTCAGGCCCACTCAGGGCGACGAGCTGCTTGCGGATGCGATGGGCGTCGGCCCACTGATGCTGCTCCTCGTGCAGCTTCTGGAGGTAGAGCAGGGCGTACTGGTTGTTCGGATCCATCCGAACGACTTCGTTGAAGGCCTCGAGCGCGCGATCGACAAACCCGCCGCGTTTGAAGTCGAGGCCCAGGCACAGCAGGATGTAGGCGTGCTCGACCTTGGTCAGCTTGGGCCGCTGCAGCAGGGCCTGGTGCACCTGGATGGCGCGGGCCACCTGGCCGCGCTCGCGGTGGACGTTGCCCAGGATCAAGTGGATCTCAAGCGCGTCGCTGTCGACGCGCGTCGCCTGGCTCAACTCCTCGATCGCCAGATCGATCTGGTTCGAGACGAGGAAATTCAAGCCGAGCACGTAGTGGTGCGAATCGCGCGCCCGGCGGCGATCGATCCAGCGGCCGTCGCGCAGCTTGTAGCGTTCCCAGGCCTTACCGACGGCGAGACCGACCAGCAACGCGACGAGCGCGCCAAGCAGTGGCAGCGAGTCCTCCACGGTTACACCATTTCCGTGCGCCACAGGTCGTGCAGGTGCACGACACCTTCGACGCGGCGCCCGGCGTCGACGACCACGATCGAGGTGATCTTGCGGGTCTCGAGCACCGCGAGGGCTTCGACCGCGAAGGTGTCGTGAGGAATCGTCACCGGATGCAGGGTCATCACCTCGCGGGCGGTCAGCTCCATGACGTTGGCCGACGACATCTTGCGCCGCAGGTCGCCGTCGGTGATGATGCCGGCGAGCGTGCCGTCTTTTTCGACCACCGCCGTCATGCCCAGACCCTTGCGGTTCATCTCGTAGATCACGTCGCGCATCGCCGTGTGCAACTGCACCACCGGCAGCGCGTCACCGGCGTGCATCAGGTGCGCGACTCGCATCAGCTTCTTGCCCAGCTTGCCGCCGGGATGCAGGTTGGCGAAGTCCTCGGGCTTGAAGCCCTTCTCCACCAGCACCGCCATGGCCAGCGCGTCCCCCATGGCCAGGGCGGCGGTCGTGCTCGCCGTGGGCACCAGGTTCATGGGGCAGGCCTCTTCTGACACCCGGCAGTCGAGCGCGACATTCGCCGCCTGCGCCAGCGTCGACTTGATGTCGCCGGTGATCGCAATCAGCGGTGCGCCGATTCGCTTCAGTGTCTCGAGCACGCGCGTCAGTTCTTCGGTCTCGCCGCTATACGACATGGCAATCACCACATCGTCCGGCTGGATCACGCCGAGGTCGCCGTGAACCGCTTCGGCGGGATGCAGGAAGAACGCCGGCGTGCCGGTGCTGGCAAGGGTCGCCGCGATTTTGCGGCAGATGATGCCGGACTTGCCCATGCCGGTGACGATGACGCGGCCCTTGCAGTCGCGGACCAGCACCACCGCCTGGGCGAAGCGCTCGTCGAGACGATCGACCAGCGCCAGCACCGCGGCGGCTTCAGTCTCGAGGACTTTGCGCGCGAGTGACAGGTCAGGCATGCCGGACGATCTTATCAAGGGCGACCAGCCGCCGCATGAGCGGTTCGAGCAGGTCGAGCCGGAGGGCGTTGGCCGCATCGCTCTTGGCGCGGCTGGGGTCCTCGTGCACTTCCATGAATACCCCATCGACGCCGGCGGCCACGCCGGCCTGCGACATCGGTTCGATGTACTGCGCGAGCCCTGCGGTGATGCCGTCACCCGCGCCCGGCAACTGCAGGCTGTGCGTCACGTCGAAGATCACCGGATAGCCCAGCTCGCGAAGCATCGGGAAGGCGCGCGGATCGACGATGAGGTTGTGGTAGCCGAAGGACACGCCGCGCTCGGTCAGCAGGATGTTCCGGTTGCCAGACTCGACCAACTTCGCGACGACGTGGCGCATGTCACGCGGCGCGAGAAACTGCCCCTTCTTGACGTTGACGACGCGTCCGGTCTTCGCGGCCGCGACCAGGAGATCGGTCTGCCGCGAGAGGAAGGCGGGAATCTGCAAGATGTCGACGACCTCGGCGGCCGGCGCGACCTGGCTCACGTCATGGACGTCTGTCAGGATCGGCAGGCCGGTCCGCGCCTTGACCTTCGCGAGCACCTTCAGGCCTTCGCTGAGGCCGGGGCCGCGATACGAGCTAATCGACGTGCGGTTGGCCTTATCGAACGACGCCTTGAAGACCACCGGCATGTCCAGCCGCTTCGCCACGTCGGCGATGAACACGGCGGTGTCGACGGCATGCGACTCGCTTTCGATGACACACGGTCCCAGGATGAAGGCCAGCGGGTGTCCGGTGCCAAACGTCACCGGACCGGCGCTGACCGGCGCGACGTCCTGCACTTAAGCCTCGCTCTTGGCGACGCGCACCGGCTGGCCGCCGTCCGCGTGCTTGTGTCGCTTGGCGGCTTCAACGAAGCTCGCAAACAACGGATGCGGCTTGAGCGGACGCGACTGGAACTCGGGGTGGAACTGCACCGCGACGTACCAGGGATGGCCCGGCAGTTCGGCGATCTCCACGAACTTGCCATCGGGCGAGCGGCCCGAGATCTTCATGCCGTGCTCGGCCAGCGTCGGCTCGTACAGGCAGTTGAACTCGAACCGGTGGCGATGACGCTCGTGGATCAAGTCGGTGCCGTAAATCTTGCGGGCCAGTGACCCGGCCGTCAGCTCGCAGGCATAGCGGCCCAGGCGCATGGTGCCGCCCAGTTCATCGACACCCAGCAGATCGCGCAGCTTGTAGATCACCTTGTGGGGGGCGGCCTCGTCGACCTCGGTCGAGTCGGCGCCCTCGAGCCCGCACACGTTGCGCGCGTACTCGACCGTGGCCCACTGGAAGCCGTAGCAGATACCGAAGAAGGGGATGTCGTGCGTGCGTGCGTACTCGGACGCCTTCATCATGCCGCGCGTGCCGCGCGAGCCGAAGCCGCCGGGCACGAGAATGGCCGTGGCGCCTTCGAGCAGGCGCGAACCGCCGTCCTGTTCGAGGGCTTCCGACTCCACCCACTGGATGTTGATCCGGACGCGATTTGCGAAGCCGCCGTGATACAGCGCCTCGTTGAGTGACTTGTAGGAATCTTCGTAGCCGGTGTACTTGCCGACCACGTGGATGGTGAGGTCCTCGTCAGGATTCCTGATGCGCTCGACGAGCTCTTCCCACGGCTGCATCCGCGACTCACTCGGGGGCAGGTGCAGGTACTTCAGGACGACGGTATCGAGATCTTCCTCGCGGAAGGCCAGCGGCACCTCGTAAATGGTGGGCACGTCCTTCGCGGTGATCACGGCTTCTTCGTTGACGTCGCAGAACAGCGCGATCTTCTGCTTGATCTCGCGCGACAGCGTGCGGTCGGTGCGGCACAGCAGGATGTCGGGCTGGATGCCGATGGACCTGAGATCGCGCACGCTGTGCTGCGTCGGCTTGGTCTTCAGCTCGCCGGCGGCGCCAATGTACGGCACCAGCGTGAGGTGCACGTAGATGGTGTTCTCGCGGCCGACGTCCTGGCGGAACTGGCGGATCGCTTCGAGGAACGGCAGGCTCTCGATGTCGCCGACCGTGCCGCCAATCTCAACCAGCACGACATCGACGTCGCGCCCGGCCTGGCGAATGCAGTCCTTGATCTCGTTGGTGATGTGCGGAATCACCTGCA
>Ga0163144_10025820_pt1 | contig 11449 bp, 13 predicted proteins | sample OliLak19BULKMAT1_FD_123175 | JGI IMG/M metagenome (GOLD analysis project Ga0163144, IMG submission 123175) | Freshwater microbial mat bacterial communities from Lake Vanda, McMurdo Dry Valleys, Antarctica - Oligotrophic Lake LV.19.BULKMAT1 | ecosystem: Environmental > Aquatic > Freshwater >... | reverse complement strand
CGGTACTCATCGAGCATGCGTTGAATATCACCAATCATGTGAATAGGCCCCGCTGGATGTTCGGGCGTTGGGTGACGTTGAAAAAGTCCATGAAGTCTTCTAGCGATTGCCAAAGGTCGTCTGGATTTTTGAATTCAACCGGAAGTGGGTACGCCCATTTGTCGCCGTACCCTTCTCTATAAAGGTGAAGATGTGGACAAGCAATTTCCAGCCCGTCAGGATTTCGGTGTTGCGGGCCACCGATATCCAAGCGAGCCAAGATGACTGTCTGCTTCGCCCGATTCTGAAAAGTACACTTGACGAGGTCAATCCGAGCCTTACGAATGTCAAGCAGGAACTGCTGACGACCGTCTGTCCAAACAAGCGGCAAGCTGAGGACTCCCCCCATGTCGGGAAAGTCGACCTGGGCCGTGTTTACGGACGCCTTTTCGACCGCCAACAGGGTGTCAGCCTCAGATTGAGTCAGTTCTTGCTCAGGCACGTTGCACCACCATGAAGTTCAAGACGCCGGACTCACTGCATAGTCGTCCGCACAGCCCCCACCACATCCTCAACACTAGCCAAAGCCGCAAACTCGTAGACCGGGTGGAAGCCTATGTGGACGTCGGGGCGGGAGCAGAGTTGGGGGGAGGAGAGGAGGGTGGCGAACCACTCGGGTTTGCTGGTGATTTCGGCGATCAAGGTTGAGCCGAAGCCGCAGGTGCGGGTGTCTTCTTGGATCACTACCAAACGCCCGGTCTTGGCGACCGAGGCGGCCACCGCTTCGTAGTCGCACGGCACGATCGAGCGGAGGTCGATAATCTCACAGCTCACTTCACCTGAAAGCTTCGCTGCAGCCTCTTCGGCAAGATGCACCGTGTTCCCCCAACCGACAATCGTCACGTCGGAACCCTCTTTCACAAGACGAGCCTTACCGAACGGCACCGGCTCAACCGTCGCGACATCGCGGCGGACGCGGAAGATATGCTTCGGCACCAAGATAAAACAAGGATCGTTGGTGTGGATGGCGGTCCAGAAGAGGCCGGCGGCGTCCTCTGGGGTCGAGGGGATCGCGACTTTTAGGCCAGGGACATGGGCCAGCGACGCCTCGTTCGACTGCGAGTGCCACAAAGACCCGCCGCCAAAGTACGCCCCATAGGGAGCATAGACGACCATGTTCGTATGCCACTCGCCGAAGCTGCGCCAGCGGGTAGTGGACAGATTCGTGACAATCTGGTTCCAGGCGGGGCAGATGAAGTCGATGAACTGTATTTCGAAGACAGGCTTCATCCCTAGAGCGGCAAGTCCAACACCGACACCGATGATCGTCGCCTCAGCCAAGGGTGAGTTGAAGACCTGTTTTGGAAACTTGACGGTTAGGCCTTTGGTCAGCCCAAAAACCCCGCCCTTGGGGTCTTCAATGTCCTCGCCGAAAAAGATCACATTAGGATCGTTCTCGAGTGCCTTGTCAAAAGTTTTGTTGATTGACTCGACCATCGTCATCGGGCCGGGTTCGATCGGCGGCTTGGTCGCAGGCACTTCTTCTCCCCAACAGTCTTTGAAAAGCTCGCTGCTGCGGGGATCTTCGGCCTTCTCGGCGCGGTCATAGTCGTCGCGAATTTCGACCATGATCTCCTCTTGCATCTGCTCGAATCGCTCTTGTGTAAGCTCACCGGATATGATCAACTCTTCGACCATCAACTTGATCGGATCGCGCTCTGTCATAGCGTCGATGTCCTCTTGCGAACGATAAACACGGTGGTCGTCCGAACTTGTGTGCGGGGCGAGGCGGTCGAGATCTGCCCAAAGCAAAGTCGGGCCACCACCAGCGCGAGCTTTGGCTATGATTTCTGCGCCAGTGTTGTACACATTGTCGAATCGTCTGGCGTCGATCTTGACGACCAGCTCCCTACCGACAATCCCATCCATGTTCAGTGGCATGAATTTTTCGGTCGGCGTGGAGATGCCGTATTTGTTGTCCTCGATCACTAGGATCAATGGCAGTTTTTCCTGCACCGCGAACGCCCACGCTTCGTAGAACTCACCCTGCCGCATCGCCGCATCTCCCAAAGTCGCAAGAACCACACTGTCCTTGCCCTGGAGTTGCATCCCCCAAGCCGTTCCCGCCGCCGGGATCACCCCGCCACCAGTCGGCGTGCAGACGCTCATGACGTTCAGGGCTCGGCTCGAATAGTGGCCCGGCATCTGGCGCCCGCCGCTACTGGACTCTCGCTTTGCGTAGTAAGCCAGAGCCAGCGAGTAGTTCGTCATGCCACGGGCGAGCATGATCGACCGGTCTCGGTAATAGGGGAAGAGGTAGTCGTCCTCGCGCAGGTGCATGGCGAGTGCGCCCATGCACTCGTGGCCTGTGCCGCCGACATGGAACCATCCTTTGCTCTGCCTCAGCAAGATCGCTTCGCGCCGGTCGCCCTCGCGGCTCATCATCATGAGACGCAGGTAGTCAAGTTTCGTCATGGTAGGGGTGGTCACGGCCATGGTTTTCAACGCTCCGTTGCGTTGGTTTGATTATGACAGAGGGATCGGAGGATGGCCGGGGCGATTCATCCGATTGGCCGGGCTCAGCCACCCAATTTCACAACATCACCAGCGAGTGTGATCGCTTTCCCATCCACCATCGCATCCTTCGCAGGGTCGCCGCAACCGTTCCAGATTTCCTGTTTGCTTTCATAAACCATGATCGTTTCGGTCTTGCCTTTGAAGTCATCAGGATGCTTGCCGCTAAGGGCCGAGTTAAAGGCGTAGCCGTACACACCGGACGCAAGACCCGGCACACGAAGTTTGTCTTTGGCCTCTGCTTCAGAAAGATCGCCTGTCTTGAGCCGAATCCAGGCTGTGTCCATCCATTTCTTGGCTTCGGGGAACCCTCCATCGCTCTCTGCGGCTTGAATGAGCGCTTTGTGGATCGCCTTGAGATTGTTGTCCCGGCTGACTTGGTACTTCACAGTCTTCTCTTCGTCGAGCAGGCCGGCTCTCTTTGCGTCAGCCAAGACAAATCCGACCTGGATCAGCCAGAGGACGGCCAGAACAGCCATGACCAAACCGACCCCAACAAACCAGGGTTTGCGTGCCTTCGACATATCCCGATTGTGGCACGGTATGGATAGAAACCAAACCCTCGTTCCCAGAAAATATCCGATCCAAGCCAGAAAAGGGCCAGACAAGGATATACTAGTCCGTATGGAAGCGGTTTGGGCGTTGGTCGGATTGGTGATTGGGGCAATTATGAGTTTTGTCCTGATGCGCCAGGTGCAAAAGCCGCAAGAAGCTCGGCTGACTGAGTCTCTTGAACGATTCAAGGCGAAGGAAGACGAGCAAAGAGAGATCACCGGAAAGCTGGAAGCCACGAATCGCGAACTCCAGACCAGCATAGCGACGACGGAGGGACTACGTGCGACACTCGCCGAGCGTGACACCGCCCACGAACAGCGGCTTGAAGCCTACAAATCCGCAGAAGACCAGCTCAAAGACACATTCAAGGCTCTCAGCGGAGACGCGCTCGAACAGTCCACAAAGCAACTGATCGCCCAGTCTGAGGAAGTTCTTAAACGGTTCAAGGAGACTAATGAGGGGGACGAGGAAGCACGTAAAAAGGAAATAGAAAACTTGCTGAAGCCGGTCAAGGACAATCTGCAAAAGCTCGACGAACAAAACCAGCAAATGGAGCGTCACCGTCAGGGCGCATACCAAGAGCTTTTGAAGGAAGTCGTGTTGCTCAAGGACGGGCAGACTGGACTGACAAAGGAAACGACTCGCCTTGTCAAAGCTCTCCAGGATCCGGGCACGGCGGGCTCCTGGGGAGAAATGGTGCTGGAGCGGGTGGTGGAAATGGCGGGGCTCGACGGCTATTGGCACTATTTGACCCAAGAGACAATTGACACGGAAGACGGGAAGCAAAGGCCCGACATGGTGATCTCCCTTCCCGGCGGGCGTTCGCTCATTATCGATTCTAAAGCCCCGATGCGGTCTTACGTCACGGCCTTGGAAACTGAGGACGAGTTCCAAAAGGCGGCACTCCTAGTCGATCATGCAAAGAAGCTCATCGACCATGCGCGAGAGATGAAACGCCGGGACTATTCGAAGAAAATCGAGTCAGCCCCAGACTTTGTCGTGCTGTTTGTCCCTTCAGAATCTGCCTATCGAATGGCGATCGAGAAACGGCCGGGGCTCTACGAAGAGGCCAGCGAGTTCAACGTTTTGATTGCGACTCCCATGTCCATTTTGCCCATGCTGAAAACGGTCCATTACGGGTGGCAACAAGAAAAACTCGCGCAATCTGCCCGTCAGCTTCAAGCAGACGCGGCAACGCTTTTTGACCGCATCTGTAAGATCGCCAACGACTACGCGACGTTGGGCAAAGCATTGAACACAGCCACCAAGAAGTACAACGAAATGGGGGCAACGCTAGAATCCAGAGTCCTGCCAGCCGCAAGGAAATTCAAAGAACACGGCGTTCAAAGCAACACGGAAATGGCCGCCATTGAGCAGATCGAATTCTCGCCACGCGCTTTACAGAGCCCCGAGTTCGTCGAGGACGGGAAAAGTGCCTTGCCGGGACTTGAGTAAAGACTACTTGGCTTCAAGCACTTGCCCAAACGTAATATCGTGGTCGTCCAAATCCTGGATTCCGAACTCGCGAGTGCCCCAGGGCGTGTCATAAAGTGTGTAGTCGATGTTCGTGCCGTTCTGAGTCAGTTTTTCATACAGGCTCTTAACATCGTCGACCCAAATGTAGACATCGTTGGTGCAATTGACAACCCTCCAATTGGGCAAGATTTTGCCACCCTGACCGACTTGGGCCAACATAATTTTGATGTCGTCCTTCCAAAGAATCGCGAATGTCGGCGGTTCGTTGTAGAGACTGAACTCGAATCCGACCTTAGTTGCCCAATATTCTGCCGAGCCCGCGATATCCTTCACGAGCAAAACGGGAGCGATGGATTGAAAAATGACGGACATCCTTACTCTTGTGAATCAACTCCCATGGCACCCACAGGAGCTAGCATATCGAGGATGACGGTGTCTTCAAGCGCATTGACCCCGTGTGGGAAGTTGGGCGGCAGGTGTACGACTTGACCACCTGTGACCACAACCTCTCGGCCCTCGATCCCCAATGTCCATTTGACGCGGCCACTGATCACATAGGCAAACTGCTCACTAGCGTGCGAGTGTACGGCAACGTGACAACCCTTGGCCAGTCGAACCATTGCCAGGAGCATCTTCTCGCCTTCGATCTTCTGTCGGTCGAGCAACGGGGCCGGCGAATCGACGGGCACTCTGTCCCAGGACTGAACTTGCTCGTCGGCTACAGAATCTTGAGTCGTCGACATGCCTTACCTATTTCGATCCGTAGGAAACTGACCGCACAAAGAGCGCTCCATTCCAGGCAAAGGCTACAGAACGGGTATATGGCGAGGGCCACCAGGCATCTGCTTGGGCTGAAACAAGGATTCCCTCCTTTGGAACTGCAACAAGCGCTGTCACATCGGAAGAAGGTGTAGCTTCAGCAGCAACAGTTTGTGGTTGGGCAACAATCTGTGGCACGAGCCACAGGGAGTTCGCGCTTGCTTGAGACCTCCCAAGCTTGAGCTCCTGATTGCTTGGAAATGCGTAGGGAAACAGCATTGGTGGCGGTTTTGCTTCAAAATAGCCAGGGAATTTGACATTCCTGAGAGCCCCGTTTGCAGGCACACACTCTAGGATTGATTCACCGGGCATGATCACGCGCATCACGCGAAATGAGAGGTTGAGCCCGCCCACGGTCGAGGCCGCTGTTCCATTTTCTAGAGACAACATCACTTCAAAAGTTCTCGTTCGACGTACAGTTTCTGAGCTACCCTCAATATCTGAAATTGTAACGGCAGCGTTGTTCAGTGTGCCTGTCATCGCGATTTCGTTCGCCCCTGACAAACTTCCAAATGTAGCTGTCCCAGACGAAGTCCATCCTGAAAAGCTGTGACCCTGTTCCTTCGCAGCGGCAATGTCCCGTGAGAACACGAGCGCGCTTGCTCCATTGGTCAGCACCCATGATTCATGTTTCTTTTGCGTGGCGATTGTGACGATAGCGTGATCGAGAAGTGGTGATATGTCGACTCCAAGACTTGGGCTGTCTTCTTTGTCAAATTGACGGCTCCACAGTGGTCGCGACGCCTGCAAGACGGTGTCTAGGATCGAGATATTCAACGTAGTCATTCCAGAGTCGTTTTGGATGACTAGAAGTGCCTGCTTTGAGCCAGCCAGCCACTCGACGTTTGTAATCTTGTCGCCTTTATAGAGCGTCAGTACAGTCTTGCTTTCGTCCTGATCGACGTCGAACACACCAATAGCAAGTCCATCTTTAGTCTCGGTTGTGTAAGCGAGTGCGCGACCGTTGGGTGCCCAAAACACTTCTTTGACCCTTTTCGCTACGAACTGTGGTTTGCCAAGTTTTATTCCGGAGGCCTCTTGTGCGAACGCAAATCCGGTCATAGTGACGACAAGCGCGAGAATCGTGACTCTCATGGTTGTGTTATACAACAAAAGTCATGGCTACAGGTTCCCTATTTCTGATTCTGGGCAAGATAAGCCTTGGCGTGGACAACCTGGGGGCGGTCATCATCGGCCTTAGCCCATACCTTCAAAAACCGAGTGTACGCCGCGAGTGCTTTGGTCTTTTCTCCAGCGGTCTCTTGTGCCCGAGCCATACCAAACAGCATCGTCCCAGCGTTGCGCTTAACCTTCAAACCAGACTCAAAAACTGCTAATGCTTCTTCTTGGCGATGGGCATCGATCAGCGCGTCTCCAAGTGTCTCGTGTGGAGGCCTAAAGTAGTAGGGCGGCTCCTCATACTCGATCCTCATGAAAGCGTCGATTGCTTGCTTCAACAAATCCAAGCCCTTTTCGACATCTCCAGTTTTGACTTCGAGCAAACCCTCCAATTCGAGTTTTCGCGTTTTGAGCACCTGTTTTGAAACGGTCCCCGAAGAAGAACCATCTACTGCCATTAATTGGGCGAAGTTTTCTTTTGCTTGGTCGATCCTGCCTAAATGTGCGGCGGCCATTCCTTGGTAGTAAGAGGTCTCCGCGCCTGCGCCTGCTTTGGCGACAGATTCGGCCAATGCTTTCCAATCACTGACCCGCCATAGAATCTCGTTCCTTCGACCCCCAAAACCGACCAACCCAAACGACTCTTTGAGTCGCCCTTCTTCTCCGAGGCTCACTCCCCAATAGTCGCGGTTGTGTCCGTAGTTCCAATCTGCCTCACTCGGCTTTGCGCCGATCTTCTTGGCATACTCTTCGCCGATCCGGTTCGCCTCGCTAAAGGATTTGTTCGCATCCTCCCACATTCCCAGCACGTTGTAGAGGTGGCCGGGCATGTGGACCATGTGTGCGCTCGCAGGAGCAATTCGTCCGAGAATCCGGGCGCTCTTGAGTGCCTTGTCTGGATCGCTGCCCTCATAGGCATGGATTTGATAGTGGTTTGCACCGGGGTTGTTTGGAGACTTGGCAAGTACGGGCGCGATGAGCTTCGCTACTTCTTTGAGTTCATTTTGCACCTCACCGCTAGGAAGTGTGCGGTCGAACATGCAAACTTGGGCTCGCATTCCCGCCATGAGCAATCTCGGCTCCGCCGCGTTTTTGTGCTCCTCGATCACCCTGTCCATTGCGTCAGCAAAGGGGCCGGTCCTTAGGTCTTTGTCGAGATCCCGAGCGCGAAACGCCGCAATCAAACCTTTCTCCAAGTCACTTGCACTTTCGTAAAGAGCGACCGCGCGTTTGATGGCGTACTCTGCCTCTTTCGCGTACTTTTCACCTTTGTTCCAGGGCAATGTCTCAGAAATGTTCAAGCCGCACCAGGCTATCGCACAAGTCGGGTCTTCTTTGGTTGCGTCGCGAAAACTACGGACCGCTTCGTTGAACCAGAAGCAATGGATGAGAGCAAAGCCTTGCTTGACCAGCTTCCTACACTTTTCGTTTTTCGTCGTGACAGGTAGGTCGCTTGTTCCGACACCCTCGATGAGGGTTCCAGACGGGTAAGCGACTACGACAGTCGGATCGGGCGGGACGCAAGTTTGAGCTTGCGACAAACTGCCGCCAACAATCGCAAAGAACAAGAACGCTGTTCGCATCTCTGCTCAGTTTGACACGTCATCCATTTCCGATGGTACTTCAGATCTAGCATGAGCTCCCATTTCTTTCCATCGCTTGATTTCTCCCAGATCCAGTCGAATCCGTCATGATTGATGTCGGCGAACCGCATTGGTGCGTGGCTTCCTTTGGGAAGGTTTGTTTGGGTCAAGACGAATTCATCGCCGCTTTGACCACCCTCAAAAGGCATATAAGCGCCCATAGCATCGACCCACGTCTGTTGCCACTTTTTGTGACGTGGGCTGTACACCGACCCACTTCCACCGTTCAAACCTGATCCGTTACATGATTCGCGAATGACTTTTGAGTCGAACTCTTTGGCGACGCTGTTGGTCCAGGCAGCTTTTTTGCGATTCGCCGACCCAAAAGTCAAGGTCGTTCGATGCGTCAACAGAAGTTGGGGGTAAAAGGATTGTGAGGAGCAATCCGAAAGAAAGTGTCAGCATTTCAAGTTGAGGGACGGTTGTGGGTATCCCCGACGTTCCTCTAAAGCCGACAGGAAATGATGTTGTGATTGTTTTCTTGCGATTGTGGAGTTCCCCAAAATGGCCTTTAGTTACTGTGAATATTGCAAGGTTCCGACCACGAATCCCCTGCACACAAAGTACCACGACACGGAGTATGGTTTTCCATCGCGTGACGACTCTGTTCTGCTTGAGAGGCTCGTTTTGGAGATCAACCAAGCGGGGTTGTCCTGGGAGACCATTCTCAAGAAGCGCGAGGGGTTCTACCAAGCGTTCCGCGAGTTTGACGTGCCGACGGTAGCTGCCTTCGGGCCCGACGACAGGGAGCGACTACTTGCCGATGCTGGGATTATCAGAAACCGCATGAAGGTCGATGCCGCGATACACAATGCCGGTATCGTGATGGGCATGATCGACGAGCATGGATCTTTCGCGAATTGGCTTGATTCCCTTCATCCGCTCAGCAGGGAAGAGTGGACAAAAGTTTTCAAGAAGACATTCAAGTTCACCGGCGGAGAAATCGTGAACGAGTTTCTCATGAGTCTTGGCTACCTCTCCGGTACTCACGATGAAAAATGCCCGGTGATGGATCAGATTCGCTTGCAAAACCCACCTTGGATGACCGTGGTCCGGTAAAATTGAGGTAGAACTCAGCCATGGCAGTCGCTAAAACAATTGAACTCAGCTCGTCCTCTATCATCAGTTTTGAAGACGCGATCACAGAAGGCGTGGCGCGGGCAAACCAGACTTTGAAAAACGTGGAAGGGGCGTGGATCCAAGACCAGAAGGTGGTCGTGAAAGACGGCAAGGTCGTCGAATACCGTGTCCACATGAAGGTCACTTTTGTCTTGGAATAGCGTATCGAGCTACCTTTGAAATAGTAAGGGATACCAATATGAAGCGTCGCTTAGTCTTCTGGTTCGCCTTGCTCGCCGTCTTTCTGACGTCGGGATGCGGGCTCGTTGCCCTGAGCGCAAGCTCGGCCCAGGTCAAGAACAGCGAGGTCGGCTTTGCCAGTCGCCAGGGATTGCGCGACCACTATCTCAAGCATGGTGGCGAGTTCAAAGCTTCAAGTGAGGGCGAGTATCTTGCACTTGCCCAGACTCTTCGCGACTCCAAGCCCGGAGGCAGCGTCTTGGAGAATGTTCGTGCCGACGGAGTGATGACTCGGTTCGACAAGCGCACTGGTGCGTTCTTGGCTTGCAATCCGAATGGCACAATTAGGACGTTTTTCAAGCCGAACGATGGCGAGAGATACTACTGGAGGCAACTGAAGAGATGAGTAGTCCGGCACAAGAATGGCTCCAAAAGCGAGGATGCCCCGAGCACGTAATCCGGTCGGGGAGCGAAGGGCGAGTACACGCCTGGGAGCTCACCTCCCGCGAGTTGGCGGAGGGATGGAACCTTGACTTCGACAACTATCTCAACGATCTCGACGACCGCCAAATCCTCTTCGAGATGGTGCAAGTTGCACTGCTCGACGACCACGAATTGAAGAGAATCCAACTCGCCGACCACAGCTTCAAGGCTTCAACGAGCATCGTCGACGAATGTGTTTGGGGAACGCCCAATGCCTTGGAAAAGAGCTGGAACCAGGAAACGAACTGGTGGTACTGGCGAAAACCCCTGTAGCTCAGAGACATACAGAACAAAGGCCGTAAACTGGCGTCTCTGACCTCTATGGTTCTGACAATCGCCGCCTTGATGTTCGTCCACTCATCGGGCCCAATCTCCAAAACATATTCAATTGAAGGTGAAACACGGGTAGCGGACATTTACGCTCCATCAGTTCGATCAGCACACCCTCCCCTAATCTTCGGATTCCACGGCCACGGGGGGAACATGAAGAACGCGGCGAGGTCGTTCCAGATGCACGAGATGTGGCCTGAAGCGGTCGTCATCTATATGCAAGGTCTGCCGACTAGGAGCCGACTCGTCGATCCCGAGGGCCAAAAGTCGGGGTGGCAAACCGCACAGGGTCAGTATGGCGACCGAGACTTGGCTTTCTTCGATTCTGTTTTTGCAGGTATTACGAAGTCCGAAAAAGTGGATTTGAATCGGGTTTACGCGATGGATCATTCCAACGGAGGTCGGTTCACGTATCTCCTTATGCAGCAACGAGGCGACCTTTTCGCCGCTTTTGGCCCAAGCGGGTCGCCTGCACCCTTATTGGGAATGCCAGCAAAACCAGTCTTCCATATCGCTGGAGAAAAGGATCCTTTGGTCAAGTTTGAAGGACAAAGCCGAACTTTGGACTTGATCAAGAAACGCAACGGTTGCGAAGACATCGGCAAGAAAACTGGTGAGTACACGACGTTTTTCAAGGGCCAGAACGGAAACGATGTTGTCGCGTACTTCCATCCGGGCGGGCACGAGTACCCGCGCAATGACGCTCCGAAGCTGATCGTTGATTTCTTCAAAGCACATGTTCGAATGAAGAGTCAAGAATGAGGGATAAATGGAGTCGGAACCTCCTGGTTCCGGCAAATTGCAGCATGATGAAGGATAAGGGATGAGGGATGTAGAAGGGAGTCGTCCGGGCTAGCTCTCTTTTCCAGGTTCCTTGACGATATCCCCGGTCTGGAATCCTTCGCCTTCAATCACCAAGCAGAACGACAGTTTCCTATCGACCTGAGACACCTTCACGATCCCGACCTTTTGAGTTCGCATTCCGATAACCTGGCCGGTATCGGGATCCTTGATGACCTTGGTCACGCGCATGATGTCGAAAGTGTCCCCCTCCATCACTCCAGCGTCGCTACCGGCATTGATCGCGACCTCTTTGGAATCCTTGTCAAAATCCGCGACTTTGCAGGTCCAAGGTCGTTTCTCCATCTTCTTGACGATGAGTTCGACTGCTT
>Ga0163144_10025819_pt1 | contig 11449 bp, 9 predicted proteins | sample OliLak19BULKMAT1_FD_123175 | JGI IMG/M metagenome (GOLD analysis project Ga0163144, IMG submission 123175) | Freshwater microbial mat bacterial communities from Lake Vanda, McMurdo Dry Valleys, Antarctica - Oligotrophic Lake LV.19.BULKMAT1 | ecosystem: Environmental > Aquatic > Freshwater > Lake... | reverse complement strand
TCCAAGTCAGGAGGGGAAAGGCGGCGAGAAACAGAAAAAGCCCCACCAGCACGCCCGCAACGGCGCCGCCGATTCGTGAAAACCAGGACTTGCTCGTCGTGACACTGACCGAATCGTTGCTCATGCGGCCAAGCAACAATTTCACACGGGGCGTGTCAATGCGTTTGAAAGGTACGATTCCTGTCCCGATTGCCGATTGACCGCCGTGGTGCCTTGGGCGAAATTTCCCTTCTTGATGTCCGCTCCTGTTCTTTACGAATCCCACTGTCACACCCCGCTCTGCAAACACGCCACGGGCGAACCGGAGGAGTATGCCGCCGCTGCGGAAAAGCGCGGGCTCAAGGGCGTAATCGTGACCTGTCATTGCCCGCTGCCGGATGGGTTTTCCGGCGATGTCCGTATGACGCCGAATGAATTTGAGAATTATGTGGAGATGGTCTCCCGTGCCCGCGAGGCCTGGGCGGGGCGGGTGGATGTCCGGCTCGGACTGGAAAGCGATTACTATCCGGGTGTTGAGTCCTGGCTGGAAAAACTGCACACCCGCGTGCCGCTGCATCACGTGCTCGGCTCGGTGCATTACCATGTGAACGATTACCGGCGGCAGTATTTTCAAGGGAACGCTTTTGCCTATCAGCAGCTTTATTACGATCACCTCGCTTGCTCGGCGGAAAGCGGACTTTACGACACGCTGGCGCATCCGGATTTGATCAAGAATGATGCGCCGGACGAGTGGGTGTTTGCGCGGATCCGGCCATTCGTCGAGCGTGCACTCGACCGCATTGCGGGCACCGGTGTGGCCATGGAACTCAACACCAGCGGCGTGAACAAATCCTTCGCGGAAATGAACCCGGGCCTGACCCAGCTTCGCATGATGCAGGAACGGAACATCCCTGTGGTCATCGGCGCAGACGCCCATCGCCCGGCGCGCGTGGGCGACCGTTTTCACGAGGCTCTCGGCATGTTGCGGGAGGTCGGGTACGGCGAGGTCAGTTTCTTCCTTGATCGCAAGAGGCAGGCGGTTCCCATCGAAACAGCGCTGGCTTCGCTCCATTAAAAGCAGGGTGAACTTCACGGAGAATCAGCAGCTTTTCGGTTTCGATCCCACGGAAGGGATGGTCGCGGTGGAATTTTCCGAGCCCGAAAGCGTCGAGGTATTTCTACGCCGGGCGGATGGATCAACGGAGATCAAGCGCGAGAAATTTTCGCCTTTTTTTTGGAGCTCCGAAGTGGGTGAACCGCTTACCGGCGACCAGCCCTTGGATCACCTGGTCAAAACGGCGGACTGGCTGAGCTATCAAAATGCCCGGGCAGAACTGCAAAAATCCGGGGCGGTTTTCGCCATCAACGATCCGGTGCAGCAATACCTGACCGCATCCGGCCGCACGCTTTTCAAAGGAATGACCTTCGAGGATTTGCGCAGGCTTCAACTCGACATCGAAACCGCATCCACCGAGGGCTTCGAGTTTTCCAGCGCGGAACGCGATGCGATCACAGCCATCGCTTTAAGCGACAGTTCGGGCTGGGAGGAAATCGTGGTGATTGAGAAGGGATCGACGGAATCCGAGCGGGCGGCTTTGGAGTGGCTGACGGCCACCATTCAGCAACGCGATCCCGATGTGATCGAGGGGCACAATCTTTTCAAGTTCGACCTGCCCTATCTGACGGCGCGGGCCAGGAAACTGAAAGTGCGGCTGGCCTGGGGCCGCGACAGTTCGCCGCTCAAGTCGCGGCCATCGCGGCTGCAAATCGCGGAGAAGACGATCCAGTATCCGAAGTTCACCGTGCATGGACGCCAGATCGCGGACACCTGGATTCTGGCCCAATATTATGATGTGTCGTCGCGCGAGCTGGAAAGCTTCGGACTCAAAAGCGTGGCCCGGCATTTCGGCGTGGCGGAGAAAGACCGCGTGGTGCTGGAAGGTGCAGGGATTCAGCGTGCGTATCACGAGGATGAAGCGGCGTTTCGTACCTATGCGTTACAGGATGTGCGGGAGACGCGGGCCCTGGCGGGGATTCTGAGCCGGAGCTATTTTATCCAGGCGCAGATTTTTCCTTACAATTATCAGGATGTCATCATCCGCGGAAACGCGACGAAGATTGATGCGCTTTTTCTGCGCGAATACCTGCGGCGCGGCCACGCCCTGCCGGAGCCGCCGGAAACCCGGCCCTTTGAGGGCGGCTACACGGATATCTTTGCCACGGGCGTGATCGGGAACGTCTGGCATTGCGATGTGACCTCGTTTATCCGTCGGTCATGCTGGCATTTGGCTTCGTGCCGCGGCATGACACGCTGGGAGTTTTTCGTGGCCTGCTGGCCGATCTGCGCACGTTCCGTCTCGAAGCCAAGAGCGCCTTGAAGTCTTCCACGGACGCAGCCGAACGCGGACGCCTGGACGCCCTGCAAAGCACCTTCAAAATTCTGATCAATTCGTTCTACGGCTACCTCGGCTTCGCGCAGGGGCACTTCGCGGATTTCGATGCGGCGGAAAACGTGACCGCCAAAGGCCGGGAGATTTTGCGCGGAATGGTGGAGTGGCTGGAGGCGCAGGGTGCACGGGTGATCGAGATTGATACCGACGGGATTTATTTTCAGCCGCCGGAGAAGAAGGCGGTGGAGGAGCTGCAAAACGGTCTCGCCGCCGAACTGCCCGCAGGCATTGAGGTGGAATTCGACAAGCGTTACGTGGCGATGTTCAGCTACAAGGCCAAGAACTATGCCCTGCTGGAGGAGTCCGGCGCGATGATTATCAAGGGTGCCGCTCTCAAATCCCGCGGCATGGAACCCTTTCTGCGTGATTATTTGGAGGCCCTTCTGCGCCTGCTGCTGGAAGGCAAACCGGAGCAGGCCGCCGCGATGCGCGAAGAACTGGCCGCAAAAATCCGCCAACGGGAACTGCCCATTGCAGCACTGGCCAAGACAGAATCCTTGCAAGATTCCCTCGCGGCCTATCAAAAGAAAATCGGGACCTCGTCCCGCAATCGCTCCGCCGCCTTCGAGTTGGCAATCAAGAGCGGGCGGAATTACCAGGCCGGCGATCAGGTCAGTTATTACGTTACCGGGGTGAAGAAAAAAGTGACCGCCTACGAAAATGCCCGGCTGATCTCGGAGTGGAGCCCGGATTCACCCGACGAAAACGTGGAATACTATGCCGGGAAGTTGGAGGAACTGGCGAAAAAGTTTGAGAAATTTGTGCCACGGGCTTCCGGGCAGGATGAACTTTTTTCCTGACGGCAAATTGGAGGCTTAAATCCAAAGGCTTGGCAGACGATGACGACGCTGCCGGAAAAACACACCGATTCCCTTGAGCTTTTGCGCTGGCGTTGTACGGTGCCTCCCCATGCCGCGTCCGAAACGAAAAACGCCTCAAGGCAGGCCCGTCCGATTCTCCAAATGCAGGCTGATCCTGGTCATCGACAACGAGCCGATCCGTCAGCGGGCGTTGAAGGCCTATCAGGCGGCCGAGAAAAACCTGTTGCTCTTGCGCGGGGAGATTGAGGCTTTTGAGACCCGCGACCTTCCTGCTTTTCACCGCTGGGAAGCTTCCGTTTTCGGCGCGCTGCTCACGGAGATCCGGGAGATGGAGTCCACCATTGCCGAAAAACAGCGGGTGCTGGCCGAAATTGAGGAAGAGGCATTTTGGACGAATTGCAGCTTGGTGGCGGCCTACCGGAAAGTGATGCGACGGCTTTCCCGGCCGGAAACGTCTTCGTCAGACCGCGAGGAAGAGTTCGACCCTTTCGCGGGAAACGGCCCGGCCGATGACGGGGGCGACGGGGAGCGGATGTTCGGCGACAGCGACCTGCCGCCAGGATTTGACTTTGCCGAATACGATGCCCTGTCGAAGGCCGAGAAGAAGAAATTCCACGCCTCCTACGCCCAGGTTGCGGCGGTGTTTGAGGCGGTGACCGGGAATCCGGCTCCGAATCTGGAAGACGTGCTGCGGCGGAATCGCGGGGAAACCAGCGATCAGCCCCGGCCCCGCATTCCCCAGGCGCCCCCGCCCAAACACACTGTGGAGGGGGACCGTCTCAAGACCCTTTACCGGCGGCTGGTTCGGGAATTGCATCCCGACGCGAATCCTGATCACGGCTGGCGCGAACGGGAACTCTGGCACGAAGTGCAGGCGGCCTATGAGGCCCGCGACCTGGAACGTCTCGAGGCCGCAGCCGGGAGGGTGGAAGTCGGGGTCCAAGGTGCGTCCCACAACCTGCCCCTTTCGCGGCTGGCCCGTATGACGAGGGACATCAGGTCTGCCCTTCATGGCCTGAAGGCGCAAATTCGCCACGCCCGCGACCATGCGGCGTGGAATTTCTCCGCGCGCACCACAGAGGGAAGCGAATATGAAAAGCAACACCGCCGCATGCTCCTGAAACTCATGGGCCGGGCGACAACCGAACTTGCCCGGTTTTCGGAAATTCTGGATGCGCTGGCGGCCAAGGCGGCGGGATCGCGGAAGGGCCGGAAAAAACCCGGCGGGTTCGATGACGATTCCCGTCAGGCGGTATTTTTCTGAGGCGGCGTCCTATTTCGGCCAGAGTTTCCAAACGTAAGCGCCGTAGCCGGCGAGAAGCAATGCTCCCTCCCAACGCACGATCCGGGATCGGCTCCAAGTGATCGGCAGCAGAACGAGGGCGAAAGCCAGCATCACAAAAAGGTCAAAATGCTGCAAACCGGGCCCGCTCATCGGGTTCACCAGAGCCGAGACGCCGAGGATGCCGAGCAAGTTGAAAATGTTGGAGCCGACAATGTTCCCGATGGCGATATCCGTTTCCCGGCGCAGCGCAGCGACGATGCTGGCCGCAAGTTCCGGCAGGCTGGTCCCCCCGGCGATTATGGTCAGCCCAATGACAGCCTCCGACACCCCGAAATTTCGGGCAATGCTCACTGCGCCATCCACAAAAAACCGGGAACCGAAAATCAGGAGAATCAGCCCGCCCACGATGAAAGCGGGATCCTTCCAAGCCGGTCCCGCGCTGCGCGGCACACCCTCCTGATACTCGGCCTTCACCGCCTCGGAGGTCGCGACGTTTTTTGCCATCCAGACGGAAAGCCCGATGTAGCCGATCAGCGCGGTAAAAAGAATCCCGCCTTCCACCCGGCCGAGCGCAAAATCCCAAAGTGCCACCAGGCTGCCAAGCGTGACCGCGATCATGATCGGCACGTCGAACCGCACGATCTGGTTCCCCACCTTGAGCGGAAAAATCAAGGCGGTGAGGCCGAGAATGAAACCGACGTTAAAAATATTTGAGCCGATGACATTGCCCAAGGCGATGGCTCCCTGGCCCTCCATCGCCGCCTTGAGGCTCACCACCAACTCGGGCGAACTGGTGCCGAATGCCACCACGGTAAGGCCGGCGACAAGTGGCGTCATGCCGAGGCGCAGGGCCAGCGAAGAGCTTCCTTTGACGAGCCACTCTCCTCCAAAATAAAGTAAAACCAGACCAACGGCCAGGCCGCCAAAATCCATCAGATTCACGGATGGAAGTTAAAACCGATAGGCGTGGGAATGGGAAGGGGATATGGAAAAAATTCACCCGAACCCGGGTCAGCGTGAACGCCGGGACAGCTTTTGATGCAGGGCAAACCCCGCGATGGCGAAGGGAGGAAGGACCAGAAAGGGCCAGTAGGCCAAAGCGGGAGCGCGCGGCGGGGCGGAGACAATGTCGCAGGAGAGCAGCGCCTCACGGCCTCCGCTGCTGGCCCGGATGACCAACTCGGACGCACCGGAAGAGCGGATCGGCACAATGGCCGAATAGAGAAGCTTGTTTTGGGAATGGCCGCGGGTGGCGGGAATTTTATCGAGATTGGTTGTCATGCTACAGCAGGGCGGCAGCCAGTCCGCCGAAGATGAACCAACGGCTGACCAGGAAACATTCACGGACGCATCAAGAAGTGCCTTGCCATTTTTGACATCCTGCACCAGCACACTCACATCCACCGGCCCGGCGCGCAAAGGCACGGGTGAAGCGAAAACGGTGAGATCAAGGCCGTTGATGGTCTGGCGGCCAATGACCACCCCGCCATCGGCCAGACACGCGGCGATGGTCAAAAGCAGGCATCCGAAAAAACGTAAGACGTTCATTAAATCAAAGCTGCCGTGTAATTGGCTCGTGGCTAAGGCCCATCTATCGGGTGGCTGGTTATCCAGCTTTCAATTTGTTGGAAACGCTGCGTCAGTTGTGTCTTGGAACTCACCGCACCGAATCGCATCCGGAGTTCGATAAAGGTGTCGGCAAGAAGATCACCCGGCTCCGGGCTCCCGTCGTTAAACCGAAGCGGTAACAGAATCTCGAAAAGCCGGTAGGGAGTGCTCATAGGTGGCAGTGCGTTTGACTCGAAAGGCGATTCCCTCTCTGGCAGGAAAAGGTAAAGCCTCTTCGTGAAGCATGAGCCAGTGCAACGGCCGCCGCTCAGCCTCAAGTTGAACGAATTGGATAATGGCCACGCTTGGAGACTAGCCTTGTAAGGCGGATGGCGCAAGCTCGCTCTGCCGGCCACACCAGCGTAGGGGAGGCATCACGACGAAGCCTGGTCGAAAATCTCCGCGCCGCCGGGCCCAGGCCAGAACCCGAACATCCGAACCCGCCACGAGCCGAAAATGCGATTCCTCATTTGGACCAATCAGGTCGCCAAAGCCCGGACAGCAAGCCGTCGCGGCCACGCCAACAAAGGACAGGGGTATGGCATGAAGGGCACTCTGCTGCCATGGGATTGCGATGGCGCTGGTGGAAGCTCTTCCTTGTTTTTCATCAATTTCGTGGTTTGACGTTGTGCCCCGGCAGGGGTGAACTGTGAGGCATGAGCGTCGCTTTCAAAGAATGGGCTGTGGTCTGCGAAGCCCTGGGCACGGGCTTGCAGAGTGTGATCATTCGTAAGGGCGGTATTGCCGAGGGCCGGGCGGGGTTTTCCTTTCAGCATAAGGAGTTTGTTCTGTTTCCCACCTGGTTCCACGAGCAATTGGGAAAAACCACCCTGCCCCCGGAAACACCCGTGCCGGAGGAGCCGGGCGAACACTTGGAAATCCGCTTCACGGCCACGGTGGAGTGGAAGGGTTTGCTCACGGACCACGAGAAAGTGGCGCGCCTGCGCGACTTCCACGTCCTGCACGAGAGCGTGGTGGAGGAAAGGTTTCACTACGACGGAGACGACGGCGTCTATGTGGCCTTCGTGCGCGTTTACCGCCTCGATCCCCCGTTGCGGCTAAAGAACGAAAAGAAATACGGTGGCTGCCGCTCGTGGGTGAACCTGCCGGAGATCGAGGAAACCGTGCTGGTTTCCGTGCTCAGCGACGAGGAGCACGCGCGGCGGAGGAAGCTGCTGGGGGATTTGCTCGGGCTTTATCCCGGATTCGCGGACTGAATGGTGACAATAACTGCGGAACCGGGGGGGTTAGACACTCCGTGGAGAGATGACGCGATCCGCCCCCCCGCCTCTCCAAAACTTTGGATGGACGCCTATCTGGCGGCTTGCAACGTCGCCTCCGGCGCCCGGATTATGAGAAACGACAAAGCGTTTCTCAACGTCTCCGGGTTATGCGCTGGCGTTTGCAGAGCTCTTGTTGGCTGCCCGTCGCCCTCAACGGGCCGTGCTTGCGGACTGCGAACCCGGTGTGACCAAGCGAAATACCGCCCTGCTTGGTGAAGAAGTTAAAGGTAAGTACAGCCGGGCCATGAGATGCTCCGAGAACTCGGAAATCCCATGTGCAGAGTGACAGTGGAATACAGGTCAACACGGTAGCAGATGTCTTTCTTTAGCAGGAGACGCATGGGAACGCCTGACAGCTAAATAGACGACCCAAATTTTTTTACCAGCCGGTAGTGAATGGCGTTAGCACTCACCGCCACTCGTGCTTTGGATATTGGCGTTGGAGTTGTTGTTTGAGTTTTGGGTAGGAGTCGGCCCAAAAGGTTTTCAGGCTTTTGGTTACTTGCACGGGACGGTGGTTGGGCGCGAGAACCTGAATAGTCACGGGCACGCGGCCGAGGGCGATTTTGATGTCCTCGGTGACGCCGTAAAGATCCTGAATGCGTGCGCCGAGCACGGGGTCGGCGTCGTGGGCGTAGGTAATCTTGGCGCGGCGTCCGCCGGGGAGCTCCAGGCGTTCGGGGGCCTGCTTGTCCACGATGTGTTGCTGGGCAGGAGTTAAAATCGAGCGGGCGAGGCCGAGGATGGGGCGGTCTTTAATTTCGCGGTAGTTGGTGGCTCCGTCGCAGGCGAGATGGATGATGTATTCGCGTTCGGCGGGGCCGATGGCGGGAATTTGTTGATCCGGCAAAACGCGGGCGAGAAAGTTGACGCGCTCGATCCACTGTTCGACGGCATCGTCCCATTGGGTGAGTTTGAGGTCGCCCCCGAGTACGACTTGGGCCAGGCAGGCGGAGGCGGCGGGGGAGGGTTCGGCATCGCGATCCTGCGATTCGATGATGAGGTCGCGAAAAACTTTTTCCCGGCGCACGACGACGCGGTTTTGCGAACTGTCGAAAATGTGGGCGGTGCGTTCCTTGAAGTGACCGGGAAACATTTCGCGCAGCCAATCCTCCTCGATCTCGGTCGCGAGGGAAAGCAGGACCTGGGCGTCGCCGCCGCGGCCTTCGATCTCGGTGATTTCGGCGGCCACGATGAGGCGGCTGTTTTGGGCGATGCTGGCGCGGGCAAGCTGGCCGCGGCGGGCGTGAACGATGTCGCACACAAGCGTTCCCCCGCTGCGGCGCCGGGCAACCTGATCGGCGAATCCGGCGAGGAGGCAGCGGGCGATGGATTCGTCAGACGGGGGAGGGACCCCATCGCCCCTCTCGGGATTTTCCTCGCGGATGTCCAAACCCTCGTCGCGGGCGATTTCCAGAAATTGCTGGAAGAGTTTTTTCACCTGCCGCGCGGACTCGGCGTGAAGGGCGAGCGGACGGAGAGCTTCGAGGCGGAAATCGTGGCTTTCGGCATAGGCGAAGGCGCGCATGAGGATGAGAAAATCCGAAGTGCCCTCGCCGAAGATTTCCGCGCGTTCCTCCTCGATGCGTTTTTCGGTTTTGAGGAGGAGGCTGCGTGACTGGGTGAGCGCGGCGATGAGGGCGGCGGCGCGCACGCATCCCAGTTCCTCGGCGGCGAGAAACATGCGGGCATAGCGCGGGTGGACGGGAAAGCTCAACATGCGGCGGCCCGTCGCGGTGATCTCGCCGGTGGCGGAATCGGTGGCCCCCAGGTCGGAGAGCAGCTGCCCGGCCCGCGCGAGGGATTTTTCTTCCGGCGGATCAATCCAACGGAAGCCCGCGAGGTCGCGGATGCCGGCGGCTTTGAGGGAAAGTACGGTTTCGGCCAGGTCGAGACGTTTGATCTCGGGGAGTTCATTGGCCGCACGGCGGGTATGGTCGCGTTCGGTCCAGAGGCGGAGGCAAAGCCCGGGCGCGGTGCGTCCCGCCCGGCCGGCGCGCTGATCGGCGGAGGCCCGGCTGATTTTTTCGATGAGGAGAGTGTTAATCCCGCGGTTGGGATCGTAGCGGGCAACCCGAGCCAGGCCGGCGTCCACCACCATGGTTACACCGTCAATGGTGAGGGAGGTTTCGGCCACGTTGGTGGAGACGATGATTTTCCGTTGGGCGGTGCGGGTCACGGCCTTGTCCTGTTCGGTGGCGGGGAGTTCGCCGTGGAGAGGAAGGATGGCGCAAGCCTGACGCAGGCGGTGGGAAAGTTCGCGAATGGTGCGTTGGATTTCGTAGGCACCGGGCATGAAGATGAGGATGTCGCCGTCCGTCCGCTCGAAATTTTCCGTGACCGCCCCGGCGGCGAGTTCCCAAGGCGGGTCGTCCGTGGGTTCGTGGCTGAGGTGTTCGATTTCCACGGGAAAAACGCGCCCTTGGGAAACGAGGGTGCGGCAGGGGGCGAGGTGGCGTTCGATCTGGTCACCGTCGAGCGTGGCCGACATGACGATGATTTTAAGATCGGGCCGCGTCGTTTCCTGCAAATCCAAGGCGCGGGCGAGGCTGATGTCGCCGTAGAGGTGGCGTTCGTGGAACTCGTCGAAAATGATGGTGGAGATGTCGCGCAGTTGGGGATCGGCGATCATCTGCCGCAGGAGGATGCCCTCGGTGACGAAGAGAATGCGCGTTTGCGCGGAAGAGACATTGTCGAGACGGATGCGGTAGCCGACTTCGCCGCCCAAGTTCACGCCGCGTTCCTCGGCGACGCGTTTGGCCAGCATGCGGGCGGCCAGACGGCGGGGTTGGAGGATGATGCAGCGGCCGGTCTCCTGGGCTCCGCCATCGAGCAGAATCTGCGGCACCTGGGTGGATTTTCCCGAACCGGTCGGGGCCTGGAGGATGAGACGACCGCCCTGCAGGGCGATGAGGATTTCCTCGTCGAGTTCGTAGATGGGAAGAGGTTCGTTCACGAGATCTAGAGTCGGAGAATGTCGCTCGCAAAAAATCGAACGCCCCGTATTATCGGCTGACATGAATCGGATGCGACGGTTATTTTTTGCCGCTGTGCCCGCCCTCTTTGCCGGGGGCTTGCAGGCGGCCGGGACGGCGATGACGCCGGAGCAAATCAAGGGGGCTGAACGCATCGAGTCGGTCACCATTCCCATGCCGGGGGAGTTTTTTGCCGCCATCGGGAAGCAGACCCGTCCCAATTGGGTCAAGCTGGTGCGCACGGGCACGCCCGCGGCCACGGCCAACCGCGCGCAGATTGCGCTCATGCTCGGCACTTTGGTGGCCGACGGCTACATCGCCGTCGAAGCGCAGGACAGCCAGGGAGTTAAAAATATCGGCAAGGAAATTATCAACCTGGCCAAAAAACTGAACGTGAGCCAGAGCGTGCTGGGCCGCGGCAACAGCCTGAATGATTTTGCCAGCAACAACGATTGGAGCGCGCTCCGCGAGGAACTGGAGGCCACCCAGAACGAGGTAAAACTCGACATGGAGGAGCAAAAAGACGGCAGCCTTGTCACTTTGGTGAGCCTGGGGGCCTGGGCGCGTGGCACGGAAATCGTCAGCGGACTCGTTGATGGTGCCTACACGCCGGAATCCGCCCGCTTGCTGCACCAACCGGCCATCATTGAGTATCTGCTGCGTCAGATTGATGTCCTGCCTGCGGGCTTGCAAAACGATGCGTTGATCGCGGGCATCCGCGCCAACCTGGAAAAGTCCCTCGCTTTTGTCCAAGCCGCGACCCCATCCGACCAGGACGTGAAGGGTCTTCGCCAGGAGATGACGGTTATTGTGGAAGAAATCACCAAAGGATCGAAAGAATCATGACCGCATTATTGCGAATTTTTGCCGTGCTTCTGGCGCTTTTGTCCGTGGCACCGGCCCAGGAAGCCCAATCGGAGCCACCGGTGGAAACCGATGTCAGCGCCCGGAGCAAGGCCCTCGAACTGGCCGGAGCCTGGAGCAATGATGGGTACAAAATCCGCGACGGCTATTGGTCGGGCGAACTGGAGCCGAACCGTCCGAAGTT
>Ga0163144_10025818_pt1 | contig 11449 bp, 11 predicted proteins | sample OliLak19BULKMAT1_FD_123175 | JGI IMG/M metagenome (GOLD analysis project Ga0163144, IMG submission 123175) | Freshwater microbial mat bacterial communities from Lake Vanda, McMurdo Dry Valleys, Antarctica - Oligotrophic Lake LV.19.BULKMAT1 | ecosystem: Environmental > Aquatic > Freshwater >... | reverse complement strand
TCGTCGGCGATACGCTCTTCCCCGGCGGTCCCGGCCGCACGCCTTCGAACGACGCCCTCCGCCAGGAACTCGAATCGATCACGACCCACCTCTACGCCCTCGATGGCGCGACAACCGTCTACCCCGGCCACGGCAACCGCACCACGATCGCCTCCAGCAAAGCCGAACACGCCCCCTTCGCCGCGCGACCCTGGAACCCGGAACTCAAGGGCGACGTGACCTGGGCGGGATAAGACGAGTTCTGGAGTTTCTAAGGTTCTAAAGTTCTCAGTACCGCGCCACGCCGGAGGGGCAACGCTGGTCTCCGTTCACCCTGATCCTGTCGAAGGGTGAGCGGTTGGAAACCATCGTCGCGCTGCCCGTCCATGCTTCGACAAGCTCAGCACGAACGGGCGATTGGGCACGCGTCCGTCTTCCCCCGGCTGTGAAAATGCCGTTGCATCCCTGGTTGTGGCCAAAATGCCATCTATGACTCAGGACGAAGCGTTTGGTCAGGACGACCGGTTGCCACCCCGCCATTGACCCGAGTCACAGCTTGCGCGCGAACCAATCGAGGATGACTTCGAAGCGCGCCACACGGTGGCTCGGGCGGCCGCTTCGGGAGAGTTCGTGGCTCTCATCCGGGAAGCGCACGAATTCCGCCTCCTTGCCCATCTGCCGCAACGCCACCCAGAGCTGTTCGCCCTGGGAGATGGGGCAGCGCAGGTCGTCCTCGGAGTGGAGGATGAGGACGGGCGTGTTGATGTCCTTCGCATAAGTCAACGGTGATTGGCGCAGCACCGCTTCGAGGTCTCCCTGGATGACGGCGTCCTCGCCCAGGTAGCGGCGGTTGAACCCCGCGCCGATATCGCTCGTGCCCTGCATCGTGTACCAATCGTTTACGGCGCGCTCGCTACAGGCGGCCTTGAAGCGGTCCGTGTGGCCGATGATCCAGCTCGTCATGAAGCCGCCGTAGCTCCCGCCGATCACGCCGAGGCGCGATTGGTCCGCCCAGGGCATGCGCTCCAACGCCGTCTCGAAGGCCGCCATCACATCCTCGTAGTCCGGTTCGCCCATGTGCCCCACGACGGCGCGCGCGAACTCCGTCGTTTGCCCGGAGCTGCCGCGCGGATTGCAAAACACGACGCCGTAGCCCGCCCCCGTCATCACCTGGAACTCGTCGAAAAAGGTCTCGCCGTACTGCCCGAACGGCCCGCCGTGGATGTTCAGCAGCACGGGGTAGGTCTTGTCCGCCTCCATGTTCGCGGGCTTCATGATCCAGTAGTCCACTTCCACGCCTTCCGCAGTCGAGACAACAAAACGGTTGGGGATGGAGACTGAGAGTTCGCTGTCAATCGGCTCGACGGTATCCGTCAGCTGGGTTTGCTTCCCCGATTCGAGATCGAAGGCGAAGACTTCGCCGGGGAAGCCTGCGGCCCCCTGGACAACCGCGGCGGTGCGCCCGTCCTTCGCCGTGGAATACCAGTTGATCGTTCGGCGGTCGCTCCCCACGAGCTTCGTCGGCTGGCCGGGCGTCGCCAGGACGGCCTTCCTTGCGCCGCGGTCGTCGCACAAGCTCAGGAGCGCCCCGTTTGGGAGCCACGCGGGTTTGGCGACGGCACCCGGCACCGCGCCAGCCCCCGTCTGGCGGTCGAACGCGGGATCGGCCCAGCGCCCGTTTCGCCCCGACACATCGATCAAATGCAGGCGGCTGTTCGCGGGCATCTCGTATGCGTACAGGTGCGCGATCGTCGCCCCATCCGGCGACCAGGATGGCGCGCCGCAACTCCCCTTCGAATCCGTGACCTTTCGCGCTTCCCCGCCCGTGGCGGCCACGACGTAGAGGTCGCTGATGCTTTCAAACTCGCACTCCGGTTCGCGCGCCGAGACGAAGACGAGCTGCGTCCCGTCCGGTGACCACGCTGGCTGCGAGTCGTCCCAGTCGCCGTCGGTCACCTGCGCGGGCGCCTCGGCGCTCTCGATATCGGCCACGAAGAGGTGGCGGCGACGGTCATGGGTGAAGCCCTCGCCGTTCATCTTGTACTTCACGGAGGTGATTCGGCGGTAGGGCTTCGCCTTCTTCGGGTCCGGGTCGGGCGGCGTGCCCGTGCGTGCGCTGAAGGCGATGCGACGGCTATCCGGCGCCCATTCTGGCACGCCCGCGCCGAAGGGTAGCTTCGTGACCTGCCGCGATTCCCCCCCATCGGCGGGCATCACGTAGAGTTGCGGCTTGTCTTCTCCGCGCTCGCTGAGGAACGCCAGCCAGCGCCCATCCGGCGACCAGCGAGGCGACGAATCGCGTTTCTGTCCCGCTGTGAACCGGAGCGGGGCCGGCAGTCCGAGTGCCGTGCCATCTTCGTCGAAGGTGTCCCCCGTCGTGGGCACCACCCAAATCGCGCTGAGGTAGCCATCGCTCTCGCGGTCCAGCTTCGTGGCAACGTAGGCCACTCGTGCCCCGTCCGGGGAGATGTCGCACTCTCCCACCCACGTGATTACGTAAAGGTCATCGGGAGTCATTGGTCGCATGGCTGAGTATCTCCTGAGGATGCGCGTATTCTGCACGACGTTGGCGGATCGTGGCGAACCGCATTCCGGTGGACAACGCCTGATACCATGTCGCGCATGGCTGGACCGCCCAATCTCCTCCTCCTCGGCTATGGCGTGTTCGATTCGCTCCAGGTCACGGTTGAGACGCAGCAGTTGCTCGCGCGCTATGGCAGCGCCTATTCCCTCGGATTGCCGCCGAACCTGGCGCGCTACCTGAAGTCGCAGCACATCAAGGTGACCGACCTCTCCGATCGGTTCGCGCCGGAACGGCCTTTCAGCGATGTCTACCTGGAGATCGCCCACTTCCTCATCGAGCGCACGGCGCGCGAACTCCCCGTCATCTTCCTTTCGCCCGGCAACCCGCTGGCGACGAACGCCATCGGACGTTACCTCGCGATGGAGGGCCCGCGCCTCGGCCTCACCGTCCAGGCAGTGCCCGGCGTGTCCCAGCTCGACGCTATGATCTCCGCAATTGGGTTGGATGTGAGCACGTTCGGGCTACAGGTGTTCGATGCGACGAAGCTCGTCGCTCGCTCGCACACCGTGAACCCGCGGGTGCCCATGATCGTGCTGCATGTGGGCGGCTTCGGCCTCGAGGCGGCGCCCTTGCATGGTGTCAGCGCGGACCTCGCTCCGCTGGCCGAGTACCTGCTTCGATCGTACCCGGCGGCTCACCCCGTGGTGCTGATCGCGATTGAAGCCTCGCCGCCATCGCTCACGACGCGATCCGTGCCACTGGGCGAGTTGGCCGCGCCAGGTGTCCCTGTCTCCCTGGGAACTCACGTCTTCATTGACGCCCCTCGGGCCTGAGGCCCCGACCACCGCCTGCCGCGCGTGAGCCAGCGGCGCGCCCGATGCTCGTCGCCGCTGCTCCCGAGCCTTCAGCCTTTCCCGCTATTCGCCTCCCGAATGTGGCATACTTCACACTCTGGCTCGTCACCTTTTCCGCCCACGACGCCATGGGAAGATGGGAAACACAATCAGCCAGGAGGACGCCACCATGTCGACACAGTTGGAAGCCCAGGGACATCTCGCGGAACGCGACGGTATCTTCTATCTTCTCGCCGGGAGCACCCTCGGTCGCGGGACTGATTTCACCGGCGGCACGACGGTAAACGAGGGGGCCATGGCCCTGGGCAACTGGGAAGAAACCCGCGACCGCCTATTGGCGGGGGACTACAGCCGCGTGGGACCCGATATCCACAATAGCCTGGCCAGCGTGCATAGCCGCGAGGACCTCGTGGCGCTGCTGGGCGCACCACAGCACGACGGCATTCTCGTTGCGCTGCTGTTGCCCGCCATCCGTTCTGACCACATTTCCGGGGACGGGGTGGACCAGGACGACGCGATCGGCGCACACGCCCTCGCGCGGACCGTACCAGGCGTTTGGATGGACATCGATCGAACGCCCCCGGCTGCCCGCGCCGTTGGGAATATCGCAGTCGAGAACGACGAGACCGACACAATCGGACATGACGCCGTTGGGAAGTCGCATCCGCGCCCCATCTTTGATGACACCGACATCGTCCATGTGCGCGTTGCCACAGGCGACGTGAACGGCGATGGCCGTGCCGCCTTCCACAGCCAAACGCAGCCCCATGCCGATGGGCTGGTGGGCAACTCCAGCGACGACCTGTTAATCGCGGGCACCATGGTGCGCGACGGAACTTCCAACAGGATCCCCTTGGGCAATGCCGCCGCCGACCCGGACGACGGACCGTCCACACTCCTCCACCACACCGGAGACCTCGCAACCGCAGGGGACGGGCGTATCATCGACCCGGGCGACGCGATCAATTTCGCTTCGCCTCACGGCCAGGGCGGCCACGAGAACGATTCCCTGGTCGCGCCTCATTCTCAGCCGCACGAGTTCGCCCACAACCTGCACATACCCGACCCCGCCGACAGCCTTCCCGAGCACGACGCGGGCGATATCGGCCACATCCATCACCTCGACGTCTAGGGATGCCAGGGAAGTGGGGCCGAGCGGATCACGTACCGGCTGAAGCGGCGCCACCGGCGCTTTGGCTGCTCGACCAGGTCAGCAGCCAGCGGCTGGTACGCGTCGCCGCGGAGATTGGGCGCACCCCCGTCCCGTCGCCGCCCGCCACGCGGGTCACGGAGGTGGACCACTCCCTGCGCCGCCGCCGCCAGGTTGGTCTCGGCTTCTTCTTCCTCGCTCTCAGCCTTTTCGCGCTGGGCGGCATGGTCTTCCAATCGGTCACGCTCGGCGAAGACGGTTGGGGCTGGTGGGAGGGCATTCAACTCGCGCTCATGCTCACCCTCCTCATTGCGGTGTTCGGCCAATCGCGCGGACTGCTGCGCGCTCTGGGGCCTGGCCGCGGATTCTTGTCCGCCGTCGGAAGCGGTCGAGACTTCCTTCTTCGGCGTCCCGGCCCAGGGTCGGTCGCGAACGTCCTCCCGATGCCGCCCGGCCTGGCGTTGCTCGATGCGACATCCCACGGGCAGCTCGAATCCGCCGGCCTCCCGGCTCAGAGAAGGCAGCGTTCCGGGCGACGTCGTCCGCGCTCGGTCTCGCGCCAGGCGCACATGGCGCTCCTGGTTTTTTAGCTCGTCGTCTCGGTCGGCGCTTTAGTGGCGGGGCTCCTCCTCATCCCCTACCTCATGGTCCGCCTCGGGAGCTTCGACCCCGCGGTGCTGCTCACCGTTCCCTTCACCGCCTTATCGGGGTATGCCGCCTACCAGTTCGTGCGAGGAGCGTTCCGGTCCTCATTTCGCGGGCGCACGTACTACCTCGCCAGCCGTGCCTTCCGCGATTCCATCCGCGCGTGGGGCAGCGGCAGCTTGCTCGCCCGTGTCGCGCTGACGGGCACGGCGGCAGCCTCCGTCGCCGGGGTCGGATTCACCAACTTCGTCATTGACCGGCCCGTTCGCGCCGACCTCCTTGTCTTCGATTCGGGCGACGCCACCCTGCATCGTATCAACCTGGGCGATGGCGCGAACGTCACGATCGGAGAGGCCGCGCTCGGCGTGAACGTCCTCTCGATGGTGACACTGCCACGCGACGCGGTTGGTGAGTCTGGGCGCACAGCGCCGAAGGCCGCGGTCCTCGCGCTCGTGGCCGGACCCCGAAGCAGCCAGGCACTGGCCGTGTTGTCCACTGGAGGCGCTCGGGGCTTCGTGCTCAGTTCGCTGGCGACTGCCCTTTCCCGGCCGATGCTCGCCGTGTTCCCCAACGGGCAACTGTTTGCGATGGACGGCAGCGGGACGGTTTGGCGCATCGACCCTTCGTCCGGGATAGCGACTCAGGTGGCGGCGACAGGCCTTCGCGTCAGCGCCTTCGCCTACGATCCCGGCGCGCGCGCATTCCTCGCCATTGCGGGTCCGCGCGCCGTCCATATCTCCCCGACCGGCGCCGTCGCCGACGTCACTCTCCTGGGGCTGACGGGGCTCGACGTCTGCAGCCTGTTGTACACGCCATCGGGCTGGTTCGCCGGTGATCGCCTCAGCGGACAGATCGTCGTCCTCGACCCGGCAACGGGCGTCAACAGGGGCGTGGTAGTGGTGGATGGGCAGACCGCGTTCGCCCAGCCCTGTTCACTGACCCTTGCCCCGCCGCGCGGCAAGGTCGAGCAGCGCGCCGTGGCCACGCCGCCGCCATAGGGGACTACTCCGGCTCCCCGCCCTCCGGACCCCAGAACAACACCCAGCAGGCGAAGTCGGCGCTGAAGTTCTCGAAACGGTGCGTCATGTTCGCGGGGACGAAGAGCAGGTCGCCGGGCGCGAAGGGCACACGCTCGTCTCCGCGCACGAAATCGCCGCTGCCCGAGAAGACGATATAGACCTCGTCGCGCGTGTGCGGCTCCTGGTGGTCCTCGCCGCGCGGAGCATACATCCCCGCCAGCAGCGTCGCGTGGGTTAGGACCGTGGCGAAGGGAAGACGCCGCGCGAAGTCGATACGGCTCGACGCGTCCGCCGCGGATATCGCCCAGGAGGGGGTGTTCATTGCAGCCATTGTAGCCGGGATGCGATCCGATAGGGCGGCCACGTCGCACCACGGGTGGGCGTCAAAGGATGAACACGCCGCCGCCGATTGTTCGCGTGTGACCGGCCCTTCGACAGGCTGCTCTGAAAACCACCGAAACACCGCTCGCCCTGACCGTGAGCCTGTCGAACGGTCGCAGGGTGAGCACGCTGTTCGACCATCGTCGGGCTGCCGTCCATCCTTCGACAGGCTCAGGACGAACGGCGAACTCGAACCCGCAACGACGCGCGCCGGAAGCCAAGCCGTTTCATCCATGGTTGTGGCCGCCGGCCATCAACGACTCAGGGCGAACGGGACCCCCAACACGCGCTGTGTAAAACTTTGACGGTAACCCTCGCACCACGGCGTCCCAGGCCTTTACAACGTAGTGCCCCTCATTCCATACTGCCGCCAATCGACTCAGGAGGAAATACACATGGCAGTCTTCAATGGCGCGTTCCCAATCCTTCCCGGCAAAGAAAAGGAAGCCCACGCCTTCGCCGAGGAGGTCAATGGGCCGCGGCGAAATGACTTCACCGCGATGCAGAAGCGCGGCGGGCGTTCCCCATCCAGGCGATCATGTTGCCGAGCAGCTTGTCGTTGTTGTTTGTGATGGCTGCCGTGCTGGTCAAAGTGACCGCGATTATATCGATATCGGCGAACAACACCGCAAGCCCGCAACCCACGTCCTGGCGCTCGATGAAGATCGCTTTCGAAGTCGCGTCAACGGCGAGGACGGTCGCACCGTCGGTCTCGGGGAAAGTTGCATGCGCCCCTGAAACGGCGAGGCCGGGTAGAGCAACGCCACCGCTGAAGGGCGCGGCCGCGGCAAAGATGGGGTGGGCCTGGCCGGCGGCCGTGGTCGTGTGAGGATTCGCGGAATTCGTGCTGGGATTGTGCCCGAACGCGCGACAAACTTCGGCGTACCCGGTCGCATCGCAGGAGATGATGAGGCGGCCCCCTTGTGCGACCCAGGCGCGCATCGCCTGTAGTTCTGCCGCTGTGAACTTGTTTGTGCTGCCGTCGTACAGGTAGCCGATGATGAAAACGTCGAATTTCTGTAACTCGGCAACGGTCACCTGGCCGACTTCGGCGCGCGACGTCGAGATCTGGACTGGCCGGGCGACCGTGCCGGCCGCGCCGAAGTTCGCGGGGTTCTGGAGTTTCGCCCTCGTGTTGTTCAGCCTGCTTCCATCAATCGTCCAACTCGATTCGAAGCGACGGTCAGGAATCCCTCCGACGCGGATCGCGTTCGGATTCGCGGCCGCTGCGGTGAGGATGGATATCGTCTGGTCGTCCTCACCCGGGTTGTTGTTGTTCGGCGTCGAATCGGGGTCCGGTTGCCCGGCGGCAATGACTTCCAGCTTGAGCGCAATCGGTCCCGGGGCCGCGACCACGAATGTCAGGTAGATCTGCGTTGAGCCGTCGTTTCCGGTGGTCGGTGGGTCCCAGATGTGGGTGGCAGAGTCATAGGCTCCCTGGCCCACGGCCGACACGAAAGTCAAAGCGGCGGGAACGGTGACCTGTACCCTGGCGCCCGTGGAATTCAGCGGTCCTGAGTTCCTGAAGTTCAAGCTATAGATCAGATAACCACCAACCACGGGCGCCTCGAGGTTCGCCGTGAGTGAGAGCGAGACATCTGCCTTAGTCGGATCAACTCCCGTTACCGTAGTTCGAACACAGTCGTCCTCCGCAACGTCGGGCGCCCCGGCTGGGCAGTTCGCGGCGTTCGAATCGGAATCGCCGCTGGGCTGGGCAGTCACTTCCGCGTGGATAACCTTGGCGCCCAACGAACTGACCGAAACATAGATGGTCAGCGAGTCTCCACCATCCGCCCCGACATCCACGGTCCAAACGCCGGTAACGGGGTTGTAGGTACCGCTCCCGGCCTGGGCGGGCGTGGCGGTAGGCGCCACGTCAGGGGGAAGCGTCACCGTGACTTGCAGTCCCGAGGTAGGCACGTCGCTGTTGTTGTAGGCATTCACGGTGATCGAAAATTCAAGACCAACGCCGGGCTCCGGATCGCTCGAAGACAGGCTGAGCTGGACGTCCGGGAGTGTAGCCCGCCCGGTCGTCCGTGATGGGGGCGGCTCTTGCTGTTGGCCGTCGGCCGCTGCGAGCGAAGTTCCGCCAGCAAGGACCATCAACAGAGCGCTCAGGGCGAGCAGCCCCAGCAGCACCGCCTTCCCATGGTTGGCGTACGAACGAGTAGAAGGTCGTTGATGCATGTGCCGTTCCTCCGTGGGCGCCGCTCTACCGGCGCCGTGCCACCGATTGTTGGCGAACTGGCGCTCGCCGTCTATCGGTGCAACGACGAATTCCTGAGCCGCGTGACCCGCTAAAGCCCGCCGAAGATGAATCCCACGGTGCTGCACTCCGCGGTCACGCCGATTACCCCGTCCAGCCGTTTCCATGCTTCGGCGTTCAGCGGCTTCGTCGTGCCCGTGCCCGCGAACACCTGGGTGAACTGCTGGAAGCTCTTCACTTCGCCGCTGCGGATCTTCGCGAGCAGATCGCGGGATGTGGCGATGAGGCGGTCGTGATCCGGCTTCCAATCGGTGGGCGGCTTGAGCGCGCCGGCTTTGTCCGTGAAGTCCTGGATCAGTGGCCCAAACGCCGTCAGCAACTGGGTGTTGTCCACGGTGAGGCTCGCGTCGGTCGAAATCTTCTTGGCGACGCCATCGACGAAGTCCTGCGTAGCGAGGCAAAGGTCCTTCACATAGGCCTTATCCGCCCCACTCGCGGGGACGGATCTAACGGGCGTCGGAGTCAAGACGGTCGCCGGACCAGGCGTTGCCGTGGCCGTCGCAGCCCGCGTGGCTTCGTTCGTCGCGGCCGGGGAAGGCCGCGCCGCGGTGCTCGCCGCTTTGTCGTCGCCGCCATCGCCACAGGCCACGAGGCCCAGGAGGGCTGTCGCCGCCAGGAGCGCGAGTGCTGCGATTCTTTGCCGTTGTTGTGTTTCGTGCATGAGCACCTCTCTGCGACCGCGTTCATCGATGGTACCGAAGAACATGCGCTGCCGCCCAGCGCCTCCGCGGCCACGAGCGTGCGCTGACTTTGGCAACCGGGCGAAACTGCCGACTGTAGCTATATGACCGCGCCGGCTGGACCGGCCTTCCCCAACTCCTCGGGCTGATTCCCATTGTCGTCGTCGCCTGGGCCTCCACGACAAGCTCGCCAGGACCGTCGTCATCGACACGCGCAGCGTCCCGCCCGGCGGACCCCGGCGGGACGGCTATCCCAGCCTTCGCTTCGAGAAGTAAACCCCCGCTTCACCGGCAGCCTCCCAGCCCGCGGCTTTGCTGATACCATGCCAAGGCGAGGTGGCGATCGCCGGGCACGGGCCGGGCGGGGGGGTTGTGATGCGAGAGACGAGAGCCGAGAGCCGAGAGCCGAGTCGCGTGGAGCCGATGCGACCGGGACGCCCTGTCCGAACTCCAGCCTTTTCGCTGCTGGTGTTCGTCGCGGTCATCCTCGGTGCGGGGGTCGTCATCGCGCGACAACCTTCGACCGCCGAAGCCCAGATCCAGGGCGCCATCAAAGGGTCCGCGCAAACGCTCTCCGGCAGCCTCACGCTCAACAACGGCTCGGCCACAATCGCCATCCCCAATCCGAACAGCGTCTCCCTGCCCGCGGGTGGCAGCGCGTCGGAGGGCATCGACTTCACCGACCCCGGCAGTCTCACCGTGCGCATCACGGGTGGCGCGAGTGTCCAGTGCGACGGCATCGCCAGCGCCCCTCTCGTCCTCGATGCGAATTGCACCTCCACGCTCACGAACTTCGCCGTTTCCTTCCAGAGCATCACGCCCATCACCATCGGCCGCATCGTCGCGAAGTCGAGTACGGTAGCGACGGCCGCCGGCCCCGTCAGCACTTCAGCCGGAACCATAGTCGAAAACATCTGCGTCAAGGAGGCCCAGGGCAGCCCCTGCCTGGCGATCCCCGCGGGCGGCAGCGTCTCCTTCAACTACCCGCCCATGAGTGGCACCGTTTCCCTCCAAACCGAGACGCCACGAACGAGTGATGGAAGCAGCACGGGCAGCGGCATGCGCGTCACGGGCGTGCGCATTTCGCTCACGCTCATCCCCACCCTCAACACCCCAACAGGGGGTTTGCTCTCCCTCACGTTGGGCATCGCCGATAGCTTCATCGGCAGCCTGGCCACGCCCACCCCGTTGCCCACGAACACCCCCACGATCACTCCGACGCCCACCCGCACGCCGACGCCCACGCCGAGCGGTCCCCCGGACCCGCGCCCCCACAAGGCCGTGCTCCCCGCCCTCTCCCGCGACGAATAGACGCGGGCGGATCGCCGAGGGCAAGTTACCTACGGATCACGATCGATGATGCTGTGGTTGCAGTTGTTGCGCAGCACGATTTTCCCGGCCTCGTAGTGAAAGGTGAGCCGGTTGCCTTTGTCGATGTAGGCCTCGAAGACAGCGCCGCCCTTCACTCCACGGACGAGGTGAGTGTGGAGGCTCGGGTGACGAGGATTCTCGGCGAACCGAGCGATGCATTCCAAGAACGCCGCCTGCATCGGGGGCGGTTTCTGGTTCAGGAGCTTCTTGAACTTCGGAGAAATGACATAGTTAATCACTAATCATCGTCTGGACCCAGCAGATAGCGGATAGCCGCTTCCGCTCCGGAAAAGGTTCGTGCCTTGCCTGCTTCGATTTCTGCGAGCACTTCCGCTTCGGCCTCCTGCCAGGAACGCTTCCAGTAGTACGCCTGAGAAGTAGATAGGGCCACAGGAAGGTCTTCGCGGGCCGTTGAAGGCCGCGGACTGGTTGTCGCGGCCCCGGCAAGCGGCTTGAATTCGCTGGACGACGCGTTTTGGGCATCACCCTGGACGGTGTAGCGGTGCTTAGACATCGGTAGCGTCCCGTTTCTGGGCATCGAAGTGCTTGAGGTTGTCTTGCAGCACGGTCATCAGTTCCT
>Ga0163144_10025817_pt1 | contig 11449 bp, 11 predicted proteins | sample OliLak19BULKMAT1_FD_123175 | JGI IMG/M metagenome (GOLD analysis project Ga0163144, IMG submission 123175) | Freshwater microbial mat bacterial communities from Lake Vanda, McMurdo Dry Valleys, Antarctica - Oligotrophic Lake LV.19.BULKMAT1 | ecosystem: Environmental > Aquatic > Freshwater >... | reverse complement strand
CCGGTTCAGCGGGTGTTCATCGGCGTTCCGTGACGGTTCGGTTACCATGAGGCTTGTCGGGCAGAGCCCGCCGTGCTGCTTATGCCGCCGATTGAGCGCCGATCCGGCGTGACTGAAGGGAGTGAGCCGTTGAGTTCGACGGAAGGGGGAGGCGCGCTGGCGCCCCGCAAGACGTTTCTGGGTCACCCGCGGGGCCTTGTGGTCCTGTTCTTCACCGAGATGTGGGAGCGGTTCTCGTTCTACGGAATGAGGGCAATGCTGACGGTCTATCTGATCCAGCATTTCCTGTTCGGCCCTGAGGAAGCCCAGGGCATCTACGCTGCCTATGCCGCACTGGTCTATCTGATGCCGGTGGTCGGCGGCCTGATCGCCGACAAATATCTGGGGTCGCGCAAGGCAGTGATCATCGGGGCCTGTCTGCTGGTCGCCGGTCACTTCACCATGGCCTTCGAAGGCACAGGCGGTCGTGAGCGGATCACGATCGGCGCAACGACCTATGCCATCGAGGTCGACGGGCGGAACCAGGACCGCCAGCTATTCGCGGTGAACGGCGCGGAGCGCGTTCAAATCGCTGTCTCGCCCGAAGGCGTGCGGCGCGTCGACGTCGGTAAAAACCCGGTTGAGGCCGCGCCTACGATCCCTGCGGGCGGCTTTCCCGCGTTCACGCCAGTGGGCGGCTACAGTCTGGAGACGACGCGCGACACCCAGGTCGGTGAACCGATTCTATTCCTGGCCCTGTCGCTGATCATCGTCGGCGTCGGCTTCCTCAAGGCCAACATCTCGACCGTCGTGGGCGCACTTTACGAAGACAATGACCCGCGCCGGGACGGCGGCTTCACCATCTTCTACGTGGGGATCAATCTGGGTTCTTTCCTGGCCACGATCGCCTGCTCCTATCTGGGCTACACCTATGGCTGGGCCTACGGGTTCGGCCTGGCGGGCATCGGGATGCTGCTTGGCCTCCTGACCTTCATCCTCGGCCAGGGCTGGCTGGAAGGTCGCGGTGCGCCGCCCGATCCGGTCAAGCTGGCAGGCACCAGGGTGCTGGGTATCCCACTTGAGGTCGTCTTCTGGATCGGCGGCCTCGTCGCCGTCTTCCCGACCTGGCTGTTGATGCGCCGCCACGAGGTCATCGAGGCCGTGCTGCCCTGGGCGGCGGGTGCGATTTTCGCGGCCGTGGTCGGCTATACGGTCACCCGGCTGAAGGGCGCCGAGCGGTCCCGGATGCTGGTGGCCCAGGTCCTGATCTTCTTCTCGGTCCTGTTCTGGGCCCTGTTCGAACAGGCCGGATCATCGCTCAGCCTGTTTGCCGACCAGTCGACCCAGATGCCGGACTGGTTCAATGCGGGCTACACCCAGTCGTTCAATCCCGGCATCATCATCCTGCTGGGTCCCCTGGTCGCCGGTCTATGGGTGACGTTGGGCAAGCGCAGGCTGGAGCCGTCAACGCCGGTCAAGTTTTCCATGGCGCTGGCGCTGGTCGGATCGGGCTTCCTGCTTCTGGCCTGGGCCTCGCTGAATGCCGCCAACGCGGACTTCCGTGTGCCGCTGATGTTCCTGTTCCTGACCTATCTCCTGCATACGCTCGGCGAATTGCTGCTGTCGCCGGTCGGGCTGTCGATGATCACCAAACTGTCCGTGGAGCGGGTTGTCGGGCTGATGATGGGTGTCTGGTTCCTGTCCAGTTCCGTCGCTCATATCGCCGCCGGAGTTATCGCCAAGGCGACCGCGACCGACACTGTGGCGGGGGTCGTTGTTGATCCGGGTCTCGCGCTTCAGACCTATGCGTCGCTGTACAACACGATCGGCTGGGTCGGCGTCGGGGTGGGCGTTCTCCTGCTGGCGCTTTCGCCCGTCCTCAAGAAGGGCATGGCCGGGGTCAACTGACGACCGTGCCTGCCCAATGCAAAGTCCCGGTGGAGCAATCCACCGGGACTTGTTCGTTTCAGCGCTCAGTGTCCGGTCTCAGAACGTCTTGCGCACCCGGATCTGCCAGAAGGTGCGCGGGTCTGTCGGCCGCAGCTCGGTGAAGGCGACGGGCCGGGCGGGCGTGCGGTTCGCGTAGACGATGCGCTCGGACTGGAAGTCGTTCCAGACGTTGACCTGGGCGCGGATGGCGAGCGTCGGCGTGGGCTTGTATTCGATATTGGCCTCGAGATAGTCGCTGCCGGTGAAGCCCGAGGTCTGGTCCGGGTCGAAGCGAAACTGACGAAGCCGGTCCAGATAGGTGATGGCCCAGTTGATCTTCCAGCTTGTGATGTCCTGGGAGACGGTAAAGGCCGGCTGGGACGCGCGCACGCCCGAGATCGATCGATCCTCGCCCGTCGTCGGGTCGGTCACCGCCGTCTCATTCCATGTGTTCCGGAACTGGAACTGCCCGCCCGAGAAGCCGGTCCAGTCCAGTGGCACCATGACATTGACGGCCAGCTGGTCCAGCGTCCCGTCGCCGATATTGCCGACCGCCGACAGGCCGCCGGCCAGGGGCAGGCGGTCGATCGCGTCCACGATCTCGTCGTGGCGGTAGCCCACCGAGACGATCCCGTCGCCGAGGAAGCGGCGCTCGTAGACGAGTTCGGCAATCCAGCGCTGTTCCGGCTCCAGATCGACGTTGCCGCCGAACACCGTGTCGTCCTCCAGGTCCGAGGAGGCGGCGAAGTCGTCGAAGTCCAGCTGGCCCAGCTCGCGCTCGAAGCGGAACCGGAGTTGATTCCGGGGTATGGGCGTCCAGGTCACCTGAACGCGGGGCTTGGCGAAAAAGAAGCTCTTCTCCTGATCCGCGTCGCCCGACTGGCTGATCGTCGAGGCCTCCAGCCGCAGACCGCCCTCGACGGTCAGGTTGGACCGCACCCGCCACGTCGCCTTGCCGAAGACCTCGCCCCGCGTCTCCTCGACCGTGATCTGGTCGGACGGCAGGGGCACGCCGACCCCGCCGACTGTGAAGGCCTGGTCGGTCTCCAGCATATTGTAGGCGACCTCTCCGCCACCTTCGAGGGTCATGGACGGCGACCGCTCCCAGCGCAGCAGCGAGCGCAGGATGGTCTCGGACTCCTTGTCCTCGGACTCGAAGCGCTGCTCCGGGCTGACGACGGAGCCGGCGGTATTGTTCGAGACCGAGGCGTTCTCGCCGTCACTCCATTCGCGGATGAATCGGGTCTCCGACGTCAGGCCCGGGCGCATGGGGCGGGTGAAGACCGCACCCACCTCGCCGCTGGTGCCCTCGTTCTCGAAACGGTTCTCGCGCAGGATGCCGGGGCCGTCCTGGAGGCTGAACTGGTTGTAATCGTTGCGGCCGAGCCGGGCCGTCAGGTCGATCTTTCCGCCCATGAAGGCGTCGGCAAAGTTGACCCGCGCGGCCTGACCGCCCCCGTTCTGGTCGCTGTAGTAGCCCTCGTCGCGCAGGATCAGGCCGGCGGCGTCGCGGCGGATGACCCGACCCACGCCGCTGGAATCATCTATGGCGACGCCGTCAGACAGGGAGAGGCCCCAGGTGCGATCGCCGCTCCGGGCGGTGAACTGGTACTGGCCGAAGTAGCGGTCCTGACCGCCCTCGAAGAACGCCCCGTTGGCCGTCAGGATCTGCTCGCGGCTGGACTGGGTCCTGGTGATGACGTTCACGACCACGGAATAGCCCTGCATGTCGATGCCGGGGGCACCACCCCGGACCAGTTCGATCCGCTCGACCTGGGGGACCAGGGTGCGGCTGAGGACTGACGAGCCGGAGTCGTTCTTGGAGGCGGGGCGGGACCCGTTGATCAGGATGTTGCCGACCGCGCCCTCGAAGCCGCGCGAGCCGTCCCCGTCCTGGACCGCAAAGCCGGGGACCCGGTTGACCATGTCCAGCGCCGTGTTCGGGCGCTGGTCGGCGAAGAAATCGGGTGTGAATACCAGCACGCCCTGCTGGCCGGCCTCCGCCGGGGGGGCCGCCGGTGGACCCGAAGGGACCCGGGTCTGGGCCCAAGCCCCGGCGGCGCTGAACAGAATGGCCGTTCCGGCCAAAAGGATGGTCTTGGTCATCGCCTGGGGTTCCCCTCGTTACTGAGGGAGTGTGTGACGATGCGGGTCTTTTATCTCCAGTTACAAGCCGGACAGGTGGATTAAAACGAGGACATCATTACACCAACGTAAGGATTGTGGCTTATTCGGGCGAATACTTGACAATCTCTGTATAAGGCACGGGCCCGGGGCCGGACTGGGTGGGGGCCTGTCCCTCCGGGGGTCCCGCCTTGGCATCGCGGGCCGCCCACCGGGCCGCGCGTTCGGCAGCGAAATCGGGGCGGGGTCGGTCGAAGCCGAAGGCGCGCGATCCGTCGTCGAGCGCGTCTGCGATACGCTCGGGTCCGACCACGGCGCGATAGGCCTGCATCGGCGTGAGATGCCCGGCGACCGGCGTGGGCATCGGCATTTGCGGAACGCTGTCGGGGGCCTCGACGCTGCCGACATAGGCTCCTGGCGGCAAATAGGCGTCGTCGGCGATTGCGCCGGTACGGTCCAACGCGGCCCGGTCGAAGCCGTCGCTCAACTGGCCGACCTCCATGGCGGCCCCGGGATCGATCGCAGGCTCGACCGGCGTCACGACGGTGATGGCCATTCCGGGACCGGACCGGCGCGCTTCCGGCGCGTTGCCGCCGGCGAACGCGCCGACGACCGCGACCCCGGCGACCGCGAGGGCCGCCGCGGCCAGCAATCCGCGCAGGACGGGTGGCCGGGTCAGCGACTGGATGAAAGGGTGGGTCATGGAACGGGCATGAGGATGGGACCAGCAAACCTACACCGGAACCCGATGAAAGCGAGGCGGTTCCTGCACCTCCCTGCGGCCACGCTTGGGCCACAACTGACGGCCAGCTTCCGGAGGCGGCGGGCGGTGCCGCCATCGGGGACGTGGTCATGAAGCGGGTTCTGCTGGCTCTGACGGCGCTGCTGATGCTGGTCACGACAACGTCTGCCAGGGCGCAGGACGCGGATCAGGTCGACGACATTGTGGTGGTGGCCCGCCGCGCCGGTGCGCCGATGTGGACAGTCACGCGCGGCGACAGCACCGTGCTTCTGGTTGGATCGATCAGCGGGGTGCCGCGGGACTTCGCCTGGCGTCCTGATTCGCTGGAAGCCGCGACGACGCGGTCGCAGCGCATTCTCTACCCGACCGAGGGGCGGGCGTCGGTCAGTGACCTGTTCCGCGTGATGTGGCGCATCCGCACGATCTCGCGCCTGCCGCAAGGCACAACGACGGCCGACTATCTGTCGCCCGAGCTCCAGGCCCGGCTGGAGCTTCTGATGGCCGGCGAGGGCGACGGCTGGCGCACCCAGAGTTTGGTCGGTCTCAGTTTCGACCTGCTTGACAGGGGCGGACGGGAACGGCGCGGAGCTGCCGCCGCAGAAACAGTGCGGCGCGCGGCGCGCGAGGCGCGGATCCCGGGCCAACCGGTCGGTCTCGTGCGCGGCGACGAACTGGTGGAAGGTTTGATCTCGGATCCGCCGGAACAGTATGTCCCTTGCGTCGCGGCGGCGATCGCGGCGGCGGAGGCCGGCCCGGACGGTGCGATGGAGCGGCTGGAGGCGTGGCGGTCGCTGAGGGTGTCCGAGGTGCTGGCGACACCGCTCGATCAGGCCTTCAACCAGTGCTGGCCTTCGGGCGACCCCGAGATTGCGCCGCTGCTTCGGATCCAGTGGCGCGACGCGACGCAGACCGCGCTGGCCCAGCCGGGCGTGACCATGGGCGTGGCCAATCTGCGGATCCTCGCAGAGCCCGGCGGGGTGCTGGACCAGCTGGAGGCCCAGGGCCTGGATGTCATCGGGCCGGCCTGGAAGCCCGAACCCTGAGCGGACGAAAAACACCGTCCGGATCGTCCGGATCGTCCCGGGCGTCCGGACGCGGGGGTGCGGCAGGGTCATGAACCGCAGTCTGAACGCCCGCCACGTCAGATCCGGACGTCGGTGTCAGACCGCCGTGCCGCCCACCGTCAGGCCGCCGATCTTGAGCGAGGGCTGGCCGATGCCGACCGGCACGCCCTGACCGGACTTGCCGCAGACCCCCACGCCGGGATCGAAGGCGAAATCGTCGCCGACCATGGAGACATTGGTCAGGGCGGTGGCCCCGTCGCCGATCAGGGTCGCACCCCGGACGGGCGCGGTGATCTTTCCGTCCTCGATCAAATAGGCCTCGGTGCACTGGAAGACGAATTTGCCATTGGTGATGTCGACCTGGCCCCCGCCGAAATTGGCGGCATACAGGCCGCGTTTCGTTGATTCGATCATGTCGGCCTGTCTGGCCGAGCCGCCCTCCATGAAGGTGTTGGTCATGCGCGGCATGGGCTGGTGAGCAAAAGACTGCCGGCGGCCGTTGCCGGTGGCGCGCTGGCCAAGCTGACGCGCCGACAGCCGGTCGTTCATCAGCCCGACCATGATTCCGTCCTCGATCAGGACGGTGCGCGAGGTCGGTGTGCCCTCGTCGTCAACGCTGAGCGAGCCGCGCCGTCCGGCGATCGAGCCGTCGTCGACGATGGTGACTCCGGGGGCGGCGACCCGCTGGCCCATCATGCCGGAGAAGACCGAGGAGCCCTTGCGGTGGAAATCACCCTCGAAGCCGTGGCCGATGGCCTCGTGCAGCAGGACACCGGGCCAGCCGGCGGCGAGGACCACGTCCATCTCTCCGGCCGGGCAGTCGACAGCGTCCAGATTGACCAGGGCCCCGCGCAGCGCCTCGTCGACCTGGGCCTGCCAGCGGTCGGGCGCGATCCAGGTCTCGAACCCGGCGCGGCCGCCGGCGCCCGAGGACATGGTCTCGCGCCGGCCGTCACGTTCCACGGTGACGGAGACGTTCAGCCGGACCAGGGGGCGGACGTCGCGCACCGTCAGGCCGTCGGCGCGCAGGATCTCGATGGCGCGCCGCTCGCCGACGATGGAGGCCGAGACCTGAACCACCCGGGGGTCTCGGGCCCGGGCCCAGGCGTCGATCTCCTGCAGCAGCGCGATCTTGTCGGAAAAGGCGGGCGAGGCGAGGGGGTCGACTGCGTCGTAAAGCTTCTGGTTGGTGGCGCGGGGGCCCTCGGCGGCTACGCCCGCGTGGCCGGACCTGGCCAGGGCGGCTGAATCCGAGGCGCGTCGCAGGGCGGCGGTCGAAATCTCATTGGCGTGGGCATAGCCGGCCGTCTCGCCGGCCACAACCCGCAGGCCGAAGCCCTCGGTGGCGTCATAGGCCGCGGACTTGAGCCGGCCGTCGTCAAAGACCAGCGATTCGGACTCGGAGCGTTCCAGGAACAACTCCCCGTCATCGGCCCCGTGCAGGGCGGACTGAAGTATGGCCAGGGCCTCGGCGGGGTCGACGCCGGAGGTTTCGAGCAGGGGCGGCGGGGGGATGTGGACGGTCATGAAGGGGAAGATAGGGAGGGAAAGGCGCTGGGTCCACGTCTCCTCCCCGTCCCGAAGGGGATGGGGAGGTGGCTCGAAGCGCAGGGGAGAGTCGGGGGGGTTCTTGACGCGGCTGCGGTCGGTGGGGCGTCAAGAACCCCTCCACCGCGAAGACGCGGTCCCCCTCCCCATCTCCAGACGGCGACGGGGAGGAGAAGGTGACGGATCGCTTAATTCGAAGGAACCGTCCTGGACGTGCTCACGGAAGCACCGGGCGCGCGGATGATGTCTCGCGTGGTCGTGATCGTCGTGTTGACCCTGTCGAAGTTCACATCCCCCGACCCCGAGACGTTCTGGTTCACCGTCGCGGGCGTGGTCGTCACATCGACGTCGCCCGAGCCGGCGATGGTGATGTCGGCCTTGCCGGTCGGGCCCACAGTCGCGTCTCCCGATCCGGTGATGGCGACATTGGCGTCAGTGGTCGTCAGGCCCGTCAGGTCAGCGTCGCCCGAGCCGGAGATATCGAGTTCCAGCGCGCGGACCCTGCCATTGGCGCTGACCTCGCCCGAGCCGGAGATATCGACCGTCAGCGTATCCTGGTCATAGTCGCGCAGGGTCAGGTCTGCGGAGCCCTCCAGGTCGAAGCTGTTGATGTTCGGCGCGGTGACGACGATCCTGACTGCCTCGGAATGAACCCAGACGCCCCGCCCACCCTCGCGGCGTCCGAAGACGACAGTTTCGTGGTTCGGGCCGTCGTTGTCCTCGGCCCAGGTCAGGCGGTCGCCAACCAGACGGACTTTCTCGACCAGTTCGGCCGGGCCGGTAATGGTGACGCCCGACGTTTCGCCCTGGACGTAATCGACGTCGGCGGACAGGTCGATCGTCAGGCTCTGACCCCCGGTCCAGGCCAGGGTCCGGGTCACGTCCTCGGCGCGGGCACCGTCGTCGCGTTCAAAGGAGACGCTGTCACCGTCCTTGTCGTGGAAGGTCCATGCCCAGCCGTTGCTGGCCATGTCGCGGCCGCCGAGGGCGAAGGCCCCGCCGAGGGACGCCGTGGCCAGCACGAGGCCGGCGGCGGCGATGATGAACAGGGTGCGGATCATGCAGGGTCTCCCGTCAGGGGGGCGGGTTGAGGCTCGAGTGCGGGCTTGAGCAGGCGGTAGTGCAGGCGGGCAAACCAGACGATGCCGTTGACCAGCCAGATGGTGAAGATAGCCAGCAGGGCTCCGGCCGAGGTCGCCCCTGCCATCAGGCCCAGACCCGCAAGGATCGCGGCGAAGGGCCCACCGGGTGCGTCGGCGAAGGGACCCGCGACCATCACGGCCCCGCCCGAGATGAACAGGGCGATGACCGCAATCAGCACGCCGAACAGGGTGCCGATGACACCCATCAGGAGGGGCAGAAGGATCAGGATGTCGATGGCCCCCAGACCCAGGACCGCGAAGACAGCGGCGGCGGCGGCGGAGGGGTTCTTCTCCTGGTGCCAGCGCTGGGCCCCCGCTTCTGCGCGAAGTTCCCGAGCCAGGCGGTCGGGGTCGCCCAGAGCCGCGACCACTTCGGCCTCGGTGCGGCCGGCGGCGGCACCGTCGGTGAAATGGGTCTCATAGTCGTTGAGGATTTCGGAAGCGGTCGAGGTCGGCAGGCCGACCAGACCCTTTTTCAGGCGAGCGAGAAAATCGGCGCGCGTCATGCGGGCTCTCCCGGTTGGGCGGTGAAAGGGGCAGGGGCGTCGTTGGCGACGATGGCGTCGACGGCGCGGGTGAAATGGGTCCATTCTGCGGACTGGTTGGCCAGCGCGGTGCGGCCGGCCGGGCTGAGCCGATAGTATTTGCGCGACGGGCCAGATGAGGATTCGACCAGATAGGTCTCGACCAGGCCATCGGTCTGCATGCGGCGCATGAGCGGGTAGATGGTGCCCTCGCCCATGTCGATCGCGTCCGAAAGCCGGCTGGCGATCTCGTAGGCGTAGCTGTCGGCGCGGGCGAGAAGCGCCAGAACGCACAGTCCCAGCACCCCCTTCTTCAACTGAATCTCTATGGTTTCGGGCATTCCGAACACCTCCTGTGATTTCCGGAGGCTATCGCAAGGTATCATGCGCTGCAAGGTAGTTAGCGTTACATGACAGCGATTTAACGATCAGTCATAGGCGACGCCCGTCAGATACAGGCCGTCGGAGGGCGAGACCGGCCCGCAGGCCGCGCGGTCGCGGGCGTCCAGTGCGGCCTTGACGGCCTCGGGCGACCAGCGGCCCAGACCGACCTCGACCAGGGTTCCGGTCATGGAGCGGACCTGGCGGTGCAGGAAGGAGCGGGCCTCGAACACCAGTTGCACCTCCTCGCCGACGCGCCGGATCGTGGCCACATCAAGCGTCTTCTCCGGCGATTTCGACTGGCAGGCGAGGTCGCGGAAGGTGGTGAAATCGTGGTGGCCGACCAGAAGGCCGGCCCCGGCCTGCATGGCCCCGGCGTCAAGCGGCTTTCTGACATGCCAGACCCGGCCGCGCTCCAGCGCCGGGCGGCCGGGCCGGTTGAGGATGCGATACAGGTATCGGCGCCCGGTGGCCGAGAAGCGGGCGTGCCAGTCGTCGGCGACGGCGGCGCAGTCCAGCACGGCGACGGACTCCCGGATCAGGTGGGCGTTCAGGGCGTTCATGACCGTGGCGGCGGGCCAGGCCCGGTCGAGATCGACATGGGCAACCTGGCCGGTGGCGTGGACACCGGAATCGGTGCGGCCGGCGGCGGCGATGCGGACGCTCTGGCCGCAGAAGGCGTGGACGGCGGTCTCGACCGCGCCCTGGACCGTCGGAAGGCCATCCTGGGCCTGGAAGCCGGCATAGGGCCCGCCGTCATATTCCAGGGTCAGGCGATAGCGGGTCATCAGCCCAGAATGGTCCCGACCGCCAAGGCGAAACCGTTGAGAAAGTCGGCGGGGGACTGCTGGACCCTGCCCTCACGCTGGACGCGCAGCAGGCGGACGGCCCCGTCCCCTGTTCCGACCAGGAGGTCGTCGTCCAGCACTTCGCCCGCGCGGCCTGCGCCTTTCAGGCTGGTGCGGGACAGCAGCGCCTTGACCCGCACCGGTCCGTCCGGTCCGGGAGCCTCGAACCAGGCCCCGGGGACGGGCGACAGACCCCGGATGTGACAGTCGATCGCGGCGGCCGGGCGGGTCCAGTCAATGCGGGTCTCGGCCGAGGTGATCTTCCTCGCATAGGTGGGCTCGCCGACCTGGGGGGTCTCGGTGACGCCGCCGCGCTCGATGGCGGCGAGGGCCCGTGTCCACAGGGTCGCGCCCGTGGTCGCCATACGGTCAGCCAGCGTCGCGGCCGTGTCGTCGGTCTGGATCGGCAGGCTTTCGCCCAGCACGATCGCGCCCTCGTCGAGCCCCTCGGACATGCGCATGATCTGGACGCCGGTCTGGCGGTCCCCGGCCATGATGGCGCGCTGGATGGGGGCAGCCCCGCGCCAGCGAGGCAGCAGCGAGCCGTGCAGGTTGAAACAGCCGAGGCGCGGGGCCTCCAGCACGGCAGGCTTGAGGATCTGGCCGTAGGCGACGACGCAGGCGGCGTCGAGGTCCAGGCTGACGAAGGTGTCGATGGCGTCCTGAACCTTCATCGACGCCGGCGTGAAGACCGGCAGGCCCATGGTCTCGGCAAAGGCGTGAACGGGCGACGGCGTCAGATTCTGACCGCGCCCCCTGGGCCGCGGCGGCTGCGAATAGACGGCGACGATGTCGTGACCCGAGGCGATCAGCTCGGCCAGGGACGGCACGGCGAAGTCGGGGGTTCCCATGAAGGCGAGGCGCATGGGGCGGCTTTAGACGGCGCGGCCGGTTACTGCCAGCGGGTGGAGACGCCGCCGCCCTCGTCCCATTCGCCGCCGGCGTCGAGCGCGTCGTCGAACACCAGCAGCCGGTCCAGCAGGACGCCCGCGATGATCCCCAACGCCGCGACGCCGACCAGGGTGGCGACCGAGCCGATGCCGATCTTTTCGGAGCGTGTCAGGCGGCGGCGACCGGCAGGATCGACGATCCGGGACTTGTTGCGGGTCATCAGGCGTCCTCCCTCAGGCGCATGGTCTTCTTGACCTTGGCCATGGCGCGGTCGCGG
>Ga0163144_10025816_pt1 | contig 11450 bp, 10 predicted proteins | sample OliLak19BULKMAT1_FD_123175 | JGI IMG/M metagenome (GOLD analysis project Ga0163144, IMG submission 123175) | Freshwater microbial mat bacterial communities from Lake Vanda, McMurdo Dry Valleys, Antarctica - Oligotrophic Lake LV.19.BULKMAT1 | ecosystem: Environmental > Aquatic > Freshwater >... | reverse complement strand
GGCGACGGGACGTTGCCATGGGTGGTCTCCTCGAGTTGCACGCGTGCTCGAGGAGATCGTCGCCACCGCCTCTGACACTTCCGTCCAGAACGGCCCCGAATAACCGGGCACGCTGTAGCTAGACGTACTGCTGGCAGGCGTTGCAGAAGTAACGGTTGTACTGCGCGACGAACGCTGCCTGCCCCTGGCAGCGCGGGCACGCCACGATCGGCGCCGCGGCCATCGGCTGCTGCATCATCGGCTGCTGCATCATCGGCTGCGCGTACGGCATCGGCTGGGCGTACGCCATCGGCAGCCCTGCGGGCATCATGCCCTTGGCCTGCGCGACGAGCTTCTTGAGCATCTGCTGCACGATCACCGCCGCGCCGATCACGCCGCCGATGCCGAGGAACGCGGAGTAGCTCGGGCCGATCTGGACGTCATCGTCCGACATCGACAGCCGGATCGCGAAGAACATCATGCAGCCCGACGCGATGCTGAGCACGATCTGGATGGGAACGACCGGGATCTTCGCCGTGTTGCGCGACAACGCCAGGCCGCCAGCCGCGCCGCAGGCCGCCACCGCCGCCAGGCCGGTGAGCAGCGAGAGCGTGGCGAACGTCGACACGATGCCGGGGATGTCGAGCGCCTTGGTCGCGACGTCCCAGCCGATCGTCTGGCCGCCGCCGGAGACACCAGTCAGCCCGAAGCCGATGGTTTCACGGCCTTCGGACGCCGTGCCCCAGCCCTTGGTGAACAGCGAGATCAGGATCAGCCCGCCGAACACGAGCATGAGGATGCCGGCCGTCTGCGCCGGGTTCTGCGCGACCGGCGGCCCCATCGGCATGCCGCCTTGCGGCGGATATCCTTGTCCCGGCTGCATGGCTAGACGTACTGCTGGCAGGCGTTACAGAAGTGGCGGTTGTACTGCGCCACGAACGTCGCCTGACCCTGACAGCGCGGACAGGTCACCGTCGCCGCCGCGGCCATCGGGGCCTGCGCCATCGGCTGGCCCATCATGGGCTGGCCCTGCATGGGCTGGCCCATCATCGGCTGGGCGTACGCCATGGGGAGAGCTGCCGGATGGATTCCCTTTGCCCGGTTGATCAGCGGCACCAGCATCTGCTTCATCACGATTCCTGCCGCGATCAAGCCGCCGATCGCCGCGATACCCGAGTAACTGATGTCGAGGCGCCCACCAACCTTGTCATCCATCTTGATGCGGACCAGGAAGTAGACCATCGAGAACGAACCGGCGCCGAGGATGCCGAGCAGGACCTTGTGCGGGATCTTGTGCGTGTTGCGCGACAGCGCCAAGCCGCCCGCCGCAGCGCAAGCGCCGATTGACGCCAGACCGGCGATGAAGCCGAGGTAACCCATCGCCTTGATGTCTCCGGGAATCTCGCCGCGGTCGTCGTCGCCCCAGCCGGCGCTCTCGCACTTGCCGCTCGAGCATTGCTTCATGCCGAGGAGGCCGAGCCCGACCTCCATGGACTCGTCGCCGAAGCTCACGCTCTTGCCGACCCAGCTCTTGGTGAACGTGCCGATCGCGATCGCGACCGCGCAGACGATCATGATGATGCCGGCGGCCTGCGCCGGGTTCGGCGCCGACGGCGGGCCCATCGGCATGCCACCCTGCGGCGGCTGTCCGTAACCCTGCGGCGGCTGTCCGTAACCCTGCGGCGGCTGTCCTGGCGCTCCTGGCTGCATAGGCCGGACCATACAACGCCCGATTCGAGCCAGGGCCCGACCGCACGTGTTTTACTTGCCGGCGGGTGCTCACCACCATCGATCTCGTCCGGCTGATCGTCGGCATCGTCATCCTCTACTGGGGTGCCGAGTGGCTGATCCGAGGGTCCGCGACGCTGGCGCGCACGCTCGGCGTCAAGCCGCTGGTGATCGGCCTGACCGTGGTGGCGTACGGCTCGTCGGCGCCCGAGCTCGCGGTGTCGACCGAGGCCGTGCGTGATCACGCCACGCCGATCGCGCTCGGCAACGTGATCGGCTCGTGCGCCGCCAACATCTCGCTCATCCTCGGCCTCACCGCGCTGATCGCGCCGCCCACGATCGAGGCGCGCATCATCCGCCGCGAGGTCCCGATCCTCCTCGGCTCCGCGATCGCGGTGCCGATCCTGCTGCGCGACGGCGTGCTCAGCCGCACCGAGGGGCTGATCTTGATCGCCTGCGCGGTCGTGTTCACGATCCTCACCCTCACCGTGTCCTCGCGCGACGACGCCGACGAGGACGACGTCGTGAAGGTGCGCGACGCCAAGGCCACCGGCGAGTCGTACGGCGGCCGCGCGCGGCCCAAGGGCTCGGCGGCGATCGCCACGTTCATGAGCGGCGCCGGCATCCTGCTGCTGGTCGCGGGCAGCCATCAGTTCGTCACCGGCGCGCGCGGCATCGCCGGCGAGCTCGGCCAGTCCGAGCGCATGCTCGGCATGACGATCGTCGCGATCGGCACCTCGCTCCCCGAGCTGATCGCGTCGGTGGTGGCCGCGTCGCGCGGTCAGTCCGCGCTCGCGGTCGGCTCGGTGATCGGCTCGAACCTGCTCAACGTGTTCCTCGTCCTCGGCGTGGTCGCGTACCTCCACCCGATCCACCTCGGCGAGCGCATGCACCCCGTCGATCTGATCGGCCTGGTGGCGATCACCCTCCTCGCCGTGATCTTCCTGCGCGGCTCGCGCAAGGTGACCCGCGTCGAGGGGGCGATCCTGGTGGCGGCCTACATCGCCTTCATCGTCTGCGCCTCGCTGTTCTAGGGACAGGTCGGCGCGACCCGGCCGTCGGAGCCGGTGGCGACGTAGGCGTCGGCGACGTAGCCCGCGCCGATCCGGTCCCACAGGTTCGAGGTGCCATAGGTGCCGGAGATCGACTGCCCGCGCTGCTGGCAGGTGATCGTCACCCACGCGCCGTCGGTGACCGAGCCCACCGCGGCGGAGCTCGCGCTCGCGCCGGCGCGGATCGTCAGCGCCACACCGCTGGTGTTCACGCGCGCCGAGAACCCGGCGCCGTTGTTCGTCGTGCCGCGCAAGCTCTGCGCGAACTTGCCCTGCACCGCCTGCATCGCGGCGTTGCTGAAGTCGTGCCAGGTGTAGAGGCGATTCGACACCAGGCCGTTGCGGCCGACCAGCCACGACCGCACCTGCGCGCGCAGCTGCGCCTTCATCTTGCTGTTCGCGTAGACGACGTGGAGGTGGTTCGCGCCGGACCAACCATCGACGCCGTTCTTGCGGTACCAGACCGCGAACCCGACCTTGCCGAGCTTCTCGAGCAGGTTGTGGATCTGCGTGCTCGACAGCCCGCTCACCGAGAGATCGGTCGCGGCGGTGTACGCGCGGCCGTCGAACGTGCCGTCCTGCGCGTGGTAGCCGGCGGACGCGGGCGCGTTGCCGATCGTCTGCGTGATCCGCCACGACGCGACGCCGGCGGCGCGCAGCGCGTCCGAGGCGCGCGGGTGCAGGCCCCACTCGAGCAACGCCGCGTACGCGATCGACGGCGTGTCGTAGGTCGACAGCGCGTCGTCGTCGTCGAACCCCGCGGCGTCGTCCTCGGACGGGCCGGGGATCAGGACGTCGTCGGTGTGCTCGTGATCGAGCACGGCGTCGTCGGGGAGCAGGGCGAGCTCGTCAGCGGTCAGCGGCGGCTCGACGATCTCGACGTCGTCGCCGGCCACGCACGCGGAGAGCAGACACACGAACACCAGGGGGAAGTGCTTCATGGTGGTTCGCCATCGCAACGTCCGCGCCACGGCGCAGGTCGTTGAAATGCCGCGCGTGGGGCGGCGCGACTGTCGCGCGCGGCGCTACAGGTGCAACCCCGTGGGCAGGTGTAGCGCGCGGCGCAACAGGCCTCGGGCCGCGCGCGTTTCGTTCCGCAGACTTCGCACCTGGTGCGGCGCTTGCTCTTGGGCCGGCCATGAGAAATCTCCTGTTCGCGTTGTGCCTGCTCCCCCTCGCCGCCTGCGTCGCCGAGGACGACATCGACCCCGAGGATCCGGCCGATACGCTCGGCGAATGGGCCTGGGAAGACGAAGGTCCCGCCGCGGAGGACCAGCAGTCGGACCTCGATCTCTCGGTCCCGTACGAAGCGATCTTCGCGGCCGCGCCGCGGTTCCAGCTGCCGTTCCCGTGCGGCCAGGTCTGGGCCGGGCAGACCCGCACCAACCACAGCCCGAGCGCCTCGGTCGACTTCAACCGCAACAACGACACCGGCGACGCCGTCGTCGCGGCCGCCGCGGGCCGGGTCACCCGCGTCGCCAACGCCGGCAACACCAGCTACGGCCGGTGGATCGAGATCAGCCACGGCAACGGCTACACCACGCGGTACGCGCACCTTTCGGCGCAGCGCGTGTCGGTCGGCCAGCAGGTGGCGCAGGGCAAGCGGATCGGCGACCTCGGCAACACCGGCGGCTCGACGGGGCCGCACCTGCACTACGAGCAGCGCCACAACGGCAGCGCGATCCGCGCGTCGTTCGACGGCAGCGGCGCGTTCTACTGGGGCACGCGCAACTACACCAGCAAGAACGCGTGCGGCGGCAGCGCCGGCGTCTCGGCCACGATCAACACCTCGGGCGCGCCGCTGACCGTGCGCCGCGGCGCCAGCACCAGCACCGCCGCGATCGGCAGCATCGCCGACGGCAGCCACGTGACCATCACCTGCCAGAAGCGCGGCCAGTCGATCACCGGCACCTACGGCACGTCGAACCTGTGGGACGACATCGGCAACGGCTTCGTCGCCGACGCCTACGTGCGGACCGGCTCCGACGGCCAGGTCGCGCCGACCTGTCAGTAGGTCAGCGGCACTCGTCGTCGGAGCCGGCGGCTGCCACGCGGCACTCGTCGGCGCACTCGACGCCGGCGGTGCCCGCGCCGTTCGCGCAGGTGTAGAGCGTGCGCGGGTCGCCGTCGACCTCGTTGCCACCGCAGTAGAAGCCGCCGTCGAAGCAGGTCTCGGGGCCGCCGCGGCACGCGTCGTCGTCGGCGGGGTTGGTGGCGCAGCCGTGCGCGCACACGCCGCGCGCGATCGGCACGCCGCCGGCGTTGCACGCGTAGAGCGTGTCGGGATCGCCGGCGACGCGATCGCCGCCGCAGTAGAAGCCGCCGGCGATGCACGCGTCGGGCTCGGCGAGCTCGATCACGATCGCGCCCCGCGCGCCGGCGGCCACGGTCACCGAGCCGGCGCCGGTGCCGAGGACGACGCCGCTGCGCTTGCCGGCCGCGACGATCGCGACGGTGACCTCGTCGTCGGCGGCGATCGTGATCGCGGTGTCGAGCGGCAACGCGACCACGCGCCCGCCGTCGGCCTGCGTCGAGGTGGTGGCGTGGCGTTCGCCGTAGACGATGTCGAGCTCGAGCTGGTCGACCTCGGCGACGACGTCCGACGACACGTGGATCGCGACGCACGTGCCGGCGACGCCGGCGCACGGATCGTCGCCGCCGCCGCACGCGACGAGCAGGCACGCGCCGGCCAGCGCCGCGCGGATCACGGCGCGCACCCCGCGGCGTCGCAGTGGATCGGCGGCAGCCGCACCGGGTCGTCGTCGGACGCGAGCACGACGAGCGTGGTGGCGAGCGCCGCGGCGCCGCCGACCACCGCGGTCCAGAACCACCACCGCCGCGTGACCGGGCGGCCTCGCGCGGGCGCCGGCGCGACCTCGCGCGGCTGCGTGATCCGCTCGCACAGCTCGCGCAGCCGCACCATCTCGGGGATCCGCGCGTCGTCGGTCGCGACCCGCGCGAGGAACCCCTCGATGTTGCCGAGCGCGACCGGGCACCGGCCGAGCTGGACCTGCGTGAGCGCGAGCCAGCGGTACGGGTTCGCGCGATCGGGCACGAGCTGGTGCGCGGCCTCGAACTCGCGGTGCGCGCGTGGGTAGTCCTCGGCGTCGAACGCCTCGACGCCGCGATCGAGGTGGAGCTGGGCGGCGTCCTCGAGCTCGTCGGCGCGCGCGGCGCCCGCGACGAGCAGGAGCGCGACGACGATCGCGGTCACGCACGCACGCATCCGTGCGACAGTAGCGCATGCCGTCGCGGAGTCGCAACGTCGGCGACTACGCGCTCGGCGCGCTGCTCGGCCGCGGCGCGACCAGCGAGGTGTTCGAGGGATCGCACCTCGAGCGCGGCGACGCGGTGGCGATCAAGCTGCTGCGCGACGAGGTCGGCGATCCCGCCGAATTCCTCGCCGAGGCGGCGCGCACCCAGGCGATCCGCCACCCCAACGTCGTGCGCGTGATCGCGTTCGGCGCCGACGACGGCTGCTACGTCGTGATGGAGCGGATCGACGGTGAGAGCCTGGCCGCGCGGCTGGCGCGGGAGGGCCGGCTCGACGAGGACGAGGTGCGCCGCCTGGGCGCCGCGATCGCCGACGGCATGCAGGCCGCGCACGATCGCGGCATCGTCCATCGCGACCTCAAGCCCGCGAACGTGATGCTCGGCGGCGCGCAGCCGAAGATCGTCGACTTCGGGATCGCCAAGCACCTCGGCGCGCAGTCGGCGGTGCAGACCGGGCGGCGGATCGGCACGCCCGCGTACATGGCGCCGGAGCAGCTCACCGGCGGGTTGATCGCGCCGTGCGTCGACGTGTGGGCGCTCGGCGTGATCCTGTTCGAAGCCGCGACCGGCCGGCTGCCGTTCGAGGGCTACGACGACGGGCGCTGCCCGCAGCTGTTCGAGGTCGCGCCGCGGGTCGCGAGCCTGGCGCGGGTGTCGGCGGCGCTCGACGCGCTGGTCGCGCGTTGCCTGCAGCGCGAGCCCGGGCTGCGACCGGCGTCGATGGCGGACGTCGCGCGCGCGCTCCGCGGCGAGGACGACGCCGAGCGGATCACCCAGGACGCGGGCGCGATCTTCGCCGCGCCCGATCCCGCGATCGTGGCAGCGCGCGCGCCGCGCCGGCGATGGTGGCCGATCGCCGCGGCGGTCGTCGCGGTCGCGGCGCTCGGCGGGCTCGCGGCGGCGACGATGGGCGGTGGTCGCGCGGTCGCGGTCGCGCCCGACGCCGCGGTCGCGGCGCCTTCCGTCGACGCGGCGCCGCCTCCGCCGCCGCTCGATGCGGCTCCGACCCCGCCTCCGTCACCCGACGCCGGCGCCCGCCGCGACCGGCCGCCGCCGAAGCAGAAGCCGCCGCCGCGGAAGCGCAAGCCGCCGCCCGAGAAGGCGCCGCCCCGCGAGACCCTCGACTGATGTCGCGCCCCACGCAGACCCTACCCGCCTCGGAGCCGCTGCGCGCGGTCGTGCGCGAGTGCACGCTGACCGTCGTCGGCGGCGAGCTCGACGGCACCAGGCACGCGTTCGCCGCCGAGCGCATGGTGATCGGCGCCGACCCGCGCGCCGACTTCGAGATCGCCGACCCGACGCTGTCGAAGTTCCACTGCGAGGTCCGGATCGCGGACGGCGCGACCTTCGTCCGCGATCTCGGCAGCCGCAACGGCACCCGCGTCGACGGCGTCCCGATCCTCGAGGCGCCGCTGCGCGACGGCGCGCAGCTGTCGATCGGCCGCACCCACCTGCGGTTCGACGTCGGCACGCGCCACGTCGAGGTGCCGCTGTCCGCGCGCGACCGGTTCGGGCAGATGCGCGGCGCGTCGATCCCGATGCGCGCGATGTTCGCGCGGCTCGAGGTCGCCGCCGCGAACCCCAGCACCGTGCTCCTGCTCGGCGAGAGCGGCACCGGCAAGGAGCTCGCCGCGGAGTCGATCCACACCGAGAGCGCGCGGCGCGACGGCCCGTTCATCGTCGTCGATTGCGGGGCGATCCCCGCCAACCTCCTCGAGGCCGAGCTGTTCGGCTACGAGGCCGGCGCGTTCACCGGCGCCACCACCGCGCGCGCCGGCGCGTTCGAGGCCGCGATCGGCGGCACCCTGTTCCTCGACGAGATCGGCGAGCTCGCCCTCGAGCTCCAGCCCAAGCTGCTGCGCGCGATCGATCGCCACGAGGTCCAGCGCCTCGGCAGCAGCGAGCGCCGCACCGTCGACGTCCGGATCGTCGCCGCGACCAACCGCGACCTCCAGGCCGAGGTCAACGCGCGCCGGTTCCGCTCCGATCTCTACTACCGCCTCGCCGTGCTGGTCGTGCGCCTGCCGCCGCTGCGCGAGCGCACCAGCGACATCCCCGCGCTCGTCGACGCGATCCTCGACTCGCTCGGCGACCGCGACTCCGAGATCGCCCGCTCGCTCCGCGGTGGCGAGCTCCTCCCCGAGCTCCTCCGCCACGCCTGGCCCGGCAACGTCCGCGAGCTCCGCAACTACGTCGAGGCCTGCCTCGTCCGCCAGGAGCACGCCCTCGCGCCGTCCGACGAGCCCACCATCGACATCACCCAGCCCCTCCGCGCCGTCCGCGACCGCTGGGTCCGCCACGTCGAGCGCCGCTACCTCGAGCAGCTCCTCGCCGCCCACGCCAACAACGTCAGCGCCGCCGCCCGCGCCGCAGGCCTCGACCGCGTCCACCTCCACCGCCTGCTGGTCCGCGCCGGGCTGCGCTGAGGCTCACGGCTCGAACCCAGGCTCGCGATACGGCGCGATCGCGGTCCCCGGCGGCGGCATCTCGACGACGGGCGGCGGCGGACCGGACACGGAGCGCACGCAGCGGAAGCCGGCGGGCACGGCGTCGTCCGCGAAGCCGTTGCCATTCTCGCCGATCTGGCCGTGAAGGTCCGTGGCGCCCTTGAGCACGTGCCCATGGCCTTGCGAGGGAGGCCCCTTCGGATCGACGACCTCCGGATCGAGGAGCTTGCGCGGTCTCTTCCAGCTCGCGAGCACCAGCGTCGTCCCCTCGCGCACGACCTCCTCGTACACGACGGGGACGTCGGGGCCGGATTTCGCCCACGCAAAATAGGTCGAGGTCCACTCCTTCGCGCTTCCGTAGAGGTCTTCGACCCCATAAGGGCTCCGCCCAGCGGGGTGCATGCCCACCGCGCCCTCGTAGGGGCAAGGCTCATCCATGGCCATCTCGCTGGTTTTCCACGACCGCGTGCAGTCGGGAAAGGCGTCGCCCCAAGGATACGCCCGGGCGTCGTGCGCCCCGCGGGCTGCCTTCTCCCACTCCGCGAGCGTCGGCAGTCGATCGCCACGCCATCGACAATACGCCTCGGCGTCGGCGAGCTTCACGCGCGCCGGTCCGAGGTGCTCGACCTCCCGCCCGCCGTGGAAGTGGGCCATCTCATCATGGCAAGCGCCTGCATCGAGGCAGCTCCGATAGGCGGCCCGGGTCGTCTCGCGCCGATCGATCTCGAAGGACGACAGCCAGACCCGGCGGGGCGGGTTCGCGCGGAAGCAATCCTCATCCACCCACCCGTAGGACTCGCCGTCCTCGCTTCGAGGGCTGCTGACGCACCCCGCGGTGAACCACCCCGCTGGGACGGCGATCTTGTCGTCGGGCGGCACGCCCGCATCGCGCGCGCTCGGCGATGGATCCTGGCGCTCCGGCGACGAGCATGACGCCAGCAACGCCACGGCGATCGACACCCACGGGCGCATCACCGATACCCCGTCGCGTCGTCGGACTCGATCACGAGGTCCTGTTCCGCGAGGGTCGACTCGGTGAGCTCCTCCATGACGATCCGGCCGCCCTCGTGCGCGAGGGCGACCTGCGTGCCGTCAGGAACCGTGCCCGCGTCGACGCCCCCACGCTGTGGGTCGGCCTTGCGCGCCAGGTAGTCCACGCCGCCGTTGATCGCGATCGTCCCGGCCTCGTCCTGGGTGATCGCGATCGGGATGACGCTCACGCTCGTCCGTGCTGGTCGGCCGACCGCGCGGATCGGCAGGCCCGCCGCCTGCAAATCCATTCGCGCGAGCTGGGTGACGATCTCCTGCGACACGCCGATGAGCTTCGCAGACGTGGCCTTCGCCGGCCGGTCAGGGCGGGCGAGATCGGCGTCGAAGGTCAGCTCCAGAAGCCCATCGACAGCGTCTGGACGAGCTCGCTCGGTCGGCGCCTGCGCGACGCCGTCCAGATCGGTGACGACCTGATCGCCGCGGTGCTCGCATCCGGGCGAGGCGCCCGCTTCGTTCGTCCCGAGAGACCCTCGCGCGACCGCGCGGATCCATGCGAGTCGGGTCTCGTCGATCTGCCGAAGCCGCGCGGCCTCGGTGTTCAGCTCGAGGAGCAGCGCGTGCGTCTCCAGCGCCGCGACCCCCGCTGCTGGCGCGTCGATCGCGACCGCGCGCATCGCTTCGTGAAGCGACGAGAGTTCCTTGTACCGTCGCGTCTTCTCCGCAGCGAGCGCCGCGACCTGAGCGGACAGGAACGCGGCGACCGGGTTGAGCGACGCGCCGCCCCCCGTAGCCACCTCCGGGTCCTTCGCCGAGACCGCCTGCGGCGCGATCGAGCCGGCGAAGTGTCTCGCGAGTCCTTTGAGCACCTCCTTCACCATCCCGCTCGCGACCCGGACGCCGTCCCTGCCGTCAGTCTCCTTGGTCTCCCAGATCGAGTAGCCGGGCCACACTTTGAACCTGCTGAGCGTCTTGGCGGCGAACGCCGCCTCGAACATCGGGATCATGCCCTGCGAGATCCCGGCGGCGGCCGCAACAAGCGCGAGCTCGGCGATCAAGGCGAGCGTCGAGTCCGGGACCTCCGGCGTCCGCCGCTCGTAGTGCTCGATCTCCGTCCGGGCCTCGATCTCGATGCCGTCCTGCTGACGCTCGATGAAGGTATCGCTGGCCGACTGGGCGTTGTTCAGCGCGCCGCGTAGCTCGTTGCTGACGTCTTCTTCGAGCTTCGCCTTCTTGCCCTCCGCTCCCAGCTCCTCGACGCGCGCGGCGGATCCCTCCGCATCCTTCTCGTCCTGCTCCTGCGCCTCCCTCCGCGCCTCACGCTCGGCGTGGTCGCCACTTGAAGCCGCCCCGACCGCACGTGCGTGCGCGTAGAGTTGAACGGCGCACCACTCGGAGCGGGTGCCGTCCGTCAGGTTGAAGCCGACGACGTTGTCGAAGCAGCCGGGCTTCGTCGGCGTGAAGGTCACCCGGATCGGCTCGGCGAGGACGGACTTCAGGTAGCTCGGATCGTCCGACTTGCCGGCCGCGACCGTGGGCGCGGCGACGCGATACTCGCCCAGGTCGTTCAACAAGGTCGGCCGATCGATCTGCAGCGGCGTCGGCTGCTGGTTGAAGACGTGGATCTCGCGCGTCGTCGGCAGCCCGACGGGGACGTCACCGAAGTCGACCGAGCGCGTCAGCTCCGCCAGCCGCCCGGTCGCCTTGGCATCACGGCGCTGCACTGCGGTCGACGCGCCCTCCCCGCCGACCGGCCCCAGCAACCCCGCCGCAGACTCCCCGCGCACGACGGTCTCGGCGACCGCGTCCGCGTGCTGCTCGTAGCGGTCGCCCCCGACCCCGACGCCGCCGAGGAGCGAGACGCCGGCGCGCTGCTGCACGACGTGCGCGGCCTCGTGCGCCGCGACGAACAGGCTCGGCGCGTCGGCGAACGCGACGTGGTTGCCGGTCGCGTAGGCCTCGGCGCCGATCGCGCGGGCGGCAT